>OCTA010000399.1_pt1 | contig 40025 bp, 44 predicted proteins | sample 1538991 | NCBI WGS metagenome assembly OCTA01 (sample SAMEA3539302, study PRJEB22396) | soil metagenome | biome: tundra; feature: field; material: soil | place: USA | collected 2010-05 | depth 0.15 m | reverse complement strand
TGAGGCATGCCCTCCTCCTGATCAAGGAAACATCAGAAACGGCCTGAAACCGCCCAGTTGCGCTGGCGTGCCGAAACAGGTAAGGGGCTGCATGCCAGCCGCACCCGCCGAGTCGGCCGCAGCGGCAGCGCAGCTGCCCGGGCCGCTGCCCGCGGCCCCCGGCGGCGATCCGTGACCGCTGTCACGCTGAGGTGCGCGGCGCGGTGATCAGCGCTGCTCAGGCCGCGCCGTCAGCGGCTCCCTTTGCTGTGGGCCCTGCTACCAGGTAGCCTCCCAGAGGAGTTCATGTGATCGTCCGGCTGACCCCGGACGGTGTCGCTTAGCGCATTATCAGACCGCTCCGGACCCCGGTGGCACTTTTTGCCGTTACCGGAGGTGGCGTCATGTGCGGGAAAATATCGCCGCAGAGGCGTACGGGTGAGCTGTTGACGGGCGCTGAGGCGCCGGTCCGGACCACCGATTTGCTTGATCAGCTGGGTGCTGGCGGGGCGGGTGCAGAACCCGGCAGCGTAATAGCTCCCGCACTGGCCGTGCTATCGATGCTAGCGGCATTGGCGTGGGTACCGGCCGCGGATCAGGGGAGCGGCTATGACGCTCACCGGAAAACAGCAGTCAGTGGCGGCTGACCAGCGCCCGGCATCTTCGGCGGGCGGCTATTGGGCCGGCCGGGGAAAGCAGCCTGAGCGCGGCGAGGTACTTTCCAAAGAATTGCTGAAGAAGATCGATGCCTACTGGCGTGCCGCCAACTATCTGTCAGTCGGCCAGATATACCTCTACGATAACCCGCTGCTGAAAAAGCCGCTGGAACTGTCTCATGTGAAGCCGCTGGTCGTTGGGCATTGGGGCACTACGCCGGGTCAGAACTTTATCTATGTGCACTTGAACCGGGTCATCAAGGAGTATGACCTGGACATGTTCTACGTTGCGGGTCCCGGTCACGGCGGCCCGGCGCTCGTGGGAAATACTTACCTTGAAGGAACCTACAGCGAGATCTACCCGGATGTTAGCCAGGACGAGGCTGGGCTCAGGAAACTCTTTACCCAGTTCTCGTTTCCCGGCGGCATCTCCAGCCACGTCGCGCCGACGACTCCAGGGTCGATCCACGAAGGCGGCGAGCTGGGTTACTCGCTCAGTCACGCCTTCGGTGCCGCGTTCGACAATCCCGGCCTGATCGTCGCCTGCGTCATCGGCGACGGCGAGGCAGAGACGGGTCCGCTGGCGACGTCATGGCAGTCGAACAAGTTCCTTAACCCGATTAGCGACGGAGCTGTCCTGCCGATCCTGCACCTGAATGGATACAAGATCAGCAACCCGACCGTGCTGGCCCGCATCGAGAATGAGGAACTCGAGCAGTTTCTGCGGGGCTGCGGCTGGGAGCCTTTCTTTGTCGAAGGTGACCAGCCGGAAGAGATGCACCAGCTCATGGCTGGCGCGGTGGAAGCCGCCATCACCGGCATCCGCGAAATCCAGGCCAATGCACGTATAGCCGGTGATTCAACTCGGCCGCGCTGGCCGATGATCGTATTGAAGTCGCCGAAGGGCTGGACGGGGCCGAAGGTCGTCGACGGGCTGCAAGTCGAGGGCACCTTCCGCGCGCACCAGGTGCCGCTCCTGGTGGATTCCGAGCATCCCGGCCACCTCACCCAGCTTGAAGACTGGATGAAGAGCTATCGGCCGGAAGAACTATTCGATGGAACTGGTCGGCTCATGCCAGCCCTGGCCGGGCTGGCACCGGAGGGCGACCGGCGGATGGGCGCGAACCCGCACGCCAACGGCGGCGTCCTGCTGCGCGATCTGCGGATGCCCGACTTCCGGGTGCATGCCGTGGAGGTGCCGGCGCCCGGCGCGGTGACCGCCCAGGACACGCTCGTGCTGGGTCAGTTCCTGCGCGACGCCTCCGCCCTCAATGATGATCATAAGAATTTCCGGATCTTCGGCCCGGATGAGACGCTCTCGAACCTGCTGGGCGCGGTCTTCGAGGTGACCAGCCGCCAGTGGGACGCCCGGACAGCAGACAATGACGAGTTCCTCGCGCCCGCCGGCCGGGTGCTGGACTCGATGCTCAGCGAGCACCAGTCCGAGGGCTGGCTGGAGGGCTACCTGCTCACCGGGCGACACGGGCTGTTCAACTGCTACGAGGCCTTCATCCACATCGTCGACTCGATGTTCAACCAGCACGCCAAGTGGCTGAAGGTCACCGCGCAGCTGCCGTGGCGGCGGAAGATCGCCTCGCTGAACTACCTGCTCGCCTCGCATGTCTGGCAGCAGGATCACAACGGCTTCACCCACCAGGATCCCGGCTTCCTCGACCACGTCGTCAACAAGAAAGCCGACATCGTCCGGGTCTACCTGCCGCCCGACGCCAACTGCCTCCTGTCGGTCTTCGATCACTGCCTGCGCAGCCGGCATTACGTCAACGTCGTGGTCGCGGGCAAGCACGCGCTGCCCCAGTGGCTGACCATGGAAGCCGCAGTCGTGCACTGCACCGAGGGGATCGGCATCTGGGACTGGGCCAGCAACGACCAGGGCGCCGAGCCCGACGTCGTGATGGCCTGCTGCGGCGACACGCCCACCCTGGAGATCCTGGCTGCAGTGTCCATCCTCCGCGAGCATCTGCCCGAGCTGAAGATCCGGGTGGTCAACGTCGTCGATCTCATGAAGCTGCAGTCCAGCACGGAGCACCCGCACGGGCTGAGCGACACCGATTACGACTCGCTCTTCACCAGGGACAAGCACATCATCTTCGGCTTCCACGGATACCCCTGGCTGATCCACCGGCTGACCTACCGCCGTACTAACCGGAACCTGCACGTGCGGGGCTACAACGAAGAGGGCACCATCACCACGGCCTTCGACATAAGAGTGCAGAACCGCCTGGACCGGTTCCACCTGGTCCAGGACGTGATCGACCGGCTGCCGCAACTGGGCGCTACCGGCGACTACCTGAAGCAGATGATGCAGGACAAGCTCGTCCTGCACGGCCAGTACATCAACAAGCACGGCCAGGACATGCCGGAAATCCGGAACTGGATGTGGGGCGATCCGAAATGATCGTCCTCGCGGGATCAGCCTGTCCCGCGCAAGGCGCGGTGCTGGACCGCAGGAAAGCATGATGACCGTCAGGGGCAGCGGCGCCAAGGAGCCGAGACCTCCGAATCGAGACCCGACGCGGACGATCTGAAGTCTCTTCCCCTGGCAGAGGCAGAGAAGCGATTGCGGTCGTCGCCGGACGGCCTGACTGAGGCCGAGGCGCAGGAGCGGCTGGCCAGATAGGGGCCGAACGAGATCGAGGAGAAGAAGGCCAGTCCGCTGCTGAAATTGCTGACCTATTTCTGGGGTCCCATCCCGTGGATGATCGAAGCCGCGGTGATCTTGTCGGGCGTGCTGCGGCACTGGCCGGATTTCTTCATCATCCTGCTGCTGCTCGTTGCCAACGCCACGGTCGGGTTCTGGCAGGAACACCAGGCGGGCAAGGCCATCGACGCGCTGCAGGCCCGGCTGGCGATCAGGGCCCGGCTGCGGCGTGAGGGAAGTGGGTGACCCCGGCGTCGCGTGAACTGGTGCCGGATGATGTCATCCGGCTTCGCATGGGCGACATCGTGCCGTCGTGGAGGTGCCTTTCCACCTGGACGCCTTGCCGGCGGCCCCGGCTGCCGAGACCTTGACGGCCGGTCGGCACGGCGCCAGCCCGAGCCCCATTTGCCGCGTGCGCCTTTCGGGACGGGCGCTCACGCCAGGGTGCCCATCGCAATGGAGTGTCGCGGGTGGTACGTTCCAGGTAGTTGCTCCGGACCTCGGTGGCTGAGGGCGTTCGCGGACTGCGAGTGCCGCCGAGATGCCCGGAGTTTTTTATGTGCGGATTTTTATGTGCGGTTTCGGTGCGGCGAGCCTCGTTCGTAATTCTGCGAACGCCAGCGGTCCCGGCGTCCGGGACGTGGATATCTATGATCGTCACGCCGCCGGGCTGTACCGGCAGGCCTTGCTAACTCTCGACGATGCTGGCATGGCCGAGCAGGTGGTCAGTGATGTCATTGTCGATGAGTGCATGCGGTCACCTGCATCAGAGCGCAACGAAGACGATGTCGGCAGTCGGCTGGCGGTATCGGCTTACCACCGTTGTCAGGAAGTGGCCGATGGGCCCACGTGGCAGATCCGCGCACCATCACGTCGACCGTCCCGGGGCTTTGCCGATTGCATCGATCCAGATGGGCTGAGCGTGAAGGAGCGGGGCGCCCTGGGGCTCGTGATCTTCGGTGGCCTCGGCTACATCCGGGCCAGTCATGAGCTGGCAATCTATCCGCCGGACATGGCAGCCCTTTTGCGCGGGTTGCTGCACAGGCTGGCAAGCTCAGCGCCGAATATTCCCCATTAGTGCCGGCAGCGGCCCCGGAGCCTGAATATAGCAATGAGCCGGCTGCGTCAGCCGGCGTGATCATTGTCCCATGCGGCCTGAATGGCGGGATAGATCAGCTCGTGATCGCGCGGCAGCGAGGCTTTGACCTGGCGGCTCCGCTTGTCGGCGATGACCTCGACCGCTCCGGCCTCGACCGCGTCGAACACCTGCCGGGCGACCTCCGCCGGACTGATCTTCGGCACGTCGAGGCCCGCGGTCATGTCGGGTGTCAACGAAGCCCGCGTGGACTCCGACAACCAGGGTCCGCTGGGGCAAGCTCAATGCGCACGCCGTTGGTCATGGCCCACGCGGCAGCCTTGGAAGCGCCATAGGAGCCGTTCATCGAGTTGGTGAACCAGCTCACTATCGACAGCATGTTGACCAGCGCGCCGCCGCCGTTCGCTGTCACACCGGCCCCAAAGCCCGGCACATGGCCAGTGTGCCGAAATAGCTTGTCTCCATCTCAAGCCGGGCGCCGTCCATCGTGGCCGCGCCGATCAGCGGGCTGCGCGTCATCGTGCCCGCGTTGTTGACCAGCAGGCCGACGTCCGGGCATTGCCTCCTGAGCTGAGCGATGCTTTGCGTGTCAGTGATGTTCAGCGCGACAGGGACGACCCCCGGCTCGGTTACGGCAGCCGGATCACGCGCCGCCCCTAGACGGTCGTAGCGCCGCGGTCGACCAGCGTCCGGGCGCACTGGCGGCCAAGTCTCCCCGGCCGGCCCCGGTCACCAGGGCCACTGACCCCTCAATGCGCATCGGTGACCCTGCCCCTCTTCTCGTGCGGCTGGCCTGCGGGCCATTTTTTGGCTGCTAGGTGTTGCTTGTCCGCCGCCGCCACAGGAGCCAGCTGATCGCGCCGATCACCACCAGGCCAGCGACGACGATGCCGGCGATGGCGCCGGCGGAAATGCCGCCGCCGCCAGTCGCTGGTTGGCTGCTCGAAGCGCTCGTCGCAGCGGCGGTAGGGGTGGTTACCGGCCTGGCGGTGCTCGAGGCGCCGGCGCCGGATGCGGTGAAGGCGACGACGTGGTCCGCGGACGGAGCCAGCAGGAGGCCGTCGCCGACGCTCGGAGTCGGGAAGTGGTTGGCCACCGCGCCGATCGGTGCCTGCTGGCGCACCTTTCCCGTAGCGGGATCGAGTCCGTAGAGCGTCCCGTTCTGCCCGATGGTCCAGACCAGGCCCGCGGCCATGATGGGCGGGCCGCCGCCCGTGCCCGAGCTCCAGAGCAGATGCAGGCCAGGCGGCGACGTTGTCGCGCGGACTGCGATGGTGCCGCTGACACAGGGCAGGTAGACCGTCGTGCCCGCAACGGCGGAGCCGCCGTCGATGTCGTCGTCGCAGGCCGGTCCGAGCGAAGCCTGCTGGCCGCCGATGCCGCCGAGGTGCGCACCGTTCAGCAGGTAGACGATGCGCGACTTGCCGGCCAGCACCACCTCGCCGTCCGGCAGCAGCGCCGGCTCGGTCGACATATCAAGGTCCTTAGAGTTGTTGGCGGGCCAGTTGCTCGGTGCGAAGTACTGCAGGAGCCGCAGGGACGACGACAGCTCGAGTACCGAATCACTGTCGTCGTAGGCATGGGCCGCCGAGTAAACCGAGCCGTTCCCGGCGCTGACCCAGATGTGACCGCCGCTATCGACGGCGGGCGCTGCTCCGCCCATCCAGATCGCCCCTTGCGACTCGTCGGCCGCGGCGTCGACGGTGAAGTACGCGGGCCTGCCGCCCGCCTCGGGGACTGCTACCACCAGGCCCCGGTAGGCACCGCAGTCTCCGTAGTTACCGCCGAAGCCGAACACCACGTGCCCGTCGTCGAGGGTCAGCCCGGTGCGCTGCAGCAGCGCCGCGGTGTTCGCGCCGGGCGGGTCCACGTCCTCGCCCAGCTCGCGCTTGCCCGAGGCCGCGGCAAGGCCGATGAGCATGTGGGCCGGCTGTCCGTGCGCCAGTTCGTCGGCCACCACGAAGATCTCGTCCCTGGACTGATCAATGACCGGCGTGCCGGTGATGCCCACAGTGGGCGCGATGTCGCCGCAGGGCAGCGAGCTCGCGGGCACCGGGCTGCCGAGATGCGCTGACCAGGCCACTGCGCCGGTGCCGGACGACAGCGCGTAGACGGTGTCGTTCTCCGTTGCCACGTACACCCGGGCCGCCGACACGAGCGGCTCGCCGTAGACCTGCCCGTCGAGAGCGGGCGAAGTCCACGCTCTGGTGGCGGTGTCGACAGCGGGCACGGACTGCGCGACGCCTGTGCCGGCGGCGTCGCCGTGGTACACCGTCCAGGAACCCGGGCGGCCAGGCCCGGGCGACAGGCCGGCCGCGCCGGCATACCCGCTGACGGCTGCGCAGATCGCCGCCGCCAGGGCAAGCGCCCCAGCCACTCGCGCCACACTGCGCGGGCACCCTCTCATGGCGCAACAGCGGCGGATCGGCAGCTGTCCTTTCCCATCGTCAGACCTTTCCCATCCTCTAAGCCTAGCGACGCGGACCTGGCTCGGCCGCGGCGCTCACCCGAGAATCCAAGAGAAGCTCGGCGCGTCATAGAGGGTGGAACGGACGAGCGGCAACGCGACAGCCTGGCCGCTCGCAGACTGTCGCGACGAGCTGCGCGAACCAGGGTGTGGATCTGGGCGATGTCCAGACCCGGTGAACCAGCGAGACCTCCACGGGCACGTCAATTCCGGCCGAGCCCGGCGCGCCGTCTGCGCGATTTCGTCGCTGGTCAGCTCGTCGAGGGCTGGCCGCACGACCACCGCGCGCAACTCCCGCTCGTGGTCGAAGCTGCGACGCTTGTGGAATACGGCATTGAATGACTGGTAGGGGCCCCAGCTATCGCGCGGATAGTCGAGGTAGTCCACCGATCCGGTCGCAATTGCCGTTTTGCCTGTGGCCCTGTCCAGCTCCTCGCGCAGGGCCCCGAAGCTCGACTCGATGGCGAGTCCCGGGCCATTGCCCAGATACAACTCCCACATGGCTGCCGACTCGTCCTGGTTCATATGCCAGCAGCTGACAAACAGCCCGCTGGCTGCGTGACGCAGGAGTGAATCCCCAGCTCGTGCTGCCCGGCGCGGGACTGACGGTGCATCTGCTCGCTCGTCCACGCCTGCCCGGCGGCCAGGTCGCGGAGCGGAATCGAAACCTCGAAGCGATCGAGGAATGTGTCAGCCCGGAAGAACCAGTGCAGTCGGCGGTTTCGAGGATTCCCCGTACCCGCTCAAATCCGGGCATACAACCGTGAAGTCCCGCGCCAGCAGCGGCGCGACCCGGTGCCAGGTCAGGTGCGTGCACGGGTGACCGTGCAGGAGCAGCACGGTGGGCCGGAGCCGCCGTGGCGGACCCGCAGCTCAGCTTCGCCAACCCCGATCCGGTTAAGCGTGAAGTCCTCGAACATCACCTCTTGGTACCGCGCGCTGCTGCAAGCCAGACCTCGCGCCCGCAGGACACCCCGGGATCGACCCGGTCTACGCCGGCGCAGACCGCGTCAACTGAACGAGCCAGAAACTAGTAGCCGCGGTGCCTAACCACGGCCGGGACCTGCTGCCCGTCTGCGTGCGTCATCTGGGCTGGGACCGCCATCGTCCCGGCCGTCCGGTGCCGCTCGCCGCGCAGCCGAGCACAGCGGTATGAGGAATGGTTGTGACTAAACCCGCAGCTGCCAACCAGCGTCTATACGCAGATTGCGCACTGACCGCGCCGTGGCGCCCCCGGCGGGGCGCTGGCACTGCTGCCTGCCGGCGCTCGTGAGTCCCCCCATCTCGGAAGGGCGCCACCGGCCGTCTGCTGCACAGATCGGGAACGGCGGCTATCGGGGGCGGCCTGACGAAACCTGCCGCCTGAGGGCACTGTCAGTATGCAAGCGCGCACTGAACGCAAATGGCCGGCCGGGGGGCCATGTACGTATCCCGCCGGCAGTTCCACGCTCTGGGCCTGTACAACGAGTTCTTCCGGGTCTTACCCGTCGAGCACCAGATGGCCGTCAGCCTGACGGGTCCGCACGAGCAGATCATCGGCATCGCCGTCCACCGCGCCAGCATCGATTTCGGCGAGGCTGACCGCGACCTGCTCGATGTCCGTCCGCGACCCGCTGCTGGCCGCCATGCTGCGCGCTCGCGGCCGCCAGTCGGCCCGCCATCTCCTCGGCACGGCCAGTTCCGCCAAACTCGCCGAGCTCGCCGACCGCGAGGTGCAGATCCTCGAGCTCGTCGGCGCGGGCCGCACCAGCGTCGCCATCGCGCGCGCCCGACGTCAGCCCGCGCATGATCGCCAAGCACCTTGAGCACATCTACCGCAAGCCCGGCGTCAGCGGCCGCCGTGGGCCACGTCACGCCAGTACCTGCTCAGGTCACCAGAAAGACCGGATAGCAAAACGGGGCGTCCGGCCCCGTGCCTTCCTGCGGTCAGGCCGGGCGCCGCTGCCCATCTATTGTTGTACCGAGGCGCTGAGCCTTCGCCTTCCCGGTTCCCGGTGCGGTGACGCTCGTCGGTCCGCTCGGCTGCGTGCTGAGCCCGGCCTGGCAGAAGGAGTTGTCCGTGCAGCTGAATGAGCGGGCAGGACAGCCGGCCGCCCAGGCCGATCTGGTTGACGTAGCCGGGCTGGTGACCGCCTACTACTCGGAGCATCCTGACCCGGCCGAGCCCGGCCAGCAGGTCGTCTTCGGCACCTCGGGCCATCGCGGCTCGGCGTTGCGGCTCTCGTTCAACGAGGACCACATTGCCGCGACGACGCAGGCGATCTGCGAGTACCGCGCCCGCAGCGGCATCACCGGCCCGCTGTTCATCGGCCGCGACACGCATGCGCTCTCCGAGCCTGCCTTCGTCACCGCACTGGAGGTGCTGGCCGCTAACGACGTGCGGATACTGGCGGACGGCAGGGACGGTTACACGCCCACCCCGGCGATCTCGCTCGCCATCCTCGGCTACAACGAGGACCGGGCGGACGGCGTGGCGGACGGGATCGTGGTCACGCCGTCGCACAACCCGCCGGAGGACGGCGGCTTCAAGTACAACCCGCCTGACGGCGGCCCGGCCGGCGCGCAGATCACCTCGGTGATCCAGGACCGGGCCAACGAGCTGCTGCGAGGCGGGCTGCGAGAAGTCCGCCGGGTCCGTTATGCGCAGGCCAGGGCCGTCGCGGGCCGGCACGACTTCCTCGCCGAGTACGTGTCGGCACTGCCGACGGTCGTGGACCTCGACGCGGTGCGGGGCGCCGGCGTGCGGATCGGCGCCGACCCGCTCGGCGGCGCCAGCGTCGCCTACTGGGGCGAGATCGCCGACCAGTTCGGGCTGAACCTGACAGTGGTGAACCCGGTAGTCGACGCCACCTTCCGGTTCATGACCCTGGACTGGGACGGCCGGATCCGGATGGACTGCTCGTCGCCGCATGCGATGGCCTCCCTGATCGCCCGCCGTGCCGATTTCGACATCGCGACGGGCAACGACACCGACTCCGACCGGCACGGCATCGTGACTCCGGAGGCGGGCCTGCTCAACCCCAACCATTACCTGGCAGCAGCGATCGGCTACCTGTACCGCCATCGCGAGAACTGGCCGGCCAATGCCGCCGTGGGCAAGACGATGGTCAGTTCCTCGATCATCGACCGGGTGGCGGCCGAGGCCGGGCGCGACCTGATGGAGGTGCCGGTCGGGTTCAAGTGGTTCGTGCCCGGCCTGCTGGCGGGCACGGTCGCCTTCGGCGGGGAGGAGAGCGCGGGCGCATCGTTCCTGCGCCGCGACGGTCGGGTCTGGACGACCGATAAGGACGGCATCATCCTGGCGCTGCTCGCCTCTGAGATCACCGCGGTCACCGGCCGGACGCCCGCCGAGCACTACCGCGAGCTCACCGCGAGGCTCGGCGACCCGGCCTACGCACGCATCGACGCCCCGGCCAGCCGCGAGCAGAAGGCAGCCCTTGCCCGCCTGTCGCCGGATCAGGCCAGCATCGACGAGCTTGGCGGCGAGCCGGTGCTGAGCCGGCTCACCACGGCGCCGGGCAACGGCGAGCCGCTCGGCGGCCTGAAGGTCAGCACCCGGTCGAGCTGGTTCGCCGCCCGGCCATCGGGCACCGAAGACGTCTACAAGCTGTACGCCGAGTCGTTCCAGGGCCCCGACCACCTCGCCCGCATCCAGGAAGAGGCGCAGCAGATCCTCGACGCCGTGCTCAAGACGGCATGACGGCGCGGGCCGCGGTGGCAGGGCCGGTCAGGGCGACCGGCCGGTCAGGGCGACCGGGCCGGTCAGAGGTCACAGGGCCGGTGAGGATGACGAGGCCGGTCAGCCGGCCCGGTAGACGACAAGCGAGACCGCCACGTACTGAGTGATGTAGGCGGCGACCGTGAGTGCGTGGAATACCTCGTGGAAGCCGAACCAGCCGGGATACGGGTCGGGCCGCCGCAGCCCGTAGACAAGCCCGCCCAGGCTGTAGAGGACTCCGCCGGCGAGAAGCAGAACGAGCGCCGCCGCCCCGGCGCCGCGCAGCAGTTGCGGCAGGACGAACACGGCGGTCCAGCCAAGGACGATGTACAGCAAGGTATACAGCCAGCGCGGCGCGCTCAGCCAGAGGACCCGGAACGCGACCCCGGCAGCGGCGCCGGCCCAGATCACTGCCAGCACCGCGGTCCGCGCATCGCCGCGCAGTGCGAGCAGGGCGAACGGCGTGTAGGTACCGGCGATGATCAGATAGATGTTGGCATGGTCGAGGCGGTGCAGCACGTCGCGGGCCCGGCCGGAGAAATGTCCCCGGTGGTAGGCCGCGGATACCCCGAACAGCAGCGCCGACGTGACCGCGTACACCGCCGCGGCGAAGCGGGCTGTCGCGGTAGGTGCGAGGGCGATCAGCACGCCGCCCGCAGCGATCGCCACCGGGAACGCCCCGGCGTGCAGGACTCCGCGCAGCCTGGGTACCTGTGCCGTGGCGGTCTGCTGAACCATCGCGCCTTCCCTCGGGCACTCGATGTTACTCACCAGTAGCTTACTACCCGATCGGGCCCGTCGCTGCCGGGCGCAGGACTAACGGCCCTGTGCTCCGTGGCCCGGGCGGTCCAGTCTGGCCTACCGACGGATAAGGCGAAGGCTAGGAGACCATCAGCATGAGACCCTCACTCGGTGCCGGGCTCCGATGACAGCATCGGCGCCGGTGATCCGGGCAGTGCAGGCACGGGCCGGAGTGGACTTCGGCCAGCGGCCCATGCTGGTGTTCTGGGAAACCACCCGCGCCTGCCTGCTCGCCTGCCGTCACTGCCGGGCCTCGGCCACCACGCAGGCGCCGCCCGGCGAGCTGAGCCAGGCCGAGGGCCGCAGTCTCATCGATCAGGTCGCCGGATTCGGGCGGCCGTATCCGATCCTCGTGCTGACCGGCGGCGACTGCCTGCTCAGGCCTGATCTGTTCGACCTTGTCGACTACGCGGTGTCGCTGGGCGTGCCGGTGTGCCTGTCGCCGTCGGTCACCCCGCTGCTCACGCCTGAGATGATCGACCGGATCGCCGGCTGCGGCGCCAGGGCCGTGTCGATCAGCCTGGACGGCGCCGGGGCCGCCACGCACGACGGCGTGCGCGGCGTCGAGGGCCACTTCGGCAAGACCGTCCAGGCCATCCGGGCGCTGCTGGCCGCGGGCGTGACCGTGCAGGTCAACACCACGGTAATGCGCGGGAACGTCGAGGAACTCGCCGACGTCGCCGCCCTGCTGGCGCAGACCGGCGCGCAGATGTGGGAGGTTTTCTTCCTCGTCCAGGTCGGCCGCGGCGTGACGGCCGGTTCGGTGTCACCGGCGGAGCACGAGGACGTCTGCCACTTCCTTTACGACGCGTCGCGCCGCAGCTTCGTGGTCCGGACCGTCGAGGCTCCGTTCTTCCGCCGGGTGGTCGCGGCCCGGCGGGCCGGGGCGCCGGCGCCGGAGGGCGCGCTGTACCGGAGACTGTCGGGGCGCCTGGATCAGCTGCTCGGTCCCGCGACCAGGCAGCCGAGCGCGCACACCGCCCCGACTCGCGACGGCAAGGGCATTCTGTTCGTCTCCCACGACGGCGAGGTGTACCCGGCAGGCTTTCTTCCGCTGGGACTCGGCAGTGTCCGCGACCAGCCGTTGCGCGACATCTACCGGAACGACCCGGTACTGCGGGCAATCCGCGCCGCGCGGTTCACCGGCCGCTGCGGCCACTGCGGCTATGCCGACCTGTGCGGCGGATCACGTGCGCGCGCCTTCGCCGCCACCGGCGACCCGCTCGGCGAGGACCCGGCCTGCCCGTACGAGCCCTGACCACCAGACAACGGCCGCTGGCCCGGTCATAACTGCCCCAGCCAGCTGCGGAGGCAGGACGCGCTCATGCCCGCACAGGACCCCGGTGGCCGCCAGGGCGGCATCGGTCCCTTCGTGACGTTCGTGGACCGCGTGCGCCCGGACGGCGTCGTCGAACGCTGGGAATCGCGCCGCTATCGCAAGTGCCGGGAGGGTGCGATGACCACCGGCTCTGTGTGGTGGGCACCCAAGAGCCGGGGGTGGTGGATTGCCGTCCTCTTCGCCGTGGGGTCGCTGCTGTTCGCGCTCGGGGCCGTCCCCGGCTACGCGAGCGCCGTCGGGACTCGCTGGGACACGGTCACTTTTTTCCTCGGCTCGCTGTTCTTCACCGCGGCCGGGTTTCTTACCTACCGGGAAGCGGTGGACGCCGGCCCGCAGCTGCCGGGGAGCGGCCGCCGGCGCTTCTTCGTGTTCCAGCCCCGCAGGATCGACTGGTGGGCGGCCGCCGTGCAGCTAGCGGGGACCTTCTTCTTCAACGTCAGCACCGGGAACGCGATGCGGGTGAATCTCGCTGCGCAGGCCGCGCACGAGCGCGTGTGGCGGCCCGATGCCATTGGCTCGATCTGCTTCCTGGCCGCCAGCGCGCTGGCCTGGTTCGAGGTCTGCCACGGCTGGGCCGGGTGGCGCCCGCGGTCGTGGTCGTGGTGGATCACCCTGGTCAACCTGCTCGGATCCGTCGCGTTCGGCGTCTCAGCGGTTGCCGGCTACATCGACCCGGCGACCGGCCAGCTTCGCAACGCCGGGCGGTCGAATCTCGGCACCTTGATCGGCGCTGTGCTCTTCTTCGCTGGTGCGCTGCTGCTCTTGCCAGAGCGAGCCGAGGCCCCGCAGCCTAGCCCGGGGGACGAAAGGCTCTGATCCGGATCAGCCGCATCGGGCGGCCTTGAGCTGGGGACGTCCGCCGGGCACTCGGCCAGATGCCTCTTCCTGGCGTAGCCGAGCGGATCATCAGCCGCTACCTCGTGCCGGGCGGGATCACGGCCGGGCAGCCATTCCGGCCTGTCCCGCGGCTCGGGTTGCATCCGATTGCGGCCAGCACCGAGCTGTCGGTAGCCGGCAATTTCGTCGAGGTGTACCTGGCCCGAGAGGGCCACGACGGCGGAGCCGGCGTCAACTACCTGGAGAAGTCCAGCTCGCTACGCCGGCCGCGGTGTACGGGGCGATGCTCGCCGGAGTGGATTACGTCCTGATGGGCGCGGGCATCCCGGTCGAGATTCCCGCGCTGCTCGATGCGCTGGCAGCGGGCGAGCCAGCCGAGCTGACGGTGACAGTGTCCGGCGCGGCCGCCGGATCGCGGCATGCGGTCGGGATCGACCCGCCAGCCATAGCCGGCCCGGCCGCGCTTCCTGGCTATTGTCTCGTCCGCGGTGCTGACGGCCTATCTTGCGCGCAGCCGGGCCACCACCCCCGACGGCTTCGTGCTGGAGGGCCCTACGGCTGGCGGGCACAGCGCGCTGCCGCGGGGACGGCTGCGGCTCGACGCCGGCAACGAGCCGGTCTACGGGCCGCGGGATGAGATCGACCTGACCAAGGTGGCTGCTCTCGGGCTTCCGTTCTGGCTCGCCGGCGGGCAGGCCCTGGCGGGCAGGCTGGCGACGGCGAGGACGCTGGGAGCGGCCGGCATTCAGGTCGGCACCGCGTTCGCACTGTGCCGTGAATCCGGTATCGATCCCGGCTTGCGGAGCCGGCTGATCGAGCAGGCGATGGCTGGCACGCTGGCCGTCCGCAACGATCCGTACACCTCGCCCGGCCGGGTTTCCCTTCAAGGTGGCGCAGCTGTCCGGCGGCGCGTACGGCTACATGTCGATGGGCCCTTACCGCCGCGGGCAGGCCGAGTACCTGCGGTGCCGTCTGCGGACTTGACTGCCTGCAGCTGCCGAAGGGCACCGAGCACGAGAACGATTTCGCGATGCTGGCCAGATCAAGGATCAGACCGGCGGCGAGGGCGCGGACAAGGGCGTCGACGCGGTCGGGTTCCAGGCGAAGGCCCACGGCGGCGAGGAGCAGCCGGGCGGCGACGACAGCATGAATCGGCGGCAAAAGCATGCACCTGCGCTGCGGATCAGGGGCAGGCCTCGTGCATCCACTCGCCGTCGGCCCGGCGCCGCACATCCTGGCCCGCTGTGATGACCGCGCCGCACACCTCGCAGACCTTGCCCGGAGCGTGAGCCTCGCTGTCGCTGCGCAGGGAGCTGTCGGTGTCCTGATGGCTCACGACCCCGCGTTCTTCCGGCGGAGCGCCCAGGTCCTCCTGCGCCCCCTCTTCAATTTCTCGCCCGCCGAAATCAGGTGGGGTTGTCACGTGTGCCTCCCGGAGGTGCGATGGGCGGGCGTCACCCGCCGTCGGCTGCCAGCTTCCCACCCGCCCTGGTCATCCGGGCGGTGGCGGTCAAGACCGCTGACGGTCCTGAGTCTCACCGTGGCATGCCTTTCGTCTCACGGCCCGAGCTAGAGCTGCACGGTCGCGCCGTCCGAGGATAGTGAGTCGTGCAGCACCAGCCGGGTAATCGAATCACCAGCCGGGATCTGGAACGGTACGGGGGCAGTGATCGTGCTGCCGGGCTTCACCAGCGTGCCGTCCTGGTCGCCGTTCAGCCAGGTGGTGCCGAAGCCGTCGGCGGAGAACTGACGGCCGTGCTTGTCGTAGGCGTACTGGTTGGAGTCGAGGAAAGTCTGCGCGGTGTCCGTGTCGTCGGAAACCCGGAGGATCACGATGCACTCCAGCACGCCGGACGGGACAATCTCGCCGTAGGGTCCGCCTCCGGTCACCGCGCTGGCCGCGCGGCTGCCGCAGAAGAGTCCTTTCGCAACGAACGCGAAGTCACTATCGCGGACGACCTGGCCCAGCCGGTTGGAGGTCCTTGCCGAAGCAGCCTGGACGGGCTCGCTGCCAGCCCGGGCTGCCTGGTGCGTGCGCGCGCCCGGCTTGGCGTGGCTGCCGAATGCGGCGGTGAGCAGGATCAAGCCTGCAAATAGGGCACCCGCGCCGAAGATCACAATGCCGGCCCGGACCTTTCTTGCCGGTGCAGTCCGGGTCATCTTGCTCATCACTCTCGGTAACATGCCGAGAGCCTAGCGTGATGACTAGAGATGCGCAGACGATACGGAGCTGACCAGCCTGTGCTATGTACCCATCAATCGGCTGGTGGGGGAAATCGTCATGTCTGGCGCTCTGCCGGGAATCAAGAGTGCCTCGCCTGCGCGCCGATGGGCTGATTGACTCGCGTCCGGGGGGAAGCATGCTGCCGGCGCTGCCACGGTCGCGACGCGCCAGCGACCGTGAGAGTCGTCGCCGCGCTCGGCGGCAACGCCCTGCTGGAACGAGGCGAGAAGCCCGACTCCGAAATCCAGGAGCCGCACGTCCAGCGAGCCGTGCGGGCGCTCGCGCCGCTGGCGCGGGATCACGACCTGGTCGTCACGCATGGCAACGGCCCTCAGGTGGGCGTGCTGGCGCTGGAAAGCGCAGGTGATCCCGCGCTCTCCCGGTCGTACCCGCTGGACGTGCTCGGCGCGCAGACCCAGGGGATGATCGGCTACTGGCTGGTGCGGGGGCTGCGCAACGAGATACCCGCCAGGCAGGCCGGGTGCCTGCTCTGCCAGACCAGGGTCGACCGGGACGATCCTCCGTTCGCCAGCCCCGCGAAATTAGTCGGTCCGGGACTATGACGAGGCCAGGGCGCGTGCCCTCACCGCCGAACGCGGCTGGGTAGTGCGCCGCGACGGGACTGCGTGGCGCCGCGTCGTGCCCTCGCCTGAGCCTCGCGAGCTCATCGAGCTGCCCTTGATCCGGGCCTTGCTGGCCGTCGGCGCCCTCGTGGTATGCGCGGGCGGCGGCGGCATCCCGGTGATCGCGGATGGGCCGGAACGCTGCACGGCGTGGAGGCTGTCGTCGACAAGGACCTGACCTCGGCGCTGCCGGCAACCGCGGTAGCGGCCGACGCCCTGCTGCTGCTGACCGACATCGATGCCGTGATCGACGGCTACGGCACCCCCGGCGCCCGGCCCATTCGCGCCGCGACGCCTGACGAGATGCGCGGCCGGTTTTTCCCGCCGGCTCAATGGGCCCTAAAATGGACGCCGCCTGCCGGTTTGCGGCGGCTACCGGCCGGATGGCTGCGATTGGCGGCCTCGAGGCGGCGGAGGCGCTGCTGCGGCGGGAAGCTGGCACGATCATCGCCCCGGCCCGGGTTGGCTGAGAGCGCGCTCACAGTGTGAGACCCCATCTCGTGGACGTGGACGTGGACGTGGACGTGGACGAAGCGCCGCTGGCGGTGAGCGCCGCCGCGGTCGGCCCCCCGAAGGCGCGCTCCCGGACACCAGCAGCGCGCAGGAGTACCTCGCCAGCGTGCAAGGCGGGGCCTATGCCGGCCAGCTGAACGCGCACCATCTGGCAAGCCTTGAGCTGACGTCCGCCGGCCCTGGCCGCTCCGCCGGCTCCGACACGCACACCTTCGAAACGGAAGGTCCCGCGATGTCAGGTGCCGCACTGCTTCGCCATGACTTCGAGCTGCTCGATACCGCCGGGCAGCTGCTGCCGCAGCTGGGTCATACCTGCGAGAGCAGATCCTGTCGCGGCGAACGGCGCCGCTGGTGCCGGCTCTGGGCCGAAAACGCGCCAAGGCGAGCATGTACTACTGGCTCGCGCTGCTGGAGGACGACACCGGTCCAGCCGACAGGGGTGCGCGAGCTCATCGACGACGATCTGATGATGCGCCTGTCCGACGGAAAGACGCTGCGGGGCTGGCCCGATATCCGCAACTGGCACACCGCCCAGCACGAACAGGTAGCGGTGAGCTGCCACCAGCCGGTCAGCGTCGAGGTCACCGAGTCTGACGGCCGGTATGATCTGGCCGCCGGCTTCCGCTGGCGGGGCATCTCCCCGGCGGGACAGCCGATGATCGCGCAGACCCGGCACGCCTGGCAGCTGGCTGACCGGGGCGAGCGGTACGCCAGGATCGCCGACTTCAGCGTCCGCATCGAGCAGCCCTTCACTGCGGTTACGGTCGGCGAGGCCCTCGAGCATCACCGCGCGGCCTTCAGCTGGCCTTCAGCTTAAAAGCAGCAAACGATAGCCGTGTCTCAAGTTTGGTCCCAGGTGCAGGTCCGACGATCGAGGTATGAACAACGCGATGGCTAGGCACTGAGGGGAACGAATCCATGAGCACGACTTACGATCCGCCGGCCGAGGGGCATTCGCCGCAGCAGGGTGACTGGCCGCAGCAGGGTGACTGGCCGCGGCAGGCTGATTCGCCGCAATGGGCTTACTCGCCGCAGTGGGATCCGCGCGCACCGTGGCCTGGTCCCGGTGCTCCGGCTGGTCCTGGCGGTCCGGGCGGATCGGGCTATGGCGGCGGGCGGAACGAGCCGGGCCGTCCGGCCAGGTGGCCGCACCGCCGCGGCCTGGCGGTCGCAGTGGCCGGCGTAGTGCTCGCCATGGCCGCCGCGGGGTCGGCCTGGGCTGCGGTCGGCACGGGAACTCCGGTGCTGAGCACATCCGCGATCGCCAGCAATCTCGACCCCGGCCTGGCGGACATAACGTCCACGCTCGGTGACCAGCAGGCGATCTCAGCCGGCACCGGGATGGTACTGACCTCAACGGGCGAGGTGCTCACCAACAATCACGTGATAGCGGGGGCCACCTCCATCCAGGTGCGCGACATAGGCAATGGCCGCAGCTACACCGCGAAGGTGGTCGGATACACCGAGAGCAACGACGTCGCCGTGCTGCAGCTGCAGGGGGCGTCCGGGCTGCAGACCGCTGACCTGGGTAACTCGGCGAAAGCCGCGACGGGCCAGAAGGTCGTTGCCCTGGGCAACGCCGGCGGCAAGGGCGGCACACCATCGGTCGTGACCGGCAAGATCACCGCACTCGGCAGCTCGATCACGGCCGTTGACGACGGTGATGGCGTCGCCGAGCACCTGACCGGACTGATCCGCACGAACGCCGACATCCAGCCAGGGGACTCCGGCGGCGCGCTGGCCGATACCGCCGGACAGGTGATCGGCATGGACACCGCTGCCTCGACTGCCGCCCAGACCGGGCCCCAGGAAGCCTCCAGCACAACTTCCGTGCCCACGACGGCTTTCTCGATCCCGATCAACACCGCACTGTCGATCGCCAGCCAGATCGAGGCGGGCAGTTCGTCAGCCACGGTGCACATCGGCGGCACGGGCTTCCTGGGCGTGGCAGTCGCATCGTCGGAGGGACCCGACGGCGGGTTCGGCGGCCAGTCGACCGCAGGGGCTGTCATCGAGCAAGTGCTGCCGGGCTCGGCGGCCGCTCAGGCCGGCCTGGCGTCCGGCGATACCATCGTCTCCGTCGGCGGCCACGACATCAGCACGTCGTCAGCCATGCAGACCGCCATCGAGGGATACCACCCTGGCGACTCGGTCAGCGTCACCTGGACGGACCAGTTTGGCCAGGCCAACACCGCGACCGTGGTGCTGACCACCGGCCCGGCCGGCTGATGATCCCGGCCGCGCCGAAACAGCCAGCAGCACCCCGTGGTCAGCGCGGGGTGCTGCTGGCCGTCAGGCCACGATCTGGACCGCTCCGGTGTCCAGGTCGTAATGCCCGCCGACGATCATCAGGCCGTCGGCGGCAATGAGCTCGCGGAGCAGGGCATCGCTGCGCAGCCGCTGGACCGTCAGTGTGGTCTGGGCCCGCACCATGGTGTCGACGAGGTCATCGCCTGGCTGCCTGATCGCTACGTCATAAGCCGGCCGGAGGGCATTGACCACGTCCTGGATGTGACCGGGCGCCGGCCGGCCGCTCTGGATGGCGGAGATGGCCGCTGTCACCGCCCCGCACCGGTCGTGCCCCAGGACGAAGATCAGCCGCGCCGATGGATAGCTGCTGGGCCCGAACTCGACGCTGCCGAGGACCACCAGCTCGTCCAGGGTCTGCGCGCCGGTCCGGATCACGAGCAGGTCACCGAGGCCGCGGTCGAAGACGAGTTCCGGTGGGACCCGCGAGTCGATGCACGAGACAACGGTGGCAACCGGTTCCTGGTGCCCGGCGACCTGGTGCCATCGTCCGGCCGACTGGTGCGGGTGCCGCGCACGGCCGCGAACCCAGCGTTCGTTGCCCTGCATGAGCAGCCGTAACGCGGCATCCGGTGACGCTGGTTGCGGGTCTGGCATGTCGCGCGCCGGCGCGGCAGCCGCGCCGGCGAGCCCCCCTCCTGCCAGACCCGCCGCCCCCGTGCCTGCTGCCCCCGTGCCCGCCATACCGCAGCGAGATACCGGCGGGCGGAGCGGTTCCGACGGCCTCATAATTGCATCCCTCCGTGAGGGTCCGGGTCACTCCTGCGTGCAGCCAGCGCTAGTGCACATTGTAGTCAATCGATCACACTATGACATCAGATCCACCCGGGTGATGTCCCGGCCGCCGGTTCGCCACCGGCCGGCGCCGCGACCAGGATCCGCGATCGTGCCAGGCTGCGTGCCGCGCGCGTGCCCTGCCGGGCGGAGTGGCCTGCCGGAAGTGCCGCGTGCGGCTGCGAAGTCCCATTTGGTGCAGAGAGATAATTTTGCGAGAAAATTGCCGTTGCCTCATCAGCGCGAATCACCGACGTACCCGCGTCGGCAACTCGGCTTGCCTGCCCCGATCGGTAGGATCTGCTTCTGCCGTGCAATCGGCAGGAATTTCTGGGGGCGCAGGAAATGGATCGTCGCAGCTTTATCCGGACTGGTTCCACCGCATTCGCGGTGGGTGCCGCGGGGCCCGCCCTGCTGTCGGCAAGAGGGGACGGCCGCGTGCCCGAAGACGCCCTGAAGGACCTGGCCGCGAAACTGAAAGGGAAGTTGCTCCTGCCCGGATCGCCGGACTTCGCCGCCCGGAACCTGCCCGCCAACGACGTCTACGGCGATGTCCGGCCCAAGGCCATCGCGCTGTGCGCGGACGCGCGTGACGTCGCGACGTGCGTGACCTGGTGCCGCGAGGAGGGGGTGCAGCCGGTCGTCCGGGGCGGCGGCCACAACTACGTGGGCGCCTCTACGACCACCGGCCTGCCGATCAAGACGACCAGGATGGACAAGATCAGCGTGGATGAGCGCGACGGCACCGTGACGGTCCAGGCCGGCGCGCTCAACGGCGACCTGCTCGCGACGCTGCGCGGCGGCAGCCTGATGCTGCCGATCGGCACTTGCCCGACGGTCGGGGTAGCGGGGCTGACGCTCGGCGGCGGAATCGGCGACAACAGCCGGTGGGCGGGCATGACATCGGACGGGCTCTGCTCGACCGAGGTGGTGCTGGCCCCGGGTCACCGGGTCACCGCCGACCGCCAGCAGAACTCCGATCTGCTCTGGGCCTGCCAGGGCGGTGCCGACGGGAATTTTGGCATTAACACGTCCATGACCTTTGACCTGGTGCCGTTGCACCGCCGCACGATCACGGTGTACGGGATGCTTTTTCAGGGGGCCGAGCGCGCGGCAGCGGCGTTCGCGGCCTTCGACAAGCTTATGCTCACTGCCCCGGTGTGGCTGAGCGGGTTCATCGGCGTGACCAATCAGCGGCCGCTTGGTGCAGCGGCCGGCAGTCCTCGTGCCAGCTCGTTGTTTCCCCAGCTCAGCCTCGACGGCTCCTACATCGGGCCAGCCGACGAGTTCGGTGACCTGCTCGCGCCGATGACGGCCGCGGCCGCTCCCGCTGGCTACCTGGTGGGCGAGTTCGAGTACTGGACCGCGCAGATCCAGTGGCTGGCGGTGCCCAGCCAGCCCAGGCACGGGTTCGCGGAGGGGGCCCGGTTCACCAACGCGGCGCTTCCGAATGCTGCGATCAGCGAGCCCGTCAGCCGGGTATCCGACGCGCCGGGCGGCACGTCGGATGCCTGCGCCGAGGCACGGCTCCTGTGCTGGAGCGGCGGGCACGTCATCAACGGTGTTGATCCAGCCGCGACTGCCTACGCGCATCGCGACTCCAACTCGCTGCTGCAGCCCGCCGTGTGGTGGACCGACACGAAACCGGCCCTGCAGCGGGACCTGCTCGACTGGATGAGCAGGTCCTGGGATTACATCCGGCCGTTTACCCAGGATCAGTCATTTCAGAACTGGCCCTACCAAAGTACAAAAGACTGGCATTCAGCGTACTACGGTGGTAATTTCCCGAAACTAGTCGCGGTCAAGAAACGCCTAGAGAATGTCTTTCATTATTCGCAGAGCATCCCGACCTCGGTGTGACGGTCAGCTGTGGGGGCTTACACCAATTTCTTTCTCGGCAGCGTAACCGTGGGCGGAGCGCTGACCGGACTGCTGTTCGTTGCGCTGTCCCTGGCTCCCCAGCGCCTCATGGGGGACAGCGCGTCGGTGGAGCAGCAGTCGATCGCCGCTACGGCCTTCACCGCGCTGGTGGATTCGCTGTGGCTCTCGCTGGTCGCGCTCATTCCCGGCAACGGCCTGCCGTCAGCGAGCCTGATCCTCGGGCTGATCGGCCTCACCGGCACCGTCGGCCTGACCGTCAGGCTGCTGCGGGCCAGATCAAAAGAGCAGCTCAGCGGCCGCTGGCCGATGCTGCTGCCGCTGATCGTCTTGCTCTACGGTTTCCAGGCCGCGAGCTTCTTCACCGCGCACGGCAGCAAGGCAGCCCAGTCAGACGCCGCGACGTTCGTGCTCATCTTCTTCGGAGTGGGCATCGCCCGCTCCTGGGAACTGCTCGGGCTGCGCGGCGGCGGCCTGCTGGACCTGCTCGTCAGTCGCGCTGGGCAGGCCCGGCACCGGAGTGCTGGCCAGGAAGATCGCGCCAGCGACTCCGGCAGCGGCTCAGGCTCCACGGCTCCGGTCTGACCCGCTCGGACCTCCGCCCGGCTGGGCCTCAGCCTGCCCGGGCCTCAGCCCTCGTCGAGCGCAGCGCGCAGGGCGCCGGCGTCCAGCGGCCGGCTGTAGGCAGCGCCGGCCCTCGGCGAGGCCGCCCGCATCGACAACGTGGAAGCCGAACTGCTCGATCAGGTCAGCCACCGCGCGCTTGGCGGCGGCGTCGCCGCCGATGGGCAGCCCGCGGCGGTCAGGCGTACCGGCCGGCTGGCCCTGTGACCCGAGATCCTTGAAGTAGATGTTGTTGAACGCCATTACCGCGTGCGCGCCGGGCATGTGCCCAGCCAGCAGCTCGCTGCTGCTGGTGCTGGTGGCGTCCAGCCCGGCGATCTGCCCGTCGCGCTGCGGGTGGTAGTTGCTGGTGTCGATGACGGTCTTGCCCGCCAGCTCGGCGGCCGGCACATGTCGGCAGCTCTTCCCCGATATTGCCTGCTCCGATGAGTCCTATCCGCGTGCGCCGCGCCAGCTCTGGCCCGGACCCCGGTATTCCGGCTGGAAGTCAGAGGCCGGTCTCCGCAGGCAGCCGCCCTGACTTCACTGCCTTGACCAGCGCTTCATAGTCCCGCTCGTTCTGGTCTGCATAAGCAGTGGCGAATTCGCGATCGCCCGGTTGAAGGCGTCACCGCCGCCCAGGTAAGACGCGAGTGCGATGCGGTCGCCCCACCGCGCATGCGCGCGGGCCAGGGCCGATCCGCACATCCGGGCGTAAAGCGTGGCCCCCGGCACGCGCAGGGTGCCCACTTCGGCGGAGCCCTTCCAGTCATGGAACTGGCGGATGTAGTAGTCGAGTCTGGCCGTCGGTGTCGGTGACGCGCTGCCAGCCTAGGAAGATGTCGCTGGCCGCCTGCATGAGGCGCTGGCCCGCGACGACGCGCTCGCCGTGATGGGAGTAGGCGCTCTGGCCGGCGAACCGCTCAAGGACCGACGCTTGCGCCTCCTTCGCCTGCAGGAACAGGGGATCGCTGTTGTCACGGCCTACCATGAGGAAGATCCAGCATCGGGTCCCGACGCTGCCAACGCCCACTACTTTGCGCGCCATGTGCACGTAGCGGGACTCCTCGATCGGATGGTGCTGCTGGTGCGCGAGCGTCCGCCGGTACGACCTGACAAGCCGGCGTACGGACCGCTCGGTCTGCTCGCGCGCCTCGGCAGACAGCACGAGGTCCTCTAGCGGGACTATCAGCGGCGGGTCCCGGACGATCCGCAGCTCGCCGGCAACCTCGCCCGTCCGCTGGGCGAACACCCGGACGCTGTCGCGGGTGCGCGCCGATGTCCTGGGCCGCCTCCCTCGCCTCCTTCTTCCCCAGGCGCTTGCTGCTTACCTCCGCGGAGACCCAGTCGAGAATGTGATCGACATTCAGATGCGAATACCAGGCGTCGAGGGTGCTCATGGCCGCGGCTTCCCGCATCCATTCCCGGTACTCGCGGACACCCGCCACCACGATGGTGCGCCGATCCGCCGGCCCGAATCCAAGATCACGACCTGCGATCTCGAAACTCGCCGCCACCCGTTGCACATCCCACTCCCAGCGATCGTCGCGCCGTTCCTGCCGGCCGCCGGCCGCAGTCCCTGGCCTGGAACTGGCACCGGCTGTCGTCACGGCGCTGCGGGCCCGGCAGCAGCATCCGGCCGTCGCCGCATCAAGGCGGCCCGGCGGGCGCGGCAGATCAGCTGGTCCCGCTGGTTGAAACCGCTGTGCTCGAAAGTCACGATGCCGGCCTCAGGCCGGGACCGCGAGGCCCGGGCGCCGACCACCTCCGTGCTGACCCAGATGGTGTCCCCGGCGAATACCGGATTCGGGAATTCCACGGACTCGAAGCCCAGGTTGGCGACGGTCGTGCCGAGCGTGAGCTCGGGTACCGCTATCCCCACTACGAGTCCGAGCGTGAACATGCTGTTCATCAGCGGCTCGCCGAACTCATGCTGGGCGGCGAACTCGGCGTCCAGGTGCATGGGCTGCGGGTTCATCGTCAGGCAGGTGAACAGCACGTTGTCGGCCTCGGTGACCGTGCGGGTAATCGCGTGCTCGACCACCAGGCCCGGCTCTAGCTCCTCGAACCAGCGTCCCGACAGATTGCGCGGCATCTAGCACCCCCTGTAACTGCGATCACTACACCCAGGCCGTCGTGCTGCGCAGCGAGTTCGGCTCGCGGGTTGCCCTCGGCGCCGGCGAGACGTGGCCAGGGCCCTGCCGTGGACCGCAGCAAGCGGGCCTTCGGCACCCTTGACCCGTTCAACCAGATGCTTGCGGTCAACGAGACCGTCGCGCATCTCGGCGGGCTCGTGGCCCGGCTGGAACTGGGCGTCTCGACCGCCGGCCCGGTGATCAGCTACTGCAGTCTGGTCGGCGCGAGCGCGGCTTAGTAGAGTCGGCGGCCGGGAAGGAGTCGCGGCGATGGACGTTCCGAGCCTCACCGAGGCGGTGCCGCTGACGGTCGTGACGCCGCAGGAGTGGTTCGCCGACCTTCCCGACGCGAACCCGCTGCGCGCGGTCGGCCGGGTGCTGCCGTTTGCCCGCATGGAGATCAGGGACGCCGAGGGTAGCGTGCTGCCGATCGGTGCGGAGGGCGAGATCAATGCCAGGGTGGAAGCCCAGATGCGCAGGTCATTGAGGTGGCGGTATTCGGCATCCCGCACGGGAGGTGGGGGGAGACGCCGATGGCGGTGCGCACCGTCGGCACGGATGCCACCGTGACGGCGGAGGAGATCATAGCACTGGTGGCCGAGCGGCTCGGGTCCTACAAGAAACCGTCGAGGGTCGAGTTCACTACGGAGCCGCTGCCCAAGAGCGTGGTCGGCAAGCTGCAGCGCAAAGTACTGCGCGAGCCATACTGGGCGGGCCACCACTGCAGCGTGGGTGGCGCATGACCCCGGCGGCCGACCGGACCCGGATACCGCGCAGCCTGCTGTTCGTGCCCGGCTCGCGCGCCGACATGATCGCCAAAGTCGGCCGCTGCGCCCCGGACGCAGCCGTCATCGACCTGGAAGACGCCGTGCCCGCTGACGGCAAGGCCGCCGCCCGGGCAACCGCCGCGGCCGCGGCCCGCGGCGCCGCCGGCCGCGTGCCGCTGTTCCTGCGGGTCAACGGCGCGCAGACGCCCTGGTTCGGCGACGACGTCGCGGCAGCGGCCGGCGGCCCGTTCGCCGGAGTGGTGCTGCCGAAGCTGGAAACCGCCGCAGCAGCGGAGCGGCTGGCCCAGCTGCTCGGCAGCGCCGGCCGCCGCGACCTGGTCATCATCGGCGGCCTGGAAACGGCGCGGGGCATCGCGCAGTGCGAGCAGCTTGCGGTCGCGCCGCTGGACGGCGTGTACTTCGGGGCCGAGGACTACATTGCCGATCTTGGCGGCCGCCGCAGCGCCAGCGGCCTGGAAGCGCTCTACGCCCGCAGCCGGGTCGTGCTCGCCGCCCGGCTATCGGGACTGCACCCGATCGACCAGGCCGTCATGGAGCCGCGGGAAACCGCCCGGTTCGAGGCCGACGCCAGCGCGGGCCGTGATCTCGGCTATCGCGGCAAGATCTGCATCCACCCCAGCCAGGTCGCGGCGGCGCACCACGTGTTCACCCCGTCGGCTAGCGAAGTCGGCCGGGCCCGGGCCGTGCTCGACGCCATCGCGGCGGCGGGCGCCGCGGGAGTGGCGGTGGTCGACGGCCAGATGGTCGACGCCGTGCATGCGAGGGCAGCCGCGGCCGTCCTGCGGTCGGCGGGGGAGGCGTAATGCTGCTGGGCCTGATGATCGATCCGGCCGCCGACCCGGCGGGCACGCCGGCCCAGGCGCGGACCGCGGAGCAGCTGGGTTTCGACTTCGTCGCCTGCGGCGAGCACGTGTTCTTCCACGGGCCGGTTTCCAATGCATTCGTCGGGCTGTCCGCGGCCGCTGCCGTCACCGACCGGGTCCGGCTGGTCAGCGCGCTCACGGTGCTGCCGCTCTATCCCGCCGCGCTGGTCGCCAAGATGGCCGCGAGCCTGGACCGGCTCTCCGGCGGCAGGTTCACCCTCGGCGTGGGCGTCGGCGGCGAGTACCCGGCCGAGTTCGCCGCCTGCGGTGCTCCGGTACAGCGGCGCGGGGCGAAGGCGGATGAGTCCCTGACCGTGCTGCGCAGCCTGCTCGGCGGGCAGGCCGTCACGCTCAACGGGGAATTTGCGCAACTCGACGGCCTGACGCTGCAGCCGCCTCCGGTGCAGCAGCCGCTGCCCATCTGGGTCGGCGGCCGGGCTGCCGCGGCCCAGCGCCGGGCCGGGCGGTTCGGCGACGCCTGGCTGCCCTACATGGTCACGCCGCAGATGCTCGCGCGCGGCCTGGAGTCCGTGCGCGGCTTCGCCGCCTCCTGCGGCCGTCCGGCGGGTGCCGTCTCGGGCGCTGTCTTCCTGTGGGGGTCGGTCAGCGCCCGCGCTGACGTCGCGCGCCGGCAGGCGATCGATACCGTGAGCCAGATCTACCAGCAGGACTTCACCCCCCTCGCCGACAAGTACCTGCTGACCGGGGATCCCGCCGCAGTCGCGGCGCGGCTGACGGGCTACGCCGACGCCGGGGCAGCATCGGTGGTGTTCGCCCCGGCCTGCGCCCCGGCCGAGCGGGCCGGCGTGGTCAGACTGTTCGCCGAGGAAGTGCTGCCGCAGCTGCGGACCGATCCCGGCTAAGGTCGTGCGGTGCCTGCGCCCGTGACCGTGCCCAAGATCGAGCTGCATGTTCACCTGGAAGGCACGGGTACGCGCAGCGCTGGCCCGGCCGCAGCCCGGTGCGCCCGCGAGAGTGCCGGGCTGCTGCGCTAGCCTGACCCAGCAGCCCGGCAGGCCAGCGATCAAGGAGCACGAGGTGAGCCAACTTGAGGCGGACCGTCCCGTCCGCTGGGGAATCATCGCCACCGGCGGCATCGCGCATGCCTTCGCCAGGGATCTTGCGCTGCTGCCCGATGCGGAGATCGCGGCGGTTGGCTCGCGTTCGCAGGCCAGCGCCGACGCGTTCACCAGCGAGTTCGGGGTGGCGCGCAGCTACCCGAGCTACGCTGACCTCGCCGCCGATCCGGAGATCGACGCCGTCTACGTCGCGACGCCGCATCCCGGTCACCGCGACGCCGCCATGCTTGCCATCGAGCAAGGCAAGGCTGTGCTTGTCGAGAAGCCGTTCACCATGAACGCGGCGGACGCCCAGGAGCTGATCGACACTGCCCGCGCCCGGGGCACTTTCCTGATGGAGGCGATGTGGACCCGATTCCTGCCGCACATCGGCCGGGTCCGCGAGATCCTGGCAGCCGGGACCCTTGGCGATATCGTCCTGGTGACCGCCGAGCACGGGCAGTGGTTCGCCAGCGACCCGGATTTCCGGCTCTTCAACCCAGCGCTTGGCGGCGGTGCCCTGCTTGATCTCGGCATCTACCCGGTCTCCTTCGCCAGTCTGGTCCTGGGCGCGCCGAAGCGGATCACCGCGGTGAGCGATCCCGCGTTTACCGGCGTTGACGGGCAGACGTCGGTGATCCTCCAGTACGACGGGCGGGCGCACGCGGTGCTGACCACGACGCTCTGGTCGCGGACGGCGAACACCGCAGTGATCAACGGCACCGAGGCGCGGCTGGAGCTCGCAGGCTGGTTCTACCAGCCGACGACGTTGCGCGTCATCAGCCGCGACGGCAGCGAGATCGAGCGTTACGAGGATCGCCAGCAGGGGACCGGGCTGCGGCATGAGGCGGCAGAAGTCGGCCGCTGCCTTCGAGCCGGACTGACCGAGAGCCCGCTGCTGCCGCTGGACGAGACACTGTCGATCATGGAGGCGATGGACGAGATCCGCAGCCAGATCGGGCTTAGTTACCCGGTACCGGCCTGATTGCGGCCGGCAAGGTTTTCGCGTCGTTTGAAATGCCGCTCCCGCAGTACGCTACGTCAATTCTTTGACACAATGAGTAATTTCGATGGAGAGCATCTCCCGATGTGCTCCTCTGTCTTATGGAGACGAGTACTATCTCGGTACGTCTCTGGGGGTCCGCAGGATGGGAGAAGACTGCCGCGTTCCGCCGCTATCCCGGCGCGTTCCGGGTGCGGCCGACGGGCCGAGTCCGCCGCCTCGGGTAGTGCCTCCGGCACTGCCCGAGACTTTGCTGCAGCGCATGCGGGCTGCGGTCGACGCGGCGCACGCGCAGGCAGCACAGCTTGAGCAGGACGAGGCACGCCAGCGGGAGCAGGCAGCGTCCGCTGGGTCGTCGCCGACGCTGCCTCGGCGTGTGCCGGATGCGGCCGAGGGGCCAGAGCCGCCGGGCCTGGTAATGCTGCCAGCGCTGCCGGCCGCCTTGCTGGCGCAGGGCTCAGCGACGGATCGTGCGCTGCCGCCGCGTCTGCCGAGTTCAGCGCCTGTACGCAGCAAGATTCCGAGTCGGGCTGTCAACGGCGTCGCCGCGCAGCCAGACCAGGCCGCGCATGTCGATCAGGCCGCGCATGTCGATCAGGCCGCGCAGCCGGAGCGCGGTGCGGATGCGCCAGCGGCTCACCGGCCGCCCGCTCGTGCGCAGGTCCCGGCGCAGCAGCGCCGTGGCCGGCCGCGGCTGGCGGGGCGGCGCCCCCGCGTGGCTGTCCTGGTCATCGCAGCGCTGGTAGTTATCGCTGCCGGGTCGCTGGGGATCGCGCTGTCCCGGCACGAGCAGGCGGCGACCGCGCGAGGCAGTGCGGGCGGCGGCGCGCTCGGCAGCGCCGCGACGGCTCGCAGCCGGGCGGCCTCGTGGGTTGCCGCCCAGGTCAGCCGGTCTGCCGACGTCTCCTGTGACCCGGTGATGTGCCTGGCGCTGGAGGCGCACGGAATACCTGCTGGCGACCTGGATGAGCTGCGGCCAGGATCGGCTGATCCGCTCGGCTCTGATGTCATCGTCGCGACGTCGGCCGTCCGCGGCGAATTCGGCGCCCGCCTTAGCTCGGTTTATGCGCCTGCGGTCATCGCGAGCTTCGGCTCAGGCAACGCACGGATCGACATCCGGGCGATCGCGCCCGGCGGCGCTCGTGCCTACGCGACCGCGCTCAGCGCGGACCTGGCGGACAGAAGGGCGGACGGAGCCCGGCTGCTGCATAACAGCCGGATTGCTGTCTCGGCTGCTGCGTCCGCGCAGCTAGCCGCCGGCGTCGTCGACTCGAGACTGCTGATCATCATCGCGACCCTGTCCAGCCTGCATCCGGTCTCCGTCGTGGGGTTCGGCGACTCGGGGCCGGGCGCCAGCGCCGGCATGCCGGCGCGGTCCGCCGACCTGGCAGAGGCAAATTCCGCGGCTGCCATCGGCGCCGCCAGCTACGTCCGTTCCATTGTGGCGTTCCTGCGTGCCCAGAGCCCGCCATACCTGGCCGCGCAGATCGAGCCGCTGCAGCTCCCCGGCGGCCAGCCCGTGCTCCGCGTCGAGTTCGCGGCGCCAAGCCCGCTCGGGCTGCTCGCATCCCGCGGCAATGGCGGCACGTGATCAGGATGGCGGCAGCCGGCCCCCGCTGACCAGCTCCGCGACGCCCCGGACATTGCCGCGCCGGGCCAGCGCGGCCCCGGCTGACCGCTCGCCAGCCGCGTAGCGATTGAGGAACGCGATGGTGACGATGGCCACCAGGCGCTCCTGCGCGTCGTCGCCCTCATACGGGGTGAGGTGGCCGGCCCCGAGCACGTCGAGGTAGTAGCGGATGCCGGCGGTGTCTGCCTGGTACAGCTGCACGCTGGCCGATGGCGGGTTGATGGGATCAGCGCTGCCCTGAACGAAAAGCGCCGGCGGGCTGCCCGTACCGAAGTACTTCCCGCCCAGCGGCGGCCACTGCGCGCCAGCGAGCACGACAGCAGCCACGACCAGATGGTCGGAGCAGCAGGTGTTGCCGGCGACGGCCGCGACGGTGTCGCCGCCGTCGGAGTGCCCGGCCACGGCCACCTCGCGGGGATTCACCAGGCCGGCCAGCGGGCCCTTCGAGCGCTTGCTGAGCGCGAGAAGACTGCGGATGACGAAGGAAACGTCGCCGGGCTGGTTCTGCAGGTCATTTTCGTCGGCGGCGGCGCCCAGATGGCAGTTAGTACGCGGGAACGTCAGGGCGGCGACCACGTAACCGGCACTGGCCCATGCTTGCAGCAGGTGCGCGTAGACACCGTCGCATTGCAGAAAGCCAGGCGCGAAAACCACGAGCGGGAACAGCCCGGCGGCTGGCCGGGCGGCGGAGCGCGTCGCTGCGGCGGCCTCTGGGTAACGCACCAGCGCCGGCAGGTCGCGGGGCCCGACCTGGCTGCCGTCCGGACCGATCCTGGACCGGTCGACCAGGCTGAGCTCTACCTGCTTGACGGCATAGCTGCCGATCGGCCCCACAGTCGGCTTCGGCGCAGGCCGCGTGGGCGTGCGGCTCGGCCGCGCAGCCTGCGCGGTGGCTGACGGCACGGCGGTTGCCGGGCCCTGGGCATGGCTGCTGCCCGCACAGGCACCGACGAGCGCCGCGGTCACGATGACGCCGGCCACGGCGGCGGCGCACCTGGCCGCGGGCGACCGCTGCTGACGGGTCATCGGTGCCGCTGCAGCACTGCGGATGGCCGGGAGCTCACGGCACGAGATTACCGGTCTTACGGCCGGAATGCGTCGGACTGCTTCTTAACCAAGCCTTCATCTAAACAAGAGCCGGCGCTTTAATGAAACCTTCATCTTCGCGCTATCTGGCACGATTGTAACGATTCTTAACTACATCTGAACTTAGCTAATAGTGTGAGGCAACTGCCGGCTGAATACGCTTACTGCATGACGGAAAGCAAAATACATTTCCCTGAGCCGACGCTCGCAGCGGATTCATCGCCTGCTCGTTTCGCGACAGCGAATACCGTCCGCCGTCAGCGCCGTATCTGGTCCGGGCGGGTGGCGACCTGGGATCAGCATGGCTCGGCCGGGTTGCGGAAGGTAACCGCCGCGGTGATCGCCCCGGCGGGAGGCTCGTGCTGACCGACATGATGTCCGGCCGCGGTGCCTGAGGCCGGCGGTCTTGCGGACGTGATGGCGAGGCCTCTTGCGGCTGAGGCGGGGCTGATCATTGCCCGCCGCCCTGGGCGCGCCGAGTCCGCCGCAATCCCGAATACCGTGCGGGCGGGTATTAAGGGCCGACCAGGATTACTTCGAGAGTGCGCGGGCCGTGCACGCCCTCGACCCTTTTCAGCTCGATGTCACTAGTCGCTGACGGCCCGCTGATCCAGGTGAGCGGGCGCTCCGCCCTGGCTGCCAGCCGGGTGATGGCCTCGGGGACGAGTTCGACGACCTGGGCGGCGCGGACGATGCAGAGGTGATAATCGGGCACGAGAGTGATTGCCCTGCGGCCCTGATCGGGGGAGCCGTCGAGGACGATGGTCCCGGTCTCGGCGATCGCGACGGCCGCCCCGGTGACGACGCCGTCGATTGCGTCAAGATCATGTGCGGACAGGCCGTCGTCGGTCACGGTCTCGATGCCGCCGGGCAGCGCTGTCAGGTCGAGGCCGGGCGGCACGACGATCCGCCGTGCTCCGCGTTCGGCCAGGGCCGCGCCAACTGCGGCGTCCAGCTCGGCGGGCGCGGCGCGGCGGACGAGGGCACGATAGTCGGCCAGCCGCTCGGCCAGCAGGTCCAGCAGCGGACCGGGCTCGAGATTTCCCCGCGTCCGGAACTGGGTGCCGGTGCTGGCTGGACTGGTGCTGGCTGGACTGGTGCTGGCTGGACTGGTGCTGGCGTCCGCCAGCGCGGCGCGGATGCGGGCCAGGACCTCGTCGCGTGCGCTCACGACGACTTCTCGTGCTCGTCGCGCCACCACTGGCGGAAAGTCTGGGCGGGCGGGACGGGCGCGTCGCGTGCCTGTGTCCAGGCCGAAAGCGGCGGCGGCAGCTGGCCGATGCGGCCGCGACGGCCAAGCGGCCGCCCGAGCCGGCCCGTCCGCTGTGCCGCCGAATAGCGGCGTGGCTCGGCCATCACCCAGGATGCCGCGGCCATGGCGATCGCCTCGGCGCGAGGCAGCCTGCGATCCTTGCGTGCTTCCTCGACATGCCGGGCCCGCAGATGCACAAGGACTGACGGAATGTCGATCTTCACCGGGCACGCGTCGTAGCAGGCGCCGCACAGCGAGGACGCGTACGGCAGGGACGCGTTCTCCTCGACGCCTGTCAGCTGCGGCGAGAGCACGGCCCCGATGGGACCGGGGTAGACCGAGCCGTAGGCGTGCCCGCCGACCCGCTCGTAAACCGGGCATACATTCAGGCAGGCCGAGCAGCGGATGCAGTGCAGGGCCTGCCTGCCGGTCTCGTCGGCGAGCGCGGCGGTCCGGCCGTTGTCCAGCAGCACCAGGTGGAACTGCTGCGGGCCGTCACCGGGCGTCACCCCGGTCCACATCGAGGTGTAGGGGTTCATCCGCTCGCCGGTCGACGACCGGGGCAGCAGCTGCAGGAACGCGCTCAGGTCCTGCCAGGAGGGCAGCACCTTCTCGATCCCCATGACCGTGATCAGCGTGTCCGGCAGGGTCAGGCACATCCGGCCGTTGCCCTCCGATTCGACCACGCACAGCGTGCCCGTCTGCGCGATTGCGAAATTGGCGCCGCTGATCCCGACCCGGGCGGCCAGGAACCGGCGCCGCAGGTAAAGCCTGGCCGCCTCCGCCAGCGCGGCAGGCTCGTCGGTCAGCGCCGGGTCCACGTCGGCCATCTCGCGCAGGAAGATCTCCCTGATCTCGGCGCGGTTGCGGTGGATCGCCGGCACCAGGATGTGCGACGGGCGGTCGTGGCCCAGCTGGACAATGAGCTCGGCAAGGTCGGTTTCGTGTGCCGTGATGCCGGCCGCCGCGAGCGCCTCGTTCAGCCCGATCTCGTCGGTCGCCATGGACTTGACCTTGACGACCTCACGGCTCCCGGTGGCAGCGACCAGGCCGGTCACGATGCGGTTTGCCGCCACCGCGTCGGTAGCCCAGTGCACGGTGCCGCCGCGCGCCTGGACCTGTGTTTCGAGCTGCTCGAGATAGCGGTCCAGCTGCCGCAGCGCCCCGGCCTTCGCCGCCTGCCCGGCGGCACGCAGCTCCTCCCAGTCGGGGAGCTCGGCAACGACGGCGGCTCGCTTGGCGCGGATGGTAGCGGTCGCCATGGCGAGGTTGCGCCGCAGCTGGGTGTCGGCGAGTGCCCGGCGTGCCGCAACGGGGAATGGCTCGGAGCCGCGCAGGTGCCCGACGCCCTTCGGCGCGGTCGGCATGCCCAGGTAAGTTGTCATGTCGCCGCCCGGGTAGCGGCCAGGATCTCTGCCAGGTGCACCGTCTTGACCCCAGTTCGCAGTCGCGACAGGCCGCCGCCGATATGCATGAGGCAGGAGCTGTCGCTCGCCGCGCAGACCTCGGCGCGGGTGCCGAGGACGTTGCGCATCTTGTCCGCCAGCATGGCGGTCGAGGTGTCAGAGTTCTTCAGCGCGAAAGTGCCGCCGAATCCGCAGCAGACGTCGGCATCTGGCAGTTCCACCAGGTCCAGGCCCTCGACGCGGCGGAGCAGCCGCAGCGGGCGGTCCCCGACCCGCAGCATCCGCAGCGAGTGGCACGTCGGGTGATAGGTGACGCGGTGCGGATAATAGGCGCCGACGTCGTCCACCCCGAGCACGTCCACGAGCAGCTGCGAGAGCTCGAATGTCCGCCGGGCCGCGGCCACGGCGCGCTGTGCGAGCTTCTCGTCGCCGTAGGCCCTGGCGACCATCGCATGCTGGTGGCGGACCGAGCCGACGCACGAGCCCGACGGCGCCACGATCACGTCACAGCGCTCGAACGTCTCGACGTAACGGCGGACAAGCGGCAGGGCTTCCTTTTGGTAGCCGGTGTTAATGTGCATCTGGCCGCAGCATGTCTGGCCTTGCGGGAAATCGCCCTGATGGCCGAGCCGCTCCAGCAGCGTCACCGTCGCCCTGCCGACGCTCGGGTACAGCGTGTCCGCCAGGCACGTCACAAACAGCGCAATCCGCATGAGCGTCATCCTGCCGTCTCGGCGCTCAGCGCGATAGCGGGCTGGCGCCGCGGCCGCTGCGCGGCGCGCGGCGGTCCCTGGCTGGACCGGCGGATCTCGAGCTCCGGCTGGAATATCACCTGACGATGCTGATGCGCATCGGTGCCGAGGGCCTCTTCCAGCAGCAGCTGAGCTGCCGTGCGCCCGATCTGCTGGCGGGGCTGGCGGACCGAGGACAGTGGTACCGCGGCCGCCGCGGCGAACTCGATGTCGTCGTAGCCCACGATCGCGACATCGTCAGGCACCCGGAACCGCCGGCGGGTCATTTCCTGCAGCAGCCCGAGCGCGATCAGGTCGTTCGCGCAGAACGCCGCCGTCGGCCGCTGCCGGGCCGGCATTTCTGCGATCGTCGCCCCTGCTCGCTGCCCGGCGGAGACGTTGAGCGCGGCGGTCTCGAGCATCAGCAGGTCGTCCGCGCTGCCGCCGGCCCGCCGCAGCGCCCGGATCGCGCCGTCCCGCCGGCCTGTCGCCTGCCGCAGATTGAGCGGTCCGCCCACATAGGCAATGTCATGGTGGCCGGACGCGAGCAGATGGGACACCGCGACGTCGCCGCCCAGCACGTCGTCCACGGCGACCGAGCACTGGCTGCCCGACGGCGAGCTGCTGTCAACCAGGATCACCGGCGTGCCGCGCTGCTGCAGCTCGGCGAGCCGGCGCTCGTCATCGGCGACGGGCGTGATCAGGATGCCCTGCACGCGATGTTCTTCGAGCAGCTCGAGATAGGCGGTCTCCTTGGGCAGCTGATCGTCGCTGTTGCACAGGATGACGGCCAGGCCGGACTTGCTTGCCTCGTCTTCGACCCCGCGCGCGACGTCAGTGAAGAACGGGTTGGCGACGTCGAGGACGACCAGGCCGATCATGCGGCTGCGCCCGGCGCGAAGCTGGCGTGCCGACTCGTTCCGGACGAAGCCCAGCTCCTTGATGGCCGCGTGCACCCGGTCGAGGGTTGGCCGCGCGACAATGTCGGGCCTGTTGAGCACGTTGGAGACCGTGCCCACGGAGACGCCGGCCTGGGCGGCGACTTCCCTGATGCTGATCGGCCCGCTCACCAGCGTCCTCCCTGATCTTGCTGCCAGTGTCGCGGCCAGAGTTGGAACGTGTCAAACGGGGTGCCGTCCAGTTTGCGCACGGCTGGAATGCCGCACGGAACGACGTCTCGTCGCGCGTTCAGTAGAATCAGCCTTTGTGTCGTCGGCCAGCTACCCGAATTTCGCCGGCAAGCACGCCGAGGAAGCGATCTTCACTCCTGCCGATTTCGCCGCTTACCTGCAACGTGTCGGCTCGATCGAGGCTTACCAGGCCCCTGCCGGTATCGTGCTCTGCTATCAGCGGTCTCTGTTCAGCCATGTGCTGCGGATCGAAGGGCTGAAGCCGTCCGAGCGCAGGGGGGCCCTGCACGGGATGCTGCTCCTGCCAAGCACCGCTGGCAGAGTCGGGCTGCTCGGTCAGTTCGGGATCGGAGCGCCGGCGGCGGCCGCGGCGCTGGAGGAGCTGGCGGCGATGGGCACGTCGGCTTTTGTTTCTGTCGGCACGGCGGGAAGCCTGCAGCGTGACCTCAAGGTCGGTGATCTTGTCCTGTGCCGGGCTGCCATCCGAGACGAGGGCGTCTCCCACCACTACCTGCCTCCCGCGAAGCTGGCCACGGCGACGGCAGCAATGAGCGCTGCCCTCGGCGCGGCAATGACACGAGCCGGCGTCCCGTTCCGGACGGGCACCTCCTGGACGATCGACACTCCGTATCGGGAGACCGTCGCCGAGGCCCGCCACTACCAGGCGGAGGGAGTGCTCTGCGTGGAAATGGAAGCGGCTGCGTTGTTCGCGGTGGCTGAGGTCAGGGGCCTGCAGGTCGCCTCGGCCTTCGCCATCAGCGACTCGCTGGCAGACCTCGTCTGGGATCCCCAGTTCCACGGCCCGGAAGTCGAAGCTGGCCTCATCACGCTGTACGAGGCTGCCCTGAGCGCACTGCAAGCAGACCCACGGCAGACAACGAGACGGCGTGAATCAGGTGCTGCTGGTTCGGCGCAGGACTGACGCCCGGGCTGAGCCGGCCTACGACGGCGGGTGCACAGAGCCGCTCCGAAGCCCGGCTCGCCCGGCTGCTACCCGTAGCTCGCCGGCGCTCGGAAGGCCGCCGGACTGCCAGCCCGGCGGGCGCAGAAGGCGAGTCGCGTGTGTCCCCTTTCCATCCTGACCTGGCCGGCACCAGGCACATTGACGCGGCGTCCGCACGATTCGGCTATCACCGTTTCGGCGTCACGGGCGGCGTGCCGCTGATACTGGTGTCAATGTCATCCTCTACACCGACAGCGGACCCGGGTTCCTGTCCCAGCACGCCGGTGACTTCGGCGAGGAGGTACTCCGCTTCCTCCGCTGACTGGGCCTGACCTGTGCACCGCCACCGGTCGCCGGCCGGACCTTGCCGAACGGCGCACTGAAAAGGACAACTGCCATGTACTTTCTCGCGACCGGAACCATCACCCAGCCCGACCAGATCGGACCGCACATGCAGGAGGAGACCCGCGTGCTCAACGAACTGCGCGAGCTGGGTCTTGTAAGGGAAGCATTCCGCAAGACCGCCGGTCCCGGCGTGATCGGCATCCTGCAGGCAGCCAGCCTGGACGAAGCCCGAGCGCAGATGGGCATGCTGCCCTTCGTAGCGCTAGGCCTGATGACCTTCGAGTACACCGAACTGACCGAGCTCCAGACACACCCAGCCCACGACCACCGGGGGGTAGCGCCCACCCGACCCGTCCGCCGTGAAGCCCGGGTCTCAGCTGCAAGCCCAGGGGAGCGCTTTCGGCATGGTGATCATTCTTCCAGCTTGGACGAATCCAGGAAGAACGGCGGGGTCAGCGATTTGGACGGTGCTCGGGGTGCGGCCCGATTCACCGTGCCCGTTCGGCGAGTAAGTCGGCGAGCGGGCAGATCCCGGTGATCGCCCTCAGAGGCGCGGGCGGGACGATGCGCGTTAGGAACGCTGCTGGCTGGGCAGGTCTCGGCCATGGCTGTACTGAGAGCTTTTGCGCGACCGATGCTGGCGTCGATTTTCGTCATTCAGGGCTATGACACCTTCCGCCGGCCCGAGCGGGTATCCGCGCGGGCAGAGCCGGTGGTGCGGCGGATCGCTGCACGCGTGCCGGCGCTGCCGGACAAGACCGAGCAAGCGGTGCGCCTCAACGGTGCCGTCCAGCTCGTCGCGGGCTCGCTGCTGGCAGCGGGGCGCGTGCCGCGGCTATCTGCGCTCGCCCTCGCGGCCACCCTGGTGCCCACCACCTTCGCCGGGCACCGGTTCTGGGAAGCCGAGGACAAGCAGGAGCGCGCGCAGCAGCGAATCCATTTTCTGAAGAACGTCTCCATGCTCGGCGGCCTGCTGATTACCGCAGCAGACACCGCCGGAAGCCCGTCGCTCGCCTGGCGCGGCCGGCACGCAGTCCGGTCCGCGCGCCATGACGTCTCCCTGGCCGCCCGGACCGCAACGGCGTCCGGCAAGTCTGCCGCTAAGGCGAGCCGCCTCAGCGGTCGGCCGGCCCGCTGATCCGGGGTAATCACAGAGCTTTGCCGGGGTTGAATAGGTCGCGCGGCCGAGCGCGTGGCACATTGCCTGCTGCGACGCGACAGACCCCGGATCGAGTTCGCGGCGCATGCCATCACCTTTCAGGCTCCCGACGCCGTGCTCGCCGGTCACGGTGCCTCCGAGCGCGATCGCCGCGTCGAGCAACTGGGGCCGCAACCGCAGCGTCACCTCGGTGACGACGCCGAGCGTGCCCTCGGGCAGCCCGACTATGTCGAGCCCGGCGACACCCTTGGTAGCTGGAGTGCCGGCTCGGTCCGCCGCGCGAACAGCGCGTCGAGGGATAGCCCGCCGCCTATCTGTGCCGCGACAGCCGCCCGGGCCGGCATGCCGACGATCAGGTCCGCTCCCGTCACGTTCTGGCCGGCAAGCCCAGCTAACCGCGCTGGGCCGAGCATCAGGCAGGCCAGCCCCGGCCGCCTCAGCGCATTAGGCCATTCGGGCAGCATCGCTACCTGCCAGGCCCGCGTTCGGCGACCCGTTGCGCGGCCGCGGCCCACGCCGAACTGTCGCCGGCCGGATCGAACCGTCGCAGCCGCGGGGTTCCCCGCAGCAGCTTGCGCATGCCCGGCAGGTCGGCGGGCGCCGCGCCGAGAGAGCGGGCCTGGACGAGGACATTGCCGATGGCGGACGCCTTGGCCGGCCCGGCTACCACCGGCAGGCCGCAGGCGTCGGCAGTCAGCTGGCAGAGCAGCTCATTCCGGGAGCCGCCGCCGACGATATGGATGGTGTCGACGTGCCTGCCGGACAGCTCCTGGACGTTCGTGATTGCCCGCCGGTACGCCAGTGCCAGGCTGTCCATGATGCAGCGAGCGATCCCGGCCCGGCCGGACGGTGCCGGCAGGCCGGCCCGCAGGCAGGCCGCGGTGATCCTGGCCGGCATGTCGCCCGGCGCCAGGAAGCTGGGGTCGTCGGGAATCGATGATGCAGCGCAGCGGCGCGGCTTGGGCTGCCTCAGGCAGCAGCTGCCCGAAGCTGGCCGGGCTGTCGGCGCCGGACCAGGCGCGCAGGCTTTCTTGCATCAGCCACAGGCCCATCACGTTGGTCAGGTACCGGATAGTGCCGTCGATTCCCGCTTCGTTGGTGAAGTTTGCCCGTCGGCTGGCTTCGCTGAGGACCGGCTGGTCGAGTTCCATGCCCACCAGCGACCACGTTCCGCACGAGATGTAGGCGAAGCCGCTGCCCGCAGCGGGCACCGCCGCGACGGCCGAAGCGGTGTCATGCGAGCCGACCGCGATGACCGGAAGCCCTGGTTGCAGCCCCGCATCGGCGGCAGCTTCGGGCAGCACGGGCCCGATCAGGTCACCGGGGACGGCGCAGCGCAGGGAAGATATGCGACGGGATACCTATCCGCTCCATCAGCGCCGCGGCCCAGGTCTTCGCGTTGATGTCGTAGAGCTGCGTCGTCGACGCGTTGGTGAACTCGGCGCCGATCTCCCCGGTCAGCCGGTAGCTGAGGAGATCGGGGATGAGCAGCAGTGTGGCCGCCGCGCCGAGCTGCGGCGTGCCGGCGGCCGCGGCCAGCTGGTAGATCGTGTTGATCGGCAGCTGCTGGATGCCGGTGACGGAATAGAGCTCCGTGGCGGGGATCCGCTCCGGTACCGGCGCCACTACTGACGCCGTCCGCCCGTCGCGGTAATGCACCGGATTGCCGAGCAGCGAGCCGTCCTGGCCGAGCAGCCCGTAATCGAGGCCCCAGGCATCGACTCCCACGCTGGCCAGCCGGCAGCTGCTGGCCGCCGCGCGCAGCCCCTCGAGCATGCTCCGGTACAGCGCCAGGATGTCCCAGTGCAGGGTCCCGTGCACGGTGACCGGCCCGTTGCCGAACCGGCTGGCCTCAGTGAGCTCGAGCCGGCCGCCATCCAGCCGTCCGGGGATCACCCGGCCGCCAGACGCACCCAGGTCGACCGCCGGCGTAGGCTCGCCAGGCAGGCCTGGCGTGGCTACCGCACCGGGCTCGCCCGCGTGGCTACCATTGCTGCTGGTATCGGCCGCAGGATCCATATC
>OCTA010000397.1_pt1 | contig 40132 bp, 40 predicted proteins | sample 1538991 | NCBI WGS metagenome assembly OCTA01 (sample SAMEA3539302, study PRJEB22396) | soil metagenome | biome: tundra; feature: field; material: soil | place: USA | collected 2010-05 | depth 0.15 m | reverse complement strand
TGCAAAGCGCAGGCGAGGGCTATCGGCTCAAGGCGAGCATTCTAAAAAGGGAATTTGCGCTGGGCGGACGGTTCACAGACTTGGCGCTGCGGTACACGCAGGCGCTGATTACGCAGATGGCCCAGACTGCAGTCTGCAACCGGCATCACTCGTTAGACCAGCAGCTGTGCCGCTGGCTGCTGCTCTCCCTCGATCGCCTGTCTTCCAACGTCCTGACCATGACCCACGAACTCATCGCCAACATGCTCGGCGTGCGTCGTGAAGGTGTCACAGACGCCGCCGGCAAGTTGCAGAAGCTCGGGGTCGTCCGCTACAGTCGCGGGCAGATCACGGTACTGGACCGGCCTAAGCTGGAAGAACTGTGTTGTGAGTGTTATGCCGTGGTCAAGAAGGAAACCGACCGCTTGCTGCCGTATAAACTCGTGCGCTGACCGCGCTTCAGGCGCGGGCTGAGGGTTACCGCGACCGCCTGTTTGTTCGCCTTAACATTGAACAAGCTCTACCTGAATACCCGGTTGATCGCATCACGATGACACCGGATTCAACGCGCGGCATGGCGCCATTCCCCGCCACCGCTTTCGGCGTAATCGTGGCGGTCGGCGTCTGCCACCTGCTCAACGACATGATGCAATCGCTGCTGCCGGCGATCTATCCGGATCTCAAAACGAATTTCGGCCTGAACTTTGGCGAGATCGGCATCGTGACCCTGGTCTATCAGCTGACGGCCTCGATTCTGCAGCCGCTGGTCGGGCTGTATGCGGACCGGCGGCCGACGCCGCTGGCGCTACCTGGGGGCACGCTGTTCACGCTGGCGGGGCTGCTGGTGATCTCGATCGCGCACCACTATGGGATTCTGCTCCTCGGTGCCGGGCTGATCGGGGTCGGCTCGTCCGTGTTCCACCCGGAATCCTCGCGCGTCGCGCGCATGGCCTCGGGCGGCCGGCACGGGCTCGCGCAATCGATATTCCAGGTGGGCGGTAACATCGGCCAGGCGGTCGGTCCGGTCGCCGCGGCGCTCGTGGTCGTGCGCTGGGGCCAATCCAGCATCGCCTTCTTCGCGCTGCTGTCGCTGGTGTCGTGCGCAATACTCTGGAACGTCGGGCTCTGGTACAAGCATCACGGCCTCGCGCGCTTGCGCAGCGGCGCGGCTCACAAGGCGCAGGGCCAGGCGCTGCCCCGGCGTGCGATGCTGACGGGCCTGGCCGTGCTGATGACCATGATCTTCTCGAAATATATTTATCTCGCGGCCATCACGAGCTACTACACGTTCTACTTGATCCAGCGTTTCGGCTTATCGGTACCCAACGCGCAGTTGCATCTGTTCGTGTTTCTGGCGGCCATCGCCGTCGGCACGATGGTCGGTGGCCCGTTCGGCGACCGCTTCGGACGCAAATTCGTGATTTGGTTTTCGATACTCGCGCCGTTGCCCTTTACGTTGTTGCTGCCTCACGTGAGCCTGTTCTGGACCGGACCCCTGACGGTCCTGATCGGCCTGATTCTGGCCTCGGCGTTTCCGGCGATCGTGGTCTATGGGCAGGAGCTGGTACCCGGCAAGGTGGGCATGATCTCCGGAATGTTCTTCGGCTTTGCCTTTGGTGTCGGCGGAGTCGGTGCGGCACTGCTCGGCGTACTGGCCGATGCGACCAGCATCGAATACGTCTACCAGGTCTGCGCTTACTTGCCGCTGATTGGGCTGCTCGCTTGGTTGTTGCCCGACATCAAGCGGCGGCCCGGCACGCTCTGACTGAGCACGCAGCCGAGCACGACGAGCGCGCAGAGAATGCGTCTTCACCCAGGGCGGCTCAATTGCGCCCAGGTGCGGGCATGATTGCAGTGTAGAGCGCGTGCCGCGGTGATCAATTTGTCATGATGCACATGTACTTTCGTGAACAGGTCATGGCCTGTTCGTTCGTTGCTGCAGACTGCCGGAACCCACACTCTAGTACCCAGTTACCGAGGATCCTCATGCTATTTGAACCCTTGCTGAGCCGCCCGTTGCAGCTCAAGAACCGCCTCGTCATGTCACCCATGACGCGCAATCGCGCCGTCGATGCCAACACGCCCAACGCGTTGATGGCCGAGTACTACAGCCAGCGCGCCGGCGCGGGCCTGATCATCACCGAAGGTACTTCGCCTTCGCCCAACGGCTTGGGCTATCCGCGCATCCCAGGGATGTACAACGGCGCACAGGTGCGCGGCTGGAAAGGCGTCACGCAGGCCGTTCACGCGCGCGGCGGCAAGATTTTCCTGCAGCTCATGCACACCGGGCGCGTGACCCATATCGCCAACCTGCCCGCAGGCGCTGAAGTGCTGGGACCGACCACCGAGGTGTGCCCGGGAGAGATGTATACCGACGCATCAGGCTTGCAGCCCCACAGCCCGCCGCGGGCCATGACCGAGCGCGATATCGCTCGTGCCGTCGGGGAGTACACACAGTCGGCGCGGCTCGCGATCGACGCCGGATTCAACGGTATTGAGTTGCATGCCGCCAATGGCTATTTGATCGAGCAGTTTCTGAACGCGAACGTCAACCGCCGCTCCGATGGCTATGGCGGCAGCATTGCGGCTCGCAACCGATTTGCGCTCGAGGTCGCACGCGCGACGGCGGACGCCATTGGCGCCGATCGGGTCGGCATGCGGCTCTCGCCCTATGGCGTGTTCAACAGCACCGGTGCGTTTCCGGAACTCGAAGCGCAGTACCTCGCGTTGGCGAGCGAGCTCTCGCGCTTGGGTCTGCTTTACCTGCACGTGCTCGACCATTCCGCGATGGGCGCACCGCCCGTGCCGGCAGAGATCAAGCTCAAACTGCGCAGCGGCTTTTCGGGATTGTTCATTCTGGCCGGCGGTTTCGATGGCACGAGCGCCGAGCTTGCGCTGATCGAGCGGCGCGCCGACTTGATCGCGTTCGGCAGGCCATTCCTCGCCAACCCGGACTTGGTGGAGCGTTTGCGCTTGAACTCGAAGCTCAATGCGCCCGACATGGCCACCTTCTACGTGCCCGGGCCCAAGGGGTACACCGACTATGCGACGCTTACCGCTTAGGTCATCATTTGGCTGCGCGCAAAGTGACATTCACTCGCAAGCCCGGCTCGTGGTCGGAAAGCGCAAGCTCGGATTCATGCAGCCGTGCGATAGCCTCGACCAGACTGAGTCCGAGGCCATTGCCCGGTGTACTGCGGCTCGCCTCGAGCCGAAAGAAACGCTGCAGCACTTTGTGGCGAAATTCCGGTGCAATGCCGGGTCCGTTGTCGGCGATGCTCACCTCGATCATCGCACCACGGCGCCGCGCGCTCAGTTCAACTCGCGCATGCGGTGGCGAGTGGCGCACCGCATTTTCGAGCAGATTAGCGAACATCTGCGTGAGCAGTTCGCGATCGCCCTTGACGCGCAGCGCTGTGTCAATTTGCACCACGAGCGCCTGGCATTTCTCCTCGAGCGACGGTTGATAAATCTCCGTCACGGTCCGCAGCAGCTCGCCGAGATCCAATTCGGTGAAGCCGGCTACGCGCGCGCCGCTCTCGATCTGTGCGATGCGCAGCAGTGCACCAAACGTCTCCAGAATCGTGTCGATGTCGTGCAATGCTTCCTCCAGCACCGCGCCGGAGGTCGTCGCGACCCCACCGCGCCGCTGCGCCAGTTCCAAGCGCTGGCGCAAGCGTGTCAGCGGCGTGCGAAGATCATGCGCGATGTCGTTGGATACCTGACGCAGGCCTTCCATCAGCGTCTGGATGCGGTCCAGCATGGCATTAAGACTCGCGGCGAGATGGTCAAATTCATCGCCGCTGCCGCGGCCCGGGATGCGTCGCTGCAGGTCGCCACCGACAATGTCACGGCTGGTCTGACTCACGGCCTCGATGCGACGCAGAACGGAAAAGCTCATCGCCGCGCCGCCGGCCAGGGCCAGCAGCATCGCGAGCGCAAGGCCCCAGAGAAAAGCCCGCACCACGGTCTGCTCCATCTCATGCAGCTGAACCGTGCTTAAGCCCACGAACAGGTAGGCGCCATCGCCGACGGTCAAACCCCGGCCGCGAATGCCGCTGTAAGGCATTTGCGGATGTCGAGCGCTGCCCGGCCATTGCCGCACACCGGGCACAGAGCGCGTCGCAGGCAGGTTACCGGCCAGCACCGCACCGGACGTGTCTTGCAACAGATAAAAGTAGTCGGGGGAGCGGCTATTCAACTCGCGCACCACTTCACGCAGCCGCGGTAGTCCGCCGTCCTGCGCGTCGGCCCGGATCTCGGCCAATTCGCCATTGACGCTGGCATCGATCTGCCGCTCCATGGAATTGGCGGTGGACCAGTACACCACACCGAACAGCAGCAGGTAGCTCAGGCCGGTCAGACCGGCGTAGAGCAACGTCAACCGGAAGCTCGAGGTCCGAAGGACTCTAGGGACTCGCACAAAGGCAATAGCCGGCGCCACGCACGGTGTGGATCAGGGTGGCAGCCTGTCCGCGGTCGATCTTGCCGCGCAGTCGGCTGATATGAGTCTCCACGACGTTGGTGTGCGGATCGAAATGCAGATCCCAGACGAGCTCGAGCAGCATGGTGCGCGTCACGACCTGTTCGGCGTGCCGCATCAGGCATTCCAGTAGACGATACTCGCGCGGTTGCAGCTCGACCGTCTGCCCACCGCGCCGGACACTGCGCGAGAGCAGATCCATCTCGAGGTCCGCGACTTTCAGGCGCGTGTCCGGCGGCGCGCGGCGTGGGCGGCGGCCGAGCGCCGCCACGCGTGCCGCGAGCTCGGAAAAGGCGAACGGCTTGACCAGGTAATCGTCGGCGCCGGCGTTGAGACCGGCGACACGCTCATCCAGGCCGCCGAGTGTGGTCAGGAACAGCACCGGCGATTCGATGCCGCCGCCGCGCAGCGTGCGCACCAGCCCGAGGCCGTCCAGTCCCGGCAGCATCCGATCGACGATCAACAGGTCCCAGTCCTCGCCGGCGGCGCGGAACAGGCCATCGCGGCCGTCGGCGGCGATCGCGACGTTATGCCCGGCCTCGTTGAGGCCCTGCAACACGTAGTGGGCAGTTTCCGCATCGTCCTCGACCAGCAGGATCCGCACGACACCTCCTCGTCTCGGCGTCCATTAAACCGCATCGCGGCCGCGGATTAGATTGCGATTTCGTAATCTCGCGTCCAGCCCGCCGCAAGCCTGCGCCAGCTAGGCTGCCCAGGTCATGCGTACTGCTATGACCCTCGATAGACCTAAGCCAGGGGCGGCTCTGGCGCTGGCGGCCCTGCTGGTCCTGGCCGGCTGCGCGAGCTATCGGCCATTACCCTTGGCGCTGGATGCGAGACCTAAGGATAGCGCCGCGGCGTTGCTTTATGCGAACCCACTGCCCCCTGCCTTAAGTGTCGAGGACGTCGCGTTGCTGGCGGTGCAGAACAATCCGGGGCTGATTGCCGCCCGTACCCAACATGGTCTGGCGCAGGCGCAATTGCTGGAGGCCGGCCTGCTGCCCAATCCCGCCCTCAGCGCGAGCTACGGCTTTCTGCTCAGTGGCCCGGGCACGACCGACCCGATCACGGTCGCGTTGAGCCAGGACCTGCGCTCGCTGGTCACGCTCTCGTCCAAGCGCCGCGCCGCACGGCATTGGGCGCGCGCGATCGATGCCAGCCTGCTGTGGGAGGAATGGCAGATTATCGCCAAGGCGCGGTTGCAGGCCGTGGACCTGATCGAGGGCGAGCAGCAGCGCCAGGCGCTGCAACAGAGCGTGACGCTATTGCTCGATCGCGCGGCGCGCAGCCGCGAGGCGCTCGCGCGGGGCGACAGCACGCTTCCCGCGCTGCTACCGGAGCTCAGCGCCGCCGCCGATGCGCGCAAGCAGCTCGATGAGCTGGAGCGCCAGCAGGAATCCAGACGTCGTGAACTCAATCAGCTGCTCGGCCTTAGCTCCGAGGCGCCACTGCCGCTCGAGCAGCACATCGTGCTCTCACCGATCGATGCCGATGCGGTCACGCAGTCGCTGCGCGATCTTGCCCGTCGCCGCCCGGATCTGCTGGCACTGCAGCTCGGCTATCGCTCGCAGGAGGAGCGCGTGCGTGGTGCCATCCTGGCCCAATTCCCATTGTTCTCACTCGGCGTCGGTGGCGAGCGGGATAACACCGATGTTCGCAGCGTCGGCCCGCAGATCACGCTCGAGCTGCCGGTATTCGACCGCAACCAGGGCAACATCGCGATCGAACGGGCCACGCGGCAGCAGCTGCACGATGAATTCACCGCCCGGCTGCTCGCCGCGCGCAGTGAAGTGCTCTCGCTGCTGGCCGACAACGCTCTGTTGCAGCAGCAGCTCGCCGGCAAGCGCGCACAGCTCGCGGAGCTCTCGCAGGCCGCGCAGCGCGCCGACAACGCTTTTCGGGCCGGGGATCTCGATGAGCGCACCACTATCGACATGTTATCCAGCCGTAGTGCCAAAACACAGGAAGTGCTTGCGATGGAACAAAGTCTGCTCGAGCAGCAGGTGGCGATCGCTACGTTGATCGGCGCCGGCATGCCGCCGGCGTCACTCAATGGCGCGCCGGTGCAGCCATGATCAGGGGTGCAGCCATGATCAGGGTACAAGCATGGCACGGCAGCGGCGTGCTGGCGTGTCTGGTAGCGTGCGGTGCCGCCTTCGCAGCTACCGAGGCCGATGAGGCCGGCAGTGTGCTGGTGCAGACGCAGATGCCGCAGCGGGGCTCGATGTCCGACACTGTGGTGGCTTACGGCATCGCGACGCCCGCGATCAACGGTAGCATGACATTGAGTGTGCAGGCCGAGGGGCGCGTCATGCGTATTGACGTCACGGCCGGCGAGTCCGTGCGTGCCGGTCAATCGCTGCTGGAATTTCACCTGGCCGCGGCTGCGAGCAGTAGCTATCAGCAGGCGGTGTCTGCGCTCGAGCTGGCGAAGGAGGAGCAAACCCGCACCGCGCGGCTGCTCGATCAGCAACTCGCGACCCGCGATCAGCTCGCGCAGGCCGGCAAAGCCGCATCGGATGCGCAGGCGGCGCTGACGGCGCTCGAAGCCGAGCATGGCGGTACCGCACAGCAGATGATCAGCGCCCCGTTCAACGGCGTCGTGAGTGCATTGCCCGTCAGGCAGGGCGAGCGCGTGGCGGCCGGCGCGCCGCTCGTGACGCTCACGCGCCGCGATGGCCTCGTGATCACGGTGGGGGTCGAGCCTATGCTGCGGCGGGGCGTGCGCGAGGGCGAGACGGTTGATCTGACGCCATTGGCGGAAGGTGAGCCCGTGCAGCAGGGTACGGTGTCGCGCATCGACCGGGTGCTCAATCCCAAGACGCGACTGATCGATGTCGAGGTTACCCCGCGCGAGGCCGGATCGGCGGAGCTGCTCGAAGGCGCGGCGTTTCGCGCCAGCATCCGGACCGGCGAACTCCACGGCTGGGTGGTGCCGCGCGATGCGGTGCTCGGCGACGAGCAGGGTGACTACGTGTTCCAGGTGGCCAGCGGCAAGGCGCTGCGGGTCGCAGTCAAGCGGCTCGGCGGTGACGATGAGCGCTCGCTCGTGGACGGTGCGCTCGATCCCAAGCGCCCACTGGTGACGCTCGGCAACTACCAGCTCAACGACGGCGCGCCCGTGCGGCTGCGCGATGCGCACCCCGACGCCAACGGCACATGAGATTCGAACAGCTGCTCGAGCGGCACGCGCGCTCGATCGTCGTGATCGCCTGCGCACTGGCGCTGGCCGGGGCGGTCGCGGCGCTGTCGACGCCGGTAGGTCTTTTTCCGCAAGTGTCCTTTCCGCGCGTGGTGGTCGACCTGTCCGCGGGCGATCGTCCGGCCGACCAGACCGCTCTGACCATGACGCGACCGGTCGAGGAGGCGATTCGATCGGTGCCGGGCGTGCGCGAGGTGCGCTCGGCCACCTCGCGCGGCGCGGCGCAGATCTCGGTGGACTTCGGCTGGGGTCGCGACATGATCGCCACCACGCTGCTGGTCGACGCGGCCATCGCCCAGGTGCGTTCGAAGCTGCCCGCGGGTGCCACCTACGGCGTGCGGCGCATGGACCCGACGGTATTCCCGATCATCTCCTATGCGTTGAGCTCCAAGCGCCTGAGCCCCAACGCGCTGCATGACCTGGCGCAGTTTCAGATCGTGCCGCTGCTGGCCCCGGTGCCGGGGCTCGCGCGCGTGGACGTGCAGGGCGGCGCGCTCGATGAGGTCGAGGTGCTGGCCGATCCGCACCGGCTCGATGCCTATGGGCTGGGTCTGTCCGATCTTGTCACCGCGGTGGCCGCGGGCAATGCGCTGCAGGCGGTGGGCCGGGTGCAGGATCACGACAAGCTGTACCTCGTGGTCTCGAACAGCGACCTGCGGCAATTGCGCGAGTTGCAGGACATCGTGGTGCGCAGCGACGCCGCCGGGGTGGTGCGCCTGGGCGATGTGGCGGAGGTCCGCAACGGCTCGGTGCCGCAGTGGATCCGGGTCAGCGAAGACGGCGAGCCGGCGGTGCTGTTCAACGTCTACGAGCAGCCGGACGGCAACGCGGTGCAGATTGCCGCCGACGTGCGCGCGCGCCTCGCCGCGTTGAAGTTGCCGCTGGATGTGCAGCTGCGCAATTGGTACGACCAGAGTCAGCTGGTGCTGCAGTCGGCCGCCAGCGTGCGCGATGCGGTGCTGATCGGGCTGCTGCTGGCCGGAGGGGTGCTGATCCTGTTCCTGCGCAATGGGCGGATCATGCTGATCGCGCTGCTGACCGTACCGGGGACGCTGGCGGTCACCGCGCTGCTGCTCAACGTTTTAGGGATGAGTTTCAACATCATGACGCTCGGCGGCATCGCCGCGGCCGTGGGCCTGGTGATCGACGATGTCATCGTCATGGTCGAGCACATCGCCCGCCGCGCTGGCGCTGCCGGCACGGCCGATGGTCGCGCAGCGGTGCTGCCGGCCGCGCACGAGTTCATGCGCCCACTGATCGGCTCGAGCCTGGCGACGCTGATCGTATTCCTGCCCCTGAGTTATCTGAGCGGCGTCACCGGTGCATTCTCGAAGGCCCTCTCGGTGACGATGGCCTCGGCGCTGATCATCTCCTATCTTGTGGCTGCATTCGTGGTGCCTGTGCTCTCGCGGCACCTGATCGACTTCAAGCGCTGGCACGACCCGGCTTCCGAGCGTGAGGGCTGGCTGCAGCGGCATCACTTGCGGCTGCTCGATCGGGTGTTGCGTAGACCCGTGTGGCTGCTGGCCGCGGTGATACCGCTGCTGATCGTGGGTTTTATCGCCTACGAGCGCGTGCCGAGTGGCTTTATGCCGCAGGTCGATGAGGGCGGCTTCGTGATGGATTTCTATACCAAGCCGGGAACCTCGCTGATCGAGACCGAGCGCGAGCTGGCGCAGGTGGAAGCCATCCTGCGTGAGTTTCCGGAAGTGGATACTTTTTCGCGCCGTACCGGCACCAGCCTGGGCGGGGATCTGGGCGAGCCGCATCACGGCGACTTCTTCGTGCGACTCAAGAGCGACCATGCGCGCGCGACCGAGGATGTGATGGCCGAGGTGCTTACGCGAGTCGGCCAACGCGTGCCGGGCGTGCAGGTCGAGCTCGCGCAGCTCATGGAAGACCTGATCGGTGATCTGACCGCGGTGCCCCAGCCGATCGAGGTCAAGCTCTATGCCGCCAATCCGGCGATACTGATTCCGCAGGCTAGAGCCGTGGCCGCAGCCCTCGGCAAGATCGAGGGCGTGGTCGAGATCAAGGATGGGGTGGTGCTGGCCGGCGATGGCATCGACCTCAAGGTCGATCCGGTGAAAGCCGCGATCGAGGGCAGCAGTCCGCAGGAGGTCACGAACGGGGTCGATGCAGCGCTCCACGGCACCATCGCCACGCAGCTGCCACGCACCACCAAGGTGGTGGACGTGCGCGTGCGGGTGCCCAATGCGCTGAGCCTGCGCGACAGTGGCCTGGCCGAGCTGCCGATCCGCAGCGCCGACGGCCATCTGTTCCCGCTGCGCCGTGTCGCGAGCCTCACGCCGGTGTCCGGCGAGCCGGAAATTTCGCGTGACGATCTGCAGCCCATGGTGGCCGTCACCGCGCGCATCGAAAAACGCGGCATCGGCGCCGCGGTCGACGAAGTGCGCAAGACGCTGGCGCAGCCGGGGCTGCTGCGACCCGGCGTGAGCTATGCACTGGGCGGTCTGTACCGCCAGCAGCAGATCGCCTTCGCCGGTCTCGCGCGGGTGTTCGCCGCGGCCTTGATCGCCGAGCTGGTGCTGCTGCTGTGGCTGTATGAGCGGTTCTGGCTACCGCTGATCATCATCGGCACATCGCTGCTGTCGACGACCGCTGTGTTCACCGCGTTGTGGCTGACCGGCGTAGCGTTGAACATCACCGCGCTGATGGGCATGACCATGATCATCGGTATCGCCACCGAGATGGCGATCTTCTACGTCTCGGAGTACATCGAGCTTGCGCGCACGATGAGCCCGCGTCAGGCGCTGCGCGAGGCGAGCCGCAATCGGCTGCGACCGATCACGATGACCACCCTGGCGGCGATCCTGACTCTGCTGCCGCTCGCCCTGGCCATCGGCCATGGCTCGGGCATCCAGCAGCCGCTCGCCATCGCGATCATCGCCGGCCTCGTGATCCAGTTTCCGTTGGTGTTGTTGGCGATGCCGGCGCTGATCGGGCTCACGCTCCGAGACCCGCCCGCGATCGCCTGAGGCCATTCCTGTGTGCCGCTCTCCACAGCTTAATAAGGACTTTAGTATGAACATCTCGCGTTGCCTGCCGCTGCTCGCGCTGCTCGGCCTGAGCTTGAACGCCCAGGCCGAAGACGGCCCGTACCGGATGACCGACCCGCTGCCCATCGGCGGCGATGGCGGTTGGGATTACCCCAGCGTCGATCCGAACACGCATTGGTTATACCTCTCGCGCGCCACTCACGTCACGGTGGTGGACACCGGCACTGGCAAGAGCGTCGGCGAGATTCCCGATACGCCCGGCGTGCACGGCATCGCGCTGGCCCCTGAATTGAACCGCGGCTTCATCAGCTGTGGGCAGGCCAATGTGGTCAAGGTGTTCGACCTCAAGAGCCGCGCGGTGCTCGCGAGCGTGCCCACCGGCGATGGACCGGACGCGATCCTGTATGAGCCCACCACGCAGCGCGTGTTCGCCTTCAACGGTCGCGGCAAGAGCGCCACCGTGATCGACGCCAGGACCAACACGGTGGTGGCGACGATTGCGCTGGCCGGCAAACCCGAATTCTCGCGCGCCGATGGTCGCGGCAACGTGTTCGTGAACATTGAGGACACCGCCGAGCTGGCACGGATCGATGCCAAGACCGCCTCGTTGCAGGCGCGCTGGCCGCTGCCCAAATGCGAGCAGCCGACCGGGCTCGCGCTGGATGCCGCACATCGCCGCGGCTTCTCGACCTGCGGCAACCAGATTCTGGCCGTAACGAATCTGGATTCCGGCCAGTCGGTGGCCAGCGTGCCGATCGGCAAGGGCGTGGATGGCGGCGAGTTCGATCCGGCGACGCAGAACATATTCAGCGCCAACGGCGAGGGCACGATGACCGTTGTGCGCGAGCTCGGTCCGGATCAATACACGGTGCTGCAGACGCTGACTACGCAGCGCGGCGCGCGCACCATCGCGCTCGATACCAGCACTCAGCGTCTGTACCTGCCCACTGCACAGCTCAGCCCCGCTGCGCCTGCCACGCCGGACAATCCACGGCCGCGGCCGACACCGGTTCCCGGGACGTTCGTGGTACTGGTGGTGCAGCCGCAATCGCATTGACTGCCCAACCTGTACCTTCGGATTTCTACACGCTTTGCCCGGCGGCTTCGAGGTCCTCGTCCTCGACCGCGCCCGCGTGCTGCGTGAGCGGTGCGGCCGCGAGCTTGGTGCAGCCCAGCAGCAGTGCGCCCACGCACAGATACGCCGCGGCCACGAACGGTGACTGGGCGATGCCGATCTGCTCGCTGTGCATGAGGCCGAAAAAGGTCAGGGCTGCGCCGGCGATGGCGAAGCCGGCGGCCTTGAAAAATTCGCGCTCGATCATGAACACGGCAATCGCGGCCAGCACCAGGCCGCCGAGCGTCGCGCCGCTGCCGAGTGTCGCAAGCCCAGAGTACAACACGCCCTGATCGCCGAGCTTGTCCAGCCCCACAGCGCTCGCCGAGGTTCCGGCCGCACCGAGCGCACCGTCAATTTGATTCTTGGTCCACGCGGCGATATTGGGCAGCAGCGCCAGGATGATCGCCGGCGCATGGCGGCGCGGGGTCTCCTGAAAGGCCTGCGAGCCGATCAACATGCCGATGTACACCAGGATGGGCAGGATCGCGACCACCGGGATCAGCGCCATCATGAGCGCGATCACGCCAAACCAGGCCAGCACGATCACGCTGATGCCGGTCGCGGCGGAGTAGCCGATGCGTCCGCCCATGGCCTTCCATCCCGGGTGGCCGATGTACACCGCGTTGATGAATGGATTGCCCATCATGCAACCGATCAGGCTCACCACGCCGTCGGCGCTGAGCACGCGCGTGGTCGGATAACTGTCGCCGGCTGCCGCGGCGCTCTCGCGCGCAGGGTGACGGTGCTGCACGAAGGCGGCGTTCTGGCCGAAGGCAGTATCGATGAGGTGCAGGCGAATCCCAAGGTGATCGAGGTCTACCTCGGGGTGTAGCATGCTCGAGATCAAAGGCCTCAATCAGTTTTATGGCGGCAGTCATACGCTCTGGGACATCGACATGAGCGTACCGCAGGGCTCCTGCACCTGCCTCATGGGCCGCAACGGGATGGGGAAGACTACGCTGCTCAAGTGCATCATGGGGCTGCTGCCGTCCAGCTCGGGTTCGATCCGGTACGAGGGTCAGGACCTGCGCGCTCTGCCGGCCGAGGAGCGCGCGCATCGCCGCATCGGCTACGTGCCGCAGGGGCGCGAGATCTTCTCGCAGCTCACGGTCGAGGAGAATCTGCGCATCGGTTTGGCGGTACGCCGGCCGAAACTGCGTGCGGTGCCCGAGCATCTCTATCAGATGTTCCCGGTGCTCAAGCAGATGCTGCGCCGGCGCGGTGGGGACCTTTCGGGTGGCCAGCAGCAACAACTGGCGATTGCGCGCGCGTTGGTGCTGGACCCGAAGCTGCTGATCCTGGATGAGCCGACCGAGGGCATCCAGCCCAATATCGTGCACGAGATCGGCGAGGTCATTCAGCGCCTGAACCGCGAGATCAACCTGACCGTGCTGCTGGTGGAGCAGAAACTGCCGTTTGCACGCCGGGTCGCGAGCGAGCTGCGCGTGCTCGATAAAGGCCGGCTGGTCGTCTCCGGTACGATCGCCGCCTTGACGGATGAGCTGGTGCACGCGCATTTGACGGTATGAGCAGCGCTTTGCCCCTCGCGCGCGGCTGGCAGGCGCGACTGGCGCTCAGGTTCGAGGCCTCCCCGGTGCGCACGCAGCTCACGCGGCGCGAACACGTGGGTCCGCTGCTGGTGCAACGCGCGTTCTATCCCGAACAGGCTGTGGCGGGAGCGGGCGAGCCCTGCCATGTGGTTGTCATCCATCCCCCAGGCGGCGTCGCCAGCGGCGATGAACTGCAGCTCGAGGTCGAGGTCTGCCCCGGTGCCCACGCGCTGCTCACGACCCCCGCCGCCGGCAAGTTCTATCGCCGCGGGCCGGCCGGCCTCGCCCGCGTGAGCCAGACGCTGCGGGTCGATGGCGGGGTGCTCGAGTGGCTGCCGCAGGAGAATATTTTTTTTCCGGACGCCGCCGTGGAATTGCGCAGCATCGTGCGGCTGTCCGGCGCGGCGCGATTCATCGGCTGGGAGATCGGCTGCTTAGGGTTGCCCGCGAGCGCGCGCGGCCTGGATGATGGCGCGCTGCAATGGCACTTCGAGCTCTGGCAGCAAGCAAGACCGCTGCTGCTCGAGCGCCTCAGCGTGAGCCGCGAGAGCCTGGGCGCTCGCTGGGGACTGGCTGGTCATGTGGCGCTGGGCACCGCGCTGCTGTTTCCCGCCGGGTTGCCGGAGCTGGCACTCGCGCGCGCCAGCGCTGGGGCCAATTGTGCTGAGCTCATGGTTGCCTGTACGCTCGTGGACGGCGTGCTGGTATGCCGGGCCACCGCGCGGCGCACCGATCAACTCAAGCAGGCCTTCGTGCGGTGGTGGCGCGCCTTACGACCGGCCGTGCTGGCTCGCGAGGCCGTGACACCGAGAATCTGGTCGACCTAACCATGGAATTATCGCCGCGAGAGAAAGACAAGTTGCTGCTGTTCACGGCAGCGCTGCTGGCTGAGCGTCGCAAGGCGCGCGGACTGCAGCTCAACTACCCCGAAGCGGTGGCCTACATTTCCGCCGCCATACTCGAGGGCGCGCGCGATGGGCGCACGGTTGCGCAGCTCATGAGCTACGGGGCAACCTTGCTCACGCGCGCGGACGTCATGGACGGGATCGCGGAGATGATCGCCGAGGTGCAGGTCGAGGCGACCTTCCCCGACGGGTCCAAGCTCGTGACCGTGCATCATCCGATCACTTGAGGACATCATGATTCCGGGCGAGATCATCACGCTTGAGGGCACGCTGAGCTTGAACGCCGGGCGCGAGACGCGCCGCATCACGGTCGCCAACACCGGCGATCGGCCGATCCAGGTCGGCTCGCACTACCACTTCTACGAGACCAATCGCGCGCTCGAGTTCGCACGTGAAAGCGCGCGCGGCTTTCGCCTGAACATCGCCGCCGGCACGGCCATACGCTTCGAGCCGGGGCAGCTGCGCGAGGTCGAACTCGTGGCGCTCAGCGGTGATCGCATCGTCTATGGGTTTCAGGGCCGCATCATGGGCGCATTGTCATGACGCACATCGACCGTCGCGCCTACGCCGAGATGTTCGGGCCCACCGCCGGCGACCGTGTGCGCCTGGGCGACACCGAGCTCATGATCGAGATCGAGCACGATCATGCGATCTATGGCGAGGAGGTCAAGTTCGGCGGCGGCAAAGTCATTCGCGACGGTATGGGGCAGGGTCAGCGCGGTGCGGCCGAGGTCGTCGACACGGTCATCACCAACATCGTCATTCTCGATCATTGGGGCATCGTCAAGGCCGATGTCGGCCTCAAGGACGGCCGCATCGCCGCCCTCGGCAAGGCCGGCAATCCGGATATCCAACCGGCCGTGAACATCGTGATCGGCGCCGGCACCGAGGTCATCGCGGGCGAGGGCCTGATCATGACCGCGGGGGCGATCGATGCCCATATTCATCTGATCTGTCCGCAACAGGTCGAGGACGCGCTCATGAGCGGGGTCACGACCATGATCGGCGGCGGTACCGGACCGGCGGCCGGTACGTGCGCCACCACCTGCACGCCGGGACCCTGGTATATCGCACGCATGCTGCAGGCGATCGAGGAGCTGCCGATGAACTTCGGTCTGCTCGGCAAGGGCAATGCGAGCCTGCCCGAACCGCTCGAGGAGCAGATTCGCGCGGGTGTCATGGGCCTGAAACTGCACGAGGATTGGGGCACGACGCCGGCCGCGATCGACAATTGCCTGAGCGTCGCAGAGCGCTTCGATGTGCAGGTGGCGATCCACACCGATACGCTCAACGAGAGCGGCTTTGTCGAAGACACGATCGCGGCCTTCAAGGGTCGTGCGATCCACACCTATCACACCGAAGGCGCGGGCGGCGGCCATGCCCCCGACATCATCAAGGCCTGCGGTGTCGCGCACGTACTGCCCTCGTCCACCAATCCGACCCGACCCTACACGCTCAACACGATCGACGAACACCTGGACATGCTGATGGTCTGTCACCATCTGGATCCCGGTATTCCCGAGGACGTTGCGTTTGCTGAATCGCGTATCCGTCGCGAGACCATCGCCGCCGAGGACATCCTGCACGACCTGGGCGCGTTTTCGATGATCTCGTCGGATTCACAGGCCATGGGCCGCGTCGGCGAGGTCATCACGCGCAGCTGGCAGACTGCACACAAGATGAAGCTGCAGCGCGGCGCGCTGCCGCAAGACAGCGCGCGCAACGATAATTTTCGCGCGCGCCGCTATGTGGCCAAGTACACGATCAACCCGGCCATCACGCATGGCATCGCGCACGAGGTCGGCTCGATCGAAGTCGGCAAGCTGGCCGACCTGGTGCTGTGGCGGCCCGCCTTCTTCGGCGCCAAGCCGGCGCTGATCATCAAGGGCGGCATGATCGTCGCGGCGCCGATGGGCGATCCCAACGCCTCGATACCGACGCCGCAACCGGTGCATTACCGCCGCATGTTCGGCGCACTCGGCGGCGCGCGTTCGGCGACGTCGGTGAGTTTTGTCAGCCAGGCGGCGCTCGCGGGCGGCCTTGGCGAGCGGCTCGGGCTGCGCAAGCGGCTGGTGGCGGTCTCGGGCACACGCCACCTGCGCAAGCGCGATCTGATCCTGAATGACTATCTGCCGCAGATCGAAGTCGATCCACAGACCTATGAAGTGCGGGCCGATGGCCAGCTGCTGACCTGCGAGCCTGCGAGCGTGCTGCCGCTCGCGCAGCGCTATTTTCTGTTCTGAGCCCACGCCGCGTCCATGCTGCGGATCTCGCAACGACTGGCCGAGCCTCGCAGTGCCGGGTCTCACAGCGCCGAGATGCGCCTGGTGCTGCCCTTCGAGCTGCGCAGCCGCAGCCGCTTTCGCGCTCGACTGGTCGGCGGCGAGGAGGTCGGTGTGGTGCTCGCGCGCGGCCAGATTCTGCGCGGCGGGGATCTGCTGCTGACCGATGACGGTCGCGTGGTCGAGGTGGGCGCGGCGCCGGAATGGGTCAGCACGCTGCACGCCCAGGACGCGCGATTGCTCGCGCGCGTGGCCTATCACCTGGGCAATCGCCACGTCGCGCTGCAGATCGGTGAGGGCTGGCTGCGCTACAGCCACGATCATGTGCTCGATGAGATGGCCCGCGGCTTAGGTGCGCAGCTCAGCGTCGAGCAGGCGCCGTTCGAGCCCGAGGCCGGCGCCTACCACGCGGGCGGCCACAGCCATGGCGAGCACGGCCATTAATCCGCACGCGCTATTGCGCCTGTGTCATCTGGTGAGCCCGGCATTGCCGGTCGGTGCCTATGCCTATTCGCAGGGCCTGGAGTATGCGGTGCAGGCCGGATGGGTGGTCGATGAGGCGAGCACACTCGAGTGGCTGCAAGGCTTGTCACGCCATGGCCTCGGCACGCTGGATCTGCCGATACTGCTGCGATTGCACGCGGCCTGGAGTGCGAACGATGCCGCGGCGCTGCAGGACTGGAACGCGCAGCTGATCGCCTCACGCGAGTGCGCGGAGCTGCGCGCCGAGGAGCGGCACTTGGGGCAGGCCCTGGCGCGCGTGCTCATCGAGCTCGAGCTGCACGAAGCGCGCTCGTGGCGCGAGCCGGCGCCGGCGTTTGCGACCATGTTCGCTCTCGCGGCTGTACGCTGGCACATCGCGGCGGCTGAGACCCTGAGCGGCTATCTGTGGGCCTGGAGCGAAAACCAGGTGTTGGCCGCGCTCAAGCTGGTGCCGCTCGGTCAATCCGCCGGACAGCGCCTGCTGCACCGGCTGACCGATTCGATGCCGGGCATCGTCGAGCACGCCCTGACGCTGCGCGATGAGGCCATCGGTGTCGGCGTGATCTCGCAGGCGCTCGCGAGCGCCCTGCACGAATCGCAGTACTCGCGGCTGTTTCGCTCGTAGCAGAGCCCAATCTGGTACCTTTGACCCGCATATCCAGGGGACAGAGTGATGTACGCCAGGCCCACCGCGCCGCTTTCAATCGGCGGCGTGGTCGACGACGCGATCAAACTCTATCGCGCGTCCTTTCGTCGCTGCGTTCCGGTTGCCCTGCTCGGCTCCCTGGTCATGGCGGCGTTCGGAATATTTGTCATCGAGTACGCGCGCCACGCTGGATTGCCGTTGACCGGACTAGAGTCGCTCCAGATCTATGCCGAGCCACCGGTCATGGCGACCGCTCTACTGCAGAGCGTGTTATCGCTGGCATTATCTGGCGCCGTGATTGTGATCCTGAATGCGGTAGCCGCCGGCGATACGAAGCTGCGCTTCGGACAGGCGATCGGCATCGGATTCTCACGGCTCGCACGCTGCGTGATCGCCGCCGTGCTCGGATCCCTGCTGGTACTTGCGGGCTGTATTGCGCTCGTGGTACCCGGAATTTATTTGCTAGGCACGCTGTTCTTGTGGCCTGTGGCGTTGTACGTCGAGAACGCAGGCGCGATTGAGTCGCTACGTGTGAGCCACAAGTTGATTCGCGGACGTTGGTGGAGTTCGTCGACGATCCTGACGGCGCCGCTGCTGATCATGTTTGCCTTCCTGCTGGGCGCTGACTTGGTGGCGGAAATGTTCGCGTTGCTGTTGCGTTTGGATGCTGCGGCAACTCAGATACTGTTTGAGCTCGTCAATGTTCTGGCCAATATCTTCGTGCTGCCGATGCTGCCAGCGGCGCTGATCGCGCTCTATCAGGATCTGAAAATGCGCCGCGAGGGCGGCGAACTCGCGGCGCGGATTCGGGTAACTTGACGCGGCAAAGTGCCGGAACGGGCCCAAAAAAAACCCCGCCAGACGGGGTTTCAGTCTCTCAAGTCGACACAGGTCTGTCTCAGATGGACATCAATTGTGCAGACCTGAGGGTCCGGCCTTAGAAGGCCCATCCCGAAAGTGCGGGACCCGCGCGTCAGTTCGCGCTTCAGACCACTCGCGGCAGGCATCAAAAGTTGGCATGCCGCAGCCTGTGTCCATCCGGACAGCCCGAGTTTCTACAATCGAAAGCGCTAGAATCTCTGGTTGTTCGATTTTTGCCGCAACGTTTCGCATGGCGGCAACTGCAGGCGACTATATCGCCTCCTCGACGATAAAACTATAACGGATCAATGAATTGATGCGCAGCAGTCGCCATTCTGCGACGCTTTCCTCACTTCGCGTGCGGTCTCATGTGGTGCCGATCACACGTCGCTGGGCTGTTACAGTGTTGTCACAATATGTTCAATAGAATCGATTCATGATGAGCGCACGGGCCAGTCGACGGCTTGTTACGGCGTGGATGTGCCTCGCCCCGTTGTGGGCCATGGCCGCTCCCCTGCGGGCGCAGAGCGCACGCGCGGAAAAGCGCGAGCTTGATTCCGCCGAGGCCCTGCTGCGAACGCGATTCGAGGCGCTGCCCGAGGGCAGCGAGGTCGTCATGCTGCGTGAGCCGCAACACCTGACAGTGCGCATTCCGGCACGGGCGCTATTCGACGCCGATAGCGCGCAGGTCAACACCGGCGCCGTCAAGCTCCTGCCCTGGTCGGCCGTGACTGAGCTGCTGCGCAAGCGCCATCGAATCGTGGCGCAGATCAACGTCTACACCGACAGCATCGGCGGACAGAGCGCCAACCAGAGCTTTTCGGAGCAACGCGCGCTCTCGCTCGTGGCAGCGCTGCATGCCGCGGCGATCCGCCCGCAACGTGTCACAGCCAGCGGCCTGGGGCCGAGCGCGGAGTTGGCGATCAATGACTCGCCCGAAGGGCGAGAGCAGAATCGCCGCGTCGAAGTGGTGTTTGGCCTCTGAGGCCCTTGTGGCTCGGTAGGCCGCTCGGGCGTGGCGCCGGCGTTCAGGCCGGCGCGGGCAGCAGTGAGCGCAGGCGATTCATCGCGCCGACCTCGATCTGGCGGATGCGTTCCGCCGATACGCCGTACTCGGCCGCGAGCTCATGCAGCGTGGCTTTGTCCTCGCTCATCCAGCGTCGCTGCACGATGGCTCGGCTGCGATCATCGAGCCGCTCCATGGCCGCCGAGAGATTCTGCGATGAGGACATGCTCCATTCCTCCGCCTCGACCTGTTCGGCCGGATCGGCACCGGCAGCCGGCAGATAGGACGCCGGGCCGTAGCTTTCTTCCTCGTCGGCGTCGGGCGCAACGTCAAACGACAGATCGCGCGCCGAGAGGCGCCGCTCCATCTCGGTGACCTCGGCCGGGCTCACGCCCAGATCCTTGGCGACCGCGCGGGTTTCGTCGGCACTGAGCCAACTCAGATTGGTCTTCAGGCGGCGCAGATTGAAGAACAGCTTGCGCTGAGCCTTGGTGGTGGCGACCTTGACCAGCCGCCAGTTGCGCAGTACGTATTCGTGTATCTCGGCGCGGATCCAATGCACGCCGAAGGACACCAGGCGCACGCCGACGTTGGGGTCGAAGCGCTTGACGGCTTTCATCAAGCCGATGTTGCCCTCCTGGACCAGATCGTTCATCGGCAGCCCATAGCCGGCATAGCCGCGCGCGATGTGCACCACGAAGCGCAGGTGCGAGAGCACGAGCTCGCGGGCGGCATCGAGATCATTATCCCGGCGGAATCGTTGCGCGAGCAGCTGTTCGTGCTCGCGGTCGAGCACGGGAATACGGCTTACCCGCTCCAGGTAGGCGTCAAAGCTGCCGATCGGGCCGGCTACAGCCAGCCCTGCATGTTGGGCGATCAGCGCAGTCCGAGCGTTCATCACTCCACAATCCTCCATCTGTACCGAAGCATGGTACCAAGACATGGATTTTAGCACTCTTCAGAAACGACTGCTAACCCCTTTGACCCCAGAATTAACCGTCCCAGATCAATGACTTATTCAACCGCTGCCCGGTCCGCTGCGCGCGATTTCGCGCGCGCTGGCGATCGCAGCGCCGATCCAGCCGAGCGCCAGACCGGCGAGCGCCAATATGCCGAGCTCGCGTGCGCTGGGACCTGCGAGCTCGAAGCGCTGGCCGTAGGCGGCGGCCAGCCGTGCCGCGCTCGGAGCCAGGGCTAAGCGCGCGCAGGCGACGATACCCCAGGCAATCCCTCCCGCGATCAATCCATACAGTACGCCGGTGTAAAGAAACGGCCGGCGCACGAACGCCCGGCTGCCGCCGACCAGCTGCGTGACTTCGATCTCGGCGCCGCGACTGCGGATCTCGAGCCGGATCGTGTTGCCGACCACCGCAATGACGCCCGCGCCCAGCAACGCGGCGGTGATCCACAGCGTGCGCAGCACAAGTTCGAGGATGGCATTGAAACGCAGCAGCCAATCCTGATCGAGCTGCACCGAGTCGACCTCGGGCCACGCCTGCACAGCGCGCCGCAAGGCCTCGAGCTGCGCCGGGGAGGAGCTTGAAGGCGCCGGACGGATCGCGAGCACGTTCGGGAGCGGATTGTCGGTCAGTGCATCGAGCGCGGCCCCGAAGCCCGATTGCGCGCGAAATTCCTCGAGCGCCTGGGCGGCGGTGATCAACGTGACGTTTGCCACGCCGGCGTGAGCGTTGAGGTTCTGAGCCAGCTGCTTTGCGGTCTGCTCCGTCACCTGTGGTTTCAGATACACCGACAGCCCGACCGCATCGGAGAAATCGCCGGTGGCGCCGCGCACGTTCCGCACCAGCACATCGAGCGCCAATGGCAGCGCGAGCGCCAATCCCATGACGGTTACGGTCAGCGTGGTGGCGAAGCCATGGCGTGCCAGATGGCCACCGGAGGAGAGCAGGGCATGGCCATGCCGCGCAGCCCAGTTCGAGATGCTCGCCATCAGAGCAGGCGACCGTCTTCGAGCACAATCTGGCGCCTGCCTGAGGCTTCCACCAGATGCTGATCATGGGTCGCGACCACGACCGTGACGCCGACCTCGTTGAAGCGCCGGAACAGCTCCATGACCTCGCTGGCCAGCGTGGCATCGAGGTTGCCGGTCGGCTCGTCGGCCACGAGCAATGGCGGCTTGCTCACGATCGCGCGCGCGATGCCGACGCGCTGCTGCTCGCCCACCGACAGCTCCAGCGGCGCGACCCGCTCCTTGCCGAGCAGTCCCACCTGGTCGAGCGCGGCGCGCACGCGCTTGTCGATTTCCTTGAACGAGGTGTCGGCGACGATCAACGGCAGCGCGACGTTATCGAATACCGGCCGATCCATGAGCAGTCGATGATCCTGTAGCACGATGCCGATGTTCCTGCGGAACAACGGCACGCGACGCAACGGCAGCTTGCCCGTGTTCTGGCCGTTCACCACCAGCAGCCCGCGCGTGGGCCGCTCGAGCAGCGCGATGAGCCTGAGCACGCTGCTCTTGCCGGCGCCCGAGCGGCCCGTCAGGAACACCATCTCGCCATCGGCGACCTCGAAGCTCAAGTCCGACAGTGCTTCCCGGCCGTTCGGGTAGCGCTTGCTGACGCGCTCGAAGCGAATCATGTGACCGCGCCATCGATCAGTGCGCTGGCGAAGGCGCGAGCATTGAAGGGACCAAAATCCTCGACTTTCTCGCCGACGCCGATGAAGCGAATCGGCAGTTTGAGCGCGCGTGCGATCGCCACGACGATGCCGCCGCGCGCGCTGCCGTCGAGCTTGGTCAGCACCAGGCCGGTTACGCCGAGCGCGGCGTGAAACTGCGTTGCCTGCGCAAGCGCGTTCTGTCCCTGATTGGCATCGAGCACCAGCAGCACCTCGTGCGGCGCTTGCATGTCGAGCCGTTGCATGACGCGTTTGACTTTCTTGAGCTCGTCCATCAGGTGCGTCTGGCTGTGAAGACGTCCGGCGGTATCGGCGAGCACAACATCGATATGGCGCGCCTGCGCGGACTGCAATGCATCGAAGATCACCGCGCCGGGATCGGCGCCGGTCTGCTGCGCGCTGAAGGCCGCGCCGCTGCGCTCGGCCCACACGTGCAGTTGTTCGACCGCGGCGGCGCGAAAAGTATCCCCGGCTGCCAGCAGCACGCTCAAGCCCTGCGCGCGTAAGCGCCACGCGAGCTTGCCGATGCTGGTGGTCTTGCCCGAGCCGTTGACGCCGATGATGAGCACCACGAACGGCTTAGCTCCGCGCTCAATGTGCAATGGCCGCTCGCAGGGCTGGAGCAGCTCGCTCAGTCGATCGCGCAGTGCACCGAGCAGGGCCTCGACGTCAGCGAGTTCATGCAGCGCGACGCGCCGGTTGAGATCCCCAAGAATGTCGTTGGTGGCCTCGACGCCGACGTCGGCAGTCAGCAGCCGCGCCTCAAGATCCTCCAGCACCGCGGCATCGATCTTGCGACCGCGCAGCAGGCTGCGCAGGTCGCGCGCGATCGAGGCACCGCCGCGGTTCAGGCGCGCCTTGAGGCGGCCCAGGAATCCCAGGGGTTCATCAGTGCGCTCATCGCTCGGTGGCATAGCCGGCGGATTGTCGCACGCTGCGGTAGGATTCGCGGCCTCATGAGACCAGAGCGCACGTTACGCATCATTGCCGGGCAGTGGCGCGGACGAAAATTTCGTTTTCCGCCACTCGACATACGGCCCACACCCGATCGCGTGCGTGAGACCTTATTCAACTGGCTGCAGCCGCGCATCGAAGGCGCCCGCTGCCTGGATCTGTTCGCCGGCTCCGGTGCCTTAGGGTTAGAGGCGCTCTCGCGCGGCGCGGCATCGGTGGTGTTCGTCGAGCAGCAGCGCGCTGCGGCCGCGGCGATCGAGCAGCTTCTCACCGCTTGGCAGGCCACGGGCGCTGCGGTGTTCTGTACCGAGGCACAGCGCTATTTGTCAGCGGCCGAGGCACGCGGCTTCGATCTTGTGTTCCTCGACCCACCCTACGGCTCGGGCGCGCTCGCCACGGCCGCGAACGCCCTCGGGCGCGGTTGGCTCGCGGGCGATGCGCGGGTCTATATCGAGCACGCCCGGCGCGATGCATTGCCGGCCTTGCCGGGGAGCTGGCGTGAACTGCGTTCCGGCACGGCCGGCGAGGTCGGGTATCATCTATTGCAAGTCAGTGAGTCCGCGCCAGCGGGGAGTGTCGCGACAACATGAGATCCAGTGCGGTCTATCCAGGCACTTTCGACCCGTTCACGCGCGGCCATGAGGACATCGTGCGCCGCGCGGCCAGTATCTTCGATCATGTGGTGGTGGCGATCGCCGCCAACCCCAACAAGACGCCGACCTTCGACAGCTTGCAGCGCGTTGATCTCGCGCGCAGCGTGCTGGCCGATCTGCCCAACATCGAAGTCGTGGGCTACAGCGGCCTCACGGTGGATTTCGCGCGCGCGCGCAATCTGTCGGTAGTCGTGCGCGGCTTACGCGCGGTGTCGGATTTCGAGTTCGAGTTTCAGCTCGCCAACATGGGCCGGCACCTCCAGCCCGACGTCGAGACCGTGTTCATGGTGCCCAAGGAACAGTTCACGTTCATTTCCTCGACACTGGTGCGCGAGATCGCGCTGCTCGGCGGCGACATCAGCCACTTCGTGCACCCGCTGGTCGAGGCGGCGTTCAAGCGCCGGCTCGGGCGCTAAAACCCGAGCGCGACACCCTCGCGGCGCGGATCGGCGCCGCCGTCGAGCGAGCCATCGGACAGCACCTGTACCCCTGTCAGTCCCGACTCCTCGTACTGCCCGGCATGCACCGCTAAGCCCCGCGCATTGAGCGCCTCGAGCAGCTGTGGGCCGAACTTGTCGGTTTCGCCCGAAAAATTCGCGCCGTGCGCGACCAGGTTGGGCAAAGCGACCGCCGCGCGCATGGACAGGTGCCAGTCGAGAGCGCCGACCAGCGTCTTGAGGACGTAGGCAATGATCGCCGGTCCGCCGGCCGAGCCCGCCGCCGCGACGAAGTGGCGCTGCCCATCGAGCACGATGGTCGGTGACATGGCTGAGCGCGGACGCTTGCCGGGCGCGACGGCATTGGCCGCCGGCTGACCGCTGGCGTCGCTCGGCGAGAAACTGAAATCGGTGAGCTGATTGTTCAGGAAAAAACCGTCGACCATGCGGCCCGAGCCGAAGATGCCCTCGACGGTCGTGGTCATAGAGACCACGTTGCCCAGGGCATCGAGGATCACGAAGTGCGTGGTACCGCCGGGCTCGACGCTCTGATCGGCGGCCCTGGCGCTCGCCCCCGGTGGTACACCGGCGTGCGGCGGCGTACGGGCGATGCGATCGCCGATCTGCGCCGCACGCTCCTGTACATAGGCCGGATCGAGCAGTCCTTCGAGCGGCACCGTGACAAAGCTGGGATCTCCCACGTAGAAGTTGCGATCGGCGTACATGAGCCGCTCGGCCTCGCCGAGCTCGACCCAGGCGATCGGGTCCTCTGGGCCGCGCTGTGCGATGTCGGTGTCGGCCAGCAGCATGAGGCCCTGCAACACGCCAATGCCGCCGGACGGCAACGGCGGGGTGCAGACCAGATACACGCGCCAGGGCCGGCACAGCGCTGCGGACTCGATCGGCTGGTAGCGCGCGAGGTCCTCGAGTGAGAGCGAGCCGGCGAGCTCGCCCTGATGAACACGCCGCACGATGTCCTCGGCGATCGAGCCTTGATAGAGCGCGCGCGTGCCTTCGCGGGCCAGACGATGCAGCGTGGCCGCATAGGCGGCATTCTTGAGCACATCGCCAGCCACGAGCCGCGTGCCGTCGGGCTTGCTGAAGTAATGCGCGGCATCGCTGGCCGAGGCCTGCGGTGCGCGGCTCGCGATCATGCCCGCGAGCCGCGGGCTCACGATGAAGCCCTGCGTCGCGAGGCGCTCGGCCTCGCCGAACAGATCGCGCCAGGCGAGCTTGCCGTGCTCGTGCTGCAGTAGACCTAATGCGGCAACGGCGCCGGGCACGCCGGTGGACCGGCCGCTCAGCACGGCAGTCGGGAACGGCAGCGGCTGGCCGTCGGGACCCAGGAACATATCGGCCGTAGCGCCCGCCGGCGCGGTCTCGCGGCCGTTGTAGGCCAGAACCTGCCGTGTGCGCGCGTCGTAGTAGGTGATGAAGGCGCCTCCGCCCAGTCCCGAACTCTGCGGCTCAACCAGGCTGAGCACCGCCTGCACCGCGACCGCCGCATCGGCGGCCGAACCGCCCTCGCGCAGCACCGCGAGTCCCGCCTGCGCCGCGAGCGGATTGGCGGCGACGACCATGACGTGGTGCGCCGTCGCGGCAGCGGGCGGAGCTGCCGTGCGGCAGGACTGCAGCGCCAGGAGCCCTGGCAGCAGGGCGACGAACGCGGCTGCCGCTGGGCGAGCAAAATTGCTGTTGTCGATCACTGACGCGCGCGCCGCGCCGGCGGGCGCCGCGCCTTTGCTGCCTTGACCATCGCTATACGCGGCGGACTTGCGCAGCGCGGCAGCCGATCCACGCGCGAGAGATCTACCGCACGCCATAGGTACCAGGCCGCGGCGCTGCGGTAAGGCTTCCAGCGCTCGCCGAACTGCGCCAGTGCGCGCGGCGTGGGCATGGCCTTGAGCCCATAGGCCAGACGAAAGCCATTGCGCACACCGTAATCGTCGACCGGCAGCACATCGGGGCGCTTGAGCTGGAACATCAGCATCATCTCGACCGTCCAGCGGCCGATGCCGCGCACTGCGCACAGCCGCTCGATGATCTCCAGGTCGCTTAAGCATTCGAGTTCGGCATGCGCAGGCACGACGCCCTCGATGGTTTTGGCCGCCAGATCCTTGAGCGCGGCGACCTTGGCAAACGAGAAGCCCACGGCGCGCAGCTCATCGTCACGCGCCGCGAGCACGTGATGCGGCAAGGGAAAGCCCGGAGGCTCGAACAGGTCCACAAAGCGTGCAAGGATGCGCGCGGCCGCGACGCCATGCAGTTGCTGATGCGCAATCGCGCGCGCGAGAGCCTCGAACGGCGCGTGCTGCGCGCGCGACTCGAGCCGGCAGGGACCGGCGGCCTTGATCAGCGCGGCCATGACCGGATCGGTCTTGAGGATGCGATGGGCGCGACGATGCATGGGTCGGCTCTCAATGCTGGCAGTGCGGACAGAAATAGCTCGAGCGCGCGCCCTGCGTGATCTTTCGTATCGGCGTGCCACACACCCGGCAGGGCTTGCCGTCGCGTTCATACACGTACAGTTTCTGGCGGAACTCGCCCGGATTGCCGTCGGTGCCGACGTAGTTGCGCAGGCTCGTGCCGCCGGCACGAATCGCCGCGTTGAGCGCGGTGCGCACCGCGCGCACGAGTCGCGCGCAGTCCTTGAGCGTCAGGCGACGCGAGGCGCGCCGCGGATTGATGCGGGCGCGGAGCAGGACTTCGCTGGCGTAGATGTTGCCGACGCCGGTCACGAGCCGCCCGTTCATCAGCACCTGCTTGATCGCGGCCCGACGCGTACGCGTGATGCGCCACAGGTAGTCGGCATCGAAGGACGCATCGAAAGGCTCGGGCGCCAACCAGCGCAGCAGGCGATGTTGGGCGGGATCCTCGTGCGTATAGTGCAGGCTGCCGAAGCGCCTTGGGTCGTTGAACCGCAGATCCAGTCCTGAATCGAACGCCAGGTCGAACTGGTCGTGCTTGAGGCGCGGCGCGCCGGCGTGCAGCACGCGCAGGCTGCCGGACATGCCCAGGTGCAGGATCAGGGTGCCGCGCTCGAGGTTCAGCAGCAGATATTTGGCGCGGCGGCCGACGGCGAGGGCTTGCTGGCCGGCGAGCTGTTCGGGAAGGTGCTGTTCGATGGGCCAGCGCAGCCGCCGGTCGTAGATGCGCAGCTCTTTGATGCGAGACCCTCGCAGCGCGCGCTCGATGCCGCGGCGCGTGGTTTCGACCTCGGGCAGTTCTGGCACCGAGGGACCGCCCCTATTTGATCTTGGTTTCCTTGTACGCGACGTGCTTACGTACTCGCGGATCGAACTTGCGCACTTCCATCTTGTCCGGATGCAGCCGCTTGTTCTTCATCGCGACGTAGAAATGGCCGGTACCAGCAGAGGACAGCAGTTTGACTTTTTCGCGCATGCTTAAACCTCAGATCTTGGTGCCGCGGCTTCGCAGGTCCGCGAGCACCGATTCCAGTCCCTTCTTCTCGATCGTGCGCATGGCGTTGGTCGACACGCGCAGGCTGACCCAGCGCTTCTCGCCCTCGAGCCAGAAGCGCTGCCTGTGCAGATTGGGCAGAAAGCGCCGGCGCTTACGGTTGTTGGCGTGCGAGACGGTGTTACCCGAGATGGGGCGCTTGCCCGTGACCTGACAGACCCGAGACATGAGCTTCGTCCTCGAAATCAATACGTTACGTGCGGGGGCGCTTTATACCAGTCGGCGGGGGCCTACCGCAAGCGGCACGGTCGCGGTGGGGGCTCGGCCCCGCCACAGCACCAGCGCGACGCCCAGGATCACGAGCACCGCACACAGGATCGCCACCGGGGTGATCTTCTCGTGCAGCACGATGGCGCCGAGCGCCAGCGCGATGACCGGATTGACCAGGGCGTAGGTGCTGACCTTCTGTGCCGAGACGTGTGCCAGCAGGAAGGCGTAGCAATTGACCGCGATGATGCTGCCGAAGATGACGAGGTAAGACACCGCGAGCACCGACTGCAATGAGATCTGCGACGCGGAGAAGCCGATCCATTCACGATCGAGGACGCCCATCACCAGCTGGAAGGCGGCGCCCGCGAACATCTGCAGACAGGTGTAACTGCCCAGGCGGTTGGGGTCAACGTAGCGGCGCTGCAGCAGCGAGCCCAGCGCCCAACCCAGCTCGGCGATCAACACCGCGACCACGTGAATCGGCCGCATCTGACCGGACAGCGAGTGTGTATGCAGCGTCAGCACCACCACGCCGGCCAGTCCAAGGGCCACGCCGAGCACTCCGCGCGGCGTGGGCGTTTGGTGCGAGAAGAACAGCCAGTCGAACAGCAGGATCATGACCGGCAGGGCACAGATGAACAGTGCCGTGATGCCCGAGGGCAGTCCCTGCTGCGCCCAGATCACGAAGCCGTTGCCGACGCCGCTCAGCAAGACCCCGCACAGCAGGCTGCCAGCGATGTTCAGGCCCGCGAACGGCCGCGGCGTGCGCGCGCGCAGCCACGCGTACATGAGGCCGGCGGCCACGAAAAACCGGAAGGCGCCGCTGAAGAACGGCGGAATCGTTCGGATCGCGAGCGCGATGCCGAGAAAGGTGGTGCCCCAGATGAGGTAGACGCCGGCGAATGCCAGCAGGATGGCATTCGTGCCGGGTCGTGCGGTCATGGGGCGCTAGTGTGTCAGATCAGGCCGCGCTCGGCGAAAGACAGGCAGCCGTTGTCGGCCACGATCAGATGATCGAGCACGCGGATGTCCACGAGCTGCAGCGCTTCGCGCAGGCGGCGCGTAATGAGCTCATCGGCATGACTGGGCTCGGCGACCCCTGAGGGGTGGTTATGCGCCAGGATCACGGCCGCGGCATTGCGCGCGAGCGCCTGCTTGACCACTTCGCGCGGGTGCACGCTGGCCCCATCGATGGTGCCGCGGAACAGTTCCTCGAAGGCGATCAGCCGGTGCCGGTTGTCCAGGTGCAGGCAGCAGAACAGCTCATGCGGCATATCGCGCAGCCTTGAGACCAGGAACTCGCGCGTCGCAGCGGGCGAATGCAATGGCGGTCCGGCGCGCAGCGCCTCGGCATAGTGGCGCCGTGCGAGCTCGAGGGCGGCCTGCAGCCGGCAGTAGCCGGCCGCGCCGATTCCGGGAGCCGCCAGGCACACCCCGGGCGCGGCCGACAGCAAGGCGCGCAGCGACTGGTGCCGGCCGAGCAGGTTGCGCGCCATCGCCACCGCATCGACGCCGCGGCGACCGGAACTGCCGAGCAACACGGCCAGCAGTTCGGCATCGGAGAGCGCCTGGGCGCCGCTTGCGAGCAGTTTTTCGCGCGGGCGCTCGCGCTCGGGCCAGTCTTTGATACTCATTCGCACTCCGCCGGGGCGGCCCCGGCCAAAAAATGTGCGCCAAGTCTGATATGACATGACTGCGCCGTGCGATCCTCATATCGTGCGCGCATCGCCGGAAAGTCCGATAATTGGCGTATGAAAGGCAAACGCATCCTGCTCGGGGTCACCGGCGGTATCGCAGCCTACAAAAGCGCGGATCTGGTGCGGCGCTTGCGTGAGCGTGGCGCGCAAGTGCAGGTCGTCATGACTGAGGGCGCGCAGGAATTTGTCACGCCGACGACGTTCCAGGCCCTGTCCGGACGCACGGTGCGTACCGATCTGTGGGACGCCGCGCATGAGGCGGCCATGGGGCATATTGAACTCGCGCGCTGGGCCGAGCTGCTGCTCGTGGCGCCCGCGAGCGCCGATTTCCTCGCGCGACTCGCGCACGGCCTCGCCGATGATCTACTGAGCACGCTGGCGTTGGCCACTGCGGCGCCGATCGCGGTGGCGCCGGCGATGAATCAACTGATGTGGGGCAATGCCGCTACGCAGGCCAATGTGGCGCTGTTAACGCAGCGCGGCGTGCGCGTGCTCGGTCCGGGCGTTGGCGATCAGGCCTGCGGCGAAACCGGGCCCGGCCGCATGCTCGAGCCGCTCGAGATCGCGGCGCTGATCGCGCCATTGCTCAGACACGAGGGGCCCTTGCAGGGGCATCGCGTGCTCGTGACCGCGGGGCCGACGCGCGAGTGCATCGATCCGGTGCGCTTCGTGAGCAATCGCAGCTCCGGCAAGATGGGCTTCGCGGTCGCGCAAGCGCTGCAGGAGGTCGGCGCCGAGGTCGTGCTCGTGAGCGGCCCGGTATCGCTGCCCACGCCGTTCGGCGTGCGCAGAATCGATGTCGAGAGCTGCGAGCAGATGTATGCGGCCGTGCAGCGCGAGCTGCCCGGCACGGCGATCTTCATCGGCACGGCGGCCGTCGCGGATTATCGGCCCACTCAATGCGCGCCGCAGAAGATCAAGAAGACCGGCGAGAGCCTCCAGCTTGAGCTCACGCGCACCGTCGATATCCTGGCGCACGTGAGTGCCGGCACGCCGCGGCCGTTCGTGGTCGGCTTCGCCGCCGAGACCCATGCCGTCGAGCATCATGCGCGCGCGAAGCTGCTGGCAAAGAACCTGGATCTGATAGCCGCTAATGAAGTCGGGCACAGCAAGGCCTTCGACTGCGACCACAATGCGCTGCTGGTGCTCTGGCGCGGCGGCGGGCGTATCGAGCTGCCCAGTGCGAGCAAATGCGAGCTCGCGAACGCGCTGACCGGCTTGATCGTCGAGCGCTTTCAAGAGCAGCTGCGCGAGCGCCTGGATAAAAGCGCACCGGCTCGGGAGCTGCGCGAAGGTTGATGGACGCCGCCGCCGCCGCACGCCGCACGCTGCGGATCCGCATTCTCGATGCGCGACTGGGCGCACAATTTCCACTGCCGCACTACGCCACCGAAGGCAGCGCCGGGCTGGATCTGCGCGCCTGCATCGATGCACCGATGCTTCTGGCGCCCGGGCAGGCCGAGTTGATTCCAACCGGGCTATCGATTCATCTCGAGGATCCCGGATTGGCCGCGATGATCCTGCCACGCTCGGGCCTCGGCCATAAACACGGCGTCGTGCTCGGCAATCTGGTCGGTCTGATCGACTCGGACTACCAGGGGCCGCTGATGGTCTCGTGCTGGAATCGCGGGACTGCGCCCTATCGGATCGCGCCCGGCGAGCGCATCGCGCAGCTGGTCGTGGTCCCGGTTGTGCAGGTGGCCCTCGAGGTGGTCGAGGATTTCAGCGTCAGCGCGCGCGGCGGCGGCGGCTTTGGGCACAGCGGCCGGCAGTAGCCGCCTTGCGCGCGTTCAGGAGCGCGGTCTGGCGGTCAGCTCGCGATAGCGCTGGATGTCGCCGTCGAATTGGGCCTGCGTGTCGGCCTGCTCGCGGCGCTTGGCATCGAGCGCCGCGTGCTGAGTGCGCGCTTCATTCATCGTGCGGACCAGGTCCTCGGCCAGTTCATCCGGCAGGCGCTGCGCGTTCGGCTGGCTGCTATAGGGCTTGAAGTGCATCGCCTGCTCCTGCAGCGCGTCGAGTCGCGAACTGAGCGTATCGATAGAGATCAGGGCGCCCCTGATCTGGGCTTCCATCAGTGTCACGCGCTCATCGCGCAGTTGCTCGATGTCCTTGGTCGAGAGGTAGGTCGAGAGCAGGGTTTGGTCGTGCTGCGCGCGCTGCTGAGCCGCACCCGCGGCCCGCGACTGCTCGGCCTGCTGGGCCGCGTTCTTGACGCCCTCGACGTGGCCGACCTCGACCCCCTGGCCATTGAGCACCGAGCGCTCGCTCTGCGAGTATTCGGACGGGACGCTGTCGCCGTAATGCACGATGCCCTTCTCATCGACCCAGCGGTAGACCCTACCGTTCGGGGACGAGGTGGCATGGGCGCCGAACGCGGCGCCAATGCCAACCATCGCCGCGCAACAGGCGATCAGCGAGGCGATGAGATTCCGCCGACGATCCATTCTGGTGCCATTGTCCACGACGGGCGCCCGGCTGCAAGCGCTAGTGGGCGGCGACGCCGTATTTGAGACGATAGGCGCGCAGGGCGGCGAGCTGTTCGACCGTCGGTGCGAGCCCCGGGGCGGCCCCCGGTGTCTCCAGCGCCGCGATCAGCTCGCTCAGCGTCACAATCGCGAGACAGCGCAGGCCGTATTGCGCTTCCATCTCCTGCACGGCCGAGCGCTCGGACAGACCCTGTTCCTGGCGGTCGAGCGCAAGGGCCACGGCGACCGGCTCGGCGCCGGCGCGGCGGATCAGCTCGATGGACTCGCGGATGGCGGTACCGGCCGTGATCACGTCATCGACGATCACGACCCGGCCCTTGAGCGGGCTGCCGATCAGCACGCCGGCCTCGCCGTGATCCTTGGCCTCCTTGCGGTTGTAGGCCCAGGGCACGTTGCGCTCGTGGCTGCCGGCCAGCGCGATCGCGGTGGTCGCGACCAGCGGGATGCCCTTGTAGGCGGGGCCGAACAGCATGTCGAAGCCGAGCGCGGCGTGCACCAGTGCCGCGGCGTAGCAGCGGCCCAGGGCGGCGATCGAGGTACCATCGTTGAACAGCCCGGCATTGAAAAAGTACGGGCTCACTCGCCCGGACTTGAGCGTGAACTCGCCAAAGCGCAGCGCCTGGCGCGCGAGCGCGAGCTCGATGAATTGACGCTGGTAGTCGCGCACCCGCCCGCCCTCCGGATGAATGCAGCAGGGTATCATTGTGGACCAACCGCTTTTGGATCAACTGCCTTGAATGCTGAGCCGTCCCCGGGCGCTCTGGAGTCGCTGCGCAACTATGCCCGGCCGCGCATGCTCTCCATGCTGGCGCTGGGCTTCTCCAGTGGCCTGCCCTACATGCTGATTTTCAGCACCCTGTCGGCTTGGTTGAGCCAGAGTGGGATCACCCGCGCGACCATCGGTATGTTCTCGTGGGTGTCGCTGGTCTATACGCTCAAATTCCTGTGGTCGCCGGTCGTGGACCGCCTGCGCTTGCCGCTGATCGGCCGCACGCTCGGCCAGCGGCGCAGCTGGATGCTGCTGGCGCAGCTCTCGATCGCGGGCGCGCTGCTCGCGACCTCGGCCAGCGATCCTCAGATGCACGTCATGCATGTCGCCGCATTGGCTCTTTGGCTGGCGTTTTCGGCCGCGACCCAGGATATCGCGATCGATGCCTGGCGCATCGAGTCGGCGCCGATGCGCGAGCAGGGCCCCATGGCCTCGGCCTACCAGCTCGGTTACCGGCTCGCGATCCTAACCGGCTCTGCCGGAGCACTTTGGATCGCCGCCGATGCAGGGTGGGCGCGCAGCTATGCCACGATGGCCTCGCTGGTCGGCATCGGCGTAGCCACGACCTTGCTGGTGCGCGAGCCCGAGCGCATCGTGCCGCAGGTATCGGTGCTGACCGAAAAGCGGGTCATCGACTGGCTCGATCATCGCGCCCATTGGCCGCACTCGCTGCGGCAAGCAGGGGCCTGGTTTCTCGGCGCCGTGATCTGTCCGTTGATCGATTTCTTTGCGCGCTACGGACTGCAGCTCGGGCTGCTGATGTTTGCATTCATCAGCACCTATCGGTTGACGGACTTCACCATGGGCGTGATGGCCAACAAGTTTTATCTGGATATGGGCTTCACGCTCAAGCAGATCGCCGCGGTGGCGAAGGTGTTTGGTACGGTCTGGAGTGTCGCAGGCATTCTGATCGGCGGCTTTGCGGTGGCTCGTTTCGGGCGCACGCGCTCGCTGCTGCTCGGCAGCGCGCTGGTCATTATCTCGAACCTCGGCTACGCGATCCTCGCCGCGCACGGCGAGCCCAGCGTGCCGGGGCTGGCTACGGTGATCAGCCTGGATAATTTTGCCCAAGGCGTGCATGGCACGGCCTTGATTGCGTTCTTGTCGTCGCTGACGAGCACTTCGTTTACAGCCACGCAGTATGCCCTGCTGTCGTCGCTGTACGCTTTGCCCCCGAAGCTGCTGATGGGAACATCGGGCTTCGTGGTAGACGCAATCGGCTATCCGCCGTTCTTCCTGTACACGGCGTCCTTAAGCATCCCAGCGTTGCTGCTGCTGTATTGGCTGGCGCGACGCCGCGATTTTCAGTTGCTGCAGCCGGTGGCCCCGGTACCGTGAGCGTTATCGAACAGCCTTAGCGGAACAGATCCGGGGCGTCGAACAGATCCAGTCCTTCCAAGCCGCCCGCCATCTGCGAATCGCCTTCCAGGCCGCTGTTTGGCGCGGGCGCATCGTCTTCACTATCGACGTCGACCGAGCCGCTCCAGTCCTCCGGTGCCTCGGCGTTTTCGATCTCGCCGTTGGCGCGCTGCGTATCCCAGTCCTCGATCTCCATCTCCTCGACGGTGCCGTCGAAGGTCTGCATCTCGATGGTGCCGTCGTCCTCGTCGATCGCGACGACTTCGAAGCTCTCGCCACCGCGGAGGCGATACCAGGCGCCAATCTCCGGCTGCGCGCGCATTGTCGTGGGCTCCCGTATTCAGCCGATGTGGAATCAATTACGCTGCGTTCTGCAACGCACATGTCTTGTGGTCATGTTGCGCCTGCCGCGGGACGCATTTCAAGACTAATTTGGTTTCGGCAGCTTGCCCTTTAAGGCGCAGCCTGGGCTGACGCCCCCGGGCTACGCGCCCCGGGCAAACAGCAGTTCGCGCACGCGGTGACCCAGGCGCTCGCCGCGCCGTTCGAAGCGCGTGGCCCTGCGCAGCATCACACGATCGATAAATCCGCCGTGCTCGGCGCAATTGCGCAATGCTTCGCAAGCGCACAGCACGCCGAGCATTTCCTCGGCGTACGGCTCCCAGTCGGTTGCGAGATGGAAGCGGCCGCCGGGCGTGAGCCGCGAGGCCACCAGGCTCGCGAACGCGGGCTGCACAATGCGGCGCTTGTGATGGCGCGTCTTTGGCCACGGATCGGGAAACAAAAGCTGCAACTCATCGATACTCTCGGGCGCGATCTGGCATTGCAGCACTTCGACCGCATCGTGGGCGATCACGCGTAGGTTGCCGATGCCGGCCTTGCTGGCTGCGAGCAGCAGGTGGCCGATGCCGGGCCGATGCACTTCGATACCGAGGAAGTCGCGCTCGGGAGCGCCGATCGCGCGCTCGAGCAGGTGCTCGCCGTTGCCGAAGCCGATCTCGAGCGTACGCGCGGCGATGCGGCCGAACAGCCGATTCAGGTCAAGCATGCCTGCGGCGAAGTCGACGCCGTAGCGCGGCCACAAGGCGGTTAGCGCGCGCTGCTGCGCATCGGTGATGCGCCCGGCGCGCATCACATACGAGCGCACGCTGCGCGCGGGACCGGAGGGTTGCTGCATGCGCTGAGTATCTCATCTCCGATCGCTGCGGCGTCGGACGCTTCCGACAGCACAAGGCCCGTGCACTAGGCTATGGTTGCCGGCCTATCCACCTCGCTCGGTGCGGGAAAAAGGCAGCTATGCTTTTCAAGGCAGCCGTCGCCGCTGCTGCGGCACTCTGTCTGGCTGTGGCCTGCCGTCCGCGCGGCCCGGAGGGCGGGGGCGATGCCCGCGTCGAGGCGCTGCTCTCGCGCATGACGCTCGATGAGAAGATCCAGTTATTGCACGGCGCGCCGGAACCGGCCCAAAGCAATCAAGGCGAGGCCGGCTATCTGCCCGGTATTGCGCGCTTGGGGATAGCGCCGCTGCGCTTTGCCGATGGGCCGCCGGGTGTGCTGACGCGCTACCCGGCGACGGGACTGACGGCAAGCATGGGTCTGGCTGCGACCTTCAGTCGCGACGATGCGCGCGCCACCGGTACCGTCATCGCGCGCGATGCGAAGGCTCTGGGCATCGACCTCGTGCTCGAGCCGTTCATCAATATTCATCGCGACCTCAGCTTCTTTCGCGCCTACAACACCTTCGGCGAAGACCCGCTGTTGACCGGCGAGATCGCCGCGGCGCAGATCGAGGGCATTCAGGACGGCGGCGTCATGGCGCAGGCCAAACACTACATCGCCTATGATGGCGCGACCGATGTCACCGTCGATACGCAGACCCTGCATGAGATCTACCTCGCACCGTTCGCGGCGGCCGTCGCCGCCAATGTGTCGTCCATCATGTGTTCCTACAATGTCGTGAATGGCCGCTACGCGTGCGGCAACCGCGACACGCTGGGCTCGATGCTGCGCGATGAACTGAAGTTCCGCGGTTTCGTGACCTCCGATTGGGGCGCCGTGCACGCGACGAGTTTCATCAATGACGGACTGGATGTGGAGATGCCCGGAAGCGGCACCGTCATGGACTCCTATCTCGCGGGCACGCTGCCCAAGAAGGATGAGCCGCGCATTTTGCTCGCGGGGCCGATCATCAATAACATTCCCGAGGAGACGCTGCCCGAGCCGATGCCCGCGCCGCGCTTGGCGGGTTCGGCGCCGATCGGCCTGCTGCCCGCCATGGCGCAGGGCGGCGTCGTGGAGAGCGCGATCGCTCAGGCAGCCCGGCGCGTGCTGCTGCAGATGGAGCGCTTCGGACATCTCGACCACCATTCAGTGAACGCGCCGCCGAGTGGAATTGTTTCCCGGGAAGCCATCGATGCCAACGCTGCCGTCGTGCGCCGTACCGCGCTGGACGCAGCGGTGCTGCTCAAGAACGACAGCGCAGCCCTGCCGCTGGGACCGCAGGATCTGACAGCGCTGGCGATGATCGGCCCCGGAGCGCTACAGGACATCGCTATCGGCGAGTCGGGGGAGAAGGCCTTGGGGCGCATCGAGCGCCAGATTGGCCCGAGCGCGGCGCTGCGCGAGGCGGCAAGCGCTAATCTCCTCGAGGCCGCAGCCGATGACATGACCGGTACGCCGATCCCGTCCGGGCAGTTCGCGCATAGCGGCGGCAGCGGTCTGCAGCGCCACGACAGCCAGGGCTGGCCGACCGCGATTGACGAGGCGCTGGATTTCAGCACGGCACGCGGCAACGCGCTGCCGGCCGGCACGAGCGCTCAGTGGACCGGCGTGCTGCGCGTGCCGCAGGCCGGTCGATATCGACTCTACTTGCAGATCCTCGGAGCCAGCGGGTCCCTCGCGCTCGATGGCCAGCCCATTGCAGCGACCGGTGGCTTGAATTTGCACGGCAACGTGCTGCAGCCCGGACAGGACAATGTGCTGCCCACGCGCGATGGGCTGGACAACGTGCGCCGCGAGCTCGAACTCGGCCGCGGTACGCACGCCTTATCGGTGCAGGTCTACGGCGAGGCTTACGGACAGCCGGTGCAGGTGCGGCTCGCGTGGGTCACGCCGGCTCAGCGCTCTTGCGACTACGAGCAGGCGGTCCGGGCCGCCAGGTCGGCGCGCAAGGCGGTTGTGTTCGCGTGGAGTCGCGGCCGACCTGTGTTCCATCTGCCGGGCGATCAGGATCAGCTCATCGCCGACGTCGCGGCTGCGAATCCGAACACGATCGTGGTGCTGAACGTGAGCGAACCGATTGCGATGCCCTGGCTGGATCGAGTCAAAGCCGTGTTGCTGATGTGGTATCCGGGCGATGAAGGCGGCCGCGCGAGCGCCGATCTGTTGCTCGGTCGAGTCAGTCCGGGCGGACGATTGCCCTTCACCTGGCCACGCGTGCTTGAGGACGGCCCCGCCAACGATCCGGCGCACCCCGAGCGCTCATCCCGCGGCATCGAGGGCGCCACCACGTATTCCGAGGGGATTTTCGTCGGTTACCGCTGGTTCGATGCACACCAGATCGAGCCGCTGTTTCCGTTTGGGTTTGGCCTCTCGTATACGCAGTTCGACTACGCTGATCTCGCTGTCGGCCGTGCCGCGGATGGCGGCCTGGATGCGAGCTTTGAGCTGCACAACGCCGGTCACGACCCTGGCGATGAAGTCCCGCAACTGTATCTCGGCGCGCCAAGCCCAGCGCCCGCAGGCGCGCAGTTCGCGAGCCGCGCGCTCGCGGCCTTCGAGCGCGTGCATCTGGCCGCCGGCGAGACGCGGCGAGTCACATTGCATGCTGCGCCGCGCGCACTGCAGTACTGGTCGGCCGCGCAGCGGCAGTGGCTGACGGCTGTGGGATCGCGCGGCGTGTACGTCGGCGCCTCCTCGCGCGATGCGCGCCTGCAGGCTGTTACGACGATCGCTGCGCACTGAACCGCGGGCTGCCTTCCTATGGACGCGATTCCCTTTTCGATTTTGGACCTGTCGCCGATCGTCGAAGGCGCGAGCGCGGCCGATGCGTTGCGCAACTCGCTCGAACTGGCGCGAGCGGCCGAAGCGCTCGGGTACCGGCGCTTCTGGCTGGCCGAGCACCACAATATGCCGGGCATCGCCAGTGCGGCCACCGCAGTGGTCATTGCGTACGTGGCCGGCGGCACGAGCTCGATCCGCGTCGGCTCCGGCGGCGTCATGCTGCCCAATCACGCGCCGCTCGTGATCGCCGAGCAGTTCGGCACGCTGGTATCGCTCTATGGCGAGCGCATCGATCTGGGTCTCGGCAGGGCACCAGGGACCGATCCGGTCACGGCGCGCGCGTTGCGCCGCGATCTGGCCGGCAGCCCGGATCAGTTTCCGCAGGATGTGCTGGAGCTGCAGAGCTATTTCGCAGCGCCGCCGGATCAAGTCACGCGTGCGGTACCGGGCGCCGGCCTGAAGGTGCCGATCTGGTTGCTGGGCTCGAGTCTGTACAGCGCGCAGCTGTCAGCGCTGCTCGGGCTGCCGTTCGCCTTTGCCGCGCATTTTGCGCCGGAGCTGCTGCTACCGGCGCTGAGCATCTATCGCAGTCGATTCACCCCATCGGCGCAGCTTGCGCGTCCCTACGCGATGATCTGCGTCAACCTCATCGTCGCCGAAACCGACCGCGCGGCGCAGCGGCTGTTCAGCTCGCATCAACAGGCTTTTACGCAGCTGCGCCGCGGGCGGCCCGGATTGCTGCCGCCACCGATCGACGACATCGAGAGCTTCTGGTCCGACGCCGAGAAGGCCATGATCGAGAAGGCCATGCGCTACTCGTTCGTGGGCTCGGCCGCGACCGTGCAGGCGGCGCTCGAGGCGTTCCTCGCGCAGACGCAGCCCGATGAGCTCATGGTCAACGTGCACGTGTTCGACCAGATCGCGCGCCGCCGCTCACTGATGCTGACCGCGGAAGTTCGCGCAGCGATCAGCGCGCCGTAAATCTCAGCCGCGTCCAGATGCGCTCGTTGGCGCCGGTCGCAGTTTCGGCGGACTGCAGCACAGCATGGGCCGTCTGATCGTCGATCACGCCGCGGCTGCGCAGCACTGCCAGCGCGCCGATGAACCCTCCAAACTGCAGGCAGCGGCCGAGCGCGCTGGCCGGCGCCGATGGCGTCGCGAGCTGCTCGGCGAGCGCCGTATCGATGCGTTCGGACAGCTCCCAGCTCGCTGCGATCTGCCGCGCGACCGAGACTGCGTGTGCATCGATCAGGCTCGCGATGGTCGCCGCCTCGGGCGCTCTCTGGCGTGCCAGGAATGCATCCTGGGCGACGCTGAATACTACGATGGTCGCGAGTCCCATGATCAGCGACAGCAGCTGGGCCGCGAACGGATCGGCGTTTTCGACCAGGGCAGCGTCCCCTTCGGCGGCAGCCGCGGCGTACAGCGAATGCTCCCAGGTGACCTCGCCGAAATGCGCGAAGCTGCCGCTGATGCGAAACACAGGCTGCAGCAGCGCGGCCGCAATCATCGAGCGCAGACCTTCGATGCCGAGCATCGCCACGGCGCGATCCAGGCTCTCGATGGGCTCGGAGCTGTGGCGATAGAACGGACTGTTGGCCAGTCGCAGCAGATTGCCGGCGAGCGCGGGATCGCCCGCGATAATCTGCGAGAGTTCGCCGCGCGATGCCGTCTCGTCGTTGATCGCCCGCATGAGCTTGGGCAGCTGCATCGGGCGGCGCGGAGCATAGTTGGGCTTATCGACAATAGCGCCGAGCGCTCCGCCGATCTCTGCGCTGATGCCATCATCCGGCAGGACCTGCGCGGCAGCGGGCGGCAGCGTTATGCCAAATGCGACCTCATGCAGTGCGCGCAGGGTCTCGGCGCGTACGCTTAGAGCCTCGGCCGGCGCGGCGACCACTGGCGCGGCATCGGCCG
>OCTA010000396.1_pt1 | contig 40154 bp, 33 predicted proteins | sample 1538991 | NCBI WGS metagenome assembly OCTA01 (sample SAMEA3539302, study PRJEB22396) | soil metagenome | biome: tundra; feature: field; material: soil | place: USA | collected 2010-05 | depth 0.15 m | reverse complement strand
CCGCAGATCGCCCGGCGGGCGGCCAGCAAGATCGCTGTGGCCTATCAGGTCCTGGATCCGGTCACTGACCCAAGGCAGGCGATCGGCGGCGCTGTCCCGCAGCTGCATCCCCACGGCAACCTGGTCCGCCATCTCAAGATCCGCAAGGGCGATCCGGCACCGACCGCGCCGGTCGTCGTCGCAGGCGAGTACGCGGTCGGGATGCAGGACCAGGCATTCCTCGGCCCGGAAGCCGGCCTCGCGATCCCCGATGGCCAGGGCGGGGTCGACCTGTACGTAGCCACCCAGTGGCTGCACGCCGATCAGCGCCAGATCTGCGCCGCCCTCGGGCTGCCGCCCGAGCAGGTCAGGCTGGTTCTGGCCGGCGTCGGCGGCGCCTTCGGCGGCCGCGAGGACCTGTCCATGCACGTGCACGCCTGCATGCTGGCCCTGCGGACCGGCAGGCCAGTCAAGATGGTCTACAACAGGGAGGAATCGTTCTTCGGGCACGTGCACCGGCATCCGGCGGTGCTGCGCTACGAGCACGGCGCGGACCGTGACGGCCACCTCGCCTACATCCGCGCGGAGATCTATCTTGACGGCGGTGCCTACACCTCCAGCACCCCGGCCGTGGTCGGCAACGCCGGCACCATGGGGATCGGGCCGTATGTGGTGCCCAGCGTGCACGTGGACTGCTACGGCGTCTACACCAACAACCCGCCGTGCGGCGCGATGCGCGGGTTCGGCTCGGTCCAGGCCGCGTTCGGCTACGAGGCCCAGATGGACAAGCTCGCCGCCGCGCTCGGGATGGACCCCGTCGAGCTGCGCTGCCGCAACGCGATGAGCCTGGGCAGCGAGGCGCCGACCGGGCAGATCGTGGATAGTCCGGCCCCGGTCGCCGAGCTGCTCCGCCGCCTGCAGCGGATGCCGTTGCCCGCCGGACGTCCCGGGCAGCCGGGGACAGCGGCTGACCTGCGCGGCATGCCGGGCGGCGTCTCTAACACGACGCACGGAGAGGGCGTCGTCCGCGGTGTCGGCTATGCGGTGGCCTACAAGAACGTCGGATTCTCAGAAGGCTTCGACGACTATTCCACCGCGCGGGTCCGGCTTGAGGTCACGGCCGGCCAGCCGGTGGTGACCGTGCACACCGCCGCGGCTGAAGTCGGCCAGGGCCTGGTCACGGTCGAGCAGCAGATCTGCCGCACCGAGCTCGGCGTGGACCAGGTGGTCGTCAGCCCCAAGGACACCCAGATCGGCTCGGCGGGCTCCTCGTCGGCGTCCCGCCAGACCTACATGACCGGCGGCGCGGTCAAGGCCGCCTGCGAACTCATCCGCGGCCGCGTCATCGGGCTTGCGCAGCGGCGCCTCGGCCTGGCAGCCGGAGGGCCGGGCCTGGCCGGCGGCTGGGTGGTCGGCGCCGATGGCCAGCCCCTCGCGGCTATGGCCGAGGTGATCGGCAGCGAGGTCATCGAGGAGACCGCGGTGTGGCGGCACCGGCCGACCCGCCCGATCGACCCGGAGACCGGCCAGGGCTTCGCGCATGTCCAGTACGCGTTCGCCGCGCATCGGGCGGTCGTTGATGTCGACACCGAGCTCGGCCTGATCAAGGTCGTGGAACTGGCCTGTACCCAGGATGTCGGCAAGGCCATTAACCCGCAGGCGGTGGCGGGGCAGATCCACGGCGGGACGGCGCAGGGCCTGGGCCTGGCGATCATGGAGGAGGTCCAGGTCGTCGGCGGGCAGATCAGGAACGCGTCGTTCACCGACTACCTGCTGCCCACCATCCTGGACATGCCGCCAATGCGGGTCGAGCTGCTTGAGTACCCGGACCCGAATGCCCCCTACGGACTGCGCGGAGTCGGCGAGCCGCCCACGATCTCCTCCGGGCCCGCCGTAGTCGCGGCGGTCCGCGCTGCTACCGGGCTCGACCTCGGGCGCGTCCCGATAAGACCAGAGCACCTGACGGGGACCGGGTGATTCGGGTGCAGCCCGGCACCCGGCACAGGTTCCTGGCCGGCGCCGCCCGGCCGGCCACCCACCTCCGCCATGACTTCTTCCCCGACGGTGGCCGGTAGCATCCCCAATCATGCTCAGCAGAGGTCCGGAAGTGCCATGACGTCATCGCGGTACGACTTCATCATCATCGGCGGCGGCTCGGCCGGCAGCGCACTCGCCAATCGCCTGTCCGCCGACCCCGGCCGTCGCGTCCTCGTCCTCGAGGCGGGGCGGCCTGATTACCCGTGGGATGTGTTCATCCAGATGCCCGCGGCCCTGACCTTCCCGATCGGCAGCCGTTTCTACGACTGGAAGTATGAGTCGGAACCCGAGCCATTCATGCACGGCCGCCGGATCTACCACGCCAGGGGCAAGGTGCTGGGCGGCTCAAGCAGCATCAACGGCATGATCTTCCAGCGCGGCAATCCGCTGGACTACCAGCGATGGGCGGCCGACCCGGGGATGGATGCCTGGGACTACGCGCACTGCCTGCCGTACTTCAAGCGGATGGAGAACTGCCTGGCCGGCGGTGACGACTTCCGTGGCAGTGCCGGACCGCTCGTGCTGGAGCGCGGTCCGGCCACCAGCCCGCTGTTCACCGCCTTCTTCGCGGCCGTCCAGGAGGCCGGCTACGCGCTGACCGACGACGTGAACGGTTACCGGCAGGAAGGTTTCGCGGCCTTCGACAGGAACATCCATCGCGGCAGGCGGCTGTCGGCCGCGCGGGCCTACCTGCATCCGGTTATGAGACGCCCGAACCTCACCGTCACCTGCCGGGCGTTCGTGAGGAAGATCCTCTTTAACGGCACGAGGGCCGCCGGGGTGGAATTCAGCAGGGGGAAGGGCCTGCGAGAGCGCGCCTGGGCCGGGGAGATCATCCTGTGCGGTGGTGCCATCAACTCGCCGCAGCTGCTCCAGCTTTCCGGGGTGGGGAGCGCCGGCCTGCTGGCCGAGCACGGCATTGACGTGGTCGCTGACCTGCCCGGCGTCGGTGAAAACCTGCAGGATCACCTTGAGGTCTACGTCCAGTTCGGATCCAAGCTGCCAGTCTCGGTGGCGCCGGCCCTCAAATGGCGCAACCGGCCGCTGGTAGGGGCCCGGTGGCTCTTCCTGCGCAGCGGCCCGGGCGCGACCAACCATTTCGAGGGCGGCGGGTTCGCGCGGAGCAACGACGATGCGGCCTATCCGAACCTGATGTTTCACTTCCTGCCGATCGCGATCCGGTACGACGGCTCCGCGCCGGCCGGCGGTCACGGCTACCAGGTGCACGTCGGTCCGATGTACTCGGACTCGCGGGGCTCGGTCCGGATCACTTCGGCTGACCCGGCGGCCCACCCTGCGCTGCGGTTCAACTACCTGTCCACGGCCCAGGACCGCCGGGAGTGGGTGGAGGCGATCCGCGTCGCGCGCCGGATACTCAACCAGCCCGCATTCGACATGTTCAACGCCGGTGAGCTGTCGCCGGGACCGGATGTCGCGACGGACGAGCAGATCCTGGACTGGGTCGCCAGGGATGGCGAGACCGCCCTGCATCCGTCGTGTACCTGCAAGATGGGCACCGGCGCGGAGTCGGTGGTGGACCCGGCGACCATGCGCGTCCACGGCCTTGAGGGCCTCCGGGTCGTCGATGCTTCGGTGATGCCGTACCTCACGAACGGCAACATCTACGCTCCGGTGATGATGGTCGCGGAGAAATCCGCTGATCTGATCCTGGGCAACACTGCGCTGGCGCCATCGACCGTCGAGTTCTACCGGCACTTCGCTAGCGACGCTGGCGCGACCGCCCAGCAAGACACCGACATCAGCTAGGGGCTGCTCACGCAGACTGGGCCTATGACCTCTTTCGATCAGCCGGGTCCGCCGGATCGCCACGATCCGCGCGGGCTCCGGGCCGACGCGCCACTGCTGGATGCATGGCTGCGGTCCACGTCGCAGGCGGAGGCCGGCGAGCTCACGCCGATGAGCGTGCCCGGCCACAAGCAGCGCCTGGACATGGTCGGCACCGTCGTCGCGGGCGACGCTCCGCTGTATGGCGGGCTTGATTCCATCAAGCACGCCGACACCCTGCGCGCCGAGGGGGAGCGGCGGGCGGCCCAGCTGTGGGGGGCGGACTGGTGCCGGTTCTCTGTCGCCGGGTCGACCCACGGCAACCAGGCGCTGGCGCTAGCGGTGGGCTCGCCAGGCCAGGAAGTGATCATCACTCGCACGCTGCACCGCTCGCTGCTGCTCGGGCTGGTGCTCGCCGGGCTGCGCCCGGTCTGGGTGCGGCCGGAGGTCGACCCGGGTTCGGGCCTGCCCGCGGCCGTCGCGGTCGAGGTAGTGCAGGCGGCGCTCGCCGCCCATCCGGGTGCCTGCGCGGTGTTCCTCGGCGATCCTTCGTATGTCGGGACGATTGGTGACCTGGCCGGCCACGCGGCCGTGGCCCACGCGTCCGGCGTTCCGCTGGTCGTCGATGCCGCCTGGGCTGCGCATCTTGGCTTCCATCCCGATCTGCCCGCGCACGCCATCGCGGCAGGCGCCGACGCCATGGTGACCAGCGCGCACAAGGCATTGCCTGCCTACACGCAGGGTGCGCTGGTCCTCGCCAGGACCGGCCTGCTCGATGCCGCCAGGCTGGACCGGGCGTTCGAGGCAACCCATACGACCAGCCCGGCCGGGTCGATCATGGCGAGCATCGATGCGGCGCGGGCGCTGCTGGCCAGGGACGGGAAGGACCTGTGCGGCAGGCTGCTGCGGACCGTTGCCGCAGCCAGGCAGCGGCTTCGCCAGGTGCCGGGCGTTGCTGTCCTGGATGGCCCGGATGTGGAGCCGACGAAGCTGGTGGTCCTGCTGGCCGGCACCGGGGCGCACGGGTATGCGATCGAGGCGGACCTGGTCGCGGCCGGAATGCCGGTGGAGATGGCTGACCGCGACACCATCGTGCCGATCCCGGCGATCGCCGACGACGAGGACCATGTCGCTCGCTTCACTGAGGCGCTGATCGCCGTGATCGAGCGGCACCGCGGCACGCCGCGGCGACCAGTCGCCGCGGCCGCATGGACCGTGATTCCTGAGACGGTGCTGTCCCCCAGGGAAGCTTTTTTTGCGCCCAACGAGACCGTCCTCGCCGACGCCGCGGTAGGCCGGATCAGCGCGGAGCTGATCGCCCCCTATCCGCCCGGAGTGCCGGTGCTCGCGCCTGGTGAGCGGGTCACCGGCACCGCCTTGGAGGCACTGCGCGAGGTGCGGGCCGATGGCGGCCGGATCGCCTACGCAGCAGACCCGAGTCTCGCGACTCTTCAGGTGATCGTGACGAGTTCTCAGTAGATATCGCTGAAAAGTAGTCACGATCAGGGTTGAGGCCCGGGTGGCGGGTCACGTTAGGCCGACCACCTGGCCGTCTTCGTCGATGTCGATCCGCTCGGCGGCGGCGTGCGAGGACAGCCCTGGCATGGTCCGCATGTCGCCGCAGATCGCGTAGATGAAGCCGGCACCAACCGACGCACGGACCTCGTGGACCGGGAGCCGCCATCCGGTCGGGGCGCCTTTGAGGCTGGCATCGGAGGACAGCGACAGGTGCGTCTTCGCAATACAGATAGGCAGGTCGCCGAAACCGTTGCGCTCGTAGTTGTTCAGCTGCTTGGTGGCGGCGGGCAGGTAGTCGACGCCATCGGCACCGTAGACACGAGTGGCGATCGTCTCGATCTTCTCGCGCAGCGATGCCTCGCTGGGGTAGAGGAACCGGAAGTCGCCGGGCTCGTCGGCTGCCTGCGCCACCGCGGCGGCAAGCTCGGTGGCGCCCTGGCCGCCGTCGGTGAAGTTGGTGCAGATAGCCGACCTGACGCCCATCGAGCCGGCGATCTCGCGGATGGCGGCATGCTCGGAGGCGAAATCCCCGGGCATCACGTTGATGGCCACGACCGGGGTCGCTCCGTGCATCCGGACGTTCTCGATCTGCTTACGCAGGTTGGCGCCGCCGATATGGACCTCATCGGGATTCTCGGCCAGCATGGCCTCGGGCAGTGGCCTGCCTGCGACGATGTGGTAGCGGCCGGAATGCGACTTGAGCGCGCGCACGGTGGCGACCACGACGGCCGCGTCGGGCTGGAGCCCGGACACCCGGCACTTGATGTTGAAGAACCGCTCCGCGCCCATGTCGGCGCCGAATCCGGCCTCGGTGATCAGGAAGTCGCCGGTGCGGATGCCGATGAGGTCGGCCACGATCGATGAGTTGCCGTGCGCGATGTTGCCGAATGGCCCGGCGTGGACCAGGGCCGGCGTGTTCTCCAGGGTCTGCAGGAGATTGGGCCTGATCGCGTCCCGCATGATCACGGTCATCGCGCCCGCCGCCTTGAGCTGCTCGGCAGTGACCGGCTCGCCGGCCGGGGTGTAGCCCACCACGATCCGGCCGAGCCTGGCGCGCATGTCCTTGAGCGAGACCGACAGCGCCAGCACGGCCATCACCTCTGAGGCAGCGGTGATGTCGAAACCGGTCTGCCGCGGCACGCCGTCTTCCTTGCTGCCGAGCCCGATGACGATGTTCCGCAGCGCCCGGTCGTCCACGTCCAGGACCCGGCGCCAGGTGATGTTGTGCAGGTCCAGATCGAGCGCATTGCCCATGTGCAGGTGGTTGTCCAGCATGGCGGACAGCGTGTTGTGCGCCTCGGTGACGGCATGCATGTCCCCGGTCAGGTGCAGGTTGAGCGGCTCGAAGGGCAGCACCTGGCTGTAGCCGCCGCCGGCCGCGCCGCCCTTGATCCCGAAAGTCGGTCCCATCGACCCCTGCCTGATGGCGATGGTCGCGCGCTTCCCGATGTGGTGCATGGCCTGGCCGAGGCCGATGGTGGTAGTGGTTTTGCCCTCGCCGAACGGGGTGGGCGTGACTGCGGTCACGACCACGTACTTGGCCCGGGGCGCTCCGGCCAGTGCCTCGATGGCGGCCAGGTCGATCTTGGCCACGTGCTGGCCGTATGACTGGATCATCCAGGGCGGGAGCCCGATCTCGGCAGCGATATCGGCTACGGGCTTCATCGTCGCCTGCCGGGCGATCTCCAATGGTGTTGGCATCGCCATCTCTAGCTGTCGCCACCTTTCGTTTGGTGACCCGGGCGGGGGCGGGTCGCTGGTGCCCCGGGGGCGGGGCGGATCGTTTGGTACTACGGGGCGGGGCGGATCCTGGGGGCCGGGTAAAGGACTGTCTTCGGTTCGGTGAACGTCTCCATCGGGTAGCGGCCACCGACCCGGCCCCGCCCGCTGACGCTGCCGGCCCGCCCGCCGAATGGCAGGTGCGACTCCCACAGGTTGGTGGAGGCGTTGATGTTGACCCAGCCGGCCCTGGCGCGCTCCGCGAAAGCCAGCCCGTGCTCCAGGTCCTCGGTGAAGACCGCCGCGGTCAGGCCGAACGGCGATGCATTGGTCAGCTCCAGGGCTTCTGCTGACGAGCTCACCGTGAGGACCGGCACCACTGGCCCGAATGTCTCTTCCCGCGCGATAGCCATTGCGGGGGTGACGCCGTCCAGCACGGTCGGCTCCGCGTACAGCTCGGTTGCCAGGCCGGTTGCGGCCCGCCCCCGTCGTCCGCCGCAGCAGATCCGCGCGCCGTTGGCGCTGGCATCGGTCAGGTGCCGGTCGAACTTCGCCGCGGTGGCCTCGTTATTGAGCGGCCCCATGGTGGTCTGCGGATCGAACGGGTCGCCGAGGCGGACCCGCTCCCTGGTCGCCGCGACCACCCGCTCGACGAACTCGTCACGGACGGCGGCGTGCACCAGGAACCGCTCGCCCGCAGTGCAGCTCTGGCCAGCGCACAAGTAAGCAGCCTCCAGCGCGGCGCCGGTAGCCAGCTCCAGATCGGCATCGTCCAGGATGACCATCGGGCCGTTGCCGCCAAGTTCGAGCACCTGCGTCTTGCCCGCCGCGCGGGCCGCCACCCTGGCGCCGGTCTCGACCGAGCCCACGAAGCCGACGCCGGCCACACCCGGATGGGCCACCAGCGCATCCCCGACAACCGGTCCTGGTCCCGGTACGAAGTTGAACACGCCGGCGGGCAGTCCTGCCTCCGCGATGACCTCGGCGAGCAGAGCGCAGCAGGCTGTCGTGGTCGGGGCCGGCACCCACACGATGACGTTGCCTGCGGCCATGGCCGGCGCGAACAGCTCCGCGCCCATCGTGTAGGGCCAGTTCCACGGGCTCACCACGCCGACCACCCCGAGCGGCACCCGGTAGGTGAGCACCCTGCGGTCCGCGGAAGCGGAGGCTGGCAGCGCGCCCGCGCACCGTTTGGCGTCCTCTCCGGCCATCCGGAAGTACTCGGCCAGCTCATCGACCTCGTCGAAGGCCTCGTCGACCAGCGGCTTGCCCTGATCTTCGGTCAGCGCACGGGCCAGCTCCTCGCGCCGTTGCTGGATCCGGGTGATGATCTGGCCGCACCAGGCTGCCCGGTCGAAGGGCGATGTGCTGGCCCAGGCTGGCCAGGCCGCGGCGGCGGCCGTGACGGCCGAGTCGACGTCGGCGGTATCGGCCACCGCCAGCTCGGCGAATTCCTCGCCCGAGGAGGGGCTGGTCGCGAACGTCGTGCCGGCTCCGCCGGCCCGCCAGTTGCCGTCTATGTACAGCAGGTGCTCTCGCACGCTCCTCGCCTCTTCTTTGAGTCAAGTGTTTTCGGTATCGGCCTTGCGCTGGCTGGATGGCGGCGCGCCGGTTACCCGGCCGCGCAGAGCCTGCCCAGCTGATCGAGACTCCCAGGCAGCATGCGGTAGGCGGGCCCGGAGACGGACAGTGCCGCGACGCATGTCCCCGCGGCGTCGAAGACTGGCGCGGCCGCGGCCACCAGGCCCTCCTCGAGTTCGGCGTCGGCCGTGGCGTAACCGTCCCGGCGGATAGCCGCGAGCTCGGCGGCGAGCGCTTCGTGGCTGGTGATGGTGCGATCGGTGTATCGCTCCAGCTGGTGCGGGACCGCGATGGCGGCGTATGCGAGCAGGACCTTGCCATTGGCGACCGCGTGCGGCTTCGTCCGCCGGCCGATCCAGCCGCCCGAGCAGCTGAGGATGTAGGTGCTCGGAGCCTCGGCGATGTTGAGGATATGGGCGCCGTCAGGCACCGCGAGGTTCACTGTCTCGCCGGTCTGCTGGGACAGCTTGTCCATCGCCGGCTGCATGATCGCGACGAGGTCGAGGTTCCGCAGCGCCAGCGTGCCCAGCCGGATAACCTCGGGCCCTAGCCGGAACCGCCGTCCGGATCGGGTCAGCAGGCCAGCCCGCTGCAGCGCACCGGCAAGGCGCGAGGCCGTCGACTTGTGCACGCCCAGGGACGTGGCCATTTCGGTGACGCCGAGTTCGGGGCGTGACTCGTCGAAGCTTGTCAGCAGAGCCAGCACCCGTTCTGCTGATTGATAGGTTGCGCCAGAAGCAACTTCAGTCCTAGACACGCAACTAGGATGGCCAGCTGCCGGGCCGAAGTCAACAGTGGAAAGCGACGCATTGTGCCCGCTAAGCGGTATTGTGCGGATGGCGCACTCATTGCAGCAAATGCACCTCCTGGGGCAGCAGGGAGCAACCGTGGGTTCAGACACGCCCGGCCAGGCCGAGGCCGCCACCGCGGCCGTGTCCGACCCGCTGCCTGAGGCGTTCGCGCTGGTTCGCGGCGCCGCTGACGCCGGCCTTGGCCTGAAGCTCCTGGGCGGGCTCGCCGTCCGCGTGGTCTGCCCGAGCTTTCCGCCGAGATTGCGCCGGGATCAGGACATCGACTTCGCGTGCCTATCCAAGGGCCGTAAGGATGTGGCCGCCTATCTCGAGCGGAGCGGCTGCCAGCCGGACCGCAGGTTCAACAATCTCAACGGCGACCGGCAGATGTACTTCACCGCGGCGTCGGGCCGGCCTATCGACGTGATGGTCGACCGGCTGACCATGTGCCACACGCTGGACTTCAGGCCGGCCTTCGGCCAGCTGCCGTTCACCCTGGACGTCGTCGACCTGCTGCTGTCGAAGCTGCAGATCGTGGAACTCAACGAGAAGGACGCCAGGGACCTGCTCCAGCTGCTGTCGGCGGCACCCCTGTCGGACGACCCGGATCGCGACGGGGCACCGGCACGATCCGGCCGGCACGCGCGCACGTCAGGCGGGGATGAGCACCAGCCGGGCCAGCTGATCGACACCGACAGGTTCGGCAAGCTGCTTGGCAGCGACTGGGGCTGGTGGCGGACAGTGACGGCCAACCTCAGGAAGCTGCCCGCGCTTGCCGCGGACCGCCCTGAGCTGCATCCGCCCATGCCGCCCTACGACCCGGTCCTCGCCTGCCAGCGGCTGCTCGCGCTGGCCGAGTCGGCACCCAAGAGCATGAAGTGGCGCCTGCGGGCCAACGTGGGCGACCGGGTTCGCTGGTATGAGCTGCCCGAAGAGGTCGGTCACTGAACCGCCGCTGATCCCTTTCATCCTGGACAGGTGCTTGACGTCCGGTTGCGCCGGATGCTACACCGTTGCACAGAAAGCGCCGGAAATGACATGGTGGTTGCATGAAGATCTTCTTTGCCACCGATATCCATGGGTCCGAGGTCTGCTGGCGGAAATTTCTGAACTCCGCCGCTTTCTATAAGGCCGACATGGTGGTGCTCGGCGGCGATGTGACCGGCAAGATGATGGTGCCGATCATCTCGTATCCGGGTCACTGGAAGGTCACCCTGGGCGGCGTGGCCCAGCGGCTTGAGACTCAGCAGGAGCTGGAGGAGGTCCAGCGCCAGATCCGCAACCGCGGTTCCTACCCAGCCATCGTCACCCCGGACGAGCTCAGGTTCCTCAGTGAGGAAGAAGGTGCCGTCGATCGCAGGTTCACCGTCGAGATGATCAAGTCCCTCGACCGGTGGCTCGACATGGCCGATGGCAAGCTCAAGGGCGGCGATGTGCCCTGCATCCTGAACGGCGGGAACGACGACATCTGGGAGATCGACGATGTCATCGAGGCCTCCCCGTGCGTGAGCTTCGCCGAGGGGAAGGTCATCGAGCTCGACGGCTTCCACCTGGTCTCGATGGGCTGGACCAACCCGACCCCGTGGGACACCTTCCGCGAGGCGCCAGAAGATGAGCTATCGGCCAAGATCGAGGCGGTCGCCGCTGGGGTGCCCGACATGGAGCGGGCGATCTTCAATTTCCATGCCCCGCCGTACGGCTCAGGCCTCGACCTGGCGCCCGAACTCGACTCGACGCTCCGGCCCACCCACGGCGGCGCGGTCATGAAGGCGGTGGGCTCGACTGCGGTCCGGGACGCGATCATGAAGCACCAGCCGATGCTGTCGGTGCACGGCCACATTCACGAGAGCCGTGGCATCAAGCGGATGGGCCGGACGATGGCCATCAATCCCGGCAGCGTTTACGGCGACGGGGTCCTGCAGGGAGCTGTGCTGGAACTGGACCCGAAGAAGGGCAAAGTTACCAAATACCTTCTGGTCAATGGCTGACCGCAACCCGCCGCGACTGTATGGTGCTGGCCAGTAACAATTCCTGATAAATCCTAGCTTGGAGGCAAGCATGGCGGCGGGTGCCGTCGGCGGCGAGACGCCGACACTGTTCCTCCGTAAAGCGACCGGCCTGGTCAGAGGCTGGTCGGTCAGAGACTCGATCATCTATGCGTGCCTGGCGACCAACTTCGTGACGCTGGGGATCTACGAGTTCACCTTTGCCGGCCCGGCGTTCCCCAAGGGCCAGCTGATCACGTCGGTCCTGATCTCAGGGGTGTGGGTATCGTTCCTGGTCATTGCCTACGCGGGACTTATCGTCACGATCCCGCGAGCCGGCGGCGACTACGTCTGGCAGACCAGGATCCTGGGCAGCGGCCTTGGTTTCGTGATGGCCGCCACCGGCTGGTGGTTCATCCTGTGGCTGTGGGCACCCATCTACGGCAACATCCTGTCGGTTCAGCTGTTCCAGCCACTGTGGGCGACACTTGGCTGGACCTGGCCCGGGGGCGGCGCCGCCTGGTTCGGCACCAAGAACGGGATCTTCATTGTCACGCTGATCACTATTGCGCTGGCCGGCACCCTGGTGTCGCTCGGGATGTCCGGGTACGCGAAGGTCCAGAAGTGGTGCTTCGTCGGCGGCATGATCGGGTTCGCCGTCGTCGTGGTCCTGCTGCTCGTCAATTCGCACGCCAGCTTCGTCAGCTCGTTCAACCTTGAGGCGCACAAGCTGTTTGGTGCCAGCAATGCGTATAACTCCACGAATGCCGCCGCCGCAAAGGCCGGGTACACCACCTCGGCCCTGGGATTCGGCCCGCTGGGTCCGACGATGCTCCTCGTGCCGGCGATGATGTTCTTCATCCTCTGGCCGAACTGGGGCGCCACGCTCTATGGCGAGATCCGCGGGGCTAGCGACTTCAAGCGGGTGTTCACCGGCATGTTCGTGGGCCTGTGGACCACCGTGGCGCTGACCGTCGTCTTCCTGCTGCTGGTGGCCAAGACCATCGGCTGGGGCTTCTACCAGAACCTCAACGCGCTGGACTACAACCTCACGCCCAAGTTCGGCATCTGGCCTTATCCGTTCATGTTCGCGGGCTGGCTAGTGCACAACACCGCGTTCCAGGTAGCGCTGATCCTGGTGCTGAGCCTGTGGTTCTTCGGCTGGGTCGGCACCTTGTTCCTGTCCTCCACCCGCGTCATCTTCGCCGCCGCATTCGACCGGGTGCTGCCGGACCGGGCCGCCGAAGTGTCGGAGAAGCGGAAGGTCCCGGTCTGGTCGCTGATCCTGATGTTGCTGCCTGCCGCCGGGCTGAGCGCGGTCTATGCGTATTCGACGACCTTCAGGAACTACACGCTGGATGCGACGCTGGTCATCGCGGTGACGTACCTGTTCAGCGCGATCGCCGTCGTGGTGCTGCCCTGGCGCAAGCCCGACCTGTGGCGGGCGTCGCCCGCGAGCAAGATCAAGATCTTCGGCGTGCAGATCGTTCCGGTGGCCGGCTGGATCACGATCGGGCTGCTCGGCTTCAACCTCTACGAGTGGCTGTCTAACGGCAACTACTTCGTGAACAACAGGGATTCGCTCTACTACATGGGCGCGATGTACGTCCTGGCGATCATCGTGTACATCGCCGCAAGGCTCATCAGGCGCAGGCAGGGAATCGACCTCGGTCTCATCAACAAGGAGATCCCGGTCGAGTAAGCGGCAGGCACTGCGCCGCGGGAACTCCGGCCGGCCCCGACGCCCACCTGAGCGGGCGGCGGGGCCGGCTCGCACAGCGGCCGGCTGACCATGAGAACTACCGAAATCGGCGGGAAATAGCAGCATGAACGAGATCCCCACCCGGGCAAGCGCCGTCATCGTGGGTGCCGGCATCGTCGGCAACAGCCTCGCGTATCACCTCGCCAGGCTCGGCTGGCGCGACCTCGTGCTGGTCGACAAGGGCCCGATGCCCAACCCGGGCGGCTCGACCGGGCATGCCTCTAACTTCATCTTCCCGATCGAATACTCCAAGATGATGATGGAGCTGACCGCCGACAGCACCAGTCAGTACAAGGAGCTCGGCGTGTTCACCGAGAGCGGCGGGATCGAGGTCGCGCGGACCGCCGGGCGGATCACCGAGCTGCGCCGCCGCTGCAGCGCCGCCAAGGCGTGGGGAATCCCCGCGCAGCTGCTGTCGCCCGCCGAGGTGGCCAAGCTGGTGCCCTACCTGGATGAGTCCGTCATCCTCGGCGGCGCGCACTTCCCGACGGTCGGCGTGGTGGACTCGCTGCGGGCCGGCACGCTGATGCGCGAGCGGGCGCAGCAGCTCGGCGCGCTGAGCGTGCTGGCCGGCACCGAGGTGCTCGGGATAGACAAGGCCGCCGACGGCCGGGTCAGCGCGGTGCGCACCAGCAACGGCGACATCGAGACGCAGGTATGCGCGGTCTGCTGCGGCGTCTGGAGCCCGCGGATCGCGCAGCTGGCGGGAGCGCACATCCCGCTGACGCCGGCCGTGCACCAGATGATCAGCGTCGGGCCGATAGCGCTGTTCGCCGACCTGCCGGGCGAGATCTCCTACCCGATCGTCCGGGACGTCGACACCAACATGTACGAGCGCCAGCATGGCGGGGACATGGAAGTCGGCTCGTATGCGCACCGGCCGATCCTCATCGGCCCGGACGACATCCCGTCCATCGAGGAAGCTGCCCTCTCGCCGACCGAGATGCCGTTCACCCAGGATGACTTCGACCCCCAGCTCCTCGAAGCCCTGGAGCTGATGCCGGATCTGCTGGGCGATGAGCGCGCGGGCATCCGTTATGCAATTAATGGTCTTATCTCGATGACGCCGGACGGGCATCCCGTGCTCGGGGAAACCCCGGAGGCTCCCGGCCTCTGGTCGGTCGCCGCGAGCTGGATCAAGGAAGGCCCGGGCATCGGGCGGGCGGTGGCGGAGTGGATGAGCGGGCAGGTCCCGGCGATCGACATCCACGAGGCGGACATCTCCCGGTTCTACGCCTGCCAGCGGACCACCGCTCATGTGGCCGCCCGGGCGCGTGAGGGCTTCAACAAGATGTACGGGATCGTGCATCCGGCGGAGCAGTGGGAGTCGGGCCGCCCGCTCCGGCTCAGCCCGGTGTACCAGCGGGAACGAGAGCTTGGCGCGGTCTTCTTCGAGACCGCCGGGTGGGAGCGGCCGTTCTGGTACGCCTCGAATGAGGGCCTGCTGGAGCGTTATGCCGGGCGGCTGATGGAGCGCGAGGCGGAGTGGGAGTCGCGCTGGTGGTCGCCGGTCATCAACGCCGAGCACCTCGCCATGCGCGACCACTGCGGGATCGTCGACCTGTCCGCATTCGCGATCTTCGACGTGATCGGCCCCGGCGCCCTTAACACTGTTCAGTCGCTGGCCGTGGCGCAGCTGGACGTCAGGCCGGGACGAGTGGTGTACACCTCGCTGCTGAACGAGGCCGGCGGCTTCGTCGCCGACCTCACGATCATGCGGCTGGGGCCGCAGCGGTTCCGGGTGGTGACCGGCGGCGCCACCGGGATGATGGACCTGAAGTGGTTCGCCGATCATCTCCCGGCCGACGGCACCGCCGTGGTCGCCGACCTGAGCTCGGCCTGGGCCACGATCGGCCTGTGGGGGCCGCGAGCCAGGGCCGTGCTGGCCGCGGTGACCGGCGATGACGTGTCACACCCCGGATTCCCGTTCGCGACCTGCCGCGAGATCGAGCTCGGCGGCGCCAGCGTGCTGGCGTCGCGGATCTCTTATGTGGGCGAGCTTGGCTGGGAACTGCACGTGCCGTTCGAGCAGGGCGCCCGGGTGTGGGACACCCTGTGGGAGGCAGGCCAGCCCAGCGGGCTGGTGCCGGTCGGCATCGGCGTCTACGGGACCACCGGCAGGCTGGAGAAGGGCTACCGCGCCTACGGCGCCGAGCTCGAGGCCGACTACACCCTGGTGGAGGCCGGGATGACCCGCCCGAAGGTGAAGGCGCAGGACTTCATCGGCAGGGCCGCCTATCTGGCGCAGCGGGACGCGCCGGCGCGGGCGGTGCTGTGCACCCTGACCGTGGACGACCATCGCAGCGCCGACGGCCGGCTGCGGTACCCGCTCGGCGGCGAGCCGATCCTCACCCGCTCCGGCGGGCCGCTCGTCGACGCCAAGGGGCGGCATTCCTACGTGACCAGCGCGGGCTCGGGCCCGTCGGTCGGCAAGCACCTGCTGATGGCCTACCTGCCCGCTGACCAGGCGGTCGCAGGCAACCAGCTGGCCGTCGAGTACCTCGGCGAGCAGTATCCGGTCACTGTCGCGGTCGCCGGGGCGACCCCGCTGTTCGATCCGGACAACGAGCGGGTCCGGAGCTGACCACGATGGAGATCGCCGTCTGCGTCAAGCGGGTCCCGATGGTCGGCGGCAAGATCGTCGTGACCGCCGACGGGCAGGACGTTGACACCCGGATGTCCGGGTTCACGGTCAGCCCGCACGAGGAATGCGCGGTGGAAGAGGCCGTCCAGATCATGCAGCGGCTAGGTGGCAGCGTGTCGGTGCTGACGCTCGGGCCGCCGGAGGCCGCTGACCAGCTCAGGGACATGCTGGCCATGGGCGCCTCCCGCGGGGTGCTGCTGGAGACTGACGGCACCGAGTGGGGCCCGGTCGCGACGGCCGGGGCGATCGCCGCGCACGTCCGGAGCCATGGCGACGGGACTGACGGCCCCTACCGCCTGCTGCTGTTCGGCAACGAGGCAGCCGATACGGGTGGCTACCAGGTGCCCGTCCGGGTAGCGCACGCGCTCGGGCTGCCTTGCGTGACTGGCATCAAGAACATTGACATGACGGATGACGGGGTGCGGGCCCGCCGCGAGTACCGGGGCACCGAGGAGATATTCGACCTGCCGCTGCCCGCGGTCATCTCGGTTAAGGAGGGAATCAACCTGCCCCGGTACCCGTCGCTGCCCGGCCGGCTGCGGGCCAAGCGCGCGGCCATTGAGCGGCATCAGCCGCAATGGCGGGGCGAGGGGCTGCGCAAGACCGGCTTGCGGGTCCCGGCCGGGGAGAACCGGCGGGCCGAGATCCTGGGCACCGGGACTGATGCGGTGCCTGCCCTGGTCCGCCTACTTGATGAGCTGGGGGTACTGTCGTGAGAATCCGGCTGCCCGGAGGCGAGCGGCTGGTGGCGTCATGACGGTGCTCTGCCTGGTCGAGCGGGATGGCGCGGGGGCGGCCGACGCGTCGCTGCGCGCCGTCACATTCGCCAGGGCGCTGGCTGGCGGGGCCGGCGAGGGCGTGGCGGCGGTGGCGTTCGGCGCGGTGGCGGGACCGCTCGTTGCTGCGGCGTCAGCGGTTGGCGCGGGAGATGTCTACGCTGTGACGGCCGATGGGCTTGCGGGCTATGCGCCGCAGGCATGGGCCCGCGCGCTGGCCGGGCTCATCGGCGAGACATCCGCGACGGCGGTGGTCGCCGCCGGCACCGACCACGGCAGCGAGGTGCTGGCGCATCTGGGCGCCATGACCGGCCTGCCGGTGGCGGCTAACTGTGTCTCCGCGTTTCGCGACGGCGACGGGTCCTTGCGGCTCGTCCGGCACCGGTGGGCGGGCAGCCTCCTGGAGGATGCCGTGCTGGAGGCGTCGCCCGCCCTGCTCACCGTTGCCGTGGACGCGGTGACGGCCGAGCCGGTGGCGGGTGCTGGGTCCGAGGGCGCCGGGCTGGCGGGCGCCGGGTCCACGGGCCTCGCCGCGGTGGTGCACGATTACCAGCCGAAGCTGGAAGATGCTGACCTGCTCGTCTGCGCGCGGGAATCAGCCGAACGCAGTGCCGGGGTATCGCTGGCCACCGCGCGGGTGGTGGTGGGCGGCGGGCGCGGTGTCGGCGGGCCGGACGGATTCGGGCCACTTGAGGAACTGGCGGGGCTGCTCGGCGGTGCGCTGGGCGTGTCGCGAGTCGTCACCAGCCAGGGCTGGCGGCCCCACAAGCAGCAGGTCGGCCAGACCGGCACGCGTATCTCGCCCGAGCTCTACCTTGCCTGCGGGATCAGCGGAGCGATCCAGCACATGGCCGGGTGCCTGAGCGCCAAGCACATCGTCGCGGTCAACACCGATCCGGACGCGCCGATCATCTCGCATGCCGACTACGCAGTCATCGGCGACCTGAATCAGGTCATCCCGGCACTGGTGGCGGCACTTCGGGACCGTGGCGGCTCGGCACGGGCCTAGTTGCGCCTCGTCACGCACCTTCGTCCCGCACCCACAGGCAGAACGGGTGTCCCGCGGGGTCCAGGTAGACCCGCACGTCATCCTGGGGCTGGTACTCCGCGAGGACCGCGCCTGCAGCGATGGCATGAGCCCCCGCCGTGTCGAGATCGTCAACCTCGATGTCTAGGTGAAGCATCATGTGCTGATCACCGGGACCCGCTGGCCAGGTCGGCTTGACGTAAGCGGCCTCGGTCTGGAACGAGAGTGCGGCCCCGCCATCAGGCGCGCTAAGTTTCACCCAGTCCGGCTCATCTGCCACAGCCGGCCAGCCAAGAAGGCGACGGTAAAAGGCTGCCAGCGCGCCCGCATCGGGTGCGCCGAGCACCGTGGCCGTCAGCGTCTTCGGGCACGCAGACGTGCAGCCTGACGGCCTCGGCTTCGATTCTGATGGTGAAGTCGAAGAACGGGCAGCAAGCCTTCTCTCGTTGTGCCAGCGCGATGAGCGCTCGAAGCTGGTCGAGGTCATCGCGCAGGCGCAGCGAGAGCTCGGCTGGCGAAACCTGATCGGCTGAGGCCACCGCCGCGCCCAGCAAGCGATGCCATTCTTCCAGTTGCGCACGTGCCGCGGCGTCGGTAAGGCTGCAGGCAACGGGAATGTCCACGCCCCCAAGCCTAGGTACGAGACCGGCTTTATGCTGGCGTCCAGCGCGGCCCTTGACGCGGTCCTAGCGCCGCCTGTGCCGTGGTTTGTGGATCTGACGCCGTCACAAGTGCGCCCAGGACCCAGCCAGGGCGGCCACGGGCGCGCGGGTCGCCGGGAGACGAAACGTACGTAGCGATCTTGGAGTCCAAATTCCGCGGCGTGCTGTACAAGCACTGAGCAGAGACGGGTCGCTGCATCGGCCTACCTCCGCGTCGGTTGCTGTGCCTCGGTGTGAACCCTGGTGGGTCCGGCGGTGGGACGGGTCCTTGACCGTGACGGGCCTTCCCGGCGCATCTCGGCCAAGCTAGCCCGACTCCAGGCTCATGTTGTAACATCTTGATATGACAACTATGACGATGGGCGTGCGGGAAGTTACCCGCAATACCTCCGAGGTATTCGAGCGGACGAGCAACGGCGACACCATCATCGTGACCAACCGCGGCAGGGTGGTCGGGATCATCACGCCCCCCCAGGCCTACTCCCCGGAGCTGGCCGAGCTAATCGCCGCGGGCGCGGTGCTGCCGCCCGTCGTTCCCGGCGGTACGTCCGCGCTGCTATCGATGCCTGTCCCATCGGGCGAGACAAAGAACTCCTCGGCCGACCTCGATGCGATCCGAGAGGACCGCATGTGATCTACATCGACACCGCTGCCCTGCTCAAACTCGTCCATCCTGAGCCTGAGAGCGCGCCGCTGCGGACCTGGCTGGCCGGCCACCCGGACGACCTGGTCAGTTCAGCCCTAGTCCGCACAGAGACGCGACGTGCATTGTTGCGCAATGACCCAGGTGCGCTGCCAAATCTGCCAGCAGTCCTGTCGGTGATAGCCCAGATCCCGGTCAGCGAAGCGGTCCTGGATTCGGCCGCGATGCTCCCAGACCCCATGCTCCGCTCATTGGAGGCTATTCACCTAGCCAGCGCTCAGGCAATCGCTGGCGTGACCGCTCTGCTCGCCTATGACAAACGCCTGGTCGAAGCGTCACGTCAGGCGGGCCTCACCGTGGTCAGCCCAGCCTGATGGCCTGACCGCTCACCTTTCGTCAGGTGGTTCCCGGCCGACCCGCCAAGTGAAAGATCACCAGATCCATTTGATGGTACATATTGACACTGCTGCTGTGACTGTCAATATGTATCATAAGCCTTTCCAAGATTCTTTATGTCGCCCTGAGCTGGCCATACGCAGCCTAACAGGATGGGGTCAAGATAACTGGGATGCGTGCCGCGTGCGGCCTCAGCTGACGGTGCCCCGTTGGCCAGCTCCTGCCGCTTGTACTTACGTTCCTGCCCGGCCTTGACGAGGCCATGCCCAGGACACAGGCGCCCTGCTGCCCGGGGCCGGTGTCCAGCTCGATGCAGCGGTCCACCTCCGTCGGCCGCATCCTGGCCTTGCCGGAGTTGTTGCGGTACTCCTGAGTCGGCAAGCCGACTTCTGCACGGTGTTACCGAAGCGGTCATGTCGCGAGTCTGGGCACCGGTGAGGGTGAGCAATGGCGTGGCTGGCTGTCAGCCCGCATCCGGCGTCGGCCGAGGTCGCACCACGGTCATATCAGTCGCGGCGAAGTCGTCGCCGGTGCACAGCACGGGGTGCCCGGTTCGCTCGGCGAGCGCGTAAGTGAAGCAGTCGCCGAAATTGAGCCCTGCCGGATGCCGCCCCTTGCCGTATCGCCGCCAGCCGCTCATCGCACGGGCGGCCAGGTCCGCATCGACGGGGACGATGTCGACCTTTGCGTCACGAAGAAACCGGTCGACAACGTCCTGCCCGGCAGGCCACAGCCGAGCCTCGATGACGATGCCCAGCTCGACGCGGATGGCGGCTGGCATCAGCCGGGTGAGGGCGTCCTCAAGGTGAACCGCAAGTTCCCCGCTCCCCGGCTCGCCGAGGATGACCGCCACGGCCGCCGACGTATCGACGACAAGGCTCCTCCGTGCCGGTTCCGTCAACGTGGCAGGCCCGTATCGTCGTAGCCGATGATCTCCTCTGGCGTCCTGTCGTCGGCAACCCGCAGGGCCGCTACGTCGGCTGCCAGCCGCGCCAGCCGCGTTCTCATGCTGGCCGCATGCGTGGCGTGCTCACGGTCGAGCCGCTCCCTAAGCGCAGTCTCGACGGCCTCGGTCAACGTCTCACCCGTCTCGGCAGCCAGCTCCCTGGCAAGCCGGTCCGCCTCGTCGCTCTTGATACTCAACGCCATAGAGGAAGTATAGACATACTGGCAGACTTCTACCATCGTACAGTGCAGCGGCAGGCAGTCTTTCTGTGAGGTGCTGACCATCATGCTGACCGGGACCGCCGGCTGCGGTTACGGAGAAGGCTTGCCGGCGTCCGCGCGGTGCGTCACCGTCCGCGCGGTGCTGTCTCGTCCGAGTGCTGCGGCCGCGGCCGCAGCGGCAGCCGCGCCTTCCTCGCCGGTATCTACGTCGATGAGCGTCGCGCCGAGGCCGAGCGGGGTAACCCTCGACGCGCGCGCGGCAGCGGCGTCGAGGAGACCGGGATTGATCACGTCGCGGTGGATCGGGTGCCGGCCGCTACCGAGCCGGCTACGCATCCGGCTGGCGGCCAGCTGCGGATCGCAGTGGCAGAACACCTCAATCGCCCCGGCGAATTCAGCCAGCGCCCTGTCGCGTCGGGCACCGCGCCACCAGCCCTCGGCCACCGCGTCCGGGAACTGCGCAGACAGCCGGAACACGACCTCTGCCGCCGCATCACCGACGCGATTGGACCAGTCCTCGTCGCCAAGGCCGAGCACGTCCGCCAGCGCCTCCTTGATCGGGTCGAGCCCAAGCACCGGCCAGCACAGCGGTGCCGCCACCGCGGCAGCGACCGTCGACTTGCCGGTACCTGGAGCGCCAGATATCACGATCAGCGTCATCTCATCGGCCTCGTTTCACTCCTGCCGCCCAGGCGGCCGCACAGCCGCATCGGGCGCGGCCCGGGTCTCGCTGGGGCAGTACAGCTAGCCGAGCAATTCGCAGCCGCGCGCCGCCGCGTGCAGCAGCATAGGGTCGGCCGTTTCGGAATATATGCGCAAGCACGCTTCGGTCAGCTTGATGGCGTGCACGTCGCCGGTTCCGACAGCCCGGTCGGTCAGTGCGTCCGGCGCGGGCGGCGCGCTGCGCGGCAGCGGCTCAGCAGTGGCATCCGCGGCGTGCGCCGAGTACAGGGCGGCTGCGGTCTGCCAGAGCGCGTCGTAGCTGGGCCGCGCCAGCCCGGCGGGCAGCAGCCCGAGCACGGACCGTGCGGCGACCGGTGCCGTGACCGCATGCAGGAAACCGATCGGCTGCCTGCGGCCGTAGACGAGGAAGATCCTGGCGAATGCGCTGGCCAGCTCGAGCAAATCGACGGCCACGTCGGACGGCGGGCTCAGCGCGCTGACCGCAGCAGGGAACCCGGGCTCACTGGCCAGGGCGGCCTGCACGCGGGCGGTGATCAGGCCCGGCTGCACCGGCCCGGCAGCGACCGGCAGGCCGCCGATGGCAGCGTCCAGGTCCAGGTTCCCCGTGGTATGCGGGATTCCGGGTATCTCGAGATAGCTGGCGGCCCAGTACGCCAGGCCGCGGGCGAGCTCGGCCAGCCGTTCGCTGGCATCCCGTCCACTGGCCTGCGCGGCGGCCAGACTGCGGGCCGCATGCGAGGTGCGGATGATGCCGTGAGTTGCAGCGGCGGCCAGGCCCGGCACCAGGCGCGGCCACCAGCGCGCCAGAACTTGACGCCAGGGCTGCCCGGCAAGCTGGTCCCGCAGGTACAGTTCCCAGTCGGCGACGCGCTGCGGGACGCCGAGCGCGTCACGCCAGGTCTGGCCCGCGATGACATCGGTAGCGCGCGGCGCGCTCTCGAGCCGCTGGATGTAGCCGTCGAGCCACGGTTCGATGGCGTCGGCGCGGCCGAGCCTGATCATCGCCTCCGTTGCCATCGGGCCATGATTGGACAGCCCGCCGCGGAACTCTGGCCCGGTGGCGGCCAGCCTGCCCAGGCTCTCGTCCATGACGTCTTCGCTTGCGCCCGCCTCATTCTGATCCGACATGATTGCCTCCTATCTATATAGGAGAGAGACTATAGAGTCGGAAGACGATATACTAGTGCGATGTCCGGAGAGATCGATGTCTTGCGCGCCCTGGCGCACCCGGTGCGCTGGGGCATCGTCAGGCGCCTGGCCGCTGAACCTGGGATCTGCGCATGCGATTTCACCGAGTTCTTCGACGTGTCCCAGCCGACCATCTCCGCCCACCTCAAAGTGCTGCGCGAGGCCGGGCTGGTCACCACCCGGCGAAGAGGAACCACCATCTGCTACACGCTCTCCGGCGAGAGGCTTTCACGCCTCACTGACGTGCTGACAGGCATGGCCGCTACGGCGACTGTGACAGTACCCGCCGCAGGGCCGGAGGTGGTGCCCTGCGGTCCAGGCAGGGCCGGCGGCCTCGCCGGCCTGGCGGGTTAGCGGCGCCGGCGGCCTAGCCGGCTCACTAGCCTGCTAACGGCGCAGGTGGGGGCGCTGGCGGGTTAGCCGAGCTGGCTCACCCGTCGGATAGTCTCGTCGACCGAGTAACCGCTGGTGAGGCCGATGTCGTTGATGACGGCGCCATCGCGGATGCGGATCAGCCGGTCGCAGCGGGCGGCGATCAGCGGGTCGTGGGTGGCGAGGATGATCGTCACCTGGTTGTCCTCGCGGAGCCTGGCCAGCAGCTGAAGGATCTCGGTCGCATTCTGGGAGTCCAGGTTGCCGGTGGGCTCATCGGCGAGCAGCAGGGCGGGGCTGTTGATCAGGGCGCGTGCGATCGCGACGCGCTGCTGCTCGCCTCCGGACATCCGCGAAGGAAGTGACTGCTCCCGGCCAGCCAGGCCCACCGCCGAGAGCAGCTGCCTGCCCCGGTCGCGCTTGTCCCAGCCGGTCCGGTAGGGGAGTACCGGAGCGATCACGTTGTCGAGGGCCGTCAGAGCCGGCAGCAGGTTGTACCGCTGGAATACGAACCCAACCGTGCGGCGGTACTCAGCCAGCTGGCCGCCGCGCAGGGCCGTTACCTCGGTGCCATTGCTGATGATGGTGCCAGAGTCCGGGCGGTCAATCGCGCCGATGAGGTGCAGCAGCGTTGACTTGCCTGATCCGGATGCGCCGGTCAGGGCGGTGGAACCGCCGGCGGCGATGGTGATGGTGACGTTGTCAGCGGCGCGGACTTGCTGATCCTTGCCAAGGCCGTAACTCTTGCTGACGCCGTGCAGCTCGATTCCCGCGGTCGGCCTTACGTGGTCGGGCATGGCTCACTCCTCGGCAAGCAGGCGCGCGGTGGGCAGGCGGCGGAGCAGTTGCGCGGGAAGCAGCGCCGCGCCGATGGTGACCACCGCCCCGGTGACGACGGCGGCGGCTGCGACAAGAACCAGGCGGACGGGGAACTGCCCGGCGAATTCCGCGGCGGCTGTCAGCCCGAGCGCCGCTCCGGTGACCGAGCCGGCTATCCCGATGATGGCGCCCTCGGTGACGACCAGGCGGCCGAGCGCCGGCTCCCCCCAGCCGAGCGCGCGCATCGTGGCGAGCTCCGCTGACCTTTCGCGGATGTTCAGGAAGAGCACATCAGCGACGGCAAGGACGCCGAGCACGACGCAGGCCGCGACCGCGATGTAGTCCACGCCGCGAACCTGGACCGCGATCGCGTTCCCGAGCAGGGATCCGACGATGGTGCCGCGGAACGCCAGCGTCACCGCGGTGAGCAGGGTCAGCGCGGCGATGCCGACCGCCAGGCTGAGCGCCCCGACGATGCTCCGGCCGGGCGCGCGCAATACGTTCACCAGGGCCAGGCCGCAGATGCCGCGGGTTCGGTGACCGCGCCGGACCGTCAGGACCGCAGGCCGGACTGATGCCGCCGGCTCGGCACGGGAGGCCAGCCAGGCCGGTCCCGCCCCGGCCGCGCCCGCCAGCACGACCGCCGCGGGCACCGCCAGCAGCGCCCGGCCTGGCGATGCACGCAAGCCCAGCACTGCCGACAGCGGCAGCGATGCCAGGCCGCCCAGCACGCCCGCGGCAAGCCCGATCACCGCCAGCTCGCCGAGCACGGCGGCGAAGAGCCTGGGCCGGGTCCAGCCCAGGCAGGCCAGCACGCCCAGCTCCTGCCGCCGCCCGCGGACCGCCGCGGTCGCCGAGTTGGCGACGAACAGCGCGCACACCACCAGGATCAGCAGGAACAGCAGCACGCTCTTCTTGTCGACCGCGGTCAGGATGGACACTGCCACGCCCTTCTTGACCCAGCCCTCGGTCAGCCGCAGGGCGGGCTGGCCGAACCGGCCGCCGGGCAGGTCGATGACCGTGGGCGCTGGCGATGACCCGGCGACGATGTCGACGTCCAGGCCGGTGCGCACCGCGATCTGCTGTGCGACCTCCTTGATCCGCTCCAGGGACACCGGATCCGGGCCGGTGACACCGGCGACACGGACCCTGATGACGCTGATCGGGTCGCTGGCGTGCAGGTTCCCGCTGAAAGCGCTGCCGTTTTCCAGTGCGGACAGCGCCGTGAGCGTGGTAATCAGCTGCACTGGCTGGCTTACGTAGCCGCCCAGGTTGAGGGTGGGCAGCAGGTCGCCGCCGCCCAGTGCGCTCCGGCTGGCGGCATCGGCGGGTACCGCAGTGGTCGGTTCGTAGCCGCCGAGCGGTACCTGTGAGAGCTGATCGAATGACCTGATCTCACCCCGGTTAAAGACTCCGACCAGGCGGGGCAGCGGGATAGGGATCACGTTGCCGGAGAAGGCCGTTGCCGCGATCCGATGCTCGTCCAGCTTCCGGTACTGGCTGTCGGAGTTGTCCATCGGGGCGGCGACCAGCCCGGAGTTCTCCTGCCCCGACCGCCACGCCGAGGGCGGGTTCTGCACTGCGATCGGAGTGAGGGCGCCGTCGCTGGCCTTCCGGTAGCTGGTCGGCCCGACATTCCAGTATTCGAGGATGGACGGGTAAGCGCTGGTTTTGCGGGCCAGTGCCGACAGCAGCTCCTGATATGCCTGCTGGGCCGTGATCCGGGTGGTGAGTATGGTCTGCCCGGGCGCCCCCGACTCGGCGCGCAGCCCGGCTGCGTTCAGCCCGGCGGGCGTCGCCGGGCTGGCCAGCCGTTGCAGCGCAGTCACGGAGTACTCGCCGACGCCGCTGGTGGAAGCGGCCAGGACCGGGAAAGCGGTGGCCTGCGAGCCGCTGCCGAGCGGCACGACGCCCGGGCCGGCGGTTTCGCTGAGGTATCGCCCTGAGGTCACCGCGTGGTTGAGTCCGTCGAGCTTCGCCTCGGCGACCGGATCGATCGCGGCGATGAGCATCGGGAAGGCCCAGCCGACGGTAAAGCCAGGACGCTGGGCCGTCAGTCCCTGATACCCCTCGCTCCCGGACCCGGATCCCAGTCCGTTGACCCGCGACCAGCACCACAGGTCCGACTGCGCAGCGGGGCCGAACGGGCTGGCTGCCGGGCCCCGGTCACCTTGGCACACGGCCGCCCGCGAACCGCCGGGCAGCACCTCGGATGTTGCCCCGGTGCTTGCATTGACCGACAGCCGGTCTGGTGTGACGTAGACAAAGGAGGGTGGCTGGCGGATCCGGGTCGTGCCCGCGGCGCTGACCCAGGTCGTGGTGTACCGGTAGAGCTGGCGCTGCAGGCGTGCTCCTTCGGCGGCCGGCAGCGGCACGGTCAGGAGCGTCGCGGTCGGCAGGCTGTAGCCGGCCATGGCGATGGGCGCCGCCACAGCTACGCCAGGGATCTGCTGGATCTGCCGGTACTGGCTCATGGTGATGCCGCCGTAGATGCCGGACAGGAAGTTGGGCTGGACGGTCCCGGTGCGCGACTCCAGCGCGGTCGTTGACCCTTTCGGCCGGACGAGTATGTCGTAGGCGGGCCGGAAGTGCGCGGTCACCGTGCCGGCCGTGCGCAGCTGGGAGGTCCGGGAGGCGGCCGTCAGCACCGTGAAAGCGGTGACCGCCAGCAGCATGCCTAGCAGCAGCGCGACCGAGCGCGCGATCCGGAAGCGCAGCTGTGACCACGCGAGCCGTCGCACGGATTGCCTCCTCGCACTGTTCCATCAGCCGCTGTCAGTCCGAGTATGCGGGCTACCATTGCTCCTTACCTAGTGACAATGCAACGATGAGACCGCACTGTTACCTAGTGACAATGCAAGGCAGCACGATGACCGGGCGCCAGCCGGACGGGAGGCTCACGACATGCCGTTGCACCACGCCGTGCTGGCGTTGCTGGCGGCCAAGCCAGCGCACGGCTACGAGCTCAAAGGCAGCTTCGAGGAGGCCGTGGGTGATCAGTGGGGCGGGCTCAATATCGGGCACCTTTACCAGATCCTCGACCGGCTGAGCCGGGACGGCCTGATCGAGTCCGAGCGCCAGCCGCAGTCGATCAAGCCGGACCGGGTCGTTCACCGCATTACCGTTGCCGGCCGGGCAGAACTCGACCGGTGGCTAGGCGAGCCGAGCCCCCGTACCCGCGGCTACCGCGACGATTTCTTCCTCAAGGTGATGGCCGCCGCGCAGGCTGGCGACGCCGCCGCGCTCGCCCGGGTGATCAACCAGCAGCGTGGCCACTTGCTGGCCGAGCTGCGCAGCCTGGGCGAGGCGCGGATAGCGGTCGCGCCAGCCCCGGTCGTCTCGTTGCTCCTGACCGCTGCGGAACTGCATGCGCGCGCCGATCTTGGCGTGGCTGATGCGGCCGAGGCGCTGCTCGACCCGCAAGTGCTCGCGGCCCTGAAGCGTGAGCCGGCGCCCGCTGTCCCGCATACCGCAGCGGAAGCGGCTGCGAGCGGCTGACCCGGATACGAGATCGTCACCGGAGCCGGCGGCAGGCAGATCCTGCCCGGCGGCCCATCGGGCAATCCGGCCGAGCTCTTCGAGCCGTATCGCTGAGCACGCCACGGACGCCACGGACGCTGCGCAGGCCGTCAGGCTGGGCGCTGGTCCGGGACGCCGTGTTCCTGGCCCAGCCGGTCGAGCAAGGAACGGCGCCACTGCTCGGTCTGGCGGATCTGGTTGAACGTGAAGACGTGCAGGCCCTGGACGGCCGACGCAGGGGAGGTCAGGGTGGCGGCGGTGCGGTCCAGCAACCGCTCCGGGCTATAGCCGCCAGGCCCGCCCGCCCGCAGGAAGAACGAGGCGTGCCCGGCAACGAACCTGGCGGACTGGCTGACCCCCGCCTTCGCGGCCATCCGGAGCAGCCGCGGGCGGTCCACCGGGCCTGCCAGCCCGACGAACAGTGGCAGCACCACTCCGCGGGCCCGTACCCGGACGATCCACTTGCGCAGCGTGACCGGGTCGAGGCAGAGGTTGCTGACCAGATAGGTGGCGTAATTCCGCTTGTCCCACATCGCCTGGATGGTGACGTCATCGTCGATCCGCGGATGGCTCTGCGGATATCCGGTCACCCCGACGCGTGAGAACGGGCGGCCCATCTCGGTGAGCTCGCCGAGCAGGGACAGCGCGCTGTCGAACCGCCCGGCGGGCGGGTCAGCGTCGCCCGCCGGAACGAATATGTCATCCACGCCGCGCGCCGTCAGCCGGGCGGTGATGTCCGCGAGGTGCGCCTCGTCACGGACCAGCCGGGCTGAGATGTGCGGCACGACCTGATAACCCTGGCCAGCCAGCCGTTCGGTGAGCTCCAAGGTCGCGTCCAGTCCCTTGGCCGGCGAGGCCGTCACCGTGACCGTGAGGCCAAGCGGCACCCATTCGAGCACGGCATCCTCGACGTTCGCGGCGGGAAACACCTCGTACCTGGGATGGCGCAGCAGCGGTACGGCCCGGGCCAGTCCGCCGCGGATCACGGTGCAGCCACCAGAAGCTCAAGCTCGCGCTCCAGGCCGGCCGTCCCGACGTCGATGACTCGCAGCGGCAGGCCGAACATCGCGCCGATGGCTGCGGCCTCCGCATCGAGCGCCGCGTCCCGGGACTGGGCCAGCCAGACCACCTGCCGGTAGTGGCCGAAGTAGTCGGGCCACAGCTCCGGGTATCTATCCAGGCCCAGCTCGATCAGCACGCTCCGGCGGAAGCTGCGCACCAGGAAGTCGGTAAGGAGGTAGGTCCCCGGCTGCGCCGCCAGCACCTCGCGGAGCCGGTCCGGGCCGGCCAGCACGTCGTAGCAGTGCAGGCCGGGCAGCCGCCGCAGCCGCAGCCGCAGGCAGAGCTGATCGAGCGCCCCGTAGCTGCCGCAGTCCGCATAGCCGAGCGCTACCCGCAGGCCCCGCGCCTGGAGCTCGATGGCCAGCCGCTCGACGGCGGGGGCGATCCGGCCCGGGTGGTTGTGCAGCAGCGACGGCAGGCAGTGCAGCTCAACCGGCCAGCCGCGGCGCGCGGCGATGTCGCGGACGTGGCCGCCCAGCGCCCCGCATGCGATCACCGCGAGGGCTGGGGAGGGGCTCGTAACGGGAACCGGGTGCGGGTCAGGCGCGGTCTCAGGCCGGGAACGCCAGCTGCTCGACGAAGGCGTCGTTGAAGTCAGGGCGGTCGGAGAGCTCCACATATTGCACCTCCTCGATCAGCGCCAGGGCGCCGGCCCGCTCCCGCATGGACAGCAGCGCCATTTTGGCGCCCTCGCCCGCGACATTTCCCGCGCTCACTACCCGCAGTGCGGACAGGGGGGGCACCAGCCCGAGCCGGATCGCGTTGGCCGGCGACAGATAGCTGCCGAAAGATCCCGCCAGCAGCACCTGCTGGATATCGGACGGCCGCAGGCCGGCCTCCTCCAGCAGGATGTTCCAGCCGGTCGCGATCGCCGCCTTGGCGAACTGCAGCTCACGGACGTCGCGCTGGGACAGGTAGATGGAATGCCCGGCGTCACCAGGTTCGCCGAGCCAGTGCAGGACGAAGACGCGTTCGGCGCCAAGCCGGGTGAGCCGGCGGGCCAGCCCGGGGGCCGCCGCCGCCGCCTCTTCCTCGCTGACCAGCCGCCCGGAGTGGTCGAGCAGCCCCAGGTTGACCAGGCTGGCCACCGCGTCCACCAGGCCGGACCCGCACAGCCCGGCAGGCGGGGCGTCACCGATCACCTTGAGGTCAACGCTGCCGGCGGTCATCGTGACCACCTCGATCGCGCCGTCGGCGGCCCGCATCCCGCACCGGATGGCCGCGCCCTCGAACGCGGGCCCGGCGGGCGCGGCCGTCGCCAGCAGCCATCCCGAGTTGCCGAGCACGATCTCGCAGTTGGTGCCGATGTCGATGAACAGCCTCGTCCGCGAGTCCCGGTCCATTCCCGCGGCCAGCAGCCCGGCGGTGATGTCGCCGCCGACGTAGGCACCGAACGAGGGGAACACGACCGCCCTGGCGCGCGGGTGCACGGTGAGCCCGATCTCGGCCGCGAGCACCTCGGGAAAGTGCCTGGCCGACATGATGAACGGGGCGACCCCGAGCGGCTCGGGGTCGATGCCGAGCACGATGTGCGTCATCGTCGCGTTGCCGGCCATCGCGACTTCGAGTACGTCGGCGGGGTCCACGCCGGCCTGGGCGCATACGTCCGCGGTCAGCTCGTGCAGCGTCTCGTGGGCCAGCCCGGCCAGCTTCTCCAGCGCTGCCGGATCCATCATGATCGAGCTGATCCTGGTGATCACGTCCGCGCCGAACGGCTGCTGCTTGCTGAGCATCGACGCCACGGCCAGCGGCGTCCCGGTGTTCAGGTCGAGCAGGGTGGCGACCACTGTGGTGGTGCCGAGGTCGTAGGCGATGCCATAGAGCCGGCCGGTGGTGTCCCCGGCCTGCACTCCGATCAGCACCTCGTCGACGATGACCGCGGTGACCTTGTAGTCGGCCGCGCGCAGTACCCGGCCGACCGTCCTGAGCGCGTGCAGATCGACCCGGAGCTCCAGGTCAGTCACGGCGGCCAGGACCCGCTCGATGTCCGTCCGCTGATCAGCCAGCGAGGGCTCGTCAAGCTCCAGGTAGCGCTTTTGCGCCGCCGGGCGCAGGATCACCTGCCTGCCAACCCCGACCGTGGCGGCCTTCGGCCTTGTGACCAGCGGCGGCACCTCAACCCGCAGGTCGGACTTGGTCTGCACCCGGCAGGCCAGCCGCCAGCCGGCCCGCAGCTCGTCGGGCGAGAACGCCCGGGCATCAAGCGGGGACGCGGGTGCCGTGCCATCGAGGATCTTCACCCGGCACTTCTTGCAGGTGCCGTGACCGCCGCAGGTCGAGTCGATCGCGATGCCATTCCAGCTCGCCGCGTCGAAGAGCGTGACCCCGGGCGGGACTCGCACCCGGGTTCCGTTCGGCTCGAAAAAAAGATCAACCCGCAGCGGCGGGGGCACTGTCGCGCCCCCCGCCGGTACCTGCACGCCTGTCACGCCGTCGCCGGCGCCTGCTGGGCGGCGCGGTGCGCGGCGATCCACGCGCCGCCCCACGCGTCCCGGTCGAGCAGCAGGTCAGCGGCCTTGACCGACCGGACAAGCTGTGGTGAACGGGCGTCCATGATCGCGCTGGTGAGCCCGCTGGCGATGGCCATCGGCAGGAACGCCGAGCAGATGGACGCGCGGTCCGGCATGCCGAACGACACGTTGGACGCGCCGAGCGTCAGGTTCACGCCGAACTCATCGCGCAGCAGCGAGATCGTCTCCAGCGTCCGCAGCACCAGGGTGGTATCGGCGCCGATCGGCATGGCCAGCGGGTCAATGACGATGTCCTCGATGGGGATGCCGTACTTGCCCGTGGCGACGTCGATGATCTTGCGGGCCAGCTCCAGGCGGCGGCGCGGCTCCTGCGGGATCTCCTCCTCGTCATTGGGCAGCGCGATGATCGCCGCGCCGTGCCGCTTGACCAGCGGGAGGATCGCGTCCAGCCGCTCGTCCTCCGCGGTGACCGAGTTCACGAGGGCCTTGCCCTGGTAACAGCCAAGGCCGGCCGCCAGGACCTCGACGATCGAGGAGTCGAGGCAGAGCGGCAGGTCGCAGGTGCGCTGCACGAGCTGGACGGCGGCCACCATCAGCTCGGTCTCGTCGGCCAGCGGAGCGCCCATGTTGATGTCCAGGACCATGGCGCCGCCCGCGATCTGGTCCGCTACGTCGATCTCGAGCCGGGACAGGTCACCCCGCCGCAGCTGCTGCTGGAAGAGCTTGCGCCCGGTCGGATTGATCCGCTCGCCGATGATGCAGAACGGATGTCCGGGGCCGATGGCCAGCTCCCGCGAGTGTGACCGGAGTACCGTGTCCATTTCGCTGCTGCCAGCCCGTCTATGCCTGGGCCGGGGCGACCGCCCGGCGCCGGGCCAGCAGTTCCTTGGCCCGCACCACAGCCGCGGAGGCGTCGGAGGCATAACCGTCCGCGCCGACCACGTCCGCGTACTCCTGGGTGACCGGCGCGCCGCCGACCATCACGATCACCTGGTCGCGCAGGCCCTGCTTCTGCAGGGCATTGATGTTGGCCTTGAACATCGGCATCGTGGTGGTGAGGAAGGCCGAGAAGCCAACGATGTCGGGCTGGTGCTCCCTGATCGCGTCGATGAACTTCTCCGGGGAGACCTGGACGCCGAGGTCGATCACGTGGAACCCGGCCCCCTCGAACATGATGTTGACCAGGTTCTTGCCGATGTCGTGCACGTCGCCCTTGACCGTGCCTATGACGATCTTCCCGATCGTCTGCGCGCCGGTCTCAGCGAGCAGCGGCCGGAGGATCTCCAGCGCCCCGGCCATCGCCTTGCCGGCGATGAGCATCTCGGGGACGAAGAAGTCGCCGCGCTCGAACCGGGCGCCGACCTCCTCCAGGGACGGGATGAGCGCCTCGTACAGCAGCATCTCCGGGCCGAGGCCCATGTCGATGCCCGCGTGGGTCAGCTCAAGCACGGCCGGGGCGTTGCCCACCAGGGTGTAGTCGTAGAGCTGCCGGAGGAGTTCGGATTGTGTCACGCGGCACCTTCTCGCTGCGGCGGTTGCCCGGCGGACGGGCGCCGGGCTGGCTGGTATCCGAGTACGGCCGACAGGGCGGCCGCCTGCGCCACGCACTGCGGCGCGACGCCGGCAATGCGGTCCGGGGTCAGCCTGCTTGCCGGACCCGAGACCGACAGCGCGGCCACCACCGCGGCCTCGTCCCCGTAGACCGGTGCGGCCACGGCGACCAGGCCCGGCTCAAGCTCCGCGTCGGTGATCGCGTACCCGCGCTGGCGGACCTGGGCCAGGTCCGCCTCCAGCGCGGCCCGGCTGGTGATGGTCTGGGGGGTGCGCTGCTCGAGGCGGCCTGGCGGCAGCTCGGCGGCGTCATAAGCCAGCAGGATCTTGCCGAGCGCCGCACAGTGCAGCGGCACCGACAGCCCGATCCAGTTAGTCCCGCCGATCAGGTACCTGCTCTCGACCTGGGCGATCTGCTCCACCATGTAACGGCTGGCCACGCCAATGTTGATGGTCTCCCCGGTGCTGGCACCCAGCCGGTCAAGGAACGGCTGCGCGACGGCCACCAGTCCCGATTCGGCGCTGCCCCGCCAGGCATACCTGACGAATACCTCACCCGGCCGGAACCGCCCATGGCGGTCCCTGCGGACCAGGCCATTACGCTCCAGCGCCATCAGCAGCCGGGATGTGGTGCTCTTGGCCAGCCCGGTAGCAGCGGTCAGCTCAGTGAATGTGACCGGGTCCGGGCCGTCCACGACCTCCTTGAGCAGCTGTGCTGCCCGGTCAACGGCCTGAGTTCCGGTAGGGCTGGTCACTGCCGCCCTTTCATCCCGAGAGTTCCATCTTACGGAACCTTGTTCTACTATGTGATCCTAAGTTGCCGCAATCACGGGGTCAAGCGAGGCTGCCTGCCGCGCTCCAGCTCGCGCGCTCCAGCCGAGCCCTGTCCCGCCCGTCAAGACGAGGTGGCGATGTTCCGCAACCGCATGCCGCGCTACGACATCCTGTCTCCCGACGCGATAGGCGTCCTCGACAAGGGCTGGCGCCGGATCGTGTCCGAGATCGGCATCCAGTTCGCCAAGCCGGAAGCCCTGGAACTGTTCCGCAAGGCCGGCCAGGACGTCGATGGCGAGGTGGTCCGCCTTGATCCCGGCTTCGTGCTTGAGCAGGTCGCCAAGGCGCCGCGGGAATTCGACGTCCAGGCCCGCAACCCGGCCAACAACGTGCACATCGGCGGCGATCAGATGGTGTTCGGCGCGGTCTACGGATGCCCGTTCGTGCGCGAGGGCGAGGTCCGCAGGGACGCCGCGATGGACGACTTCCGGCGCCTGTCCATGCTGGCCCAGTCGTTCCCCGAGCTCGATTCGGCCGGGGGGGTGATCTGCGAGCCCAACGATGCCCCGCTGGACTCCCGGCACCTCGACATGATCTACGCCCTGCAGACCGTCACCGACAAGATCTATATGGGCAATGTGGTCTCCGGGCCGAATGCCGCCGACACGATCGCGATGACCGAGATCCTCTTTGGCGGCCGCCAGGTCATCGAGGACACGCCCGCCACGATCTCGCTGATCAACTGCAACTCACCGCTGCGCTGGGACGACCGGATGCTGGACGCCCAGTTCGAGTACTGCGCCGCCAATCAGCCGGTGGTGCTGACGCCGTTCTTGCTGATGGGCGCGATGTCCCCGGTGACGATCCCGGCGGCGCTCGTGCAGCAGCTGGCCGAGGCGCTGTCCGGCATCGCGCTGGCGCAGCTGATCCGGCCGGGCTGCCCGGTGATCTTCGGCTCGTTCCTGTCCAACATCGACATGCAGTCCGGCTCGCCGAGCTTCGGCACCCCGGAGTCCGGCATCGGCCTGCTCTGCACCGGCCAGCTCGCGCGCCATTTCGGGCTGCCATTCCGGACCGGCGGCGGCCTCACCTCCAGCCAGACCTGCGACGCGCAGGCGGCATATGAGGCACTAATGACGCTGCTGCCGACCTTCCTGGCGGGCACCAACTGGGTCATGCACGCCGCCGGGTGGCTGGAGGGCGGACTGGTCTCCTGCTACGAGAAGTTCATCGTGGACGTCGAGCTGCTGCGGATGCTACGGGCGGAGTTCACCCCGCTGGAGATCGACGAAGCTTCGCTGGCGTTCGGGGCCCACGATGAGGTCGGCCACGGCGGGCACTTCCTTGGCGCGGCGCACACCATGGAGCGGTTTCGCGAGTGCTTCTACCGGCCGCTGCTGTCGTCCACCTCGAACTACGAGCGCTGGCGGAAGCAGGGCGGCAAGGACGCCGCCGCGCGGGCCAGCGAGATCTGCGCGAAGACGCTGGCGGAGTACACCCCGCCGCCGCTGGACGACGCGATCCGCGCTGAGCTTGAGGAGTACGTGACCCGCCGCCGCGCCGAGCTAGGCGACTAGCCGTCACGAGCGGCCGCCCAGCCGGCCGGGCCGCCGAGCCACTACGAGCGAAGCTCGCAGGCCATCTCACGAGTCCCGCAGCCTGCCGCGCGCGGGTGCGGTCATCAAGTTGTGAATGCACCTGTCCGCGGTGCCCGCGCGCAAGTATTTTGTCCACTAAGCGGCGACCTTGCGGCGCTGGCAGTGTCTACCTGAGGGGCGGGCCATGCAGGCCGAGATCAAGGGCACGACCATGCCCATACTTGAAGTGTCGCTCGACCGGGGCGAGCAGGTTATTTCCAGCCATGGCGAGCTCGCCTGGATGACGCAGAGCATTCAGATGTCGCAGACGGCCAGCACAGGCGCCGGGGGCAGGGGCCTCATGCAGGGCCTCAAGCGCGCTGTCGGCGGCGGCGGCCTGTTGCTCACCCGCTATGAGGGGCCGGGCGCCATCACCTTCGCGGCGAAGGTTCCCGGCCACATCATGCCGGTGGACATCAATCCTGGCATGGCCTATTTCGTGCATAGGCACGGCTGGCTGTGCGGCACGCAGGGCATTACTCCGAGCGTGGGGCTGCAGCAATCCTTCCGCGGCGGCATGTGGGGCGGCGACGGGTTCGTCCTGCAGAAGCTGGAGGGCCAGGGCAGGGCCTGGATCGAGCTGTCCGGCGAGCTCACCACGTACGACCTGCCGCCGGGCCAGACGTTGCTGGTGCATCCTGGTCACGTTGGCATGTTCCAGGGCAGCGTGCAGTTCACGATCACCCGGATGCGCGGGATTGCTAACGCCTTTTTCGGCGGGGACGGATTCCACCTGGTGGCGCTCACCGGGCCAGGCCGGGTATGGCTGCAGTCAATGCCGCTGGCGGTCCTGGCCCAGGCGCTCTCGCACTACCTCCCGCAGGAGAGCGCGCCCGAGTCTGCTGGTGCGGGCGCAGTCGGCGGGGTCATCGGAGGCATGCTCCGCGGCTGAGCAGCAGGCCACCTGCCGAAGCGGCGTCAGGCGCCGGTCCAGGATCCTGGCGGCGCAGTGAGCTTGGGCATCGGCTAGGGCGCCGGAACGACAGGTGGCTGCCACCATCCTTGGGCGTTCCGCCGAGCTATCCGTGCGGCATCGGTATCCCGGCGCTTCTGCGCGCGGTACACATACGGCACAGGTTCAGGCATGCCATTCTGCGCTGAGCTGCGCTCGCGGGGCGCGGTCTTTGCTGCCTTCTTCGCGATCATGATCTCTTCTCTTCCCTGCGGTGCTGCCCGCCGCTGACCACATGAGTTGAGTACGATCACGCGAGTCCCTGCGAGTCGGAGGCCCTCGTGCTGGTTCGTACCTCCGGCCGGCCGATGGTGACCCGGAGTGGTGTCTTCGAGTCTACCTTGCAGGCGGCCCTCGTCTCAGCCGCCAAAAGTTGCTGGCATCTGCCATGGCCGGGACTCCTGCCAGCAACCGCCGCTGCCACGGCGGCTGCGCCGCGGCCCCTGCACCGGCACATTCACGCTGACCGCCGGAGGCGGTCCGGTGGCCTCGTTCAGAATCGTCGTGCCCGCGGCGGACGTGGCCGGCCTGGTCACCGCGCCGGCCAGCGGCTCACTGGGCGCGGGCCAGCGCGTCACGATCACGGTGACCGCCACCGGTAACGGGGTAGCCAGGCCGGGTCAGCGGGGCATCGCGCCGCGCAGCTGGGCGGCTGCTTCGGTCATCGAGACGAGCTTGCCGAACGCGGCGTCGCGCGGGAGGTACTTCATGCCGCAGTCCGGCGCGAGCACGATGCGCTCGGCCGGGACGAACTCCAGCGCTTTCTGCACCCGCGAGGTCACCTGACCGGATGACTCCACGGCGTGATCGTTCAGGTCAAGGACGCCCAGGATGATCGTTTTGCCGTTCAGCCCGGCGAGCACGGAGCAGTCAAGGCCGGACTGGGCGGTCTCGATCGAGATCTGGTCAGCGCGGCTCGCGGCCAGCTCGGGAAGGAAGGAGTAACCGGCCGGGCGGCCGTGGATGATCGCGGCGTAGCCGAAGCAGATATGCACCGCAGTCGTGCCCTCGATGCCATCGAGCGCACGGTCCAGGACCGGCACGCCGAACTCACGGGCCTGCTCCGGCCTGGCCTGCAGATAGGGCTCATCCAGCTGGACGATGTCCGCCCCGGCCGCGAAGAGGTCCCTGACCTCTTCGTTGACGGCCTCGGCATAGGCGAGAGCAGCCTCCTCCATGGTCGGGTAGTGATCGTTCTGCGCCTGCTGGGCCATGGTGAAAGGACCCGGCACGGTTGCCTTCACCGCCCGGCCGGTGTGGGCACGGAGAAATCGCACGCTGTCCACCCCGACCGGATGGCGCCGCCGGATCGGCCCGACGATGCGCGGCACCGGATTCGGGTGCCCGCTGCGATCCAGGGCGGTTCCGGGGTTGTCGGTATCGATCCCGTCCAGCGCCGTGGCGAAGGCGTTGGAGTAGCTCTCGCGGCCGATCTCGCCATCGGTAATGATGTCCAGGCCCGCGTCTTCCTGGGCCTTGATGGCCAGCAGCGTGGCGTCCTGCTTGGCCTGCTCCAGGTAGCCAGGATCCACCCGCCACAGCTCGCTGGCCCGCACCCGCGGCGGGAACCGCCCCGCGAGCCGCTCCCTGTCGATCAGCCAGTCCGGCTGCGGGTAGCTGCCGACGAGCGAGGTGGGGAAGAGCATCTCCGGCCTCCGGTTGTCGTGGTCAGCCGCCAGCTGGCGAGGCTGACCTGCCCGGCGCTGGCGCCGGGCCTAGGCCGGCCAGGCGGCACTGCGGCCGGGTCAGCATCGAGAGCTTGTCGCCGTGGGCGAACGCCGACCGGCACAGGGTCACGGCCCCCGCACCGCATTCGTGAATGAGCGCGCCGCCGGTGGAGCTGGCAGCGGAGACGGTGACACAGCCGGCGTGCGAGCGGCCGTACCCGCCGGGCCGGACTACGGACCAGATACCCACGCCGACGAACGCGGCAAGCACGAGGAGGCCCACTGCCGCCATCCCCAGCCTGTCGCGCCGGGTAAGCGGCTCTGTCGGCTGCCGTTGCGTCTTACGGTACATTAACGCTGCATTTTACGCGGTCAGCGAGCTCACTGGCCGCAGATGCGGCCGTCTTCCAGCCGGAGCACGTCGTCGGCCAGGTCGATGAGCGCCGTATCGTGCGTGGCAACAAGGGCCGTGATGCCCTCCGACCGCACCACTGTCCGCAATAGCCGCATGATCTGGCGGCCGGTCTCGGAGTCCAGCTGGCCGGTCGGCTCGTCGGCGATGAGCAGCTCGGGGCTGCCCGCGAGGGCCCGGGCGATCGCGACCCGCTGCTGCTGGCCGCCGGACAGCTCGCCCGGGCGCTGCCTGGCGTGCTCCGCCAGTCCGACGACGGCGAGCATCAGGCGGACCCGCTCCTCGCGGGCGCGCGGATCCGTGCCGGTAATGCGCAGCGGGATCCCGATGTTCTCGGCGGCCGACAGCATCGGGATCAGCCCGAAAGACTGGAAGATGAACGCGACCGTGGGCCGGCGCAGCGTCATCCGCTCGTGCTCGCTCATGGCGGCCACGTCCCGGCCGCTGACGTGCACGGTTCCGCTGGTCGGCAGGTCCAGCCCGCCGACAATATTCAGCAGGCTGGTCTTGCCCGATCCCGATCGCCCGCACAAGGCCACCAGGTGGCCCGTCCGGACGCGGAACGAGACATCGGTCAGCGCGTGCACGGCGGTGCGCCCGCCGCCGAACGTCCGCGACACGCCGTCCGCCGCCACCATCGGCTGATCGGCGCCGGCGGCAAGGCCGGCCCCAGGTGCGGCGGGAGCTTCGCGGTTCACCGGTTCACCGCCTCAGGGGTCCTGCTGACCGGCTGCGGGCCGGTGCCCGGCGTCGGCGGGGCCGGCCGGCGCGTCCGGCCAGACGCCGATATGGTCAGCTGCCGCCTCCAGCCGCACCCGGTCCCGCATGCCGAGCGGCCCGGTCATGTCGCGGGGCAGCTGAACCCGGCCCGCGCGGTCGAGCACTGCGTATTCGACTGCATGCTCGCTGGCGCCGCCCAGCCCATCCGGCTCCGCATGGCGGAGCGTCTCGCTGCTCGTCCGGCCGTCGCGGATCGCGATCGTGCGCCTGACCTGGCCTGACACCGCGGGATCGTGGGTGACCACCAAGATGGTGACGCCGAGCTCGGCGTTGGAGGCCTGCAGCGCCCCGAACACCTCCCGCGCGGTAGCGCTGTCCAGCTCGCCGGTGGGCTCGTCGGCGAGGAGCAGCCGCGGCCCGTTGGCCAGCGCGGTGGCGATCGCGGTCCGCTGCTGCTCACCGCCGGACATCTGCTCCGGCGTCCGGCCGGCGCAGTGCCCGACGGTGAGCACATCAAGCAATTCGCGGGCCCGGGTGGCCCGATGACGCCGCGAGGTGCCGCTGAAACGCATCGGCATCATCACGTTCTGCGCAGCGGTCAGGTAGGGCAGCAGGTTGCGGGAGGTCTGCTGCCAGACGAAGCCGACCGTGTCCCGCCGGTAGCGGAGCCGGTCCCGCGCGCTCATCGTGGCCAGGTCGTGGCCGGCCACCCGGACCGATCCGGCGGTCGGGGTGTCCAGGCCCGCCAGGATGTTCATCAAGGTGGACTTCCCGCTGCCCGAAGCCCCCACCACCGCCGTGAGCTCGCCTTCGCAGATAAGCAGGTCGAGGCCCTGCAGGGCCTGCACCTCGATGCCTTCCGCCGTATAGATGCGGACCAGCCGGTCGCAGGCGATCAGCGCTCCCTCGCCATAGGAGGTGCGCGCCCGGGCGGCTTCCGCGCCGAGTTCGGCGATCCCCGCGGCAGGAGCCGTCGCGGTGCCATCGCTGGCTGCCGGTACGGTCATGCGCCCCGCCCTTTCCTCATCATCACTCACCGGCATCATCACTCACCGGCCCGCAGGGCGCGGCTGACGCCGCGGCGGCTCGCCACCAGGGCCGCGGCGGCCAGGGTTGCCAGCGTGAGGAGAATCAGGCCGCCGCCGGCGAGCGCCAGCGAGCCGGCGTCCGCCCGGACGGGAACGCTGAAGCCGTATCCAGTGAACACCGACAGGTCAAGTTCTGGCCCGACGAGCGGCGCCAGCGCCGACGCGCAGGCCAGGCCGCCGACTGTTGCGGCCAGTACCGACGGCAGCGTCTCGACGATGGCGACCCGCCCGCCCTGTCCCGGCGACAGGCCCATGGTCGACAGCCGCGCCAGGGTCAGCTCACGCGACCGGGCGCCGAGCAGCAGCGTGAGCAGCAGGATCAGCACACTGAACGCCGCCGCGGCCGCGGTGCCCTGCGCGAACGCCAGATAGCCGGCTTGCGGGAGCGGAGCGGCGCGGAGCCCGGCGAGCACCCCGGAACGCAGCGTGACGACCTCTGCCGGAGCGGTGCGCCGGACTGTCGCGCTCAGCACCCGGTCATCGATCCGCGGCCCGGCCAGGAACAGCAGGTCCGGGGGCAGCGGATCCGGGCCGGCTGCCCACTGCGGAAACACGATGAACGAGCCTGCCTCCGGCATGGCGGGCGTACTCGCAATGGAGCCAGCCAGGCGGATCCGCACCGCGCGCAGGCCAATGGTCACCACGCCGCCGGACTGCCGCAGCAGGGCCGCGGCGGACGGCGAGGCGAGCACGGGCACCAGGCCGTCTGCGCCGCCGCCGCGGGGCCTGGCCAGCGCTGCCGCCGGAAACGGGGGAGCTGGGGTAT
>OCTA010000393.1_pt1 | contig 40240 bp, 31 predicted proteins | sample 1538991 | NCBI WGS metagenome assembly OCTA01 (sample SAMEA3539302, study PRJEB22396) | soil metagenome | biome: tundra; feature: field; material: soil | place: USA | collected 2010-05 | depth 0.15 m | reverse complement strand
ATATGCAAGTCGCATCTGCGAGTATTCTGCGAGTATTCTACGGGTATTCTATGGGTATTCAGAGTCGCTAAGGAGTCGTATATAATGGGCATTTAATATAATTCGGGGTAAATGGAGGTCAAATTGTTAAATAATGTAGATTTTTAATATTATTTTATTGTTGTTTTTATAAATATTTGTGACAAAACTATGAATCCAGAGCTAAAACCATTGAAACAATTTAAGAAACCACACGATATTCAGTTATTTCTAAACAATCTGAGGTATAATCCGGATAAGGGGACAAATTCCCCCGAGAAGGTGCTCCGAATGCAGAAGGCTAATTGTTTTGAGGGGGCTCTTTTTGCTGCCGCTGCTTTAAGTGAGCTTGGGCATAAACCGCTAATTGTTGACATGATGTCAGTTAACGATGACGACCATATTATTGCTTTGTTTAAACATAATAATTGTTACGGCGCTGTGGCTAAATCAAATACGACTACGTTAAGGTTCCGTGAACCCATATATAAAACTTTGAAGGAACTTATTTTATCTTACTTTGAATTTTATTTTAACACCCTTGGTGAGAAAACAATGCGCAGTTATTCTAATCCTGTGGATTTATCCCGGTTTGATAAACTAAACTGGATAGATACTGATGAAAATCTCGACTACATAGGAGATTATCTTTATACGGTAAAGCATCACAAAATACTGGACAGAAAATCAATTCTTTATCTCAGCCAGGCAGATGGTGAATTAGTCAATCTATGTTTTGCTGGATCAGTCCCTGAAGGACTATATATGCCAAGAAAGAAGAAATCCCTTATGCGCTAAACAAGCACCCAGATTGTGTAACAATTGGAAAGGATGAAATATGGAACATTATCTGAAACAGAAATACAAACTATCAGACCCGGCTATAATATCTGCATTTGATGAGATGCCATTATGGTCTTCTAATTTTGGAGAGGTATTATTAGATACTGTTGTTTTTAAGGAGAGTGCGAAGATATTGGATATCGGATGCGGAGCCGGTTATCCTTTACTAGAGCTTGCACAGAGGTTTGGTGCGGGTTCTGAAATTACGGGAATTGATCCATGGAAAGCTGCAACCAATAGATTAAAGGCAAAAGCTAAAACAATGGGAGTCAGCAATATCCGTATAATAAACGGAGTCGCTGAGGACCTCCCTATTGAGAATAATTATTTTGACCTTATTGTTTCTAATAATGGTTTGAACAACTGTTCTGATCAAATGAAGGTTCTTGCGGAATGCTACAGAACTTTGAAACCAGGAGGACAATTAGTATTTACTGTTAACTTACCAAGTTCAATGAAAGAGTTTTACTCAATATTCAGCACAACTTTAAAAGAACAAAGGCTTAATAACGCTATCGTTAAAGTGGAAGAGCATATTAAAGAGAAAAGAAAATCCGTAAAGGAGAACTTAGACCAAATAAAGAAAAATCACTTTACAGTTAAGAGAATAATTCAAAAAAGTTTTTATATGAGATACCTTAACGGAACCGCTTTTTTGAATCATCATTTTATTAAACTTGCTTTCCTGGAGAGTTGGGTTAAAATAGTACCATCAGGCAAGAGGATAAAAATATTTTCTATCCTTGAAGAGAAATTGAATAATTTTTCTAAGTCAAAAGGAGAACTGCGGCTTACTATTCCTTTTGTCTGCTTTGACTGCAGGAAAAATACTTAATGCCCTACACCAAATTTCTTTTCCCCGGCAGTTACCTTCAGATGTAAATAATTATCCTTTGGGGGAAGAGGGCATGTTGCATATTTTGTAAAAGCGCATGGCGGATTATATCCTTTGTTAAAATCGAGTATTACTTTTCCATTTGAATCGGGCAATGCAGTATACAGAAACCTTCCAGCTCCGTAAGTTTCTTCTCCATTTGTTTCATCCGCGAAAATCAAAAAGTAACTATAATTTTCAACTATGGGGACCAATGAATATGTTTTTCCATCTTTTGTAAATGAGAGATTGCCATTAGCGATATTTTCCTCGACTGTTCCGAGTATTGTCGGGACCATTATTTTACGGGGTTCGGGAAACTTAACATAGGATGCTTCTATCCTCCAGGATTTATCAACAGGGTAGGTCTCAATGCCGGGAAAGGATTTCACTAAGGGGGAATTAAGATCACGAAGGCGAATACCATATTTAGCCCCGCGTTTGATGATATGCCATTTATATGATCCGACCGACATAATAGTCGGGTTCCCACTGATATCATTTTGAAGGAAAGCTTCTTTTACTTTATTACCATTTATTGTAACATTAATATATCCATTTACCTTTAGCTGAGTCACAGAATCATTCAGAATGATTGTGCCGATTTTAAGAGGGGCATTGGTAGGAAATATAACATCATTTGAGGGATCACTGCCGAAAGAGTTTTCTCCCTGTTTGAGCCAGAATAATCCTACAAGGTTAAGCCACCCGGTTTCTTTTTTTAGATTCTGCACCCGTTTATTATGCCAGTTTGAGATTTCGGAAGCATAGCCAGGATCTGTTTCATTTTTTTTGCTACATCCTGATAGAAAGTAAATAAAAAACAACGGGAGTAAATACTTAAATGATTTCATTATAATAGTCCGTGATTACAATATTTTTCTTAACATTTATTGCACTAACTTTGAAACAAGTTCTCCTATAAAATAGCCAATAGCTGCAACGCCCATTCCTACAATAAACATATCAAAACCACTTCGGAATATGCCTCTACCAGTGAAGAAGCTTCTTGCAGCCCCGACTCCGAAATGAGCCAGCATTGCTATAGATAAGGAAATCCATACTGCCAAAGCACCATGAAAAAAGAAGAAAGGAACTATAGGGATGATTGCACCGATTGCAGTTGCGGTGCCCGTTATCCAACCTTCCTGGAGGGGACTAGATAAATTTTCTGTCATTCCCAGTTCTTCGCGGACTTTATCGTTAAGCACCTGTTCAGGATTTTTCATTGCTTCCACTGCGCGCCGGACAGCCTCTTCCCTTTCCATTCCTTTGGCTTCATAGATTAAAGCAAGTTCTTCTGTTTCGAGTTCGGGCATTAGTTTTATCTCATCAGCTTCCATACTCTTTTCATGTTCATAAACTTCCTTCTCACTAACAGCGGCGAGATACCCGGAAGCTCCCATGGAGAGTGAATCAGCAATCATTCCTGCTATGCCAGAAACGAGTATAATGTGGAGCAAAGCTCCGGCACCTATAACACCTGCTATTAAACCAAAGTTAGCAGTAAGACCATCATTGAATCCATAAACAATATTTCTTAACAGTCCACCAGATTCAGAATTGTGCCAAGGCTCTTCTGTAATTCCACCAGAGCCCATCAACCTGTTTGCATGTTCCGCAGAATCCGTTGCCAGTTTTAATGCTATGTTTTTTGTGGGTCCTGCGGGACTTGCATTATAAAGTCCTATATAGGATTTAACTTCTGTAGCTTCTTCTTTCAGCATTAGTTTAGTTAAGAATGCATATCCAAATCTTTTGGAAAGGAAGTAAAGTGATTTTGCTTTGAAGGATGGTTTATCGGGACCAAGCTCAATGTGGTTCTTTTCAAGAAGATCTTTCCAAACTGCAACGTGTTTATCTTCAACAGACGCAAGGGAGAGATATATCTTTTTGTTTTTTTCATTGTCCACCATAACAGCAAGATGCTTATACAAGAACGAAGCATCTATCTCGTCCTGCAGATGGTATTTCCAGGTCTTAATAGTTTTGCCGTCCAAGGTTGAGTTATTCATATCGTAACGCCTCAATAGGATCGAGGTTGGCTGCTTTATATGCGGGATAGGTTCCGAAAATAACACCAACAACAATACATAGAGTCATTCCGATTACAATCCAATCGACAGGTATGGCACTCTGCGCATTAAGGAAAGAGCCGGCAATATTTCCGACTACCACACCGAGGAATATGCCTATGATTCCACCTATAATACAAAGGGCAATAGCTTCCATAAGAAACTGGAGCAGTATATTCATTTTTCGTGCACCGACGGCTTTTCTAACACCGATTTCTCTTGTTCTTTCAGTAACCGACACCAGCATAATATTCATAATGCCAACACCGGCGGCAAGCAAAGCAATAATTGAAACGGCGATAGCTCCTATTTTAACGCCACCGGTAATGTCATTTATTTGTCCCATTATAGATTCATTACTGAATATATCAAAATCATTATCCTCACCGGGAGGAACTTTTCTTATAGTGCGGAAATAGCCAATAGCTAATTCAATCGTAGCATCATAATCTTCTTTACTTTTGGACATTATAGTGATGCTTACACTCCTGTTATTTTTTCCATACATGGCGCCATAGGTTGTGATGGGTATAATTATATAGCTATCCATATTCTGTCCGAACAAAGCGGGCTGGGGTTCAAATGTGCCTACCACCTGAATTGGAAAACCATCAACTTTAATATATTGCCCAATTGGGTTTGTAGTAGGGAAAATCTTAGTAGTGACACTATTACCCAGCAAGCAGCAATAGGTTGAATGATCGACATCCAAATCAGTGAGGTTTCTTCCATCTGCGATGGTAACATTATGAGTCATATAAGCTTCAATAGTAACACCAATAACGGAAATATTCGGGTTAGTTTTGGTAGTTGCAGATTTGATAACCTTACCACCAATCTGTTGTTCAGCACCAATATACTTCGCCTGTTTCATGACATCTTTGAGACGTTCAAATTCATCAATGGTAATATCTTTCCTGTTCCTATATTTTTGCCAGGAACCGGGACCACCTGAATGAATAGCTGGAAATTTATTTATCTGGAATGTATTCTTACTTAGGAACGAGACTCCGTCTTCTATAGATGACTGGAGCATAGTTATTATAGTCATAATAACGATAATGGAAAAGATACCTACAACGATTCCAAGTATGGTAAGGAAAGTACGGAGCTTATTGCTTTTTAAGGAGTGCAGTGATACTGCAAAAATCTGACTCAGTTTCATTAGAACCTATAACACTATAATTTATTTTCTGTATCATAAAAATAGTAAAGAATACAATAAGATTTAGAAAATGAAAGATCATTCATAGCGGAGGGCTTCAATAGGATCAAGATTAGAGGCTTTATAGGCAGGGTAAGTACCAAAAATTACCCCTACAACAATACAGAGAGTTAAACCAATAATAACCCAATTATAGGGTATAGCAGTTTGTGCATTTAAGAAGGAGCCAGCTAAATTACCGAGACCTATACCTATGACGATTCCAATTATGCCTCCGAAAAAGCATAGGATTACTGCTTCAAAGAGGAACTGAATAAGGATAGAAGATTTCCTTGCACCGATAGCCTTACGTATACCTATTTCTCTCGTACGCTCGGTAACCGACACGAGCATAATATTCATAATGCCCACGCCAGCAGCTAGTAGAGCTATTAAAGAAACAGCAAGAGCACCTATTTTAACACCATCAGTCATTGTGTTTATCATACCCATTAAAGATTCATTACTGAAGATGTCAAAATCATTATCCTTGCCCGGATCAATTTTCCTGATTGTCCGCATATAGCCGGTTGCTGCTTCTATGACTGCATTATAGTCTTCTTTGGAATAAGAAGTGACAGTTATATTAATCGAATTATTTCTTCTGCCATAATAACCCTGAAAAGTAGTAATAGGCATAACGATATAATTATCGTGACTTTCACCGAAAAGCGCAGGCTGTTTTTCTATAACGCCGATAACCTGGAGAGGATGTCCATCAACCCTGATAATCTGACCAATAGGATCTACTTTAGGGAAAACTTTTACGACTACTTCATTACCTATAAGACATACCGCACTTGAATACTGAAGATCAGTTTCCCTTAATTCCCTGCCGTAATCAACATTCCAATTATTTGTTTTAACAGCATCGAGGTTAACACCTGCAAGTTGGATATTAGGATTAGTTTCTTTATTACCGAATTTAACAATTTTACCGAACTGCCATTGTTCTGCACCGATATATTTTGCCTGAGTTAATAATTCTTTAAGCCGGTCATAATCTTCAAGGGTAAGATCTCTACGGTTCCTGAATTTATCCCTTGCATTGGGTCCTCCTCCCATTACCACCGGAAACTTTTGAATCTGGAATGTATTTTTATTAAGCTGAGATACACCATTTTCAATACTTGACTGGAGCATAGTAATTATTGTCATAATTACTATTATGGAAAAGATGCCTACTACCACACCCAGAACAGTTAATAAGGTTCTTAACCTGTTACTTTTTAATGACTGCAATGAGAGTAATAAGGCCTGAATTATTTTCATGGTTTATTCATACCTTAAAGCATCAACCGGATCCATTTTAGCTGCAGTATATGCAGGAGCGAATCCTGCGGCAACGCCAGTAATAAGGGATATTGTTATAGCAATAATAACGGCATTGTAGCTGACTGATGTGGCTATATACTGTTTTATCAGCATACTGGTTAATATTGCCAGGAGCATGCCTATAATGCCGCCCATAAGGCACAGAGTGGAGGATTCGAGAATAAATTGTCCGAGGATAGTTCTTCTTTTAGCACCGATTGCTTTTCTTAATCCTATTTCTTTAGTTCTTTCTTTAACGGAAACAAACATAATATTCATTATTCCGATAGCGCCGACAAACAAAGAGAGACCTGTAATGAAAAGTCCTGCAATCTGAATTACACCAACAACTTTATTATAATTCTCCATAAGACCTTCTTGCTGGTTGATAGAGAAATCATTCTCCTGATTATACTGCAGACCTCTGATCTGGCGCATAACGCCTTCAGCTTCGGCTTTAGTATCTTCAATCATAGCGGGGCTTGCCGCGCGTATATTAAAAGTAATAGTACCATTCGAATGTCCCTGGAAGTTCTGGAATATTGTACCTATAGGGACAAAGACCTGCTGATCGGGATTAAAGGGACCGAGTATAAAACTTCCCTGCTCAGTTAGTACTCCTACTATTTTGAAATCCACTCCACCTATTTTAATTGTTTTATCTATTCCATCTCCTCTGGGGAAAAGGTTTTTGGCTACTTCGCTTCCGATTACAGCGACATAACGTGAACCTTTACTTTCAATTTCGGAATAGAATCTTCCCATATCGAAAGTAAAGTTAGTAGTTTTAAGATAGTCTGCAGAAGAACCATTCAGGAATACGCTTTCGATACTTCTATCGCCATATTTTATAGTCTGTCTGCTGTTTGTAACAGGTGCAGTAGCGAGCGGAAGTTTCACCATATCTTTGAACTTATCATATTGTTCCATAGTTATATTGCGACGGTTTTTAATTTTCCACCAATCTTCATTAGTAAACCAGGACCATTTATCCAGATACAGCACATCGGTGCCAAGAGCGCTGATTCCATTTTTAAAGGAGTTATCTATGCCTCTGATTGCGGTGGTCATAACAACGACAGCCCAGATACCAATGATGATTCCGAGCATGGTCAAAATTGACCTCATTTTATTTCCCCTGATTGCTCTAAGAGCAATCATCAAACTTTCCCTGAACTCAAAGAGAAAACTATACATCATAAACTCCTATTAATTAAACTGCTGCAACTCTTGGTTTAGGAATATATCTATGTTCGACAGGTAAATCAGATTCAATTAAACCATCTTTTAGTCTTATTATTCTTGCTGCATGTTTAGCTACATCTTCCTCATGAGTAACAAGTATAATTGTATTTCCTTTTTCATAGATATCATTGAAGAGACCCATAATTTCTTCGCCTGTTTTTGAATCAAGGTTTCCGGTAGGTTCATCGGCAAGAATGATTGAAGGACGCGTAACAAGGGCACGGGCGCAGGCAACTCTTTGGCGCTGACCACCGGATAGTTCATTTGGTTTATGGTGCATCCTATCAGATAGTCCTACATCAACCAACGATTGTTTGGCTCTCTCTTTTCTTTCGTGAGAGGGAATGCCTGCATAGATCAAAGGTAGTTCGACATTATGGACTGCGTCCGATCTTGCCAGAAGATTAAATGTCTGGAATACAAACCCAATCTCTTTATTCCTTATCTTAGCTAATTGATTATCATTCATCTGGCTAACGCTGACACCATTAAAATCATATTTACCGGAAGTAGGAGTATCCAGACAGCCAAGAATGTTCATCAGAGTGGATTTACCTGAGCCAGAAGGACCCATAATGGCTACATATTCATTCTTATCAATTCTTAAGGATACATCTCTAAGTGCAAATACTTCTTCCGAACCGACCTGATAGATTTTAGCAATATTTTCTATATTAATAATATTCATTTTTATTCCGTTTTATTTTTTCGCTGTGGTACTTTTCTTATCCTCCAGCTTGACTTTGGAGCCATCATTTAATTCTTTCGAAATTGCACGATAGCTTCCGGATACAACATTTTCTCCATTTTTAAGACCTTCCTTAATCTGAATATAATTATCATCGCTCAAGCCGGTCTTAACTTCTTTCATTTTAGCTTTATTATTCTCAATAACAAAAACCACTTCCTTGGGTTTATTATTAACAGTTGCTTTTTTATCCTTCTTATCAATAACATTAGCGTTTTTATCATCCGGTTCTTTAGTAGTCTCTTTCAATTTGTCTTCGTCATTTCTTGCAGTAACGCACTGAATAGGGATGCTGAGAACATTATTTATTGTTTGAGTTTCTATAGTAGCATTACAAGACATACCCGGTCTTAATCCAGGATCAGGATCAATCAATCTAATTTTAACATCAAAATTAACTACCTGTTCCTGCGTACCTGTACCGATTGCCACTGCACTATTTCCTATCTGGTAAACAGTGCCTTTAAATATTTTATCACCATATGCATCTACTTTTATTCTTGCAGTATCACCGAGTGCCACAAGTATAACATCATTTTCGTCAACCTGTACAGTAGCGATCATAGACCCAAGGTCCGATACAGTCATAATATCTGTTCCCTGGCTAAATCCACTTCCCAGAACTCTATCACCTAACTGAACATTTAACTGGCTAATGGTACCATCCATAGGAGAATTGATAGTAGTTTTATAAAGGGATTGATTAGTTTCTTTAAGGCTGGCTTCCATCTGAAGAACAGTAGCCTGAGCCCCCTCATAATTTGCTATTGCAGACAGATAAGTACTTTTTGCAGTTTCAAGCTCAGAATCACTTGCAAGCTTTTTGACATGCATTTCTTTGGTTCTGTTATAATCGGATGTAACCTTATCTAGTTGTGCCTTGTTTAATGCAAGAGAAGATTTTGCCGAGGACAGGTTAGCTTCGGCTCTCTGCTGTTGGGCAAGATATACATCTGCTTTAATCTTTATCAGAAGCTGTCCTTTTTTTACCTTATCCCCTTCTTTGACAGGCAGGGAGACAATTTCGCCAGTTACCTCAGGGGTAATTGTGACCTTAAATTCCGAATCTATTTTCCCAGTAGCGGAAACTGTTTGAGTAATATCTCTCTTGACAACAGATTCAGTTTGAACCGAAATAATCTCCTCTTTACTACCGCCAAGTAGGGCAAAGAGAACTAATGCAACCAGCACTACGCCTATCCCGCCGAATATATATATTTTCTTTTTAGATTTTTTTTGTTTTCCGTTAGTCATGGAAAATACTCCTTTGTTAAAATTTATTCGTATTTCTTATAATCAAGGACACCGAGCTGATATTTAACCTGTTCGCTTAAAACAATGTATGCATACTCTGCATTTATTAAATTTGTCTGTGCAGTAAGGTAATCTGAATTTGCAACTAAAACGTCAAGCAGAGTGCTTGAGCCGAGAGCATATTTTTCCTGCTGGATTCTTCTACTTTCTTCAGCGGCAGCTACATTGCCTTTACTAACATCAAGACTTTTTTCAGCTGCCTGGAGATCCAAATATGTTTTCTGGATATTCCTTTTTATATCTCTTTCAAGATCCGAAAGATCAGCTTTTGAATTCATAGTACTGACTTCCGCAAGCTGCACCAGATTATCTGTAGAGAAACCGGAAAATATAGGAACATTTAATGTAAGTGCGACAGTATAGTTTCTATTTTGTAACAGTGTATTGACATTAGCGGAATAGGTATATAAACTATTACTATTTGTAAGACTGGGGAAATAAGCGCCCCGAGCAATAGTAATTCCGTTCAGAGCACTTTCAAGACTAAGTTTTGCGCTCTGATAATCATATCTTGAATTTAATGATTTACTTACGAGATCAGACAAATCCTGATAATTTGAATCTACATGATGTTCTATTATTTCTCTATCGTTTACCGATAATGAATCGGAGAAATTGTAATTATCAAGAACATCCAATCCAAGATAATATAATAGATTACTTTTGGCAGTTTCAAGATTATTTTTTGCCTGTATGACTGCAAGTTCAGCATTGCCAACTTTTACCTGCTGAGAATAAACGTCTGCAAGTGTGACTGCCCCCAGTTTATTTCTTTCATTTATAGTTTCTAAATTCTTTTCATTCCATTTAACATCTTCTTCTTTAACTTTAAGAAGCTCACCTGCATTAATTATATCGTAATAATTTGAGATAGTTTGATAAACTATAGTTTGTTTTAATCTTGCAAGGGACAACTGTGCAGATTCGAGATTATTTTTTCCCTGAGAAACAGTGGCAATATTAGAAAGACCATTGAATAGGGTCCAGTTAGTTCCGGCTCCAACCGAATAGTTTCTTGATTCAGAAATAACTCTTAGATCAGGTAAAGGCAGATATCCTCCGTTGGGAAGAGGTAAATATCCTCCTTGTGTTTCCGATCTTGTCCACTGCCAGCTCCCCTGAGCTCCAAGAGTAGGCAACAAGCTGCCATAAGCAGCTTTAACATTTGACTTGTATGAATCTATACTATTTACAGATTTCTGAAGTATAGTATTTCTCTGCAAAGCAATATTTACTGCTTCTTCAAGAGTTAATAATTTCTGGCTATATCCAGTTACAGATAGGAAAATTATAAAGAATGAACTGAAGAAGATTCGCATTATTTACTCCAATGAGATAAAAGTTTAACTAGCACAAAAATATCTTTATTTTTCCAATTTTCTGAAAGTAAGTTATGAACGGTACAATAATTATATGTACGGTGAATATCCCAGAATGAAAGTTAGATCATAGGAGAAAACCGTCTTTAATTTCCATCAGATAAATAAGTGCTTCATCATAATTGTTCCCAATTTTACCATCAAGAATAGCTTCTTCGATTGCTGATTTTATTTCTCCGACTTTCCTTGAGGGGGTTAGGTTACATATCCGCATAATCTCCTCGCCATTGACCGGAGACTGAAAAGCACGAAGCTTATCTTTATCTTCCACCTCCCAAACTTTCTTCATTACCTTTTCATAGTTTTCCAGGTACCTGCTTACTTTTTCCTGGTTCTTGCTGGTAATATCGGCGCGGCACAATATAATAAGATCACCAAGGTCTTCACCTGCCGATACTATTAATCTTCTAATGGCGGAATCGGTAACCTCTTCTTTTGCGAGTGCTATGGGTCTGAGGTGAAGACGTACCAGTTTCTCGACATATTCTATTTTATTATAGGGCAACTTCATCCTCTTAAAAATAGGTTTGATCATCCGGGCTCCTAATTCTTCATGCCCGTGGAATGTCCATCCTATATCTTCAACAAATCTTTTAGTTTGGGGTTTTGCTATATCGTGAACCAGTGCTGCAAATCTAAGCCATATGTTATCGGTTATCTTTGAAATATTTTCAACCACCTTGCATGTATGGAAAAAAACATCCTTATGATGATAATCTTTTCTCTGATCAACTCCTGCCAGAATAGCTAATTCAGGAAATATTATTTCCAGGACGCCTGTCTGATACATATGAATTAGGCCAATTGAAGGTGCTTCTGATGAGAGTATTTTAAGGAATTCATCTGTTATTCTTTCCTGGGATACAATTTTAAGTCTTTGTCTTAATTGGTTTGCCGCAATGGAAATGGATTCATCAAGACGGAAATTAAGTTGTGAGGCAAAGCGGAAGGCTCTCATTATACGGAGCGGATCATCATCAAATGTAATTAAAGGATCGATTGGCGTTTTGATTAACCTATTTTTCAAATCCTTAATTCCGCCGTAGGTATCTATCAATTCTCCATAATCTTCTTTATTCAAAGAAATGGCAAGCGTATTTATTGTAAAATCCCGCCTGTTGATATCATCTAAAAATGACCCTGTGAATACTTCAGGCTTCCTACTATCCCTATTATAAGATTCTTTCCTTGCCCCTACGAATTCAAGATCACAGTCTTTATATCTGAAATATGCCGTACCAAAGTTTCTAAATACAGTAACATTTTTAACACCTAATTTTTCAGCATATCTTTCTGCAAATTCAGTTCCGCTGCTTAATACCAGAAAATCAATCTCGAATATCTGCCTGTTTAGTATTAAATCGCGTACGAATCCGCCTACAATAAAAATCTGTGTTTTTAAATCACCAGCTGTTTCTGATGCCACGGATAAAAAGGAATAATTTTTTAATTGGAGATCAAATATCATTGAATTAGAATATTAATTAAGTATTAAATTTAAGTATAAAATAAGTAAAGCTAAAGAGATCGATTCCCCAATGTTTCTTTTAGTGTGCAGCAGAGTAAGTAGATTTTACATTGTTCATAATTTTATTATAATTAGAATATACCCAATCGGTTCTTACTAAATGTGACCTCAAGAATATTTGTATACCATTTTCAACTTTATACCTGGTTGCAAGTTCGGCTAATTTTTTCCCATTCACATAATCTAGATTTTCCGACATATATCTTGATAAATAATATGCCCCGTAACTGCTATAAATATCATTTACGATTACATCTTTATCAAAAAGAAGTAAGATTTCATTATATGATTTATGAAGGGAACCTGCTAAATCAATCATTATGGGGAATGATGCATAATCATAAGAGTTTAAATTATATTTTGAGAGTATTGCAAATTTAGAGGAATCTACCCCGGTAATATAATTGTATATTAATGAATTATTCTGCGATAAATCGAGGCGCAGTTTTGACAAATAGTTATAATGCAAATCAGGATTCTGGCAATTAAGCTGGTAATATTGTTTCTTAGCTTTTTCAAATTCTCTATTTCTAATTAAAAGGTCCCCTCTTAATAATTCAAGACTAAAATAATATGAGTTGCTATTGTATTTTGATATTTCCACATCTAATAGGGATAGAGCTTCTTTTTCTTTTTTAAGCTTAACTTTAGATAGAATTAATCCATATAGAGCAGAATAATTTTGTATGATTCTATTTATATGATCAAAGATCCTCTCAGCTTCTGTAAAATTATTAGTGTCATAATTATTCCACCCTGACTCTAATTGACCGGCTATGTATCTTGGACAGAATTTTGAGAATATTGTTTGTTTTCCAAAATAATATTGCGCAGCATTCTGCTTGTTCGTAAAACCCAATTGCTGCAGGTATTCATAATATTTACCGGCTATATCTGTTAAGCTCGAATCATAGATCTCTGAGAAGGATTTGCCCTTATACCATTCCTTGAATTTCTTTATCCCGTATCTGTTAATTAAATAGTTAGTAAAAGAACCGGCATACACATATGATAATCCAGATACCTGTCCAAAAAAGTTTAATCCACTGTAAAGATTATTTATTGGGATTATGTAATTATTAGTATAAGCAATTGATGCAATCTGGTCGAGATACCACGTATTGTAAAGCGGTGCAGCTGCCTCTGCAATTCCCTCTATCAAAGCAGGATTAAAATTATGTGCCAGCTTAAAAGGTCCTATTCCGAATGAGGCAGAAAATATATGTGCGATTTCATGTTTCAAGTTATTATCGTAACTACCGGCGGTGGTATATATCTGATATAACCAAGGTTTAGCCACATCTGCATTTTCAGAACCGAATAATTCACCTTTTTGTCTATTGTTCTTAAAGATAAATGATGTGATTTTTCTATGCGGCTCATCCTTAAAGAATTTCTTTAATTCAAAATAAAAAAATTCATGGTTTATGATTATATTTTTCAAATAAGCAGTATCAATAGACGTATCGTAAATTATTTCAAAATGTTCTGTATAACATTTCCCTTTAAGGGATGTTTCTATTCTACCCCTTGTAGTTGAAAAACCCAGGAAGGAGGAACAAATGAGAAAAACAATTATCATAGATGATATTAATACCAAAAAGAGCATCTTATTTATTTTTAAGGTATGCTTTATTATCCTTTCTGTGAAATAAATTACTAAAAGAAAGAACATTACATTTATTAGCCTGTAAATTAATAATCTAAAGGTAAAAGATAATCTTTCGTCATAAATAGTACCCGGATAAAATCCGACCAAGGGATTATAGAAATATATCTGCGGATTAAAATAAATCTCCAAAACAGGTATTATGGCAGTAACGCCAAGCAGAAGAATAAAAGTTATACGGGAATATTTGGGATATATATAATAGGAAACCAACCCTAATGCACTTCCAATTATTATCGAGGGGATAGTAATTACTATATAGAATAAGAATCCATCCGTAAGAGAACAAGTTGTTGTTATCAATGAATTCAGTATAGAAATCAATAATGGAACTAATAGAAGAATCGGAAATATTTTAAGAATGTTCTTAATAAAGTTCTCCTTTCTTTTCAGGAAGGATATTACTAATAGTCCGGAAATTATTATCAATAGAAATGAATTAAGAGCAGAAAACTCATATCCGAAATCTGAAGTAAGGGGTAGGTTAATAAGAAGTAAATTAAACAGAATTAAGATTATAATAGAAGCAGAAAATCTTTTATCATTTATATATAACATTTTATATTAAAATTCTTTTCCTTCTACTCGTTCAATGTCTGCTCCCAGATATTTAAGCTTTTCTTCTATCCTTTGATATCCCCTGTCTAAATGATAAACTCTTAAGACTTCAGTAGTACCCTCGGCAGCAAGACCCGCTAAAACAAGACTAGCGCTGGCTCTAAGATCAGTAGACATTACTTTTGCTCCCATCAATTTTCTTACACCTTTAACAAAAGCACAGTTTTCATTCACTGTTATATTTGCTCCAAGCCTTTGCAGTTCAGGGACATGTTTAAACCTATCAAGATATATTGAATCAGTTATAGATGACATTCCATCTGCCAAGGCCATATATGCAGTCCATTGTGCCTGCATATCAGTAGGAAATCCTGGGAATACCGAAGTAGTAACATCTAATGGCTTAATACCATTATTTGATCCATCTAGTTCTATAATATCATTATTATATAATAAATTGCACCCACTATTTTCAAGTTTATTCAATATGGAAAGGAGTAAATTTGAATTTATATTAGTAAGTCTGACTTTCCCTTTGGTTAAAGCCGCTGCAATAAGAATAGTACCTGCTTCAATTCGGTCAGGAATTGTTTCAATATCAGCAGAATGCAATGCATCCATACCTTGAACAAACAAATTAGGAGTACCAATTCCTTCAATACGTGCTCCCATTTTTTGTAAAAACTGTGCCAAATTAGTAATCTCCGGCTCAATAGCGGCATTCATAATATTAGTTTCTCCTTTTGCTAATACCGAAGCCATCAATATATTACCTGTGGCACCCACTGATGAGATATCAAAACTTATTTTGGCTCCTTTCAAACGAGGAGATTTCGCAATTATATAACCCCCCGATAGCTCTATTTCTGCACCCAGTTTCTTCAATCCTTCAAGATGAAGGTTTATTGGACGTGGGCCCCAGGAGCATCCGCCGGGCAATGATACTTTGGCTATTCCAAATCTGGCTAAAAGGGGACCTAAAACATAAACTGAAGCTCGCATTTTTTTTACATGTTCATATGGAGCATCCTGACTTGTTATATTTTCACAATTAAGTTTAAGTAAATTATTCCTGAATTCCGGTACAATTCCTAAATGATTTAGCAACTTCATCATTGTATAAACATCGTTCAATTCCGGAGTATTATAAAGATTATAATTTCCATGAGCTAAAATAGTTGCCGGCATTAAAGCAAGTGAAGCATTCTTGGCACCGCTTATTGTCACTTCACCTTGTAATTTATTCCCGCCATGTATTACAAATTTATCCAAATCTAATCCTGATATTTAATTTTAGGAGATAGTCCTGTTAAGGCCAATAATTTTAGTTCTTTTTAAGGAACACAAATGTATAATTATCCGGGGCTCCTCTTTGGTTTATCAATTCTGATAGTGTTTCTTTTATGGAGTCATAATTAGTCAGAATTTCTTCCAGTTCGTTATCTTTTACAACTGTTGTAACGCCATCAGTACATAAAAAGAACAGGCTATCATCAGACGATTTCAAAGTAATTTTGCTTAAGTCTATTTCAACCGCAGAATTATCCCCCAGGGCACGTATAATTATATTCCTGTTAGGATGATGTTCTGCTTCATCCACAGTCAGGAAACCTTCATCAATTAGTTTTTGAACAAGGGAATGATCTTTTGTTAACTGTTGTAATTTACCATTTCGTAAATAATACATGCGAGAATCCCCAACATGTCCAAAGTAGGCAGTATTTTCCACAAGAAACAATACTTCAATCGTTGTAGCCATTCCATGAAAATCACTGCTTATAGCAGCCTTATGAAGAATACTGTTGTTTGCTTCTATAATAGCAGATTTAATCCTTTCCAAATAATCATTCTGAGTAGAAGATTTAAAGAAATCATATACAGTATTAACGCTAAGCTGCGATGCAACATCTCCCGCTTTATTGCCTCCCAACCCATCACATACAATAGCAAGAATGCCATTTTCAATTTCATAAATGCCTAAAGAGTCCTCATTATCTAATCTCTTTAGACCAATATTTGTGACCGAAGAATACTTATAATCCATCTACCAAGCATAATAATTGAACAAAATTATTGATTAAATATAAATACATTGAATGTAAAATGCGCCTTTAAATGAACTTAAAATTACCCACTATACCGAAGAAATATAATTTAATTGAATAATAATTGCTTTGTATACCAGAATCTAATAATTTTACATGAAAATTAAATTGATAAGGAATTTTAATGAAACTTAACCATCTGGATTATTACAGGCTTCCATGGAATCTGACCGACAATTCAATTTCATGGCTTGAACCAACTTCAAAATGCAATCTTTATTGCGATGGCTGCTATAGAAAGAATGAGGATAACCATAAACCCCTTCAATTAATTGAGGAAGAATTAAACATATTTACACGGTTAAGGAAATGTGATGGGGTTTCAATTGCAGGAGGTGATCCTTTAACACATCCGGAAATAATTGAAATTGTTCGAATGGTTAAAGCTAAGGGTCTTAAACCAATCTTAAATACAAATGGTCTGGCTTTAACTAAAGAACTTCTTTTAGAATTAAAAAAAGCAGGGGTATATGGTTTTACATTCCATGTCGACAGTAAGCAGTCCCGTCCTGGATGGAAAAACAAAACCGAAACCGAGCTTAATGAGTTGCGTTATCAGTTTGCATCTATGTTAGCTGAAGCAGGAAATATTTCATGCGCCTTTAATTCAACTGTATATGAAGATACAATGCAGTATGTTCCCGAACTTGTTAAGTGGGGACAAAAACATATAGATATTGTCCAGGTAATGGTGTTTATCCTATACAGAGCAGTAAATAACGCAAAGGTTGATTTTTATTTAGGACCCAAAAAAATTGATATGGGTGAATTTGTTTATAATGAAGAACCGATTGAAAGAACTGACATTAAAGCTGAAGAGATCTATGAACTGATTAAGAATGAATATCCTGATTTTGATAGCTGCGCTTATTTAAATGGTTCCGAGAAACCCGATTCTTTTAAATGGCTGCTTTCGGGACGATTAGGTACCAAAGATAAAATCTATGGATATATGGGAAAGAAATCAATGGAAATTATCCAGACTTTCCATCATCTTCTCTTTGACAGATATCTTGCTTACTCTACTCCTAAAATGACTCGCAAAGGAAAATCAATGCTTCTGCTTGGTTTCTTCGATAAGGGATTAAAGAAAACATTCTTTAATTTTATTAAGAATCCGCTGAATCTTTTCAAAAGACTTCACTATCAGTCCATAATGATTATTCAGCCGGTGGATTTTCTTGAGGATGGAAGACAGAGTATGTGCGACGGATGTCCCGATATCACTGTTTGGAACGGACAGCTTGTCTGGTCCTGTAGAATGGAAGAACAATTAAAATATGGACATAATATCAGGTCTTTTCCCAAAGATTTAATAAAAAGTTGAGACTGCTTTATTCATTAAAAAAGGAAGCTTAGACTTCCTTTTTTTTATTAATCCCTATGATTTAATCAATTTGCTAAACAAATGTGTTACAGCTATATTTATTAACTATTTTTGAATTTTTATTCAAAATATTCAATAAGATGCGAGAGTGGCGGAATTGGCAGACGCGCTAGACTTAGGATCTAGTACCTAACCGGTGTCGGGGTTCGAGTCCCCGCTTTCGCACATCTTATACTGTTAATTTTAACATAATATATAAAAGTATCTCGAGGCAATTTTGGAATTTAAGATAAATGATGTAAATACTTCAGAAAAGGAATTGGAAGCTACATTTACATTCGATGAAATAAAAAAAGATCTGGAAACCGAAGTCCAGAAACAAACAAAGAAACTTCAGATCCCTGGATTCAGAAAAGGTAAAGTTCCCTCCGCACTTCTTAAGAAGATGTATGGTGATACCTTTGACCAGGAAGCCTCTGAAAAAGTTGCAAGTAAGAAATTCTGGGCTGTTGCCGATAAAAATCATCTTCATCCAATCGGGAAACCCACTATAATTGATATCAAATTCGTACCGAACGAAAGCCTTTTTTTTAAGATCGTATATGAGGTTTTGCCTCAAATAGAAGCTAAGGACTATAAAGGAATTGATATTGAGGTCCCGGATCTTGTTGTAAAAGATGAGGATATTCAGCATGAAATAAAACATATCCTCAAAGCAAATGAAACTTTTGAACCTCTCGACATCGTAATGGATAACAGTTGCACATTAGAGGTGGATATTCAAAGAATCGATAAGGAAGGAAATCCTTTTGAGGGAAGTAAACAGGAAACTCTTCAGATAGATCTTGCCAATGAAAGAGTGGCCAAAGAGATAATCGATAACTCCAACGGAAAAAAAGTCGGCGATACTTTCACTTTTACTTTTAATGATGAACATACTATAAAAAATAAAAGCGGTGAAGAGGAAAAAATAGCTGAGGTAATTGATTATAAGGCTGTTATTAAAGGAATCAAGAAGTCCATCATACCGAATTTAGATGAAACCTTAATTAAAAAAGTAACAAAAGAAAAAGTCTCAACAGAAGCTGAGCTAAAAGAGGATATCAGAAATGATATCCAGCGATATTTTGACCAGCAGATGGATGATATATTAAGAGGAAAGCTCATTACGCAGATAATTAGAAATAATGAGTTCAATCCTCCCCAGTCTCTTATAAATAATGTTCTGGAAGATTATGTCAAACGAGAGGAAGAACAGTATAAAAAACAGGGCTATAAAAAATATGATAAAGAAGAGGGTAAAAAACGACTAGCAAAATCTGCAGAGGTTGAAGTAAAATGGTACATCCTTAAAGAATCTATTCAAAAACAAGAGAATATATCACTCACCGATACGGAATTAAATGAGCTTGCTGCCAAAGATGCAGAACAGACAGGTATTACAATTGATAAGCTTCTTAATTATTATAAGTCATCCAATTATGCTGGTAAATTCGTAGAAAATAAGGTCTTTCAATTTCTAAAAGAAAATAATAATATTAAGAAAGTAGAACCGGATAAAACTCATACTCATAATCACGAGGAGCACGAACATGAATGATAACATAGAAATATTTAATCAGCTTGTTCCATATGTAATTGAACAAACTGGACGCGGTGAACGTGGAATGGATATCTATTCCCGTTTATTAAGGGAAAGAATAATTTTCTTAGGTACTGCTATTGATGATCATGTAGCTAGCCTTACTATTGCACAGCTCATCTTCCTAGAAGCTGAAGATTCAGAGAAGGATATAAATCTTTATATCAACTCCCCTGGCGGCAGTGTCACTGCAGGACTCGCTATATATGACACAATGAAATATATTAAACCAAACGTTGCCACTATATGTGTAGGAATGGCTGCAAGCATGGGGGCTATACTTCTTGCAGGAGGTGCTGACGGTAAAAGAACTTCTCTGCCTAATTCTAAAATATTGATTCATCAGCCATGGATTGGAGGTTTGCAAGGACAAACTTCTGACATCGAAATTCATGCAAGGGAAATGCTTAAAACAAGAGATACTCTCTATAGAATTCTTGCGGAACATACTGGTAAATCGATTGAGCAGATTACTCATGACTGCGATAGGGATTATTTCCTCACCGCAGATGAAGCTAAAGATTACAGATTAATTGACAATATTCTTTCAAAACGAATTCCGCTTGATAAAAAATAAATTCTTAATAGGCTGTCGTTCGACAGCCTTTTTATTATCTATTACTTTAGAACCCTTTCCTGTAATTCTTTTACTCTGTTCAAACGATCACCTAGTTTATTCTTAACAAATTCGGATAGATTTTTAATTGCCATGATCTCATTGCAAAGCTTTAATGCTTTCGACTTTTCACCCACCTTTTCATATTGCTGAGCAATTAGGTGTTTAAGAACTATTTCATTGTAATGGTTCATACTGTTTAGATTCTGGTACGAATTCAGAATTTCATAATAACTATTAATTGCTTTTGATCTGTCTACATCTTCAAATGCTCTTGCAAGTCCCCACTTGAAAAACCTGCTTTTAGGGTATTCATTCATCGCCTTCTCTGAAATACGCACCGCATTCTCGAAATTCTTCTGATCTATATATATCCAGATAAGCGAATTTACCGCGAGGTAATTATTATAGGAAGATTTATCAATTGCTTTCTCAAGATAGTTTATCCCTTCAGCCCTGTCATCATGAACAAATGGCAGCCAGCTTAGAAATTTAGTCTTTGTGCTTTTCCAGTACTTGTATGTGCCCAAACCCGAGAATGCCTCAAAAAAATCAGGATTCTTCTTTAGGCATTCTTCAAAATTCGAAGCAGAATTTATCCCTTCCTTTAATGAGGTTAACCAGCTTCCGTTTAATCCCTCATAATAAGAAATATAACCTTCAGCCAATCCGATCAAATAATGGTTCCAAATATTCTCCGGGTTGTTATTTAATAAGTTCTCCGATTGATCTTTAGCCGAATAAAGATATTTTGAAATAACTTCCCCATTATATTCCTCGCCATAATCATATGATTTGGCTATTTCTGCAGCAGCTAAATATATCTTCCCAAAAGGCAGATCCGGATATTTCGAATTCAACTTTTCAAATTCTGATTTCGCCTGAGGATAGTTCTGATTGATAATATCATCGATCCCCGATTTTAATAATGAATTGACCGATCCATCCGGGTATTCCTGTGAATATATATTTACAGGAATTATTAACATTACCAGGAAGAGTATTTTGCTATAAAGTACCAAACGTTCTGTCGCCTGCATCCCCCAAACCCGGGAGAATATACCCCTTGTTATTCAATTCCCGATCTAAAGCTGCGCCGAATATTTTTATATCAGGATGATCTTTATTCAAGGTCGCAATTCCTTCCGGTGCAGCAACCAAACAGGCAAATACCAGATTCCCGGCTCCTCGTGTTTTAAGATATCTAATTGCTTCCGAAGAGCTTCCCCCAGTAGCAAGCATAGGGTCGAGCAGAATTACCACTGAATTCGCAATATTACGCGGCGTTTTATAATAATATTCGATAGGCTTTAGTGTAACCTCATCACGCTGTAATCCAATATGCCCTGCCTTGGCATCAGGAATAATTTCAAGAAAACCTGATACCATGCCCAGTCCGGCTCTAAGAACGGGAACCAGCACAATTTCCTGGACAAGTTTATATCCTACTGTTCGTTCTAATGGAGTTTCAACTATTGTCTCAGAAACATTAAAACCCCTGCTAATTTCAACAGCAAGAATATTTGATATTCTATGAAGAGCTGCTCTGAATATCTCAGTTCCCGTTGCCTGGTTTCTTAATATTGTTACATCTCTTTTGATAAGAGGATGATCTATAAGGGTAAAATTGTCAAATGTTGTTCCCATAACAATCCTATTGTTTAATAGATTTGATTTTCTTTCCTAATGAAGATAAAAGGTTTTTAAGAGGTGAAAGTGGAGGAGTATAAACATAATTTATTTCAGCAAGTATTCGCGCCGGTTGTCTTAGCCTTATTAGTGCGGATACAACATTAACGAATCCTTCTACTTCCCTTCCCCCAAAGAAGGAAGCACCTAATAAACGGTTGCTTATCTTTTCAAAAACTATTTTACCGAATACTTTTCCTGCATCCGGCATTACAGAAGCATAGTCCGACTGGATACCGGTTACAGAATCTGCTAATATATTATTTTTTATAGCCTCGTATAAGGTCAAACCGACAGAAACATAATATTTATCGAATAATCTCATACCTGCATTATTAATTACCGGCGATGCAGAAACATTTCCTCCTGCAGCATTTTCCCCTGCTATGTGCCCATATTCATAAGCATATGAAGCAAATGGAAGAAAGACAGGTCGTCCTGTAATAAAATCCATTACTTCAATTAAATCACCTGCCGCATATATATTAAAATCAGATGTACGTAGTCGAGTATCAACTTTAAGTGCACCGGTTGTACCAATTTTCAGATTTGCTTTAACAGCAAGATAAACATTAGGTAAAATGCCAATTGCATTTATAACCAGTTCTGTTTCAACTATCCTTCCATTAATATTAATTGCGGTTATTTTATTCTGATTAATAATCGGTTTAATCTCAGCAGACGAATAAAAAGTAATACTATTCTTAACAAGCAGTTCTTTAATCAGAACTTGAATCTCAGGTTCTGCAGAAGGAAATGGCATTGATGATTTTTCAATTAGTGAAACGGTACAACCGATATTTACCAATGCTTCCGCTGTTTCCAGCCCAATAAAACCTGCACCGATTATTGAAACGTTCTTTACATTAAAGGACCCGATGAATTCCTTTATTTGAACAAGATCGGATATATTCTTCAGTGTAAAGCTGTTTACCGAATCCTTAGCTAAAATATCTTTTTTAGAAGATGAGCCCGTTGTAAGTATTAATTTATCGTAATAATAATTGGTAAATGCCCCGGTTCTTATGTTCTGAACTTTTACAAACTTCTCTTTAGTATTTATCTCTTCAACTAAATGGTTAACAAATACTTTTACCCCTTTCTGCCTGTAAAATTCTTCGGGAGTAAAGAAAATAATATCTTCTGTGTTTTTAATCTCCTTGGAAAGGACATAGGGGATTTCGCAGGTACCTGTCGAAATAAAATTACCAGCTTCAAATAAAATAATTTCTGCATCCGGATTTACTCTTTTTGCTTTAGCCGCTGCAGCAGGTCCCGCTGCATTTCCCCCGACTATGATTATTTTATCTCCTTTTTTCATTTTGTTTTGAAGCTTAATATTATAGTTACACCAGTAAAACCGTATTTTCTTCTTATCAGTTTTTCTAAGTATCTCTTATAATGTTCCGGTATTTCTTTCGGGTAATTTGAAAAGAATAAAAACACAGGATAGCTTCCCTTTGCCTGTGTAATATATTTAATTTTCACTTCTTTCCCGGTCGCAGTAGATGGAGGAGGATTCCTTTCAATTTCAGGAAGAATTGTTTCATTAAGATCACTAGTAGAAATTTGTTTCTTTCTTTCCCTGAAAATCTCAATTGCCATATCAATCAGCTTATAAATTCTTTGTTTTGTTAAAGCTGAAATAAAAACTATTGGTATATAGTCAATTGACCCCATTTTTTCTTTTATAGCAACTTCAAACTGACGCGCGGTATTAGTATCCTTCTCAATAAGATCCCATTTATTTACAGCGAGGATAATTGATTTTCTTCTGTTAACAGCTTCATCAATAATTTTCTGATCCTGCTTCTCAATACCTGTTTGCGCATCAACAAGAATGATAACGACTTCACATTCCGCGATTGCTCTTAAAGTCCTTATAGTTGAGAAGAACTCAATATTCTCCTCAACCTTTTTCTTTTTTCTTAACCCCGCAGTATCAATAAGAGTTATTTCCTGTCCATAATATTTAAGGATGGAATCGATGCTGTCTCTAGTAGTACCGGGAATATTGGTTACAATGCTCCTGTCCTCTCCTAATAAAGCGTTTGTTAGTGAAGATTTGCCAACATTTGGTCTCCCAACTACCGCTATTTTTAATTTTGAACTATCATCCTCCTCTTCATTCACCAATGGCATATCAGCTGTTATATCATCAAGCAAGTCCCCGATTTTCCTTCCTGCAACAGCAGAGATATCATAAACTTTATCAACTCCAAGCGAATAGAATTCCGCGGCACCAGGTTCCAGTTTTTCTGAATCAACTTTATTTACTATCAGGAAGAATTTCTTATTTGAACTTCTTAGTATCCTACCGATTTCTATATCGAAGGAAGTTAAACCAGCTTTTACATCAACCAAGAAAAGGACTGCATCCGCTTCGGTAATAGCTATTTGCACCTGTTCCCTTATTGCAGTTTCAAAGAGATCGGGAGAATTAGGCACATATCCTCCGGTATCAATAAGCTGAAATTCTTTCCCGGCCCACTCAACTTCACCATAATTACGGTCTCTGGTTACTCCACTTAAGTCATGAACTATAGCTTCTTTTCTGCCTACAAGCCTGTTGAATAAAGTGGATTTGCCAACATTGGGTCTTCCAACAATAACTACGATAGATGTTTTCATTGAGTAAAAATACTTAAAAGAATGAACGAAATAAACCGGTTTATTAAAAGTTATATTTAAGGTGTAATGTGGGGGTCCATTCCTCAACAAAAGCCAGATTTACCCGATCATAACTTATATTTAATGCAATATTCTTATTGAATGTAACAGAACTCCATATCGCATCAAGAATACTTAATACATGATTTACATAAAGAATTGCCGTCCCCCTTGCAGAAATTTTATATAGATCGTTTGCATCCCCTCTCATTACTGCATACCAGTGAAATTCAGGGGTCTGGTAATCAGGGTTAGAAGGTTGATCATCATCTTCCCATCCCCTTGCATATTGAGGATATTTGCCTATTAATTCATAATATTGCTGTTCCCCATGCGGAGGTAGCTTATGTGTAAAACCTGTAGCTCCAATGGCGTCTTCAGCTGCATTCAGACTTGCCCAGTCTACTTGCTGCCATGGAGTCGGATGCTGGGCATCAGGAGCATATATAGTAACCTTTACGCCATTTGTATTATCATTGATCCATTGGGCATATCTTACAACACTCCATCTTTGATCTGCAAAGTTCTGAAAGAAATTTGTCTGGGCATCTCCTCTCTGATTATAGCTAATTGAATAATAGATTGAAGTAGCTTCAATTAGAAATAAAGCACCTGCTTTAATATAATTTGTTGTGCCGCCAATATATACTTCACCTGCACCAGGTAATATTCCTGATAGAACACCAGCAAGTACAACAGATTTTTTTTCTGCCGGTGGTTCAAAAGAATTCTGTTGTACAGCATTATCCTGATATTCATTTGAAATAAGACGCGAATCGGCAGATAAACTTCCAGTAAAATTTGTATTAGTCTGGGGTATAATACAAACAGCATAAAGAACCATAGTTATTAATAAGCACCTTATACTCATTGGGACCTCCATCCTATAGGTTAAAAATCAAAACTGAATAAAATTCCACCGTAGAACCGCCATTCTTTGCCGTAAGTAAAATCTTGCCCCCTGATATTAAGGTCGACCTTATCAAAACCATATGAAGCATTAAAAAATACCATTGTAGGAAACAAATAGAATGAACTCATTTCCATTCTTACTTCAGTACCTGCTCCTTTCTTAAAGTCATTTAACTTTGGAATATCAGCCCCATTCCATGCATCACCTAAATCTCCATAAAAGGACATAAATAATTTATCGACATAAAGCTGTCCTACTCTTGTATCAATATTTCTGAAAAGAGGAAAACGATATGTCAGGTTAAGCCAGCCAACTTTATTTCCACTGACAGAATAAAACGGATAAGCTTTCATTCCTACCAGTCCGCCAAGATAAAAATCAAAGAAATCCGGTACTGTTGGTCCAAATATATTTCCTATCCGTAATTGTGCGGAAATAGTATGATCCCACCATAGAGCAAAGTGCGATTTAATATTCAGTTCAAGTCTATGGAAATTAAACGGATTATAATCTGCGACTAAATTTCCGCTGTTATCTACAGAATAATTACCAGTATTATTGAATCTGTTAATTTCATAATTATATTTTAATTCAACCTGAGATCCTACCGGATTTATTTCTTCGTCCCTGCCCGGCATTATTAAATCAAAGTTATATTTTACCTGGAAATTGCTGCTTATCAGATATGTGTCATCAAATGCTGGGGCTAGTTGTTGAATGCTTGGTATAATGAAACTTCCAATTAAAGCCGAGTATGTGCTGAAAATATATCTGAATTCAATATTCTGGTTTCTGCTGAATATCCGATGAGTAGCCGCCAGATCAACTTCAAAAAGGTTATAAGAAATATCAATAGGAATTATATCATCTCCAATGCTATCGCTTTGAGTTGAAGTTCTTGAAATATTATACAATTCCAAACTTAATTCCGGTTTTATTCCCAAGTCAAACAATAAGGGCAGCTTATTCTTATATTCAAATATCAAGAACAGATCTCTTTCCAGCCTTGTGTTTATCGATGCACCTGCAAAAATAGAATACCTGTTAAGCATATCATTTGAAGTGATATAAAGTCCAGGTTTTATTTTATCTATAAATTTATTGGAGGTACTGTAGTTATCATACCTAATTAAGGGAAAGAAAGTCAATTTAGAAAATACCCCCGTATATTTTTCTTTTTTATAATCGGGTACATCATAATCATTAAAATTCCTCAGCCTGTCTAAATTAAACTTAACCATATCCCCTTTGGGATTATCTTTCCCAAGGGGCGGGCTATTGATCCATTCGTATTTCTTAGAAGTGTCAACATTCCCCTGTTCAGATTTAGGCAGATAAAATATCTTATATCCATGCGACGTATAACCAGCATATGTAATATCACCATTCTGATTTAAATCCGGCATAAAAGCACCACCAGTGACATTAGTAAGCTGTTTCTTTTCCTGAGTATGCATATCCAAGTAATAAAGATTAAATATCCCTGTTTCATCGGAAGAATATATCATGTTCCCTTTTGAATCTATTACCGGATTTCTATCATCGCTACTTTTACCAATCAGAATTTGATATCCCGAACCATCGCTGTTTATTTTAGCAATATCCCTAGTCTGATGATAAGAATAATCAAATACAATATAGGAATTATCATTAGAGAAAGAGGGATTGTATACTTGTTCCCCATTACTGAAGGCAGTAAGCTGCTTAAAGTTTTTACCATCTATATCTATGATGCCAAGGTTTGTAGTACCATCTTTTTGAAATATAAAAGTAATCTTCTTACCGTCTTTCGAAACAGAAGGCTGGTTAGCTCTGGAGTTAAATGTCAGTCTTGTTTCTTTTTTATTATCAATATCATAGACATAAAGATCGTGCACATTATACCAGTTCGGATTGTCATCACCTATTTTAGCATATACAATTTTGTTTGTCCCCGGAATCCATGTAACTGTGGATCTTACACCTCCAATAATCTCCTCTTCTTTTTTTGTGTTAACATCATATAAATAAACTCCGGAGGGACTGAAATAATCGGCATCTTTATTCGAAACATATAACACTTTTTTCCCGTCCTGAGAAAAGACAGGATAAAAGTTTCCAAAACCTACCTTACCTACCTCATCACCCTGAACAATATCAGATAGAACTCCTGCAATTCGTTTTTTATAGCTATCTGTTACAAATGATTTCCATTCATCATATATTTCATTTCCATCCTTGCCAAGTACATCCTTAAATGCAGCATCTATTGTAAAATTTCCCAGTTTGCCTAAAGCCCTTGAAATATCTTTTAATGTATTTTCACCATATTTCTGAGATATATATCTAGTTAACGCAAAACCAGAATTATAAACAGATTCATTCCCAAGACTAGTCTTACCAAATTCACCCATTTCATTCCAGGTCAACATGTTATTATCAAGCGCATAAGAACGAAGGATCATGTCACGGTGAGAATCCCAGTTATCATAATCAAAATCGGACCTCATATTCTGAGCTGTACCTTCCGCAAACCAGGCAGGCATATTTAATGTAGCTATAGGATATGAAACAACAAAATTAGGATAGCCGTAAAGGATATCGGGACGTCTTTCAGCTTCATAATTCAGAACCTGGAAAAATACTGCCGGAAGTGTCCTTGAGGCTTTCATAGAAGACTGTATCTGCACCATATGGGTAAACTCATGGGAAATCACGTTCCTGAGCCAGTTATGGGCTCCACGGAGGTCATAATCAAGTGCGCTTGTCCAAATCTCAATTTTATTATCGAAGAAATATGTTGCACCATTGGAATAATCATCAAGATCTTTAATAACAAAATGAACCGTTTCAGGTTCATATTCATATAAGGAAGTGATAGGACCCCAAACTTCATCTGCAATTTTGCAGACTACCCTAGCTGTTCTCTCGGCGCCTTCATGAAAATGTACCTGAACATGAATCCCTTTGATTGTATACCACTGAAGTTCAGGGTGGAATTGAGTAAACTGCGGGAAGGATATACCGGTATATAATAATAAGAAAAGGTAAATGAGTTTTTTCATAGAACCCGATTAAATGGATAAAGGATAGCAGATTTATTTAACAACTGCAATTTTAATGATGTTACTTTCTGTTTTACCGCTTGACCCTACTGCTTCAACCCGAGCAAGGTATATACCACTCTGGATATTATTAACTTTCCAAATAGTTTCACTTTCATAACCACCCTGCGCCTCATTATTCAGTTCAGCAACAAAGTCGCCTGCAAGGTCAAATATTTTGATGTTTATTCTGGAATTCTCAGATACATAATAACGAATAGCGGTTTGTCCGTTATATACAGGGTTTGGGTAATTGTATACTTTACTTTTTGGGAAGAATGTATTTACAGGATTAGTTGATGTGGCACCGGCGACAAATGCATTATTCAAATTGTTGCCATTTTCTTCAACCCAGTAAGGAGTACCTGCTGTTGATCCGATATTCCAACCATAAAAATGTTTACTTGAATCAATAGCTGCTAAGGAAATCTTACCGTTATCATTATATATAGCTGAAGCTAAAATCATTTTACCTGTAGAGATAGGAAATCCGGAAACAACTTTCCCTGTTCCACCATCAAATGCAAATATCCTACCATCCTGAGTAAATGCAATTACCTCTGACTTATTATCTCCCTCAAAATCAGCAGTTAAGGGAGTACCTGTAAAGTTCTGAGTATCCGTATTAGTGAAAGGAAAATTAACGGCTTCAGCTCCTGTCAGATTTATAGCATGAACCTGGTTGCCGGAAGTATAAATAATATAATTATCCCCATCATTCTTCAGATCAGTAAGAGCGAAAGAATTAACACTACCATTAAGAGTTATTTTTCTGATAAGGACTCCACCTGAGATAATATAAAACCCATTATTTCCCAAAGCAATTATTGTATAATTGCCATGAGATTTTGTCAATGATATTTGACTGATAATATCATTTATTGTAATGGATTTTTGATTATTATCATCTATTATAGAAACTGGACCGGCAGTATTCTGCATTGTTGAAAAAGAAGCAGCCAAATAATTATTATCTGCACTAATACTTTTAACAAAAAATGAAGTATTACCCCAATACATTGCTGATGTTGATTCAATTCCGGTTGGGAAAGAAGGATCGATATTATAAATAAGCACATATCCGCCATCAGTCCCGACAAGTAATTCTTTCTGTGTTCCATTAAAACGAATAACAGGAGAACATGTTAATATTTTTTTTGCATTTACTGTCTGTATAACAGGAACTGTAGAATTCGCTGAATACCTGACAACATTTATAAAGGAATCTTTAACCCCGAATACAAAATCAACAGAATCTATAAATATAGAAGCAGGCTTATAATCTGAAAGTGAAACTGGAGTAGAAGTTATGTTACCCGAATTGTCTGATGAATAAAGATTATTTTCATTTCCTATGAATATTCTTTTCCCTGTGGAAGTCATCTTAGCAAAATTATAAGATAAATTTGGAATAGAATCTGCAAATACCGTTTTTATAACTGAATCGCCATAGGCAAGATTAAAACTCATCTTGTTTGCAGAATTGGAGAATCCTGACATTGCTATAAGACTGTTAGCACCAGAATGAGTGTTACTATTAGGACGGCTGTTCTTATCAAACCTGTTTGTATACAGAACACCCGGATTGGTTTTATAGTAATAGTCCTCATAGGAACCTTCACCAATAACCAGGTCTCCGAATATATCAGTAAATTTTTCTCCAATTACCTTAATACCATTAGCCTCAACCAGTTCAACGCCCCTGTCATTAATATCAGTATTTATCTGGTCTGTAGAAATCTTTGCATTTATTACATTATCATCGATATGCCAGATTAAAATACCTCCCTTGTAATTGGAGGTGTCATCTATCTGACCGGGAAGGCTCCAATCAAACTCATCAACATCGGTAACAACACCATAGACTGAATCAACGGCAAAACTGTAATAACCTGCAGTATCTTTAGTAAATATTTTTGTAATAGTCTGACCACCTAACTGAATCGTAAGAATAGAACCATTGTTATTAACATCCCTTTCCCTATTCTCCATCAGGAAATACTCGGAAGAATTAATCGGTACTTTTAATATTACAGTATCCGAAAGAGAAGCTGCTAATCCTGCTGTTAAATCTATATTATAAGTACCCGGAGAAACCGTAATGGGCTGAGCCCATCCGAGAAATATCTTTTCCCATGCAGAAGGCTCGGGAGGAAATAAGCCGCTATACGAAAAGATTGCCTGTCCGTCCATTAATCCAAATCTGCCTATCGCGCTTAATCCAGTATTTGTATCAAACAGGTCGGGTAATCCAAGGTAGCTTGCAATACTTGCAACAATAAGTCCATTGATTGTAATCTGGTATAAAGAAGTCTGACCAAAACTTGATACTTCCCTGTTTTCAGTTTCGGGAAGAATTAAACTGTTAACAATATGGAAATTTCCTCCCGATACAGAAATACCTGCAAAAGAAGAACCATATATTTTTTGTAATGCATCCAATCCCATGTAAACAGATGGAAGATCCTTTTCATTTCCAAGGCTTCCCGGAAGAGTTAAATCCCTTCCAACGCCAGCATGGAAAATAACAAACAGATCATAACCGCTGAAATTAACCGACGTATAGTGCTGGTCTGCCAGGTTCCAGACTTCAGAGGCAAAATTTCCAAGCGGAGTAAAATCTGTAGAATTACTCAGTGTAGTATAATTTTTCATAACCTTTGAGACTGTTAATGTATCAGGCAGAACAGTAAAAGCAATGTTCAATTTACCTTTTGAAACTTTCCTGAAATAGTTTTTAGCGAATTCCAGGTGAGACTCAAAATATTGCTGATTATGGGGAAGAGGATCTAGAATTTTATTCCCATAATTCTGGGTATATATAGAACCGAATTTTCCAGTTCCAAAAGTAGAGGCATCATTATCTTCCTGGAAATTAATCATCACCGCTAGAATTCTTAAAGTGTCGCCACTAAATACAACAGAAGAGTGGTGCGGGAAAGGATTTAATTTACCGGAATACTTCTGGGCAGTTATACTGCCCAGGCTTATAAGAAGGAAAATAATTAACAGTTTTTTAGACATATAGGGTTAAACTCCCCGAGGGAATCCTTGATTTGTTTTTGCAGTTTGTCCCCAGCCGATAGAGATTGTAAACCTTAAAGTATTATTAAGCGGATTATTTTCAAATCCGTTGAAGACACTAGTAGTAATATAACTGAAATCGAAGTTATAAATATCATATTTCAAACCAGCTCCGAAAGTAACAAACTTCCTGTTACCATGATTAGGATCCTCATAGAAGAAACCTGCTCTCAAAGCAAAAACAAAATCTCCCGGGGTTCCATATAGATATTCAAGCCCCATGGAAGTATCGAATCTTTTCAACTCTTCACCTAACGGCGCATCGCCCCATGAAGTGAAAACAGCCTGATAGAAAGGTTTGGAACTACCAGATGAATCAGTACTTATTAATAATTTGGAAAAATCAAGAGTATAGGTAAGATTATTGAATTCGCCATCAATTACTTTATAGGCAAAACCTAATCTGAAGTTTGTTGGAATAGGGTCTGCTTGAGCTTGATCAATATAATAGATCTTTGGTCCTAAATTACTGATATTTACACCAACACTAATCAGACCGCCAATATCTTCGTCAATCAAAGGAATAACAAATTTCACCGGTCTCCACATAGCGGCTACATCAAAACTTACAGTTGTGGCTACGCCAGATCCCTGTTCACCTGCTGTAGGCTGGTCGGATAACTGGCTGTGAATCAGCCTGAAATTAAAACCTAGCCCCCAATCCTGAGAGACTTTTGTAGCATATCCTAAAGTCATAGCTGCATCAAATGAATGGAATGTAGAAATAATATCGGGTGAATCAGGTCCAGTTCTTGCGAAAGTACCAAAGTTCATATATGTAATACTAGCTGAGACAGTGCCACCTATTTCTTCGATATATTGTTTATAAGTTAAATATTCATAGAACAGATCAAGATGAAAAGTGGGAAGCCAGTTACTATGAGTAATACTGACATCGGCACCATCCTGGAATGCCAGGCCAGCCGGGTTCCAGAATATGGCAGAAGAATTATCAGCTAATCCTGTACCGGATTCACCCATAGCACCTGCTCTTGAGTCCGGGGCTAATTCAAGAAATGGCACAGCAGCTTCTCCCTGAGCATAAATCACTTTACCAAAAGCGGCAAACATAAAGCTGACCATCAACAATCTAAATACTAACTTCATTTTTACGATCCTCCAATTAATAAACAATTAAAACTCCAGAAACTTAAAAGGATATAAATATTAAATATATAAAAAATAATACTTAATATTCTGCAATTATTATCTGACAACAGCCAGTTTTCCTATTACACTTTGGCTGAAAGAATCATCAATTGATTTTAAGATGACTTTATAGAAATAAACTCCATTAGCAAGGAGACCTCCATCCTGGTCCTTGCCATCCCATTCAATTGTTACATACTTATCGTGTACTCCATAACTATCGATAACTTTTATCAATCTTCCCGCCACAGTATAAATCTTAATTTTAACATCAAAGGTTTTATTTAAATTCTGCTGGAATGTAAATGTAGTTTTACCTGAAAAGGGATTAGGATAATTATAGACATCACTTACGGTAAGACTATTTCCTGAAACCACATCAAAATAAGTAGTCTCAATAGAGAAATTATTGAACACATCCCAAGCTTTTACCTGCAGTTTATAATTTCCTTCATTAAGATTATTAAACTGATAATTCACCTGCCCCGATTTACCTCCGGCATCCAAATCACCTGTAAAATATGTTGTAAAGTCGATTGGGTTATTAATATCATCATTAAGAACACCTTCTATATTATGCCCTATTCCAGTACCTGTTGTGTTTAACCCAGTAGGATCAGAAAGTTTAATAATAAGTTTGGAATTGGTATTTACTAAATAAGAATTCTTAAATGTTACATCATCAAAATAAATATCGATTTTAGGACCCGTTTTATCATTAACTGCCGTAGTATCTGTTCCGCCCACTACAATATTACTTGTAAACCCCAATCCATCAGCATTGTTGTCATAGAATAAGAATACCACTTTGCCATTCTGATTTTCGTACGAAATATCCTTTGGGACAATAAAATTGGAATTGAATTTTCCGTTTGTTACCGATACCTGTCCTCTAAAAATTATACCTCCCTGAAGGTTAATAGTTATATCCGGCTGCTCCACCATAGTGGCCTGCCTTTGAGAGTCGAATACAGAGAGAATTCCCTGTCCATTAAAGTTGGTCCATACAGAATTATCAGGTTTCAAAATTTTACCACTTATCCTAGTATTGCTTAATGCTTTTATCTGGACGTTACCGGCTAAGGACTGGCCATTGGCTGAATCTAAATTAGCCGGAAACTGCGGGATTGATAATCTTAAAGAAGGATCACCAAACAGATGATATTTCTGATCATTCTCTCCTGTTCTGACTTGTTTCATGTAAAAGTAAGCTTTTCCCACGGGTATCGGAAGATTAAGTGTATCTCGAGGAGAACCTAGCAGGTCATCATAAAACTGATTATTTAGCTCAGCGTTTTGGTCAGAATATACAGGTCTTGCGGAGGTAACAGAACCAATTGCTCCACTCCCCTCTTTCATTACAAGGAGCTCAGCCCCACTCTGGGTACCCGGAAGATCGTAGTAACCAAAGTCGCAGGTTGCAGCAGTTAAAAAGAATAAATTATCATTAATCAGTCGGGGAATTGTTGTACTATTTTGAAATACCATCTCATGAGTCCATAATTCCGGACTACCGTGACCAATAAAATTTACTATTATTGATCCGTTGTTGATAGCCTTAACAAGATCTTCAGTAACCCCCGGTTTGGTTCTTCCTAAGCTTGTAATAACCGTAGGGTATTCCCCGAGATATATTTTATTTATATCAAAAGAAACGGGTATATGGTTGGTTGCCAGATCTTCAGATTGAACGACATGATAATTTCCTTCGTATCCAGCAGTCGTCCACTGGTCATCAGCAACCATAGTTATTAAATTTTGCCAGGCTCCCTTACTATTGTCTGTTTCATATGAAATAATTTTATCAACTGCAATTTGGGCATCTGCCGGAGAATTAGCATTTATTCTTCCAATCCCCATATCGACCAAATTATCAGCACCACTAACTTCGACATAAAAATCATCCATAGGGTATGAATCAATAAGATTCACAATATTTTCAGTTTCATAAGGAATGATATAATTATTTCCAACACCCTCTATATTCTTATAATCGTAAGTTCCATCACCGAAAAGAAGGACATATTCGGGTTTAATTGTCCAATTATCATAAGCATATTTAAGAAAATTTCTTATCCCTCCGACATCCTTCATGCCACAGGAAAATTCATTATAAATCTGTTCGATATCAGCGACATAAGTTGAAATATTAAGCTTAGGGTGATTTTCTTTGAAAGATTTTAATCTGAGAGCCTGATCCATAAAATCTTTCGGAGTAATTATAACGAGTTTTGCCCCATCCTGGAATCCATGAATATTCGAGTTTATAGCAGAGACGGGATTAATAGGAGTCATAAAATTATCGTTGCCAACGGCAAGATATTTGGAGACAAAACCCTGATTCTCAGAAGAGATAAAATTGAAATCACTTCCACTTAATAGTAATGGATTAGTAATAATTTTTACATTTGAATAATCAGTAACATCATAAACCCTGATATTACTGTTGGAAAATAATTTAAGATCATATTCAATTTTAGCAGAAGTATCTTTTGAGAAAAAGATTAAATTATCATTAACAGGAGCAAGAGCTTTATTATAATAAATTTCAAACCAGTTAATATATCCTTTAGAAGCTGCGCTAGAAGCATTAAAAGTAAATTTAAGAAGGCTCCTATTAGCCGGGATATTGCCAGTAAACGATGCAGATGCCAGAGTAGGAACCCCAGAAGAATAATCAGGGTTCGGATCAGTATTTATTCCAGGAATAGAAGAATCGTAAATTGTGTTTCCATTTTCATCAAGTTTTAATTCAATATTACTAACCGGATCACTATTAATAAAATAAAACGAATAATCAATCCTTGAACCGGGAAGAAGGCTGTCAAGCATATTAGTATAAGTTCTTGAAATCGTGGCCGGATTAAATTCATCTCCGACAAAATATCTTCCGCTTTGAGCTATGTTTATAATATCCTGATGCCAATACGCGAAAGCTTTTGAACTATTCTGAACATAATTTGCCGGAGCAGGTATGCTCTGTTTGTTCTGCATTCTTTTCCCGTCAGCACCCCCTGAAGTTATCCAATAGAAATTTTGGTCAGAATAGGGATTAAACATTCTTTTAATACTTTTACTTACTGTATCATAGTCCCAGAAATTAGTTCCTTTTCCGTATAACAAAATATAATCAGCATCATCAAATTTGCCATCGGATTCACCGGCTATATAAATTGCATTTTCAACCAGATCTAAAGGAGCAGGAAGATTCACATTTTCAGGGAGTATCTTTCCGCCATTGTTATAGATCTTTATTGTACGCGGATCAACTGTACTTGCATCAATTCCAAGGGAAGCGAGCATTGATTTTGTAATTTTATAAACGCCTTCAGCGGGAGCCTCAAATTTGTACCATTTCCCGGTACTTAATACACTATTTACAGCACCTTTGGTTTTATTTAGTTTATTTGAAACAGTTTGCCAATGTTTTGCCACTGAATAATTTTTTATTACACCTGACAGAAGTTCATCATCAGCCACTGATTTTTGTGTTTGCACTGATGAAAAGTTAACTTTAATTACTAGTTTAGTATAAATTCTAATCCTATTCTCAGCGGCATTGAATTGAACGGGGTGAATTATAATGGTTTGAACCGGTACACTACGTACTAAACCGAATTCTCCAAACCCTGCGAGGTCCTCGCCAATATTATTAAAACTATTATACTTATTCCCCTGTTCATATGTGTCCGTCGGAATACCTCCGATTTTTTTCAACTTCGGAACAGGTTTTATTTTACCAGAAATCTCTTTATATGAAGAACTCAATACCTGGATAGTATTTCCAAATTCTGTAGGGACTCCAAGCGGGAAAGCATAATAAGGAATGGAAGGAATTCCAGATGTTTTATTTTCAGAGGTACTTCCTTTGAATGAAACACTTAAAAAATTCTCATTATTTATTTTAATGAAATTAGAATCAGAAATTTTAGGCGTATATTCAATAGTAAAGGAACTATAATCAGATGAAAGTATATGGAAATCTGTTTGACTTAAACAGGGTAAGGATATTAATACAAAAAGAATTACTGAGATTTTGCTTTTCATAAAATAATAATTTATTTGATTGTCAGTTACAAGAATAATACTTAATTAACTGTCAGTATCGCTCCTGTATCATCTCAAAATTTATCTCGTAGCAAAAGCTCTAATAATTCTCCAAAGTATTATGTTTAATTTAGTTAAGGTTAAGCCTAATAGTCAAGTCATTAAAATAATAATAAGTTAAAGGACTTTCGGATCATGTACGGGGACAACAGCAAAGATCAAGATTTTTAGTAAACCAACATTGAAAGATAATTCTCTTATTTGTATAAATCAAGGGATAAGACCTAATACTTCCTTGTTTTTCTTCATCGCATTTATGCAGAATTCAATATGCTCATCCAGCGGAATGCCCAAGACTTCTGCGCCGTTGATAATATCATCCCTATTCACTTTACTTGCGAAAGCTTTATCCTTCATTTTTTTTCTGACTGATTTAACTTCAACCTCATCGATTGTTTTATTAGGTCTAACATAAGTAACGGCAGTAATAAATCCAGCTAATTCGTCGCATGCAAAAAGAATTTTTCTTAAAAGAGTATCTCTTGGCACTCCGGAATAATGTGCATGTGAAAGGATAGCATTCCTGAAATCCTTATCAAATCCTTTTTCTTTAAGTATCTCCGAACCTTTTGCCGGATGATCTTCGGCAGTCGGAAACATCTCATAATCAAAATCATGAAGAAGGGCTATATTCCCCCAATACTCGACATCCTCAATGAATTTTTCTGCATATGCCCTGACACATGTTTCAACGGCATATGCATGCCTCAATAAACTTTCATTTTTAGTGTGTTCTTTCAGAACCGAAAGACAAAAGTTTCTGTCTCTAGTAATATCTTCCATTAGTATTATCCTTATTGTGGATTAAAGCCAGGGCACAAATCACCCAATAAACACTCCCGGCATTTAGGGCGCCGAGCTATACAAATTTTTCTTCCATGAGCAATGAGAAGATGTGAACCATTTACCCAATCCTTCTCAGGCAGTAATTCTTTTAATCTAATCTCGATTTTATCCGGATCATCGGATTTGATAAAGCCAAGGAGGTTTGATAATCTCTTTACATGAGTATCGACAGCTATAGCAGGAATGCCATAAGCATTCCCGACCACTACCGATGCTGTTTTCCTTCCAACCCCGGGCAATGCATTTAACTCTTCAAAAGTCCGGGGCATTTTTCCATTATACTTTTCCATCAACACCGCACAGGAGTTTTTTATGCTTCTTGCTTTAGCGCGGAAAAATCCAGAAGAATGGATATCATCTTCAAGCTCTTCGTTGGAAACATTGACATAGTCTTTTGGAGATTTATATTTCTTAAAGAGTTTAGGAGTAATTTTATTTATTTGCACATCAGTACTTTGAGCAGACAAAATAGTAGCAATCAAGAGCTCAAAGGCATTAGTAAATTCCAAAGCGCTTTTTACATCCGGATATTCTTTCTTCAAAAGGGAAAAAATCTTTTTAGCTCTTTCCTTTTCATTTTTTATCATAATCTTTATTAAAACTGGGATGTTTTATGAATAACCGTTCAACCGGTTTGTTATTTATAATATGACTCTGGATTATTTCTTCAACGTCATCGACAGTAACCCCGCCATACCAAATCTGTTCAGGATAAACTACAACGGAAGCTCCAAATTCGCAAGCATCCAGGCATCCTGAAGTATTGGCACGCACAGTTGATTTTAATCCTAACTGTTTTAGCCGCTCTGCAAATTTAATTTTTATTTCCTCTCCGCCTTTATCAAAACAGCAGCCGCGAGAATCATCTTTTGGTCTTTTGTTTTGGCAGATAAAAATATGTTTTTCGTATCTTTTCATTTTATTAAGAACTTTGCATATTGTTTCTACAGTAAAAATATGAATTTAATTATTAAAAGTATTTTTCTTTATCTTTCCCGGTGAATATTTATTATGATCTTTTAGAATAAACTGATGGACCAACCGGAACTATTTTCAAAGGATAAAGACAATCCATTAGTGGAATTCAACGAATCATTCTACCGGGATATAGAATTTAAGAACGTAAAGTACCGCGAGATGATGATTCGCGATGTTGAGTTTTACAATTGTACATTTCTTTTATGTGATTTTAGCAAGAGTAAATTCCATAATTGTGAATTTGAAAAGTGTTCATTTATTTCATGCGATTTAAGTCTTATCAAGCCTGACGGTTCAAAGTTCGTAGATGTTTCATTCAATAAATCAAAGCTTATTGGTGTAAACTGGACTTTAATTAAAGCCCTCAGTGCGCCTTCAAAGTTTAATTTCTATGAATGCAAGATTGACAACAGTTCATTCCAGGGATTAAACCTGCAAGGAATCAAGTTCACTGACTGTTCAGCACATGATGTTGATTTCTATGAAACAGATTTATCAAAGAGCGAATTTACTTCTACGGACCTGTTAAAGAGCAGATTTGTAAACACAAATCTTAATTTTGCTAATTTGTCTAAAGCAACTAATTACAGTATAGACCCCAGCCTGAATAAATTAAAGAAGACCATCTTCTCATATCCCGAAGTCACTAATCTGTTGAATTACCTGGATATAGTGATAAAGTAAGAGCCAGAAAACATCTCTTTAAATAATTTTAAATATCCTATATAGTAGTTAGGTGCGTTTTTGGCAAAAGGACGAAAAAAATGTTCAATTTATTTTTTCGTAGTGACCTATATCACGCTATTTATTGTTTTATTGCTGTTTCTTGCCTTTTAATATCATCATAGAATTGTGCAAAACTGACCATCATATAAGGGTAGAGCCATAAGAAACCTATTCCAAAAGTCAGGATACTCAACAAACCCCAGCCGAAAAACCTAAATCCCAGGCAAAACAATTTCCACTTATTGCCACGCATCATTTCTTTGCTTTTAGTGATCGCATCCAATGAACCAATCGAATTATTATCTGCGATGATAAAATATGTCATTGAATATGATAGTGCTGCAAAAATTCCAGGTACGATAAGAAGCAGCATCCAGAGTATTACAAATATTGCTATAAGAAGATATGCAGCTAATCCGACTCTAAAATTTTGAAAACCTTCAAATATTTGTGCCAGTTGTGCATCCTGTTTTCTTGAAAAAGATAATGTGAAAATTGCTATGCCGATGGACATTGGTCCACCTATGAGGATTGAA
>OCTA010000392.1_pt1 | contig 40242 bp, 34 predicted proteins | sample 1538991 | NCBI WGS metagenome assembly OCTA01 (sample SAMEA3539302, study PRJEB22396) | soil metagenome | biome: tundra; feature: field; material: soil | place: USA | collected 2010-05 | depth 0.15 m | reverse complement strand
GGCGACCCGAGTCACCTCATCGTGAGGTGGAACGGGTCGTCCCTACCGGAACCGCTCTCTGCGCCTCCCGCCGCCAATCTCCCTCTCCGGGGGACTACACGTTGAACTTGAAGTGCATGACGTCGCCGTCGCGGACGACGTACTCCTTGCCTTCGATGCCCATCTTGCCCGTCTCGCGGGCTCGGGCTTCGCCGCCGAGCTTCACGAAGTCTTCCCACCAGATGACCTCGGCCTTGATGAAGCCCTTCTCGAAGTCGGTGTGGATCGCCGCGGCGGCCTGAGGGGCTTTCGAGCCCTTCTTCACCGTCCACGCGCGGATCTCGGTCTTGCCGGCGGTGAGAAACGTGATGAGCCCGAGCAGGTCGAACCCCGTGCGCACCACCGTGTTCAGCCCCGGCTCGGTGAGACCGGCGCTGGCGAGGAACTCCGGCCGGTCGGCCGGATCGAGCTCGGCAATCTGAGCCTCGAGCGCCGCGCAGATGGCCACAATGGGCGCACCCTCCGAGTCGGCGCGCCGCTTGAGGGCCTGATAGTGCTTGTTATCTGCCAGCTTACCCAGCGATCCCTCGTCGACGTTCGCGATGTAGAACGCGGGTTTGTCCGTGAGGAGGTGCATCTCCCGCATGATGACCGGCGCCTCGGCGTGGTCGGGAAGGCGGTACGAACGCGCCGGCTTTCCGTCGTCGAGGTGCTTCGCGAGCGCCTCGCACATCTCGGTCGCGAGCTTCTCGACCGGGTTGTTCGACTTGATCATCTTCCGGGCACGGTCGGCGCGCTTGTTCACCGTCTCGAGGTCCTTGAGGCAAAGCTCCATCGTCACGGTGTCGATGTCCGCCACCGGGTCGACGCGGTTCTCGACGTGCACGACGTTCGCGTCGTCGAAGCACCGGGCGACCTGCATGACGGCGTCGACCTCGCGGATGTGCGCCAGGAACTGGTTGCCGAGCCCTTCGCCCTTGTGCGCGCCGCGCACGAGGCCCGCGATGTCGACGAAGTCGATGGTCGCGGGCACGATTCGCGCTGCATGAACCACGGCGTCGAGCGCCTGAAGGCGCGGGTCGGGCACCATCACGACGCCGACGTTCGGCTCGATGGTGCAAAATGGGTAGTTCGCCGCCTCGGCCTTGGCCGACGAGAGCGCGTTGAAGAGCGTAGACTTGCCTACGTTCGGGAGGCCGACGATGCCGATGGAGAGACCCATGTAGTTCCAGTGGGCGCGAGCTATCATGCGCGATCGACGCTCGCAAGGTGAGGGGGTCGCGCCACCGGCGGCCCCGAAGCCACGGAGGCGGCGCGCGATGAGCGCCCGGCGAACTCTCTCAGATGACGCAAGATGGCCCACTTAACGAGGCACCGAAGAACGTGACCGACAGCGCGCCGGTTTCACGCGCGCCGCTCGCCGGGCGAACGGTCGCGCTCTGCGTGACCGGGAGCATCGCGGCTTACAAGGCCGTCGAGGTCGCGAGGCTCTTGCTCAGGGCGGGGGCGAGGGTCCTGCCCGTCATGACCGCGTCGGCCGCGCGCTTCGTCGGCCCGGTGACGCTCGCCGGCATCTGCGGCGAGGCCGCCGCGACAGACATGTGGGATCCGTCGTTCGCGGGCGAACTGCACATCAAGCTCGCCGAGCGGGCCGATCTGGTCGCCATCGTCCCGGCAACGGCCGACGTGCTCGCGCGGCTGGCTCAGGGCCGCGCCGACGATCTCGTCACGGCGCTCGCGCTCTGCGCGCGTGGCCCGGTGCTCGCCGCGCCCGCCATGCACCCTCGAATGTGGGACCATCCGGCAACCGCACGCAACGTCGCCGACCTCTCGGCCCAGGCGCGCGTGACGCTCGTCGGCCCGGTGCGGGGCGAGGTCGCTTCGGGCGACGAAGGCACGGGCCGCATGGCAGACCCCGCGGCCATCGTCGCCGCGGCGACTGCGCTGTTGCAGCGCGCGCCGTCGGCTCCGTCGGAACCGGCGCGGGATCTCGCGGGCGTTCGAGTGCTCGTGACGGCCGGTCCCACGCTCGAAGACGTCGATCCCGTGCGCTTCCTGGGGAACCGGTCGAGCGGCAAGATGGGCTTCGCGCTCGCAGCCCGCGCCGCCGCCCGAGGCGCCGACGTCACGCTCGTCGCTGGGCCGGTCCACCTCGCGACTCCGCCGGGGGTGCGCCGCGTCGACGTGCGAGGAGCCCTCGACATGCGCGCCGCGCTCTGGGCCGCCATGCTGCCTGATCTCAGCGGCGTCGACGTACTGATCATGGCTGCCGCGGTGGCCGATCACCGGCCGGCCGAAGTGGCGACGACGAAGATCAAGAAGAGCGATGCGAGCGGCGCGAACGCGATGACCACGATTCAGCTCGTGAAGAACCCGGACTTGCTCGCCGAGATCGGCGCGGCTCGCGCGGCGCGGACCCCGCATCCCTCGGAACCCGCAGCGCCGTCGGCCCGCTCGTTGCCCGTCGCGCCCGTCGCGCCCCTCAACAGCCATCGCCCCGTGCTCGTCGGCTTCGCCGTCGAGACGGCCGGGGGCGCCGCGCTCGTCGCCTACGCCGAGCGGAAGCTGAGAGAAAAGCGCGTCGACATGATCGTCTGTAACGAGGCGGCCGATTCGTTCGGCCACGACGACAGCCGCGTCGGGCTCGTAACGGCGCCCACGAGCCTCGCCCAACTGAGCACCGAGTTCCTCCCTCGCGCCTCGAAATCCGCGCTCGCCGACACCATCTTGGCCCGCGTTCGCGATCTACTGTAATCGAGCCGGGGCGCTCAGCACCGGTCAGCCGAGCTGCAACGGCAGCCGATGCACGGACACCTGCAACAGCGGCCGGAGCGACTGCAACTTGGGAACGGCGCCCGACAACGACGGCTGCGAGTGCTCCACCCCCATGTGCTGCGGAGCGAGCTGCAAGACGGTTCACAGCAACGGCGTCGGCCAGAACTTCTTCGACTGCAACGGCCAGGGCAGCCACAACCAGGCGCAGGCGCAGGCCGCGTGCACGGCCTACACGGGCAACGCGTCGGCGAGCAGCCCGAGCAACGTCTGCTGCGGTTTCGGCGTACCGATCTGCTTCGGCCAGACCGCGGACTCGGTGTGCGGCTCGGCGAACGGCACGTGCTGCTGCTGGCAGTACTCGGGGCCGAACGCGGGGCGCGTCCAGAGCGAAGGCTCGAACTGCAAGCCGTCGTGCGGCTCGGGCAGCGACCCCGCCCGGAACTGACGGCGACGGGCGGCGATTCGCAGCAACCGGTGGATCGCGTGGCCACGGCTGGCGCGTCGGCCGCGCGGTGGTAGCGTCGCCCCATGGAGGTCACGGTCAACGGCGCGCGCCGCGAGGTTCCCGCAGACGTCACCGTCCGTGAGCTCATCGAGCACCTCGGATTGACCGAGGGTCCGGTGGCCGTGGAGATCAACCGTGCGGTCGTGCCGCGCGCGCGGCACGCGGAGCACCGCGTGTCGCCGGGCGACGAGATCGAGGTCGTTCACTTCGTCGGCGGGGGCTGACTCGGTCGGGTCGTTCGCTTCACCCACAAGACCACGGGGTTGAAGTCGGGCTTGATGAAGACCGGACCGCGCGAGCGCGCGCCTTCGACGAGCGACGGCGCGGTCCCCATCGTGAAGAACGCGATCGGCAGCGACGGCCGCTTCTCGAGGAGCGTGCGAGCGAGGTCGGTCCCGTCGCCGTCGGCGAGCTCGAGATCGAGAATGGCGCAGCCGAGAGACGCGAAGTCGACCTTGCGCGCCGTGGCCAGCGACGACGCTTCGCAAACGCGGAACCCGTCGATCTCCAGGCGGCGCGCGAGGACCCGGCGTGCGACCGCCGAATCGTCGACGAGGAGGACTGTCCACATGAAGCGTTCCCCCCCGCGCCGCGGACTATAGCCGAAGAGGCCGTCGCGTGCCGGCGCATCTCTTCGAGAGCTCTGCTAGAGTCGGCGCCGATCACCCATGCTGACGCACGATTTCGTCCGCAAGCTTTACGACCGCCCGTTGTTTTCGCTCCTCGACGAGGCGCGCGCGGTTCATCAGGCCAACCACCCCGAGCTCGAAGTGCAGCTCTGCACGCTCCTCAGCGTGAAGACGGGAGGCTGCCCCGAAGACTGCAAGTACTGCACGCAGTCGAGCCACTACGAGACCTCGGTCGGCCCCGAAAAGATGCTCGACGTCGACGAGGTGCTCGCCGCTGCGCGCCGCGCGAAAGACGCGGGGTCGACGCGCTTTTGCATGGGCGCCGCCTGGCGCGAAGTGAAAGACGGGCCGGCGTTCGACCGGGTGCTCTCGATGGTCCGCGGCGTCAAATCGTTGGGCCTCGAGGCGTGCGTGACGCTCGGCATGGTGACCACCGATCAGGCCGTGAAGCTCAAAGAGGCGGGCCTCGACGCGTACAACCACAACCTCGACACCAGCCGCCAGCACTACCGGTCGATCATCTCGACGCGCACCTACGACGATCGGCTCCGCACGCTCGAGAACGTGCGTGCCGCCGGCGTGACGGTCTGCTCGGGTGGAATCATCGGAATGGGCGAGAGCGTCGACGATCGCTGCGACATGTTGCGTACGCTCGCCAACCTCGATCCCCAGCCGGAGAGCGTGCCGATCAACGCCCTCGTCCCCATGGAGGGAACGCCGCTCGGGGCGCTGCCTCCGGTCGACCCGCTCGAGCTCGTGCGAATGATCGCCTGCGCTCGCATCTTGATGCCGCGGGCGCGGGTGCGTCTCAGCGCGGGTCGAACGGCGCTGTCGCGCGAGGCGCAGCTGCTCGCGATGTATGCCGGCGCGAACTCCATCTTCTACGGCGACAAGCTCCTCACGACCTCGAACCCCGCCGAAGACGGCGACCGCGCCCTCCTCCGCGACGCGGGCCTCCGCGCCATGGCCGGCTAGCGCGCCCGGCGACTACCCCTCGGCGCGACGGACGAAGACGGAGATGGTGAAGTTGCGGACGACGCGGTCGGCGCGTTTGATCCGGACTCTGCGAATCGAGAAGAGGGCGTGAAGAGGGAGCTCGGGCGGCGGGCCGAAGCGGTCGTCGGTGACCCAGACGATCGAGTCGGACCGCCGCCACTGCGCGCGAGGCCACCAGCGGTCGAAGTCGTCCGGGATCGGGGTATCGCACCCGACGCGGACGTCGCCGCGTAGATCGGCGTCGAGCTGGGCACAGATCACCCAGTGCGGCCCCACGACGCTGACTCCTTCGAGCCCCGGCGAGGCCTGGGCGGCGACCTCGTCGCGAACCGCGCCGAGAACCTCGGGCCAGCCGTAAAGCTCGTTCGCGAGATCGTAGCGTGCGTCGTACGAGGCCGGAGCCAGGCGCAGCGTTTGCGGAACGAGGACCCACGTGTAGACCGCCGCGACGAAGGCAGCGGCGAGCGCAGCGGACGCGCCCACGAGCTTGCGCGACGGAGCGTCGGTCGACCGCGCGAGGGCCGGGACCAGGGAGAGCAGCGCCGGCGCCACCCAGTGCGGCTCGGCGACGCGGCTCCAGAGCGCGAGGGGAACGAGGACGCCAGCGGGGAGCGCGCTCCCCGCCAGGAGCAACGTGCCAACGGCGTCGTGCCGGCCGCGCCAGGCCGCGCACGCCGCGAGGGCGGCGAGCACGGCGACGAGGGGCGAGAGATAGGCGAGCTGGCCGCCGGCCAACGCCGCGGCGTTCCGTAGCGAGAGGCCCGCCGCCTGCTGCGTGTCGCCCAGGCGATGAACGAAGAGCGGCCACCCGCTGCGCGCCTCGAACACTGCGATCGGTGCGACGACCACGACGCCGGCTACCAGCCCCGCCCAGGGCGGGAGCGTGCGCGCGTGCGCGCGCGCGCTGCGCGAGGCATACGTCACCGCCAGCGACGCGAGGAGGAGCGCGCCGCTGACCTTCGATGCGGCGGCCGCCCCCGCGAGGAGGCCGGCGCCCGCGAAGGCGAAGGTCGCGCGCGGGCTCCCCGGGGTGGCCTCGAGCGCGAGCGCCGCCAGCCCAATCGCGCCCGTCCAGAACGTCGCGAGCAGGAGATCGGGGGTCATGGCAAAGAGGCCGATGGCGATCTCGGGGACCACCGCGAAGACGAGGGCCGCCGCGAAGGCTCGGCGCCAGGAAGCCCCAGCTCCCCGGCACGCGAGCGCCATGGCCCAGGGGACGAGCGACGCGAGCACGGCGGTCATCAGGTGCGCGCGCTCGGGGCTCGGCGCCGTGCCTCCGCCGAGGGCGCGCGCAACGAGGCCGATGAGGGGGGGGTGATCGAGGTACGCAGGTTGCGGATGCACGGCGTACGCCGCGTAGAGCGCCTCGGAGTCGCCGAAGCCGACGCGGGTCGCCGCGTAGAGGCGGATGGCGAGGAGGCTCGCCGAGAGCGCGGCGAGAGCCCACAGCTCTTGCCGTCCGTCGTGCGCGCGGGTCGTCATCGGGTCACGCTGGCCTCGCTGGTCACGCGCTTTGCCCGGGTCACGCTGCTCACGCTGCTCACGCTGCTCACGGCTGCTCATGCCGCGTTCGCGCGCACGCCCAGCCAGGGCGCCAGCATGCGCGCGACGGCAACGGAGGGCGTCCGTTCGTCGCCGAGGGTGGCCTCCACCTCGTCGCACGCGACCGCGAGAACCGCGCGGCGATCGAGCGCGTCGGCGAGCGCCTGGGCGATGCGGGCCGGCTGCACGTCGCGCTGCAGCAGCTCGGTGAAGGCGCGCCGCCGCAGCAACACGTTCGGGAGCGCGACGTGCGGCGTGGTCACCAGCATCCGGGCCGCGAGCTCGGTCGTGATCCCGACGCGGTACGCGATCACGGGCACAGCGCGCGACAGCGCCGCCTCGAGCGACGCCGTGCCCGAAGCGCAGAGCGAGGCGTCGAACGCGCGGAGCACGCTCATCGCGCCGATCTGGGGATCGACGTCGAAGGTGCCGACGCGCCGGGCCTTGCAAAGGACGCGAACCCAGTCGCGCGTCGCCCCGTCGAGGCTGGACGCGACCAGGACGCGGGCGTCGACGCTGGCACGATCGGCGCGCACGCGTTCGTAGCCATCGAGCATCGAAGTGAGCAACCGGCGCACCTCGTGAGGGCGGCTGCCCGGAAGGATCGCCACGGCGGGGGCGTAAGGCGTCATCGCGAGGGTGCGGCGGGCAGCGTCCCGGTCGAGGGGCTCCGTCTCCCGCGACGGGTGGCCGACGTAGTGAGCGTCGACGCCCGCGGCGCGCCAGAGGGGCGCTTCGAAGGGGAGCATCACTGCCATTCGATCGACGCAGCGCCGCAGGGCCGCCGTGCGCCCGGCGCGCCAGGCCCAGACCTGCGGCGCGCCGTACCACAAGACGCGCACCCCATTCGCCCGGAGCTGGGGGGCGAGGCGCGCGTTGAACTCGGTGTAGTTCACGAGCAACGCGGCCCGCGGGCGGCGGGCGCGCATTGCACGTACGACGGCGCGCCACGCGAGCAGGACCGAGACCGTGCGTGCCCCCGTTTCGCCGACACCGAGCGCCGTCGACGCTCGAAGGTCCCCGACGAGCGTCGCTCCGCGGCCTGCGAGGGCCGGTCCGCCGAGCCCGAACGCATCGACGCCCGGCAGGCGCGACAGCACCGCGCTGGCGGCACGATCGCCGGACGCCTCGCCGGCGACGACGAGCAGGCCGCTCACGCGCTGGCCTCGGCGGCCGCGCCCAGCAATGCCCTCGCGATCGCTTCGCCGTCCTGCGCGACCCGGAAGGCGCCGATGCCAGGAACGCGCGAGACCTCCGCGGCGCTCTGGATGCCAGCGTTGACGGCGTCCTTCAAGCAATGACCCGGCAAGACGACCTGCTCGTCGACGCCGCGCCGCTTCGCCTCGCTCCGCCTCCACGCGATGAGGCGCTGCTCCCGTTCGCGGCGGAGCCGTGCCTCCTCGGCAGGCATGCGGGCCGGCTCGAAGTACGCGCGCTCGATCTCGGGGATCCGGTCGCCCGCGCTCGCGAGGCCGCGGAGCAGCGTAGCCGCGAAGCCTTGACCGTCGGGCGTGGCCATCGAGATCCCCCGGATCCGCGCGAGGGCCTCGGCGTTCGAGGGGCGCGTGCGCGCGATCGCGAGGAGCGCGTCGGCCGAGGCGACCTGATGGGGCGGGACGTCGCGACGCTCGGCCTCGTGTTCGCGCAGCTCGGCGGCGACGCGGAGCGCGGCGAGCTCGCGCTCGGCGAGGCGTCCGGCGCCCTTCACCCGCGCGTAGGCCGGGACGACCGGTGCTGGCTGCGAGGCGGCCGCCGCCGACGCGATGCGGTAGCGCGTCTCTTCGAGGACGGCCTCTTCGATCCCGCGCTCCTGGAGCTCGCTCCACAACTTGCGTTCGAGCGCTTCGAGGTGCGCCACGTCGGCCGCGAGATACTCGAGCATCGACTCGTCGAGCGGACGCTCGCGCCAGTCGTGTTGCTGCATCGTCTTCGTGATGTGGATGCCGAGCTCGACGTCGAGCAACGTGGCGAGGCCCGTGGCCGGGCGCGACAGCATCCTGGCGGCGACCGACGTGTCGTGGACGTTGGCCAGCGCAACTCCGCACTCTGCGAGCAGGCGCGCGTCGAAGGCGACGTCGTGCACGATCTTGACGGGGCCGTCGACGCCGAGCACGGGTGCCAGCGACGCGATCGGCGCTGTGAGCACGTCGACGATGGCGATCTCGCGACCGCCGTCCCAGCCGAGCTGCACCGTGCAGGGGCGCGCATGGTAGGCGAACATTCCGCTCGCCTCGATGTCGAGCGCGAGCCGGCCGTCGCGGCCCACATGCCCGATGCTCGTCAGTAAGTCGCGCAGGGCGTCATCGCGTGTCACCACGACGGGGTGCGGCGGCTGCGACGGCGGGCGCATGGGGCGCCTGGGTTATCACATTCGAATCAGGGTCGCTCGCGGCGCGACGCCGCCGGCGGAAGCAGATCCCCAGCGTCAGCGCAACCGCCGCGGCGCCCTCGGAGAGGGGCGCGCCGCCTTCTGCAGGAAGTTGGCTCGCGGCCGACAGCGAGCAGCCGTTGGTGCTGCTGGGCTGCGGCTGGGCGCACTCGCTCTGAAAGCCGTGGCGCGGGGTCGGGTCGCACGCCGCCCCGGCGACCACGCCCGACGCCGCGACCGCCGTGGCGACCGCTCGGCTTCCGTCGGGCAAGTAGATCGAACAGAGGCCTTCTGTGTCGTCGGTGCCAAGCGTACGCATCGATGTCGTGCCGACCATGTAACGCGCGAGCATCGCCGCGCCGGTCTCGCCCGAGTGCGCCATTCCGAGAAAGTGACCGGTCTCGTGCTGGATGATGCTCTGGAAGTCGAAACCCATTGGCGGGGGATCGCCGAGCGAAAGCTCGACGGAGGGGGTGGAGTTGATCTCCATGTCGGCGTCGTAGATCTCGCCCGAGTCTTTATCGAACGTGATCGTCGTCAGCCCCAGCGTATTGGCCGAGTCGTCGTGAGGCCACACATCGTCGTGGAAGACGATGACGTGCTGGTTGCCCTGATCGGAGCTGTATTGCACGAGATCGCACGAGACGGGGCCGAGGTCGCTGACATCGATGCTCACGCGACCGCCGCCGGCGCCGGGGCAAACGGTCGACGTCCACTGCGCGAACGCGGCCGCCAAGAGGCGCGAGGCATCCTGGTAAGGCACCTGTCGGCTCGCGTCCGCTTGAATGTCGTAGCTGACGCACGCGTTCGCCCAGTAGAGTGGGAGGATCTTCGCCGGCGGACTGAGCATGGCGCACCTCTCCTCGAAGTTGGGCGGGTAACACTCGCCCGGGCTCGGCGCGAAGCCGGGAGGCAGACCGCAGGTCGTGGTTCGGCAATACGCGTCGCTCGTCGTGGCCGCCGTGAGGGACGCGACGAGCGCGGCGATACCGAGCGCGACCGCGAAGACGATCGGACCACGCTCAGCGGGCATGCGCTGCGCCCCACGCCGCGGCGACGTCCCGCGCGACATCGTCAACGACGCGTCCGTGAACGACGTCTGCCGCGAGCCGTGGCGGGGCGGCTGCCGGGGCCGCGGGGCGAGGTTCGAGGAGCATCCCGACCGCATTGCTCTTCACGAGGTGCGCGGGCGCGACACCGTCGGCGACGACGGGGAACTGCCCCTGGCCGCGCGCCGTGACCACGTAGGCGCCCACGGGGCCCGGCCGGAGGAAGAGGAACGATGTCTCGCCCGGCGCGAAGGCCGCTTCGCCTTCGACGATCTGCCCCACGTTGCCGACGATCCCGCCCATTGTGCGGATCCACGCCTCGCTGCCCGTTCCGAGCACGCCGGCCACCGGGCGATCGACATGAACGCGGGTGTACGTGTAGATTCGCCCATTCTCCCAGACCGGGCGCGACTCGACGCTCGTCACCACGGCGGCGGCGCTCGACTCGTGCAAGAGGCCGTCCCACGTGACCGCGATCGAGACGGACGCGGACGCGCGCGACTCGACGAGCGATATCAGGGATAAAGCCATTGGCGGGCACGACGCTGCAATCGCCATGAAGAGCGTAGCAGCGCGCGAAGCTCGACGCGTGCGCGGCATGATTGACCTCGCTCCACGGTAGCACATGGCCAGTCGCGAGACCTTTCGTCGCCGGCCGCGAGCGGGCACCGAGAGGAAAGGCGCTCTCGCTACGTTCGCCGTGCGATCGATTGGCGCGATTGGCGCGATTGGCGCGATTGGCGCGATTGGCCGATCGTTTCAGTCGTTGGTAGGCTTGGTCCAGGGAAATGCGAGAGGCATCCACGCGGGCTGGATGCCCATGCGGTCGCGGCGAATCGCCTCCCAGTCGGCGAGGTACGGCCCGAGGAACGCGGCTGTCGTCGCGAGCGTCAGCCCGGCAACCACATCGACGAGATAGTGCCACCGCAAGAAGAGCGTCGCGATGATGATCTGCGTGGCCACGAAGGCCATGACCCACCACGTGTACTTGAACGGCACGAGCCGCCGGTTGCGAAAGCTGAAGATCGCGATGAACGTGGGCACCGCCGTGTGCAGCGAAGGAAAGATGTCCTTCTGCGCGCCGCCCGCGTCGACCGCTTCACGCACGAGGGGCCAGAAGGTGGCGCCGTGAAGCTCGTGCTGGAACGAGTCGCGCAGATACCAGTACGGTCCCCAGCCGGGGACCACCATGTAGAGCAGGTGGGCCGTCAAGAAGATCAACAGGAACCCGACGCCGAAGCGCGCGAGCACTCGCTCGTCGCGCAGCCAGTAGAGCATCGGCAAGACGTGGACGGTGAGGATGAGGAAGTAGAGGAAGTAGAAGAACGCGAACCACTCGGTGGTCGACTCGTTGACGAACCGATCGAGCCAGACGCTCGGCTCGAAGCCGAAGACGTGCAAGTCGAAGGCGTAGATCCGCGCGTCCATTGCCCAGGGGCTCACGGCCGGCAGGATCTCGCGGAGCTGAAAGAAGGTCCCGAGGAGCGTGGCCATGATCGCGGTTCGGTAAAGGAGCGAGCTGGCGGCGCCGCCCCAGCGAAGGAGTTGCAGGCGCACGAGCGCGAGCACGAACATGAAGGCGCCCAGGTCGCCCGCGACATGCACGATGCACACGCCGCGGTTGCTCCCCTTGCCGAACACCAGCGCGGCCAGGATCGCGGACAGGTATCCGATGAGCAGCCAGTCTTGCGAGGCGAAGCTGTTGACGAACGCGGCCCACGACGCGGGCACGCGCTCTTCGGCTGCGTCCTGGCCGGTCGCGTGGGCCGCGATCGAGCCCGCCGCCAGGGCATGCGAAATGGCGCCATCGGTCGCTGCGCGACGGGTACTTCGTGAGGCCTTCGCGCCCCTTGCCTTCATGCGGGCCATGCGCCTGGGTCCGAGCTGCCGCGCCTCGTTGACGAGAGGGCGAAAGCGCCGCTCATTGCTACTTCCTTATGGGTCACGACGGCTAAATGGTTGACGATAGCTAACCACGGCTCTCGGCACCAGACAACGTCTGCGAGCCGCCTTCGGGGGTGCGAAATCCACGTGGCAGCTCGATGGCACCTCGCTTCCGGATCGCGGCGCTAGGAGGCCGTCGCGCATAGCGCGACCGCCTCCGTCGTGACTTCCCAGGACGCGGACGGCTGCGCCGCCGCTAGAGAGCGCGTCGTAGACCGAGGACGATGAGGGGCTCGTTCGAGCGGCGCATGGTGACGAGGTCGCCCATCGTGACGTCGTGGACCAGGTGGTCGCCGTCGATGAAGACGCGGGCATCGCGCATGCGGCTCTTGACCATGAGGCTCTCGCCGTCGCCAACGAGCCCGAGCGTCATCTTCAGGGGTTCGCCGTGGATCCGGTACGGCTCGCGGACCACGTATTGAAGGGCGCCGGAGTCGAGAGGCAAGATCGATCCCCCCGCGCTTCGTTGAGCCGCGGTGGAGCCGGCGGCGGGGCCGACCCAGATCCCGCTCGACTTGTGCTCCTCTTCGGCGAGCGTGCGAATGGAACCGCCACGCTCTTCGGCGTGGAGCCGCAAGATGTAGCGCGAGGTCGCCGCAGGCGACTGACTGCTGATGAGCGCCTCGTTGAGGACGCGATCGTGCAGAGGCTCGCCGTTCAGTTCGACGCGCATCCGGGTCAGCTCGACGCGCTCGAGTGCGCCTTCGAGCGCGGCGGCGATCGCCTCGTGGACCTGGCCCTTCTTCGCTGCACAAAAGAAGCCGATCGAGTGCGCCGGCGCGCTGTTCACGCCCAGCAGCGGCACGAGCGATCCGATGCCGTGCGAGGCGCCCAGGAGGGTCCCGTCGCCTCCGACTGTGACGACGAGGTCGCAGCGGCCCTCGATGTAAAAGTGATGCGGCTGATCGTGCCAGACGACGTCGACGCCGAGATGCACGAGGGCGCGGCGCACCTCTTCGACGGTCTCGGTGTGGTCGAGGTGGCCGGGCAGCATCCGCCGCACGCTCTCGTCGCCGGCTTCGAGGAGCGCGACGATGCGCGGGTCGTGCTCCTCGTCGACCCATTTGGTCCACGAGGAGCGCTTGAGCACGACGTATACCCGGTAGGGGCGCCGGGGCCGTGTGGCCGTCACGGGTCCACCTCACGGCGAGGGGCCAGGCGAGCGGCCAGGCGAGCGGCCTGGCCATGGGTGCGAGGAGACCGCGCGTCGAGCCCCAGCTCCTCGACGAGCCGGCGCGCCACGAGCTCGGTCTTCGAGTCGCGGATCGCGCCCTCGCGGCAAAGGTCGAGGACGTCGAGCAGCGGGAACGCGCAGACGGACGCCGCGCGCTCCAAGGCAGAGCCGTCTTCGGTCGGAGTCTCACGCATTCGCGGGTCGACCTCGATGCTGAAGAAGAGATGGCGCTCGGCGATCACGGCGGGAACCGGGAAGAGCCAGGGCCCGAGCGGCTTCATGTCGCTCGCGGTGGCCGTGAAACCGAGCTCTTCGCCGAGCTCGCGCGCCGCCGTGGCGGCCGGATCTTCGCCCGGCTCGACGAGCCCCGCCGGCACCTCCCAGAGGTTTCCGTCGCTGAGCGGCAGAACGGCGCGGAGGGCACACGGGGGTCGCACGGCAGAGCGAAGGTACAGGTGGTGGACCCCGCGCTCGACGAAATACGCAGCAATGGCCGTCGCGTCGAGCGCCGCCCGCATCACCACGTCGTACGGGAACGGCGGGCTCTCCGTCCCGTCGGGATAGATCGCGACGAGGTCGAGGCGCGAAAGGTTCACGAAACCGCCCGTGGTGCGGGCCTCGGCGGTTCGGTCTCGCGCGATTCGAAGGCGTATCGCGGGGGGAGGGGCGATAGGACGGGGCAGGGGGACGACGGGGGCGAAGGGCCGGAATTCGAGCGACGAACGGGGGGAGGCCGGGTGGGTGGATGCGCGGCAGCGGGACCAGTAGCAGGTCGAGAATTGTCTAGCGCTGTCGCCGTGCCGAGCCAAGTGACGCCCCTCGGAATGCGCTCGCGGCCCGGGACGTCCATGCAGGTGCGAACGCTTGCGGAAACCGCGCCTGTGCGGCCGGTCCTCGGGCTGCGATTTGCTAGACTACGAAAGGAGAGCGACGCAGAAGCACGAAGAGGTCGAGAAACTTTCCCCGAACGTCGGACGTCAACACCGGATGACCACCCAGGAGCACGGGATCGAGCAGATTCGTCGTCTCGCGCGGCACGCGGAGCGACGCATCCGGCTCGAGCGCATGCTCCGTGTGGGTGCGAAGGCGCTCTGTGCGGCGCTCGTCCTGGCCATCGTCGACGTCACGGGCCGCAAGCTGGGTCTTGTCGCAGAGCGTCCTACGCGAGCCATGCTGGCGTTCGACGCCGCTGGCGTCGTCGCGGCAACCGCAGCCGGGTGGGCGTGGCGCGTGCCGACCTGCGCCGGAGCGGGCGCCCTCGATCGCTTTCATGTCCTCCACGATCGTCTGGTCAGCGCGCTCGCGTTCTCGCAGGCGAGCCCGCGAACGCCCTTCATGGACGCGGCGATCGATGACGCCGTGGTCGCCGCGTCGGTTGCCGAGCCGCGTCGTGCCGTTCCGATTCGGTGGCCCCGTCCACTCGGCGCGGCCGTGGCTCTTGCGGCAACGCTCGCGGGGGTCCTCCTCTTCGAGGTCCGCGCCCATGTTCCGGCGGCCCACGCCAGGACGATCGATCCGATCGAGATGGCGCCCGACGACCTCGACGACGTCAAAGACTTTCTCAAGCACATCCAGCAGAAGGACTCGAACGACGACACTAAGGCCCTGGTCGACGAGTTCAACCGCCTCGTCGACGACATCGCGAGCCGTCGCCTCGATCGCACCGAGGCGTTCCGGCGCATGGAGGCGCTCCAGGAAAAGCTGCTCGACGGCGCTGCGGCTGACCGAAAAGCGCTGGAGCGGCAGATCGAGTCGATGGGCGAGGAGCTCAAGAAGGCCGAGCTCACGCGGCCCGCCGGCGAGGCGATGACCGACGCGAGGCTCGACAAGGCCCGCGATGCCCTCGAGGCGCTGTCGAAGAAGGTGCGTGCGGCAGCGCAAGGTGGCGCCGTCGACAAGGCTCAGCTCGATCAGATGCGCGAGGCCATCAAGAAGGCCGCCGAGCAGGCCGACAAGCACTCGCAAGAGGTCGAGCAGCGCCGTCAGGAGCTGGCAGAAGACATCTTGAAGCGCAAGGAGCGCATGGCCGACGGCGGCGGCAGCGACGAAGAGCGGAGCCTCCTCGAGAAGAAGCAGCGCGAGCTCGAGCGCCTCGACCGCGACGCCGGCGAACAGAAGAGCGCCGGCCGTCAGCTCGATCGCCTCGATCGCGAGCTCGAACAGGCCGCCGAAGATCTGATGAAAGATCTCGGGGCCAGCGCCGACGATCTCGACAAGGGCGCCGAGGACCTGAACCAGATGGAGCAGGAGCAGACGACGCAGGAGGAGAAAGAGCAGCTACGCCAGAAGCTCCAGGAGATGCGTGAGCTCCTGCGCCAGCAGGGCCAGGGTGGCAAAGGCCAGATCGTCCGACTGAAACGCTTCGGTCAGAGCGCGCGCGGTCAGGGCGGTCAGCAGGGCGGCGACGGGGAAGGGCAGCAAGGCCAGGGTCAGCCGGGTCAGGGTCAACAGGGGCAAGGTCAGCCGGGTCAGGGAGGCGAGGGCCAGGGTCAGGGCGGCGGAGGCCAGGGTCAGCAAGGCCAAGGTGGGGCGCAGGGCGGCCAGCAGGGCGGGCAAGGCGGCGAGACCTGGGTCGTCGGGCCGGGCGGCGAGAAGCTCTTGATGCTCTCGCGCGGTCAGGGCGGCGGCGGTTCCGGGCAAGGCAACGGCGGCGAAGGCGAAGGCAAGGGCGCGCCGGGTCACTGGGGAACGGGGCACGATCCGAAGATCCAGGGCCAGGCGACGAACCCCACGATGGGCACGCAGGACACCCAGGTGCAGGGCTCCGATTCGGGCCAGGGCGGCTCGCGCAGCCAGGTGATCCTCGGCGCGTCGGAGCGCGGCTTCGCGTCGAAGGGCTACAAGAAGGTCTACACCGAGTACCACCAGGTCGCCGAAGAGTCGGCCGCCAAGGACGAGATTCCCGGCGGCTATCGGTTCTACGTCAAGCGGTACTTTCAGCTCATTCGCCCGCGCGACGAATGACCGGTTCGCGCGCACGCCGCTGTCGAGCAGCTGCCGCGTGAACGCTTTCACCCACGAGTCCGTTCGAAGTTCGAAGAGGAGAGATGACGATGTCCGAGGCCGAGGCTGTGCGGGACAAGGTCGCGCGGTTCAGGACGCAGATCGACGATCTGCGCAGCGAGATCGCCAAGGCCATCGTGGGCAACCGCGAGGTCATCGACGGAGTCATCACCTGCATGCTGGCGGGTGGCCACGCGCTCCTCGAGGGGGTGCCCGGTCTCGGCAAGACGATGCTCGTGCGCACGCTCGCCGAGACCCTGTCGCTCACGTTCTCGCGCATCCAGTTCACGCCCGATCTCATGCCCGCCGACATCCTCGGAACGACGGTGATCGACGAAGGCCAGGGCGGCGCGAAGGCCTTCGAGTTCCGCAAGGGCCCGATCTTCGCGAACATCGTGCTGGCCGACGAGGTGAACCGCGCGACGCCCAAGACCCAGAGCGCGCTCCTCGAAGCGATGCAGGAGCACCGGGTGAGCGTCGGCAAGCGAACGCACACGCTCGACGAGCCGTTCGTGGTGCTGGCCACCCAGAACCCCCTCGAGATGGAGGGCACGTACCCGCTGCCCGAAGCGCAGCTCGATCGCTTCTTCTTCAAGCTGCACGTGCCGTTCCCCGGGCGTGACGAGCTCCGGCAGATCCTCGAGCGCACCACAGGCGGCACGGTCGAGCCGTGCCGCGCCGTGCTCGATCGCGACGCGATCCTCGAGATGCAGCGGCTCGTCCGCCAGGTGCCGGTCGCGCCGCACGTGCGGGACTACGCCATACGCGTCCTCCAGGCGACGCATCCCGAGGGGCCCGACGCGCCCGACCTGACGAAGCGATTCGTGCGCTACGGCAGCTCGCCGCGCGGCGGTCAGGCGGTGCTGCTCGCTGCGAAGATTCGCGCGCTCTTCGACAATCGCTTCGCGGCGAGCGTCGACGACGTACGCGCCGTGGTCCACCCGGCGTTCCGTCATCGCGTGCTCCTCAACTTCGAGGGCGAGGCCGAGGGCATCAAGACCGATCAGGTCATCGACGCCATCCTCAAGGCCATCCCCGAGACCACCGCCGAGAAGGCGGCCGCGCGCGTCAACTGAGCGCGGCCCGCACGCTTCCCGGAACCCGGTCGCCATGACTCGAACTGCCTCGTCCACAGGCGTCCTGGCCTCGCTGTCCTCGTTCTTTCGTCGCGCTCCCCGGCGCGTCGAGGGAGACGAGCAAGATCTCTTCGACGATGAGTTCCAGCGCAAGCTCGAGTACCTCGCGCTCGTCAGCCGCCGGGTGTTCTCCGGGCGGCTCCGCGCCGAGCGGCGCACCAAGAAGAGCGGCAGCGGAGTCGAGTTCGCCGACCACCGCGACTACCAGCCCGGCGACGACTTTCGCACGCTCGACTGGAACGTCTACCAGCGCTTCGGGCGGCTCCTCGTTCGCCTCTACGAAGAAGAAGAAGACCTCGCCATCTATCTGATTCTCGACACCAGCGGGTCGATGGCCTTCAAGTCCGACCGCGGCGCCGCCGGCACGAAGCTCGCGTACGCGAAGAAGATCGTGGCGGCCCTGGCGTACGTGGGCCTCGCGAATCTCGATCGCGTGAGCATCGTGACGACCAGCGACCGCATCCTCGAGCGCATGCCCGAGACGCGGGGCAAGGCGCGCATCTTCAAGACGTTCCGCTTCCTCCGGTCGGTTGGCGCCGAAGGCACGACGCACCTCGGCGACGCGATGAAGACGTTCGTCGCGCAGCACAAGCGCCGCGGGCTCGCCGTGCTGGTAAGCGATCTCTACGACCCGCAGGGCTTCGAGCGCGGGATCAACGTGCTCCGCTACAACAAGTTCGACGCGTTCGTCGTCCACGTGGTCGACCCGGCCGACGCCCGGCCGAAGCTCCAGGGCGACGTGCTCGTCTACGATTGCGAGACGGGCGACGAGCGCGAGGTCACGGTGACGGCGAAGGTGCTCGACCGCTTCGGCGCCGCTTACGCCGAGTACCTCGCCGGGGTCGAGCGCTTCTGTTCCTCGCGCCAGGTGCCTTACGTGACCGCGAGCGTCGACGTACCGTTCGACGAGCTCATCCTCCGGGTCTTTCGGCGAGGAGGCTTTCTCCGGTGATCTTCGCCGGGCTCCCTCTCGCTGAACTCGCGGCCATCTTCGCGGCCGTGGGCTTCGGCGTGGCCGTGCTCTACGTCCTCAAGCTGCGGCGGCGGGTCGTGGCGGTTCCGTTCTCGCCGCTCTGGGAGCGCATCCTCCGCGACAAGGAGGCGACCACCCTCTTTTCCAAGCTGAAGCGGCTCCTCTCGCTCTTCTTGCAGCTCGCGCTGCTCGCGCTCCTGGTCCTGGCGCTCGGGGATCCTCGGGCCGCGGAGAGCCTCATCAAGGGCCGCACGGTCGTGGTCCTCGTCGATGCGAGCGCGTCGATGCAGGCGACCGACGTGGCGCCGAGTCGGCTCGGCGTCGCGAAAGCCGAGGTCAAGAAGATGATCCGCGGGCTCGGCGGGGCCGATCGGATGCTCGTCGCCCAGATGGACGCCGTCGTGACGCCGCTCGGGCCGCTGACTGGCGACACCTCGTCCCTCGAGCGCGAGGTCGACTCGGTCGTGGCGACCGACGCGCGGGCAGACTTTCCGCGCGCGCTCCGCTTCGCGACCGACGCGCTCCGCGGCACCGACCGCGCCGAGATCGTGGTCGTGTCCGACGGCGCCCTCGGCCCCGCCGAGGACGCGTCGGGGCCCGTGCACATGGGCGACGCGAAGCTCAGTTACGTGCGCGTCGGCAAGAGCGGACGCAACGTGGGCGTCACCGAGTTCTCGGTCCGGCGCTATCCGCTCGACCGGAGTCGCTACGAGGTAATGCTCGAGCTCACGAACAGCGGCGCCCAGGCTGAAGACGTCGAGCTTCAGCTCCTGGGCGACGGCGCGCTGGTCGACCTGACGAAGCTGCGGTTGCAGCCGGGAGAGCGATTGCCGCGCTTCTACCCGCAGCTCTCCGGCGCGAGCCGTACCCTCGAGGCGAAGATCGCCCGCGCAGACGGCACGCACGACGACCTCGCCGCCGACGACCACGCCTACGCGCTGCTCCCCGAGCGCCGGCGCGCCAAGGTGCTCGTGGTGACGGCCGGCAACACGTACCTCGAGGCCGCGCTGCTCCTCGACGAGTACCTCGAAGTGACCGAGGTCGCGCCGGTGCCACCGCAAGCCTACGCATCGGCGATGGCCCGCGGCGGATGGGACGCGGTCGTCTTCGACGGCGTGACGCCCGCCGAGCTCCCCCGGGCGCCGGCTCTCTATCTCGATCCGCGCGGCCCCGGCGGGCCGGTCCGCGTCGAGGGCGTCCTCAAGACGCCCGGGTTCGACAAGATCGACCGGAAGCACCCGGCCGTGCGCTTTCTCGCGCTCGACGACGTGAACGTCGCCGAGGGGCACAAGCTCGTGCCCCAGAGCGGCGACAAGGTCCTCGGCGCCTCCGACCGCGGAGCGTCTCCCATCCTGGTGGCCGGGACGCGCGCGGGGTTCAAGTTCGTGGCGGTCGGGTTCGACGTCCGCGCGAGCGACTTGCCGCTGCGGATCGCGTGGCCGCTGTTCATTCTCGACTGCCTCAACTGGTTCACCGACGAAGACGCCCAGTATCTTTCGGCCTATCGCACGGGCGAGGTCTGGCGAATCCCGCTCGGGGGAGCGGCGGCGCAGGCCCTCGTCAAGATGCCCGACGGGAGCACGCAGCCCGTCGCGGTGCACGACGGTCGCGCGGTCTTCCTCGGCGAGCACGCCGGCTTCTACGAGGTGTCCGGCGCCGGCAACCCGCCGATCGCCGCCAACGCCGCCAACGCCGCCGACACCAGCGGCGGCCGGGTGGCGTTCGCGGCCAACCTCCTCGACGCCGAAGAGAGCGCGATCGCGCCGCAAGATCGCGTCGTGGTCGACGGCAAAGAGGCCGGTGAGGTGACGGGCTTCCACTTCGGCGTGCGTCGCGAGATCTGGGTGTACCTGTTGCTCGCGGTCGCGCTGCTGACGGTCCTCGAGTGGGCGACATACCACCGGAGACTCACCGTATGAGCGGGGCTGTCTCGCGTTTCGGCGCGCGCTTCACCTCGCGGCTCGGCCGCGCCGGGGTGGGTGCCCTCGCCCTCGGCGTCTTCGGCGCGGGGCTCTGGGCGTACCTGCGCTACGTCTGGTACGCGGGGCCGACGCTCACGTGGTCGCATCGGACGAGCGAGTACCAGCTGCTCGCGCCGCGAATGCTCGGCATCGCGCTCCTCGCTCCGTACTTTCTCTGGATCATCGGCCGCTCGCTCGCCGACTTGCCACCGGCGCAGCGGGCCCTGTCGGTCGCGCTTCGCGTGGGGTTCGTCGCGCTCATCGCGCTCGGGCTGGCGCGCCTCGCGCGCACGGCGACGACGCAGAAGGTGTGCACCATCTACCTCGTCGACGTGAGCGACAGCATCTCCGACGCCACGCTCGAGGACGCGCGCGGCGAGGTGCAAAAGGGCGTCGACGCGCGCGGGAAGGACGATCTCGTCCGGCTCGTGACCTTCGCGAAGCGACCGCGCGCGGTTCCGCTGGGGGACGAAGCGGGAACGCTGACCGGAGCGCGCGCGGCGATCGTCGTGCCCGCCCTCGAGCGCCACGGGCCCGGGCTCGGCGCGGGGACGGACGTGGCGAGCGCGATGCAGCTGGCGTACGGCCTGTTCCGGGAAGGGTACTTGCGGCGCGCGGTGATCCTGTCCGACGGCGTGCAGACCGACGGCGACCTGCTGGCCGAAGCGAACCGCGCGAAGCTCTACGGGGTCAAGCTCTTCGCGGTGCCGTCGAAGCGCCCGGTGCCGGGCGAGGTCGCGATTCGCGAGCTTCGAGTCCCGGACAAGGTCCGTGAAGAGGAGACCTTCGACCTGCACGCACAGGTGTTCTCTTCGGTCGCACAGAAGGTGAAGCTCTCGCTCAAGCAGGGCGACGTCGTCAACGGCCTCGAGGGCGTGAAGGTGGTCGACCTCCAGCCGGGCGACAACGACGTCGTCTTCAAGAGCAAGGCGGCGGTGCCGGGCGAGGTCACTTACTCGCTCGACGTGAGCGAGGCCCCCGACGATCACTTCTCCGAGAACAACCGCGCGACCGCGGTGGCCGCGGTCGTCGGCATGCCCGTCGTGCTCTACGTCGACGGGAACCCCTCGCGCGCGTCGTACCTCTCCGCCGCTCTCAGCGCGCAGCAGCTCAACGTCGACACCTTCGACCCGCTGCCGACATCGCTGCGCGAGGCCGAGAAATACGACTTCATCATCTTGAGCGACATGCCCGCCGAGAAGGTGTCGCTCACGCAGCAAGACACCATCGAGCAGTACGTGCGCGATCTCGGCGGCGGGTTCCTCTTCGCGGGCGGCGAGAACGGCTACGGGCTCGGCGGCTGGTACCACACGACGATCGAGCGGATCCTGCCCGTGCGCATGGATGCCGAGAAGCGGCGCGACGAGCCCGAGGTCGCGATGGCGCTCGTCATCGATCGCTCCGGATCCATGCAGGGTCTGCCCCTCGAGATGGCCAAGCAGGCCGCCAAGGCCACCGCCGACACGCTCGCGGCCGACGACCTCCTGGAGGTGATCGCCTTCGACTCGCAGCCCACACGCATCGTGCGCATGACGCCGGCCAAGCACAGCGCGCGCATCCAGAGCGACATCGCGCGCATCCAGGCGGGGGGCGGCACCGAGATCTTCGCGGCGCTCGACACCGCCTACCAGGCGCTCTCGACCACCCGGGCCAAGCGAAAGCACGTGGTCCTGCTCACCGACGGGCAGGCGCCGCAGAACGGGATCCGCGATCTGGTCCAGGCGATGGCGGCCGAGGAGATCACCGTGACCACCGTCGGCCTCGGCGGCGGCGTCGACGAGAGCCTCCTGCGCATGGTGTCGGACGTCGGCGGAGGCCGGTTCTACAAGGTGCTCGACCCGCAGTCGTTGCCGCGCATCTTCACGCGCGAGACCGAGATGGTGAGCCGATCGGCGGCCGTCGAAGAGTACTTTCAGCCGCGCGTCGCGGCACCCGCCGACTTCTTGCGCGGCATCGACATCGCGGCCGCGCCCTTCTTGCACGGCTACATCGCGACCAAGCTCAAGCCGCCGCCCGCGCAGCAGATCCTCGAAAGCGAGCTCGGTGAGCCGATCCTCGCGCGGTGGCGGGTGGGCCTTGGCTACTCGCTGGCGTGGACGAGCGACGTGAAGAACCTGTGGGCCGTCGAATGGCTGCGCTGGCCGCAATGGGGGCAGTTCTGGTCGCAGCTCGTTCGCGAGCACATGCGCCAGAAGAAGCGCCAGGTCTTCGACATGCGGGCCGAGATGGACGCCGCCACGGGCCGCGTCCGCGCCGTGATCGACGCCATCGGCGGCGACGACGCGTTCCAGAACGGCCTCGACGCGTGGCTCACGATCACGGGCCCGGAGGGCGCGCCTGCGAGCAAGGGGGCAGTTAGCGCGAACGACAAGCGAAGCGGGAGCGAGACACGCAAGGTGCCGATGCCGCAGGTCGCGCCGGGTCGCTACGAGGCCGACTTCCCCCTCGAGCGCTACGGCTCGTTCTTGCTCCACGCGTCGCTCGAGCAGGCGGTCGACGACGGCCACGGCAAGACGGGCAAGATCGCCACCGTCGCCGAGAGCTTCGGTCACGTGACCAACTCTTACCCGCGCGAGTACCTCGCTCTGGCGCCCGACGTCGACACGCTCGCGCGCGCCACCGCCGTGACGGGGGGCGGCGTCGACCCGGCACCCGGGGCGGTGTTCGATCCTGCCGGCGAAGTGATTCGCTATCACGAAGACCTCTGGCCACGCTTCGTGGGCGCCGCGATCGCCCTCTTTCTCGTCGACCTCTTCGTGCGTCGCGTTCGTCTCTTCGACCGCAAGCGCACATCGAGAGCGGCTGGCGGAGGCGGCGGGAAGCCCAGCACCGGCGTGGGTCTGCGGCCCGGCGCACGACCTACATGACTGCCGCTCGCGTCAGGCTCGAATTGCCGCGCCGCGCGAAGAGCGACGGCCGAATATGGACGGTCCAAATTGACGCGGACGGTCATGCTGGGGTATTCCGCCGCACTACCGTAAGGGTGATGCCGGCATCACAGTGGATGTCACTCCAGCGCGCGCCGCGCGCGCCCCCTGCAACGGTTGCAAGCGAAGCAGCCCCCCCCGAGCTCCGACCGTGACGACGACCGAGCAACTCGACCCGATCCGCCGCGAAGATCTCGTCGTGCCCTTTGCGGAGGCCTGCAAGCCGCGTAGTGAATGGCGGATCGGCCCGGAGATGGAGAAGTTCGGTGTCTTCGACGCCACGCGCAAGCCGCTCCCCTACCTCGGCGACCGCAGCGTCTCGCACGTTCTCGAAGAGCTCGTCGCCAAGCACGGGTGGTTGCCGGAGCGCGAGCACGACAAGGGTCCCATCATCGCCCTGATGCGCCGCGGGGGCTCCATCACCCTCGAGCCCGGCGCGCAGCTCGAACTCTCGGGCGACAAGGCCGAGAACATCCACCAGGTGTGCGCGGAGCTCCGCGGTCACCTGCGGGAGATCGCTCCCGTCTCCAGGGCCATGGGCGTCCGCTGGCTCGGCGTCGGCTTCCACCCCTTCGCGCGTCGCGAAGACTTCGAGTGGGTGCCGAAGCAGCGGTACGGCGTCATGCGAGAGTATCTGCCCACGCGCGGCGGGCACGCGGTCGACATGATGCTCCGCACCTGCACGGTGCAAGTGAACCTCGACTACGCGAGCGAGGCCGATGCGATGCGCAAGATGCGGGTGGCGCTCGCGCTCGCGCCGGCGACCACGGCCACCTTCGCGAACAGCCCGTGGAAGGAGGGCAAGCCTCACGGGGGCGTCACCTACCGCGGGCGGGTCTGGCTCGACGTCGACCCCGACCGGTCGGGCCTGTTGCCCGCTCTGTGGAAGCGCGGGAGCCGCTTCGAAGACTACGTCGAGTGGGCGCTCGACGTCCCGATGTTCCTCTTCAAGCGCGGGGGTCACGCGATCGCCAACACCGGGCAGACGTTCCGCTCGTTCATGAAGAGCGGCTCCCATGGCTGCACGCCCAACATGGAGGACTGGAAGACCCACCTCAACACGCTCTTTCCCGAGGTGCGCCTCAAGAAGACGATCGAAGTCCGCGGGGCTGACGTGCAGTCGACCGATCTCGCGTGCGCGCTGCCCGCGCTGTGGACCGGCATCCTCTACGACGACGCCGCGCTCGCCGAGGCCGAGGCCCTGGTCGCCGGATGGACCTACGACGAGATCGCCGAACTCCGAACGCGGGCCTGGCGCGACGGACTCCGCTCGGTGTTCCGAGGCCGGCCGCTCGCCGAGGTAGCCGAGCGCATGGTGTCGATCGCCGAAGGGGGCCTCGAGCGTCGCGCGATCGTCGACGCCTCGTGCGGCAAGGACGAGCGCGTGCACCTGGCGCGCTTGCGAAAGCTCGTAGGCCAGGGGCGGTGTCCCGCGGACGCCCTGCTCGAGGGCCTCGATCGCGAGAAAGATCCCGCGCGGGCAATGCTCGAGCGCACGACGCTCACGTAGGAGAGCGCTCGCGGGCCGCCTCGATGAAGGCACGCACCTTCACGGGGTCCTTCTTGCCGGGCGCGCTCTCGACGCCGCTCGCGACGTCGACGCACCACGGGTGCACCATTTCGATCGCGCGCGCGACGTTCGCGGGCGTCAGGCCTCCAGCCAGAACGAGCTTGCGGGTCCTGGCGAGATCGACGACGAGCGACCAGTCGAAGGCGTGTCCGGTCCCGCCGAGCGCGCCCTCGACCTTCGCGTCGACGAGGACGTAGTCGCTCGGCATCGCGCGCGCCCGCGCGACGTCGGCGGCGGTCTCGACGCGCACGGCCTTGTACGCGTGGGGGAGGAGGGCGGCCACGTCGCCCGCCGCCTCGTCGCCGTGGAGTTGCATGCAGCCGACGCCCGTCGCTTCGCGGAGCGCGCGCATCGCCGGTACGCTCATTCCGGCGACGACGCCGACGACGAGCGCTCGCGGGCCCACCGCCAGGACGATCGCCCGCGCCGTCTCGGCGTCGACCCGACGGACGCTCGAGGCGACGAAATTCACGCCGACCGAGTCGGCTCCAGCGTCGACGCAGGCCATGGCCTCGTCGGCGGAGGTCACGCCGCAGATCTTGACGCGAGTCACGTGTCGATCTTTAGCAGCTCCTTGACCTTCGCGATGACCTGCGGCGCCTGAATGGGCTTGGTGATGTACGCGTTCGCCCCGAGCTGAAGGGCGCGCTGGCGGTCTTCGCTCGAGCCCTCGGTGGTGATCACGATGATCGGCACGTCTTTGTGCGTCGGATCGCTGCGGACGCGCTTCACCAGCTTGAGGCCATCCATGATGGGCATGTTGATGTCCGTCATGATGATGTCGAACTTGCCGGCGGCCAGCTTGCGAAGGCCGTCGACACCGTCGTCGGCCTCGGTCACGTGGACGCTCTTCAGCCGCGACAGAGCGAGCACGAGGAGCTGCCGCATCATGGGCGAGTCCTCCACCACCAGGCACGAGTATTGGGCGTTCATCTCGACGAGATTGTCCTTCGAATTATATGCTGCTGCGCCGGTTTCCGACAAATCCTATGCACACGCATCACGCAACGACTGAGCGGCGGGGAGCCGGCCGTCGGCCAAACCCCAGTAGTGAGCGGCGACCAAGGTGCCGCCGGCGTGTGCACCGACGAGCTTGAAAAGCTCGCGATCGACCGTGATGAAGCGCTTCTTCTGCTCGAGGAGCGAATAAACGACAATCGTGCCGACGGCCCGGTCCCCGAACTGGAGCGGGATGCAAGCCTGCGGCGAAGCCAGCATTTCACCCTCGGCGATATGAGGCACCCCCGTCAAGTACGTTCGCTCGATGACGGCAGAGGCCGGATCGAGCGGCGGGCCGCCCCCGCGACGCGTTTCCTCGTAGCCGATGCCGATCGAGGGCAGGGTGTCGAGGTCGACACCATCGGAGGCGATGGGAAAGAGGCGCCGCTGGCCGTCGTCGACGAAGTAGATGGCTAGAGACTGAACGCCGACCAGCTGCCCCAGGAGCTCCTTCACATTTCTGACGACGGCGCGGACGCCGAGCGTGGAGTGCAGCTGAAAGCTCGCCACGTAGAGGTTCGCGAAGCTCTCGAGCTCGGCTTCGATCTCGGTGAAACGGTTCGAGATCTCTTCTTGCTCGTGCACGTTCGACAGGAGCCGCGCCTTTTCGCGTTCGAGCTCTTCGATCTTCCTCAGGAGGTCGCGAATCGCGTTGTCGCTGGCGAGCTGCGTCTTCAGCGTGGCGTTCTCGGTTTCGAGTCGAGCGAGCTTCTCGCGCAGTCGGCCGTTCTCACCCAGGAGCTCGTCGGTCAGCTCTGCGCCGCGTTTGAAGAACGTCTGCAAAAAGGCGTCGCGCTTCTCTTTGAGCTCGGCTGCAACGACCTGCTCGGGACGGTCGCTCCTTCGAGAGTCGGCACGTCCCTTCTTCTCCATCATCTCTCGAACGTACCACTACCGGGCAACGGTCTTCTAGCCACCGCGGGCCCTCCCGAGCGCGGTTTCCGACGCGGACCCGTCCGTGGTCTCGTCACGTACGCCACGCACTCTCCTCTCGTCGCTTGCCTCGCTTGCCTCGCTTGCCTCGCTTGCCACACATGCCTCACGCGCCAACTACACGTGCGACGCGCACGTAGTGGCGGGGCCCCGTGGTCGCTTGGCCCACGTAGGTCGAATTACTCGAACGCCGGAGACGCGCGCCCATGACGGGAGGGCTGCGAGAGCTGCTCGATCCACGACGTGAGCGGGGGCAACGTCACGCGAGGAGCGCTGCGGAGGGCGGCGATGTCGCGGCTGCCCGTCAGGAGCATAGCCGCTCGAAGCTCGGTCTCGATGGCGTCGAGCGAAGCCAGCGCAACGGCTCGGCCTTCGCCGGGCGCCTTCTTCGAGAGCAGAGCGCGAAGGATGGGCCGCGCAATGCCCGCTGCGCTCGCGCCGAGCGCGAGGGCGCGGGCGACGTCGAGGCCGGTTCCGATGCCGCCGGTGGCGATGATGGCGTCGAAGCCCATCGGAGCGAGCAGAGCGACGGAAGCGCCGGTGGGTATTCCCCAATCCCACAACGCTTCGCCCAGCGCCTGGGCTCGTTCGTCGCCCTCGCTCGCGGCCCGCTTGGTCTCGACCGCCACCCACGAGGTGCCGCCGGCCCCCGAGACGTCGACGTGCTTGATGCCAATGTCGCGCAGGCGCCTGCCGACCGCCGGCGAGATTCCGCATCCCGTCTCTTTGACCACGACCGGCACACCGAGATCGCGCGCCAGCCGCGCGAGCGTCTCGAGGCCGCCCGAGAAGTCGCGGTCGCCGCCCGGCTGCACGAGCTCCATGGCCGGGTTCAGGTGAACGCAGAGCGCGTCGGCCCCGACCTCGTCGACGAGGACGCGGGCCTCGCCCGTCGTCATCGCCCGGGCTTGCACGACGCCCACGTTCCCGAGAAGGAGCGTGCTCGGAGCGGCCTGGCGGACGCGATACGATGCCCCCGTGCCGGGACGCAGGTGCATCGCACGCTGGCTGCCGAGACCGAACCCGTACCCACGCTCTTCGGCGATGCTCGCCAGCTCGCGGTTGATGCGCCCCGCCTCGTCGGTTCCGCCGGTCATGGCGGCGATGATGATCGGCGCGCGGAGCGTCTTGCCGAGGAGCGTGACCGACAGGTCGACATCGGCGAGCTTGACGTCCGGCAAGGCGTCGTGGACCAGGTGGACGCACTCGAGCAGAGTCGATGCGCGCCGGAAGCCGACGTCGCCCTCGGCGCAAAGAGCCAGATGATCTGCCTTGCGCTGACCAATGGTCGCCATGGACCCTCGAACGTTAGCAGTCTGCTCGACGGGGCATGTCGGCGATCGGAGGCGGGAAAGTGAACGAATCCGCGCGCAGGCGCCACTTTCTTTCAAAGAAACGTGAAAGTACGCGTAGATACGCAGGAATCGGGCGTGACCAGGCGTTGACTCAAGCTCGGGCGCGCCCTAGGCTAAGCACGGCGGCAATGACTCGAACGGTGACGCCATGCCGGAATCCTCTCGTGAACCCGTCCCCGGGGCGCGCCGCGTCGTGGTAGGCGAGACCAACAGCGGGGCCCGAGCGCCCGGCGACGCGCTGGCGCCGGCTCTTTCGGCCGGCTCAGCCTGCCCCGCTGAAACCACCGCCACGAACGCGACGACCATGCACGAAGAGTTCGACGCGTTCGTCGCCGGCGTGCGCGACCAGGTCGAGGGACGCCTGACCGTCTGGCTGGCGGCCCGGGTCGCCGAGGCCCGCGGGCGCGGCGACGACATCGCCATCGTGGCCGACGGGATCCGCCAGCTCACGCTGCGCGGTGGCAAGCGGCTTCGAGCGGTGCTGCTCACGGCCGCCTACGTGGCGTGCGGTGGCACGCGCGACTGGAGGGGCGTCGAGGCGGTCACTCTGGTCGGCGTCGCGCTCGAGCTCTTTCAGACGTACCTCCTCGCGCACGACGATCTGATGGACGGTGACGCCATCCGCCGGGGCGGTCCGAGTCTGCCCGCGCTCATGAGCGCCAGCTTCGAAGAGAGCCGTGCCGGTGCCATGAGCATCCTCGCCGGAGATATGGCGTGCGCCTGGGCCCAGCGCGCCCTGCTCGAGACGGCGCTCGCTCCCGAGCGGGTGCTCCGGGCGTCGCGCGAGCTCGCGAAGGTGCACGAAGAAGTGGTCGCCGGGCAGATCCTCGACGTGGTCGCTGCGTCGATCGACGCGCGCGCGGTCGAGGCGATGCATGCCTTGAAGACGGCGAGCTACTCGGTGCGCGGCCCCGTCGTCATGGGCGCGCACCTCGCGGGCGCGACCGACGAGCAGGTGGCCGCGCTGGAGTCGTTCGCCGAACCCCTCGGCGTCGCCTTCCAGCTCCGCGACGACGTCCTGGGCACGTTCGGCGACGAGGCGACAACGGGGAAGCCGACGGGCAACGACCTCCGCGAGGGCAAGCGGACGTCGCTCGTCGTCGAGGCCTTGCGCGACGACCGCGCGGCCGAAGGGCTGGGCCGGGTCCTCGGGCGCAAGGACGCGAACGACGACGACGTCAAGATGGCCATGGCGCGCATCGAAGGCTGCGGCGCCCGCGGCCGCATCGAGATCCGGATCGAGCAGCTCGCGGATCGAGCGCGCGTCGCGCTCGATCGGGCACCGCTGACCGCGGGGGGGCGCGCGCTCCTCGCGAGCGCGGTCGGAGTACTCACGGAGAGGCGACGCTGATGGCGGTCGGCCACGCGTGCGGAAAGGCCATCTTGCTCGGCGAGCACGCCGTCGTGTACGGCATCCCCGCGATCGCCGTCGGGATCGACCGAGGTGCGCGCGCGCACGCCACGCCCGGCGAGCGCGGTCCCAGCCGGCTGCTCGTCCGCGGCTGGAACATCGTCGTCCGCGAAGACCAGCCGGATCACGATCTCGCCCGAGCGTTCAGGGCGCTCCTCGAGGTCGCGCGCGGCGATTGCTCCGCCCAGGGCGTGACCGACCCCCATGCCGTCGAGGTCGAAGCGTCCCTTCCGCCGGGCGGCGGGCTCGGGTGCTCGGCGGCCATCGGCGTCGCGATCGCTCGCGCGCTATCACCGCTCGCGAGCCCCGAAGCCATCCAGGAGCGAGCCATGGCCTGGGAGCAGGTCTTCCACGGAAACCCGAGCGGTGTCGACGCGGCGGTCGCCGCGCGCGGAGGGTGCGTCGTCTTTCGTCGCGGCGAGGTCATCGAGCCCGTGCGCGTGCGAGGGCCCCTCGAGCTCTGCATCGGCAACACTGGCGTCGCGTCGAGCACGAAGACGATGGTCGAGGGCCTCGCGCGCTTGCGAACGCGACGGCCAGACATGGTCGACAATTCGTTCGAGGCGGTGCGATCGCTGGTGCAGAACGCGCGGCTCGCGATCGAGGCGGGCGACCAGGTCGCGCTCGGGCGGCTGATGGACCTGAACCAGATGCTCCTAGCGGGGCTCTTCGTCTCGACGCCGGAGATCGAGCGCATGTGCGCCCTCGCGCGCGGAGCGGGCGCGCTCGGGGCGAAGCTCACCGGGGCGGGCGGGGGAGGCTGCGTCGTCGCGCTCGTACCTTCGCACACGGTGGGCGACGCGGTGCTCGAGGCCTGGAAGGCCGAGGGGCTCGAGGGCTTCGCGACGAGCGTCGCGCAGGAGACGCGGCCGCGGGCGCTGCAGTCCGAGACGGCGCCATGACCGACGCCACCGCCACTGGAATCGGCACCGCCACGGCCACCGCGCACCCGAACGTCGCGCTCTCCAAGTACTGGGGCAAGCGTTCGGGCGGCGGGAAGATCCCGGCAGTCCCGAGCCTCTCGGTGACGCTCGCGGGCCTCGAGACCCGCACTCAGGTGACGTTCGACGCCTCGCTCGTCGAAGACCGCTTCGTTCTCGACGGCCGCGAGGCCGACCCTCTGGCCCGCGCGCGCGTCGTCGAGCTGCTCGATCGCGTTCGCGCCGGCGCCGGCGAAGAACGCCGCGCCGAGGTGCGATCCGAGAACGACTTTCCGACCGCCAGCGGCCTGGCGTCGAGCGCCTCCGGGTTCGCGGCGCTCGCGCTCGCGGCCACGCGCGCGGCGGGCCTCGACTGGGACGCGCCGCGCGTGAGCGACCTCGCCCGGCGCAGCTCGGCGAGCGCCGCCCGCAGCCTCTTCGGTGGCTTCGTCGAACTCGCGGCGGGAGAGCCCGGCGCCCGCGATGAAGAGCTCTTCGCGGCGCGTCCGGTCGCCGCCGCAGACCATCTGCCGCTCGTCATCCTCGTGTGCGTCACGACCGAGGGACGCAAGGCCGTCGGCTCGAGCGAGGGCATGGCGCGCACCCTGGCCGTGAGCCCGTACGCTCGCGCCTGGCTCGACGAGGCCCCGCGCATCCATGCCCGGCTTCGCGACGCGCTCCTGGCGCGCGACTTCGGCGAGGTCGGCGAGCTCGCCGAGGCGAGCGCGCTCGCGATGCACGCGAGCGCCATCGCTGCCGGCGTGATGTACTGGAACGGCGCCACCCTCGAGGCGCTCGGCGCCCTCCGCGCGCTCCGTGCGGGCGGAACGCTGGCTTTTGCCACCATCGACGCGGGCCCCCACGTCAAGGTGCTCGCTCGCCCGGGAGACCTCGCGCGGGTGCGGTCCGCCATGAAGAGCGTGCCGGGCGTTCTTCGCGTCCTCGAGGCACGTCCGGGCGAGGGTGCCGCGCTGGTCGCATCGCGCGCCTCGGGGGCGCCCTCGCTGGCGGCAGCCAGAGGCAGCGTGGCATGAGGGTCATCGCACCGGGCAAGCTGGTGTTGACGGGGGCCTATGCCGTGCTCGAAGGCGCGCCCGCGATCGTGGTCGCCGTGGATCGCTACGCCGCCGTGGACACAGGCGCGCCCGGCAAGGTCGACGTACGCGCCCTCTACGACGGCGCGGGGCAGAAGCTCGGCCTCGGCTCGAGCGCCGCGTCGATGGTCGCGTCATTCGGCGCCCGCGCCCTCGCCCGTGGTCAAGACCCGCGGCACGCCGCCGTTCGCGCCGAGATCTTCCGCGCCGTTCGAGCCGCGCACCAGCGCGAGCAAGGGGGCGGCAGCGGCGTCGACGTCGCGGCGAGCGTGCACGGAGGGGCTCTTCGGTACACGGTCGTGCGTGATCCGTCCTCCACCTCGAAGCGCCCGACCGACGCCGCGATGCGGGCGGTCGAACTGCCGGCTCGACTCGTGCTCGCGCCGTACTGGAGCGGAACGAGCGCGCGCACGAGCGATCTCCTGTCGCGGGTCGACGCACTGCGCGCGCGCGGGGGTGCCGGCGCCGTGTTCACCGCGCTCCGCGCCGCTGCCGAAGAGGCGGCGGACGCCGTCGCCGACGCGAACACGTTCGTGCGAACCGCGGGAGCGTTCGGGCGCGCCCTGGCCACGCTCGGGGACGCCGCCGACGCACCGATCGTCCCGCCCGCGTTCGCCGAGCTTGCGTCCCTCGCCGACCGCGAGCACGGCGCGTTCTTGCCGGCGGGTGCGGGCGGAGGCGACGTGGCGGTCTGGCTCGGCGTGGCTCCGCCGTCGCTCGCGTTCGGCCGCCGCGCCGAGGCCCTCGGGCTCTCGCCGCTGGCGCTCGCCATCGATCACGGGGGCGTGCGCCCGGAGTCCATTTCCTAAGGCATCGACCACGCTTCGAACCGATCGAGAGACCCCGAAATGGCCCGAACTTCTCGACTCCCCGGATTCCACAAGATCACCGTCGCCGAGCGTCGTGACCTCGTCAGCGACGTCACCGGGGCCGACGCGGGCGACATTGCACGCGCGCTCCAGGGAGGGGGCCTTGACGCCGAAACCGCCGACAAGTTCGTCGAGAACGTGCTCGGCACCTACGGGCTCCCGTACGGCGTGGCGCTCAACGTCCGCGTGAACGGGCACGATCACGTGGTGCCGATGGTCATCGAAGAGCCCAGCGTCGTCGCCGCGGCCTCGAACGCCGCCAAGATGGTGCGGATGGGCGGGGGCTTCGCCGCCGAGATGGACCCGCCGAGGATGATCGCGCAGGTCGAGATCCGCGCATTGACGGACGCGTCGGCCTCGGCCGAGCGCCTGCGCCTCCACGCCCCGGAGATCCTGAGGCTCGCCGACGCCGCGGTTCCCGGCCTCGTCGCGCGGGGCGGCGGAGCGCGCGCGATCGAGCCGCGCGTCCTCGCAGCCGACATCCTCGTTTTACACGTCATCGTCGACTGCCAGGACGCCATGGGCGCGAACCTCGTGAACACCGTCGCCGAAGCCGTGGCCGACCGGATCGCGGCGATCGCCGGCGGCAAGGTGGGCCTCCGCATCTTGTCGAACCTCTGCGACCAGCGGTGTGTGCGCGTGACCTGCACCGTGCCGGCCGAGGTGCTCGCAACGGAAGCGATGAGCGGCATCGACGTCATCGACGGCATCGTCGCCGCATCGCGCTTCGCCGAGCTCGATCCGTACCGCGCCGCGACGCACAACAAGGGCATCATGAACGGCATCGACGCCGTGGTGATGGCGACCGGCAACGACTGGCGCGCGGTCGAGGCGGGGGCCCATGCGTTCGCGGCCCGGAGCGGGCGCTATTCGCCGCTCGCCGTCTGGCGGCGCGTCGGCGACGCTCTCCACGGCCGCCTCGAGCTCCCGCTCGCCCTCGGCACGGTCGGGGGCACCCTGCGGGTGCATCCGGCCGCGCGCCTGTCGCTCCGCATCTTGAACGTCACGAACGCTCGGGAGCTGGCGGCGATCGCCGCGTCCATCGGCCTCGCGTCGAACCTCGCGGCCGTCCGCGCCATGGCGACCGACGGCATCCAGCGAGGGCACATGGGCCTCCACGCCCGGTCGGTCGCCCTCGCCGCCGGCGTGCCGGCGCACCGGATCCAGCGGGTGGCCGCTATGATCGTCGAGGCGCGCGACATCACGCTGGAGGGCGCAAAGAGGGCCCTCGAGGTCCTCGCCGGCGAGGGCCAAGCAACAGCCTCGCCCGAAATTCGTAACGCGGCCGAGGAATAACGGCCCGAACGACGCGGTGCGGCGCCCTGGCTAAAGGTACTCTAAAGGTGACCGCGCGCAGTTAATGACGTATTTTCCACACGTGCGCCGAGACGGGGAAGACGTGCGCCGTCTGGCGCGTTGGAGCGAACCCCCCGCGGGCGACCCGCATCGTGACGTCACGGGCGCGCTTCACGACGTTTCCAACGCGCTCACGGTACTCCTCGGCTGGGTTGCCGAGGCCCGGGCCGGCCGTTCGTCGCCCGCGGAGCTGAATCGCGCGCTCGCGATCATCGAAGACCGCGCGCGCTCCGCGCGAGACCTCGCCCGGCGCGCGATCGGCAGCCAGGCCGTGGTCGACGAACGCGAGCAAGAAGTCGAGGCCGTGGTGGGGGACGTCGTCGAGGCGCTGTCGGTCGAGGCCCAGCGTGCCCGGGTCGATCTGGTGGTCGAGGGCCGCTGCCCGGGCGTATGTCTCCCGCTGGCCGCCGATGCTTCGCAGGTGCTCACGAACATTCTCATGAACGCGCTCGCGTGGGCGCCGGCCGACAGCCAGGTGACGATCGAGCTCGACGCGAACACGCGCGGCGTCGAGGTCACGGTGCGCGACGAGGGCCCCGGCGTCGCGCCCGGCCAGAAAGACCGCATCTTCGACGGCGCCACGAGCCGCGAGGGCGGCGCAGGCGTGGGACTGAAGCACGCGCGCGCAGTGGCTCGCGCGGCGGGCGGCGATCTCGACCTCATCTCGGATCCGACGTCGCGGGGCGCGTGCTTTCGCGTTCGCTGGCCGAAGTCCGAGCCAGTACTCGCGGGCGCTCCCGTGTCGACTCCGCGAGCGGCCGTCCTCGCCGGGACGCGCGTTCTCGTCGTCGAAGACGACGTCGGCGTAGCGATGCTGCTCGAGTCAGCCCTCGGAGCGCGCGGCGCAGAGGTAACCGTCGCCCGCACCGCCTCGGAGCTCGCCGATCACGCTGGCAACCGCCACGACGCGGCGCTCATCGATCTCTCTCCCATCGCTCACGACGTGAGCGGCGCGATCGACTTGCTCCGCCGCGGCTCCCCCCAGGTCGCGATCGTCTTCATCAGCGGCAGCTCCGCGCGGCTCCCCGACGAAGTCGAAGAAGAGGGCGTGCGCTGGATCCGCAAGCCCTTCGAGATCGGCGAGATCGTCGCCGCCCTCACCGAGACGCGCGCCGAGACCGCCCGCGATCGCGGCGCCGCTTACGCGACCCTCCCGGCCCGGCCCAAGCGCGACCCGCGCTAGCCCGGCTAGCCCGCCGCGTCCTCGTTCGTCTAGGGGTGCAGGAGACCGACGGGCGCGACCCAGAAGATCTCGCCCCTCGTGTCGTCGCCGACGTACATGCGGCCGTCGTTGCCGAACGTGATCGCCGTGGCGCGGCCGTGTTGCAGCGTCCCGTCGTCCCAGCCCGTCACGAAGTCCATCATGTTGGGCGCAACCGACGTGCCTCCCTGGACGTCGCTCGAGGGAAGCGGAATGCCCGTCACCGGGTCGAGCGCGATGCCGACCACGCGCGACCCGACGAACGAGCCCACGACGCCGTGGAGCGCAACGAACGCGCGGTTGGCCCACGGCAACGACCAGCTCGCGCTCCCGGGCTCGAAGTCGATGCCGAACGGCGTGTGCCCGATCTGAAACGACACGCCCTCCGGCGTCACGCGGGCGCAATCCGACGGCTTCAAGAGCTGGCCACCCGAGGGCGGCCCGGGGTCTTGATATTCCTGGCTATCATAGGGCGTGTTCGCCGTCGCGCAGCAGGGGAAGCCCCAGTCGTCGCCCTGACGGACGGGAACGAGCTTTTCGCGCCCGCCTTGCGAGCCCGAGCCGTCCCGCGCGAGCTCGGCGACGAGGCACGTGTTGACGTTCTTCTCGCAGCGGATGGCGATCGGGTTGCGGAACCCCTTCGCCACGACGCTCAGCTTGCCGTCGGGCGTGACCTTGAACACAGCTCCCGTTGGAGGGTGCATCGCCGTCTCGGCGGGCGAGTAACAGAGCTCGCCCTGGTCGCTCCCGTTCGTGAAGTAGATGGTCCCGTCTTCCGCGACGTCGACGACCTTCGGCCAGTGCACGGGGAACTGTTGCGCGTCCGCAGCGCCGAACGTCGCGACGGTCTCGATGGCGGCCGAGGGGGTCCGGTCGCCCGGCTTGAACGCCACGCGCTTGAGCGCCGTGCCGTCTTGAAAATAAAAGTACCCCTCGGCAAAGGCGAGCCCCTGGGTCGACGCCACGCCCCCGAGGAACGGGAGCGTCGAATCGGCCACGCCATCGTGATCGTCGTCTGGCAGGACCACGATCGCACCCATGCCGGTCTTGTTCTCGCTGCCCGCCGTGGCCGTGGCCGGCGACGCGGCGAAGACGTCGCCGCTCGGGCTCACGCGAAGCTGCCTCGTCTCCGCGACGTTCGCGAAGTGGTGCACGCAGAAGCCCGCAGGCACGGTGAGCCAGCTCAGCTTCGGCAGCGAAGGGTCCCCCCCGGGAACGACGGCCATGCCCTGGGCCGTGCCGACGAGCGACCCGGGGAGAGCGCAATACGAGCCCTCGAGCATCGCGTCGGAGTCGAGCGGCGGGAGCGCGTCGCGCGGCACCGTCGACACGGGCGCGTCGTTCACCGTGGCGTCGCGCAGGCCGCCGTCACCGCGCGGCGCCTCGGCGCCATCGCTCGTGCAAGCCGTCATTGGCAGGGCCGCGGCGACGATCGCGGTCCCGAGGCTCATTCCAAGTCGAAAAGCTCGCTTCATGCGTCGGCAAAGCTTGCCATGGATACGTTCTGGAAACGAATCGAGGAAGCCACGATAAAAATCGCGTGGTCTAGAACGCCACGCGGAGCGGAACCGGGTGAGGGCTCTCGTCGGGGCCCGCGTCGCCCGAGGTGTCTACGCCGAGTTGATCGGCGAAGTTCGCGCCCCAGCAGCGGACGGTCCCATCGTCGAGCAGCGCGCACACGGTCCAGCCGCCAGCACCCGACGCGATTTGCACGATGTTCGAAAGCCCCTGCGCCTGCGCGGGGGTCGACGAAAATCCGGGCACCGCGGAGCCCGTGCCAAGCTCGCCGTACGCGTTGTCGCCCCAGCACCATACGGTGTGATCCGACAGCAAGGCGCACGTGTTTCCCACCGCGCTCGCGATGTGGAGGGCCGTGAGCCCCGCGGGGAGCGCCACGAGCTGCGGAGTTGGGTCGACCGCGGCCGCGGACGCGTCGCTGCGACCCAGCTGCCCTCCCTGGTTGGCGCCCCAGCACGCGACGGCTCCGGCGGCGGTGATGGCGCACGTCGACACCTCGCCGGCGGCGAGGGCCGTTGCCGTCAATCCGGTCACCACTCGGGGGGTCGTGACGCCCGCGTCGACCAGCGTCCCGATGGCGCCGTGATCGGCCGCCCCCCAGCAGGCGACCGAGCGATCCGCCATGAGCGCGCACGCGTGGTTCTTTCCCGCGGCCACCGCCGTCGCCGGACCGGGGAGGGGAACGGGCATCGGCGTCGGATCGTACGACCCTGCCTCGAGGGCGCGACCGAGCTCGCCCTCGCTGTTGTCGCCCCAGCACGAGACGCTCCCTCCGGCGACCAGCGCGCAGCCGAAGAAGCCGCCGAGCGCGAGCTGCTGCACGCCGGGAAGCGCCAGCAGCAGTGGCGCAATCGATTGCGCGGGCGGCGCCGCGTCCGTTGGCGCGCCGAGGCCGAGCATTCCGCTGGCGTTGCTTCCCCAGCAGACGGTCTCGCCGCTCCCGCCGTCGCTGGGCGTGGGCGTGGGCGTGGGCGTGGGCGTGGGCGTGGGCGTGGGCGTGGGCGTGGGCGCCAAAGGGGTCGCGCCGCCGACCGCGCACGAGATGCCGAGGCCGTTTCCATAGCCACCGGCGGCGATCTGGGCCGCCCCCGTCACCCCTGGAACGGGCGTCGGCGTCGGTGTCTGGCCGGGGATGACCCGCCCACCGTCGAGGACGCCGGATCCGAGCTCGCCGAACGCGTTCTGCCCCCAGCAGCGGACGCTATGGTCGGCAAGGAGCGCGCACGCGTGGTTGCCGCCGGCGGCGAGTGCAACGACGCAAAGTCCCGCCTCGCAGTGAAGGCCGTTGAACGTGCCCGCGTCAGCGGCGGGCAGGGCGGCATCGACGGTGCCCTCGCCGCCGGCGTCGGCGCCCGCGCCGTCGTCTGGAACGGACGCGTCGGCGACCATGTCGTTGCCGAGCGCCTGAGGCGTCAGGCTGCTGCTGCAAGCCCCGCCGGCCGCTGCTGCCAGCGCGACCAAGGCGCTCGCGCCGGCGATGTTGCCCACGATGCGGCTCCGAACGAACAACCTGCGCAAAAGATACTGCCTCTCGAAGCGCGGTGCCCGGGCGTGACCGCGCCGGGAACCGCGAAAGTTACCGTACGTTCACGTTTATCCGAGGACGCTGTGGAACGCCAGAAGCGGTCTCGGGCGACACGCCGAGCTGTCTTGAGCTCTTGACGACCTCGAAGCCGCCGACTACACGGGGCTTCCCTTTACGCGAAGGTGGCGGAATTGGCAGACGCACTAGCTTGAGGTGCTAGCGCCGTAATTGGCATAGGGGTTCAAGTCCCCTCCTTCGCACAGCGGAGCTACTTGAAAGAGCGCCGGATCGGCGCTCTCGGGCGGTCCGGCGGGGGCCTCCCTCGAGAGCGGTGGCGATACGAAGCGCACGTCCCACGTCTTGTCCCTGAGGCTTTCCCCGAGGATGCGAGCGATTTCGTTCCCCGTCAGGGCAATCGGTCCGGTGAGGTCGAGGGCCTCCCCTCGTGACCGCGGGCAGCCGCGGCGACGGCGAGCGGGCATCGCTTTCGCTGCGACCGCGGTGGGCGCTCGGCGCGGAAGGACTTGGCGGTCAGCCTCGGCGCGGAATGGCACGAGGCGAACGCCGTCTGCCGGCGGAAAAGAACGTCGTTCAAACGGGTATGCAACCTGCTCAATCGGTTCGGATGACACGCACCTCCTCATCATCGCGGCTCTCATTGGGGCTCGGCCTAGCGGTCGCCGGGTCCCTCCTTGCCGCTGCCGACACGGGCACCGACGCCGCGACGCATGGTGGCGATGCAAGCGCCGAATAGGGACATGGCGCCCGTTCGAGAACGCGCCCGACAAGGCGTCGTTCGCTCGTCGTCCGACCGGGCGTTCACCTTGTCCCGCCGCCGCGCCGGGTGAGAGTCTGGCGGCGTGATCCCGGAGCGGAGACGCCCTACGGCTTCGTATGCCTTGGTCGCCGCGGTCGCAGCGAGCGCGCTGCTCGCCGGAGCCGCGGTGACGTGGTCGAAGGGACGTCTCGCGGTGCGCGCGCCGGCAACTCCGCGCTTCGATCGCAGGCAACCGGCGGCCCGGTCCGTCCTGCGGGTCCCGCATGCCGCGGCTCCCATCGTGCTCGACGGCGACAACGACGATCCCGGCTGGCTCGCGTCGCCCGGCCCGGCGCGCACAGGCCCATTCGTGTCCGCAGCGGGCGTGGCCGCTCGGCCGCATTCCGAGGCTCGCATGGCCTGGGGCGACGGGCACCTCTACGTCCTGCTCTACGCCGCGGACGAGGACGTGCGCTCGCGCGGGGACGCGTTCCGGATGACGTTCTCGCGCGGCGGCGGGACCCCGGCGACCTACGCGATCACGGTCTCGGCCGACGGCAGCGTGAACGACGAAGCGCGCGACGTGCGCGACGCGACAGGCCGCGGGAACGCGCCGTGGCGCAGCGGCACGCACGTGTCCCGCGAGATCGACGGCACGCTCGACGACCCCCGCGACGTCGACGAAGAGTGGAGCCTCGAGACGGCCGTGCCGCTCGCGTCCCTCGGGATGAAGGGCGAGCCCGGCGAGCGCATCGGGTTCGCGGTCGAACGGTGCGACGCGCCCGATCGCGACGCACGAGGGTGCGGCGGCTGGGGCGTCAGCGATCGCGAGCCGGGAGAGCTCGTGATCGTGATCGAGTGAAGGCGACGGCTCGCTACGAGGGAAGCGTTTCACACAGGATGCGGCGAACGGCTTTGACGGCGTCGCCCACGCCGGCCACCCGATCGCCCATTGCCGCGAAGTAGAGCATCCCCTCGGGGGTGGTCACCGGTCGGGCGGTCACGTCCGCGCCGTGGGTTACGGCGTCGACGTCGTCGGCTGACGCGCGCTTCCAGGCGACGGCTCGGGCCGTGACGGCGAGCCCGGCGACGTCGCGAGGGACGCCCATGCCCGCCATGATGCGACCGAAGTCGTCGACCAGGACCATGGCCCGAACGCCGCTGCGGTCGGCCACGGCTTCGACCAGGAACTGCAACGCTTCGACCCGCTCCGTGCTCCGCTTTCCACGACGTTCCAGCATGTGGGTCACTCTGCGACAGGCCGTCGCAGATGGCCCAGTTTTCGGCCCACTTTTCGGGTGCTCACGGGGCAGAGCGTCGGAGCGTCTCAGTCCGTGAGGGAGCCCTTCGTCGAGGGTACGCCGGTCACCCTGGGTTCGATCTTCACGGCTTCGCGCAGGGCGCGGGCCAGCGCCTTGAAGCTGATCTCCACGATATGGTGCAAGATCTCGCCCGCGTGGAGGGCCACGTGCAGGTTGCACTGCGCGCCGCGCGCAAAGGCCTCGAAGAACACCGGCGCGAGCTCGACATCCCACGTGCCGATCTTCGCGCCGCGCGGCAGCGGCACCTCCCACACGAAGAACGGCCGGCCCGAAAGGTCGAGCGCGCAGGTCACGCGGGCCTCGTCCATAGGCAAGGTCGCCCAGCCGTATCGCACGAGGCCCGCCTTGTCGCCGAGAGCCTTCGCGACGCACTGGCCGAGCACGAGCCCCAGGTCTTCGGTGGTGTGGTGGCCGTCGATCTCCACGTCGCCGGTGGCCTTCACGGTCAGGT
>OCTA010000391.1_pt1 | contig 40289 bp, 33 predicted proteins | sample 1538991 | NCBI WGS metagenome assembly OCTA01 (sample SAMEA3539302, study PRJEB22396) | soil metagenome | biome: tundra; feature: field; material: soil | place: USA | collected 2010-05 | depth 0.15 m | reverse complement strand
TCAACGGCCCGGTTGCTCAATTCCAAGCAATCTTCGAGAAAATCACCTTGAAAGGCGTGCGGCTCAGTGGCTATCCTAACCTGGACTCTCTCGCGCTCGGGCGCTTGCAGGCCGGCGTCGCGCCGGATGGAGAATGCGCGATCGCGTAGTTGGAGAAGCACTCGGGCTAGCAGACCAAGTCCACGACGGCCGTTTTTGGGGGCGTAGCGGCGCCAAGATAATCTGTATCGATCACCCACGACCCGGTATGCTGATGGACATGGCAGCGCAAACGACCCTGGACGTCCCCGCGTTGGCCCGGATTTGTGCGGGCTATTCCGGTGTGCATCTGGTCGTACTTTTCGGCTCCGTCGCTCGCGGTGAAGCACGCCCCGGTAGCGATGTGGACGTGGCTGTGCTTGGGGGGGAATTCTGGGATCAGCTCGGTCTAGGTAACGCGCTGGCCACATTGCTTGGGCGGGAGCCCCACGTTGTTGACCTGAAGGCTGCCTCGGATTGGCTGCGCTTCCAGGTCACGCGCGACGGGCTTCTTGTGTACGAGAAGTCGCCTTGGGAATGGGCCGAATGGAGGGCTAGAGCCATGGTGCTCTACTGGGATTTGGCGCCGATCATTGCACTGTGTGCGGCTGGTGTGGAGAGTCGTTTGTTGAAGGAGGCTCGTCGTGGGTGAACTACTCCTGCGCAAGATTCTGGCCTGCCGGGATCGGATCGAGAAACTCAAGCAGGCGATTCCTTCGCACGCGGAAGACATCACGGCCGACGAACGGCTGGAGTCCTTCTTGTCATTTCACCTTTTTCTGCTTATTCAGGATGCGGTGGATCTCGCGGCCCATATGGTCGCCGAGCGCGGACTGGCCGTGCCAGCCTCGCAACGAGAGTCTTTCGAGGCACTGGCGCGCGCGGGAATCCTGACGGCCAAGTCGGCTGAGGCGATGGCACGCATGGCATCCTTGCGCAACCGAATCGCCCATTCCTATGGCGAAGTCGATGTGGTCAGAATGGTGCGCGAGCTGCCTGCAGGACTGACCGATGCGCGTCAGTTCCTCGATGAGCTAGTCTTGGCGACTTCCAAGCCAGAGTGACCACGTTCGGGCGCGCATTTGCGCTACCGGGTGATGGCTAGGTGGAGCCTCCCTCGTTAGGACCCAGAAGCGGTAGCAAAAGCAGAGGTCTACTGGTACAGTTCCGCGCTCGCTAGATCCCCGCTTGCCCCTCCTCCGACGATGAGCAAGCTTCCGCTTGGCAACAGCGTCGCCGTGTGGCGGTACCTTGCGGTGGTCATGTTGCCTTTCGCTGTGAATGCCCCAGCGGCTGGGTCGTACAGCTCCGCGCTTGCGTCGTTCCATCCGCCGGCAACCAGCACCATCCCATCGGGCAGCAGCGTGGCCGTGTGGAAGTACCTTGATACGCTCATACTGCTGGTGGCGGTGAATGTGCCGGCCGCTGGGTCGTATTGCTCTGCGCTCGATAGATCAGGTGTCCCCGAGCCGCCGGTGATGAGCACCTTCCCGCTAGGCAGCAGCGTCGCCGTGTGGCGGTACCTTGCCACTGTCATGTTGCCGGTGGCCGAGAATATCCCGGCCGCCGGGTCGTATAGCTCAGCATTCGGGAAGGATGCGCCGCTGACACTCGCTCCGCCAGCAATGAGCACCTTCCCGTTTTGCAAAAGCGTCGATGTGAGCCCCGCTCCCGCATTCCCGCTCATGCTGCCGGTGGCCGTAAATGTCCCAGTCATTGGGTCGTAGAGTTCCGCATTTGCAACGGCGAGATCGGTGTTGTATGTGGGCATGTCATAATAAACATACGACTCGCCGCCGGCAATGAGCACCTTCCCATTGGTCAACAGCGTCGCCGTGTGGTCGGATCTCGACGTGCTCATACTGCCCGTGGCGGTGAACGTCCCGGTTGCCGGGTCGTACAACTCCGCGCTCGCTAGCGCCAGCGATTGGTAGTTCGTATTGTCAAAGTGCTCTCCACCTGCGATGAGCACCTTCCCGCCAGGCAGCAGCGTCGCCGTGTGGGATGCCCTCGTTGTCGTCATGCTGCCGGTGGCCGCAAATGTTCCGAGCCCCGGGTCGTATAGCTCCGTGCTTGCGACAACCATTCCGTTTGCTCCGCCGGCGATGAGTACCAACCCGTTCTGCAGCAACGTCGCCGTGTGTAACTCTCTTGCCACGGTCAAGCTGCCCGTCCGTGTAAAATTTCCTGGCAGCGCCGTGCTGCCAGCGGTGCCGACAACTCCGCCCGTCATGCTGGCGCTGCTGCTGCCGAACACTCCGCCTGTCGGCCCGACCGTACTCGCATTCGATCCGCCGCTGCCCCCGGCGCCGAAGCTGCCCCCCACAAGCGACAACCCGCTGCTTCCCGCAACGCCGCCCGCGCCTAGGATCCCACCGCTACCTGGCGCGCCCCCGGTGCTGCGCGGCCCTGTGCGAATGGGATTCGAGCAGCCCACAACGGCCACCATGCCAAGGAAGCGAAAGGCTCCGTAGCGGCCGAGCCGACGTATCGGAATCGGGTATGACCTTCTGGATTCGACTACTGGCACGAAACACCCCACTAACCGCGCGGCGGAACTAGGAATCGCCAGCCAAGCTGGCAGCTTGGTGCGCGCCATCGCGCCCAAAGGATACTCAGAGGGAGGGTTGAGCACAAGTGACCCCGCGCACCACTTCTGGGTAGAGTCGCCGCGGCATGCTGAACTACTACCACCGCGAGGCCGCGTGAGCCTTGGCTATGGATTTCCGGAGACCACGGGTAGTTGCGGGCATCCTATCCAGACATGACGAGTCGAAAGGAAGAACAATTTGCCGTGCCCGACCCGTAGACCAGAATTCGCATTGAAGTCTCTAGCCGACTTGACGCTACGCCGGCGCGGGGCTCTCGCTGTCGTGGCGTTCGCCATCGCTTGGCTGTCTGTCTGCTCACGGGCCATGGCGGATGAGGCCAAAGACGTCGCGAAGATCGTTCAGCGCGGGATCGATTTTCGAAAGGCCGGGCGCGATGCCGAGGCGCTCGCAGAGTTTCAGCGAGCGGCCAAGATCGAAGAATCGCCGCGCATCACCGCCCAGATCGCCCTTGCCGAGCAGGCCCTTGGGATCTGGCTCGATGCCCACCGTGACTTGCTTGCCGCCCTCGAGCACTCGGATGATTCGTGGATCCGGAAGAACCGGCTCACGCTCGACAAGTCGCGCGAGGCCATCGAGAGCAATTTGGGTCGCGTCGAGGTCTGGGGCGCGCCGAGCGGGGCAGCGGTTGCCCTCGACGACAAGTCGATCGGGAAGCTCCCCTCGGCTTCGACCTGGTTGGCGCCCTCGGAGGCGACACTGCGGGTCAGCGCCGCCGGGTACGAGGACTTCGTCAGGTTGCTGAATGTGAACGCGGACAGCCGGATCCGGGAGCACGTTGACCTCCGCCAACTGCCTCTTCATGTGGCAGCCGCGGCACCCGCGGAAGCCGCGCCGGCAGGAACATCCCTGACGTCCCATTCGGAGGCGCCCGTCTCGATCCAGCCGGCCCACGTCTCGTTCTACGAGCGCTGGTGGTTCTGGACGGCGATCGGTGCCGGCGTGGTCGCCGCGGGAACAGGCACGTGGCTTCTGACCCACCGCGGGGGCAGCGGAGTCGCATGCACGTCTTCGCCGTGCTCGGTATGGTGATGCAATGACAGAGCGGGAAAACCGGTCTGGAGCTGAATTTCAGAGGTGTCTGTTGGTGTGCCTGTCCTTTGTCTTTGTTGCAAGCGCAGGTTGTTCGAAAAAGTCACCCCAGCCGGGACGCATCGACGTCACGGTTCAAATCGATCAAGCGCTCACGCTCGACACCGTTCATATGGAAGTCACCGGCGAAGGGAAGCCTCTTCTGCCAAAGGATTTCCCGGCCACCGGACTGACGACCTTGACCTGGACAATTATGGTCCAGAATCTCAAATCCAGTTTGACTGCGACGGTGGCGGCTACCGGAATGCGAGCCGGGAAATCCATCGTTACCAACGCGGGCGACGCCAAGGTGTCGCCAGGCTTTGCCACCCAGGTCTTCCTGAAACTGAGCACGCTGTGCTCCCCAGGTCCGATTTGTACCGATCCGGCTAACACCTGCGACAACGGGCTCTGCGTGAAGAGACCCACGTTCGGTGAGATCGCAGACGGCGGCATTGGCCCTCCTCCGGCGGATGCAGGCCTTCCAGATTCGGTCAAAGGCGACACCGGCGCCCCAGATTCAGTCATTCTGGACATTGTCCCCAAGCCGGATGCCGGCGCCGACGCCCTCGTCAGTACCTCTGCGGATGGTCCCAATCCAGATGTGAGCGCCGACGTTCCCGTCAATTCCTCTGACGATGGTCCGAGGCCGGATGGCGGCTCCGACGCCTCCGTCAATACCTCTGTCGATTCGGCTTGCGTCGCTTCCACGACAGATCCCAGGAATTGTGGATCTTGCGGTCACGATTGCACGACCCTGTTGAACGTCAGTCCTGGTGCCGCCGGCGTCGAGTGTCGCTCGGGGGCTTGCTATGTTCCGCTCACCGCGTGCGCATCGGGCTTCGCCCACTGCTCGTCGCGCGCTGACGACGGCTGCGAAACCAACGTCCGGGATGCCCTCAACTGCGGAGGCTGTGGCAAACCATGCAATGTCGCTGCGCCGGTCTGCTCGGCGGGAGCAACCGGCTTCGGCTGCACCTTGGGCTGCTCCGCACCGACAGCGGACGCATGCAACACGACTTGTGTCAGTCTGAAATCAGACCCGAAGAATTGCGGCAGTTGCGGTCACGACTGCACCGGGTTGCTGAACGTGAAGCCGGGAGACCCCGCTGTCACCTGCCAGGCCGGGGTGTGCAACGTGCCCGCGTCGTCGTGCGCGGCAGGTTTCGCCCACTGTTCCGCGCGGCCCGACGACGGTTGCGAGGCAAGCCTCGCAGATTCAAAGACGTGTGGCTCGTGTACCAAGACCTGCGCGGCTCCGACCCCGGTCTGTTCTTCCACGACTGGCTCCCCGGTGTGCAGCACCAACTGCACCGGAACGACGGCGGACGTCTGCGGAACCAGCTGCGTCAGTCTGAAGACAGACACGAAGAACTGCGGAACTTGCGGTCACGACTGCACAGCGCTACCCAATGTCAAACCAGGTGCCACGGGTATCACCTGCCAGGCCGGCACCTGCGCAGTTCCGGCGTCCGCGTGCACGGCGGGATTCGCCCATTGCACGACGAAGGCTGACGACGGCTGCGAGACCGACCTGACCCAGCCCGCGAACTGTGGCCAGTGCGGAAAAGCGTGCGTCGCGCCGACCGCGCTGTGCTCTACGACCAATAGCACACCCGCTTGCTCATCCAGTTGTGTCAAGCCAGCACCCAATCTGTGCGGCACCCAGTGCGTGGACAATCAATCGGATCCGGTGAATTGCGGCACCTGCGGCCACAATTGCACGACCCTGCCGAACGTCAAAGCTGGGGCCGCTGGGGTCCAGTGTCGAACAGGCGCATGCTATGTTCCGGCCAGTGCGTGCGTGTCCGGGTTTGCGCACTGCTCGACAAACCCGGACGATGGATGTGAGACCGATCTGACAGGCACCGCGAATTGTGGCGGTTGTGGCACGAAGTGCACGCCGCCCACCGGCCTCTGTTCGACGACCACGGGCGCTCCGGCATGTTCATCGAGCTGTGTTGCTCCGGCGCCCACTCTGTGCACCACGAAGTGCGTGGATCTCCAATCCGACCCGCTGAACTGTGGCTCTTGCGGACACGCCTGCGGCACCTTGCCTCACGTCAAGGTAGGGGCCCCGGTCCAGTGCGTGGCGGGCGTGTGCCAGGTTCCCGCATCTTCATGTGCCACGGGGTTTGGCCACTGCACGAGTGGGGGCGACGTCGCATGTGAAACCGCGCTGAACGCTTGCGGCGGATGCGGAAGCCTGGCTGGCACGCCGGGGGCGACTTGCAACGCCTGTGGAAACTACGCATGCAGTACAGACAAGGCGTCAGTCTCTTGCGTCGGCACACCTGGGACGCCCATATCGTGCAGTGCCAACGCACCCCAGACCTGCAGCGCCACAGGGACGCTGAACACGGGCGCCGCGTGTAGTGGCGGAACGCCCACTTGCAGCGGCGGCACCTGCATTTGCGGTACGGGCAAGACCGAGTATTGCGGCAACACCATGTGCTGCAGTCCGCCGGTAGCCAATTCCAACACCTCGATCTCTTGCGCCGCCGGCACGTCTTGCCTGATTCAATGCAACCCGTCTTTTCACGCCTGCGGTGGACTGACTTCACCGTGCTACGGCAACGCGGATACCCTGCACTGCGGATCCAATTGCTTGGACTGCACTCAACCCAACGCGACTGCGATCTGCGCTGGAACCCAATGCGCGAATACCTGCAATGGCTTCACCTTTACCCAGTGTGGAACTACCAACGGAAAGCCTCTTTGCGGCTCCTGGAACTTCGATTCTGGCAGCGCCAACAACGAAGGCTGGACCCTGGGAGCGCCGCTTTTGGGAGACCAGCAAGCTGCCACTGGATTGACGATCGTCCAGGGTCCTTCTGGCTCGTTGGCGGCAAAGGTTCACTACGTCGACACAGGAAACATCGCGGAGCTGTTCCTCCAATTCAACACCTGTGCCGCGGGCGTGGATCTGTCGGGGAGAAGACTGAGGTTCAGTGTCTACCTGTCGGGCCCCAACACCCTCTACTTCTCCGACGGCTATGATGTCAGCGTGTTCGAGGCCAGTGGCGCCAACTGCGGCGTAGTCGGGGTCGACGCCCCAGTGCCTATTCCCGTCCAACAATGGACGCAAGTCACCAGCAACACCTTCGATACCATTGGAGTCGCCTTGTGCACCGGAATCAGTCCTAACCCCCAAATCGTGAACTCATTCTCGATTCGCATCAAACTCGATCAGCTCTGGACGGGCGACATTTACTTCGACGACATTCAAATCCTATAGTGAACGTAGCGGCGGTATGAACGCGAACCAACAGTTACAAACAGGGCAGGCCTTCGCCCGCTACCAAATCGTCGGCATCATCGGCGAGGGCGGGATGGGAACGGTCTATGAGGCCTTCCATCCTGTCCTGAAGAAGCGCTTCGCCATCAAGACGCTGCTGGCCGATATCGCGCAGACTCCTGAATTTCGTGCGCGCTTCTTGCGCGAAGCCGAGGTGGCTGCGCGCATCAACCATCCCAACATCGTGCGCGTAACGGACGTCGGCAGCGAAGGCGACACGCCCTACATGGTGATGGAGTACTTGGAGGGCCAAACCCTCGGTCGTCTCTTGGCGGGCCGCGGTCGCCTGAATGTTGGCGAGACCGTGGACATCTTGCTGCCGGTCATTTCAGCCATCGCCGCCGGTCATGCCGAGGGGGTCATTCATCGAGATCTCAAGCCGGACAATATCTTCCTTACACAAGGCCCATGGGGCGACATCGTGCCCAAGGTGCTCGACTTTGGCGTCTCGAAATTGATCACGGAGGAACCGGCTGGGGCGATCACAGGGACGCTGACGGTCATCGGGACGGCGGCGTACATGTCGCCGGAGCAAGCACGCGGCGCTCGCCAGGTAGACCACCTCAGCGATCAGTATGCCCTGGGCCTCATTCTGTATGAAATGTTGACCGGAACCCGCTGCCGTCCTGGCGAAAACGCTTTCGAGATTCTCTACAATATTGCGAATTTGGCTATTGTTCCCCTACACGAGGCCAGATGGGACTGCCCGCCCGAACTGGATTCCATCGTGATGCGGGCGCTGTCACAGGAAGCGGAGAACCGCTTCCCCTCGCTGCTTGAACTTGGGGCTGCGCTTTTGCCCTATGCTAGCGACAAGACTCGTTCCGCCATGGGGAACGCATTTCCCAGGACTCCAGCGACGGCCATCCTACCGCCAGGCACGGTCGGTGATTTTGCCCAAGATCCGGCCCGTCCGCCCTCGACGCCGTCCCGGTCGTTCCCTGCTAGCACGAAGATTCTCCCGACCGGCGAGGCCCCGTCTATCAGTGCAAGCCGACGGCCTCCGAGCCGCAGGACGGCCACGGATCGGGTGCCTCGCGGACGTCCTTGGGGTGGCCTGGTTATCGGCGCAGCCACCCTCGGTGCGCTTCTGCTTGGTGCTGTCTTCTGGGTACTGCTGCGCAATCCGTCGCCAACGGCGCCTTCAACATCTACGCCTTCACGGATGAGCGCGCCTCCTGCCGAACCCGTTGCGGATGAAAGGCCCAACTTCGTTCCGCCCGCCGACCGACCTATCGACATAAGGACAATTCCCGCCGAGGCAAAGACGGTGACCCACAAAAGAGCCAGCACCGGAAGTTCCCACAAACCTGGCAGACAGAAGCACGCTGTCGAGCCCTCCGACCCGGAACCAAAGGCTCCGAGACGTGGCGTGAACGACGCCCCCATCCTAGAGTGACCGACCCATGGAAACGCGGCGGCTGCCGGCCGCATCACCCTATGAGCTGAACGCTAGCGGTCCGGTGGGTTTCTCGGCAAGTGCACCGTGAAGGTGGTTCCATTGCCAGGTTGGGACGTCACATCGATGGTGCCGTGGTGACCCTGTACAATGCCATAGACCACGGCAAGGCCCAATCCGACACCGCTTTCCTTGTCTTTGGTGGAAAAGAACGGCTCGAAGATGTGGCCGAGGGCGTCCTCGGGAATGCCCACGCCGGTGTCAGCCACGACCAGTTCGATGGTGCTCGCGCTTGGCGTGACGGTCACACGTAGGGTGCCGCCGTCCTCCATGGCTTCGATGGCGTTCACCAGCAGGGCCACGAGCACTTGCTGGATTTGGTCGGGGTCACAGGTCAGCATGTCGTCCTGTTCGGCCCGCTGGTATTCGCACGCGATCGAGGCCATGGTCATGCGGTGCTGAATGAGCAGGAGGCTGCGCTCGATGATTTGGGAAAGGTGAACGGGCGCGAAACTGGCCTGGGATGGCCGCGCGAAGAGCAGCAGGTTGCGCACGATATCGCCCGAGCGCCGTGATTCCTGTTGGATAGCGGCGAGGTAGCGCTGCACTTCGCGCTTGCCGGTCTCGTCGAGGGTCTCGTCGCGCACCACGCGCTCGACCAGCTTGGCGTAATTCAGGATGCCGCCGAGGGGATTGTTGAGCTCGTGGGCTACGGTGGCGGCTAGCTTGCCGAGAGAAGCCATCTTCTCCATGAGCAGGACCTGGCGCTGGATGCGCCCGAGTTCAGCGGTTTTCTCGACGACTTTCTGTTCAAGTTGCTGCGACCACTGGTTGGCCTCCTCGCGCGCCTTGTGCAGATCCTGGGTCATGCCGTTGAAGGCCGAGGCCAGCACACCGAGCTCGTCCCGCGAGGTCACGTCGATGCGCGTGTCGAGATCACCTTGCGCGATCCGCTGCGTGCCTTCGACCAGCTTCATGACCGGCCGGCGTACGATGCGATATACGAAGGCGATGGTGCCCGCGCTGACCATCAGCATGACGGCGATGGTCAGCCACAATGAGCGCCTTTGCGCGTCCGCGAGCGCGAGGTCGAGCGGTTCGAGCGACATCTGCACATCCATGATGCCGAGGATGGATTGTTCGGTCACTGGCGCATGGCAGCCGCTGCGCGCGCAGCGCGGTTCATTTTCGATGGGTTCGATCACGCCGAACACGCGGCGGCCGGCGCTGTTGCGGTAGATGCGCGTGCGCTTCTCGGTGTTGACCGCCTTGAGCGGCGCGGTCTTGTCGTGGCAGACCACGCAGGCTTCGGCCTGCAAATCGACCTGCTGCCCGACCTTGCTGGGATCGTGGGAAAAGGCGACGACGCCGTGCTTGTTGTAGATGTTCAGGGCCTCGACGCCGGGGCTGCCTGCAACCAGCTGGACGACGTATTGAACGTCCTCGTTGCGGTTGACCAGCATGCCGTGGTTGGTGGCGCGCTTGACCAGCTCGCCGAACTTGCGCGCATAGGAATACACGGACTCGTTCCACTCTTGCGAGATGGCGCGGAAGCTGAGGAAGGCATAGATCGAGAAGACGACGACGATGGTCAGGAGCAGGGGCGCGAGCAGTCGCGCACTCGCCGAATGAAAAAATCCGACGAGGACGTTGCCGGTTAGCGTGGATGGCGACCGCGTCTCTTGCGCATCGTCGCCTTGCCGCCGGGTCGTTCCGTCGGTTGTGGCAGCGTCGGTCGGCTCGTCGGGCGGGGTCAGGTCAGAAGCTCCTGCACAAGTTTGAGATAGCGGGCCGGTCCGAGCATGGCGCGCGGGTCGGTCACGGCCTTTCCACCGTCGGCCATGGTCGCGCCAACGCGGCTGGGGCGAGCCGCGAGCAGGTCGTCGGTGCGGCGGTGGAAGTTGTGCAAATGGGATCGGCTCAGCTTCTCCATGTCGGGACCACACAAAAGCTGGGTGAATTGCTTGTTCTTGCGCCCGGTCTCCACGTCCATGTCGATGAGCCAGCCCGCGCCGTAGGGCGCCGAAACGACGAGTTCGGGACAACCCTGGGCGGCTTCATTGTGGCCAAGCACGCGTCCTGAGATGGGCGCTGGGATGGTCAGCTTGCCGCCCTTGGCAACCAGGGTCGCGGCCACCTCGCCGCGTTCGAGCCAGGTGCCCACGGCCGGGAGTTCAACGGACGTGGCCTCGGACAGAAGCCACGCCACGAGCGCGTCGACCCCCAGGCGCACGGAGGCCGACCCCATCTGGAGCACCCAGGTGTGCGCAGAGCTGAAGTGACGATCCTGGGGAAAGAGCCGGTACCCGCTCGGCCCCCATTCTCCAGGTGTCCAGGCCGAGGCGCTTCCGCCCTCGCCACCGTGCAAGGCCTTGTCGAGCAGGCAGTGCTCGCAGTCGAATGCACGGTCGCACAGTCTATACGAGAGGACACCGGCACTCATCCAGATGCACGCTTTGCTTTCGGCCGGAACCGTGCCCAGGGGCGACTGGATGCCTGGGCGAGAAGGAGGTTTGGCAACTGCTGAGTTTTTGCTGCTTGGACCCATCGAATTCCTCACTGGTCACTAGCGCTGGCAATAATGGAGCCAACATCGTCAGCGCCCGATCTGCCGCCCGTTCGACCAGAGAATGGGACAGAATGTGTTGTCACGGCGGTGAATTTTGGCGGCCTGGGGCGAAATCGGCGGCATCGCGCGCGAGCCGGTCCCAGGTGGCTTGTCGACGATTTCCACAGAGTCGTCGGTCTCGGGTGCTGCGATTCCTCCATGGGCGCGAGGAAAGCCATTTTAATTCAAATGGTTACGGTTGGTGTAGGGAAATTCAACGCACGCGGCACTGAAACGTAGAGAAAGACGGCAATGTCCTGGGGGGTCAACTTTTGGATTGGTGGGAGTGCCATGGCTTGTCGGACCCGTCGAGCCTCGATGGACTGCAATATCTCGTGCAAATCCAGCCGAAATCGCTGTTTCCAAAAATACCGCTGGCGGCGGCACGGGATTTCGGAGCGAGTGGTACGGCGTTTGCCTGGACAATAGGATAGGCGCCTCGAATGGCGGCCCGGAGGTAGCGATGACCCGTTCCCAAACCATGAAGAAACTGGCCAAGAATTCCCTGCTCTACCTGGGACTGGCGATCGCGGTTGTCATCGCCGTTCCGCTGCTCGCTGGGCTGGCCTACGGCGTGCGCCTGCTTATACCCCTGCTCATCGTCGCGGCGTTGGTTGCCATCGCTGTCAGCCCCGGGTTGCGACGCTGGTTCATGGCCGAGGCTGACAATTCGGCGCAATACCACGGCCTGACGATCCCACCGGTCAGCTACTACGTTCATCCTGCCCACGGCTGGGCCAAGCCTGAAACCCAGGGATCGGCAACTGTTGGCGTGGATGCTCTCGCGGCCGCCGCCTTCGGATCGGTGGTTTCCGTTGAAACACCGCCGGTCGGCACGCGGGTCGAGCAGGGCCAGTCGCTTTTCACCCTCTCCTGCGGTAAGCGGCATTTGGAAGTGAAGGCTCCGGTCAGCGGTGTCGTCGCGGATCTCAACCGCGAAATCGAGTCCAAGCCGGCGCTGGTCAAGGACAGTCCCTACGGCGCTGGCTGGGTGGTTTGGCTGGAGGGAGTCAATTTCAGCGGCGAGCGAAGCCAGCTCAAGAGCGGCTCAGGTATCCGTTCCTGGTTCAGAAGCGAAGTAGATCGCTTGACCGAGGCGCTCGGAGCGAGCCAAGCGGCGCCGACCATGGCCGACGGTGGCGTTCTCCACAGCGATCTCTCTGCCCACATCGACGACGCGAAGTGGGACGAAATCGCAGGCAAGTTCTTCGCCAATACGCGCGGCTGACGGAAGTCCCCGATCGCCGAGCCGCGCGCGCTCGTGCAGCGCCAGAACGGTGGAGCTTTTTCCGTCACTGGGCGATGGGACGCAACTGCCTCTTGCTGTCGGTTTCGGACACGGACTACCATCCTGGCGTAGCATCTCACCCAATCGAGGACAGCAATGACGAACGAAATGGAAGCCTTCGTAGCGGAGAAAACCCTAGCCATCGTTGGTGTCTCGCGCACCCGCGGGTTCGGTAATACGCTTTTCAAGCACCTCAAGCGGAAGGGCTATCGGGTTTTTCCGGTCAATGCGCAAGCCGAAGAAGTCGAGGGACAGCGCTGCTTCCGCCGGCTCGATGACTTGCCCGAGCCCGTGGGTGGGGTGGTCACCGTGGTGCCACCGGCCGAGACCGAAAAGGTGGCCGCAGATTGCGCGCGGCTTGGCATCCGGAGTATGTGGATGCAACAGGGGTCGGAATCACCAGCGGCGATTGCCTTCTGTCGCGAAAAAGGAATCGCCGAAGTCCATGGCGAGTGTCTCATCATGCACACGGAGGCGGGGTTTCCCCACAGCTTGCATCGATGGATATGGAAGAAGCTCGGCAAGTACTGACGCGTTGGTGATCGTCGTCGCTTTCACACAAGCCAAGGCAGGCGTATCATCGGTACATGCGCGAAATCGAGATGAGGCAGCGAATCGAGGGCTTCCTCCGGCGGCGGATGAAGGGGATGCTGGCGCCGGCGCTGGGTCTGGGGCTGGCGCTTGCTGGTTGCACGAAGGAGGTCGCCATACCGGTCTATTCGGCGCCGCTTCCCGACGGCCAGATCGGTCCCATCGAGGACGCGGCCGGCTTGACCCACGACACGCCCGTGTATTCCGCGCCTGTTCCCCCTGACGGTGCGACGGCCGATGCATTCGCGGCCAAGGACACGCTGCCGACGGGTACGGACAGCGCGCCGGATCTGGCCACCGTGGCGGACGCTATCGTGCCGGCGGATCTCTTGGTGGCCGATGCGGCCTTGGGATCGGATGCGAAGAAGGACACCTCGGGCGAGGCAGGGACAGGCGTGGATACAGGCGCGGGGGTGGATGTTGGCACGGGAGCGGATGTTGGAGTGGATCTCGGCGGCTTCGGCATGAAGTATATCGCCCAGCTTCCCGATGCCCGCCCGGATCTCGGGATGGTCGCCCTCTACATGGCCCAGCCTCCTAGCGGCCGATCGTAGGCGACTGGGGCAACCGGTTCAAAATGGACTATCGCAGATTCGGTTGTTGGTTCCAGATTTAGCGACAACGACTAGGATTTGTTTGCGGAGGCTTTGCGTTTGGCCCGGCGGCGGCGGATGAGGGCGTACGCGAGCACGGCGATGACCAATAGCACGAGAACCGCGGCGAGCGGCGTTCCGCGCGCCAAGGTCGAGACTTCGAGCGTGGCGCGAACGAGTCGGACGATGAGGCGCACGAAGAAGGCGCCGAAGCGAAGCAAAATCGGCAGCAGCATGAGCAGCGCGAGGATCTGCAGCCAGCGCATGGACTTGCGAGGAATCGCCCCAGGCCCGCCAGGAAAACCGCCAGGAAAACCTGCGGGAAAGCCGCTGGCGGTCGCGCGCGGCCAGGTGCCCTGGCCACCGTCGTAGGCCGCCCGGCGCGCGGGATCGGAAAGGATCTCGTAGGCGCGATTGATCTCCGCCATTTTCTCGGCGGCCAAGCCTTCCAGGGGATTGCCCTGGTGTTTGTCGGGATGGTACTTGGCCACCAGTGCGTGATAGACGGCGCGAATCTCGATCTCGGTGGCGTTGCGGGCGACCCCTAGAATGGCGTACGGATCGGGTTCGGTCTTGGGCATCATGGCTGCGGACTATCGGACTTTGGCCCCGGCCTTGCCGCCGCCCCCGCCGCCCGCGGCGGTTTGCGACTGCAGGTAGCGGAACGCATCGGTGGAAGTGGACAGGACCAGCCAGGTCTCCTTGTCGATCGCGCTGCGGTAGGTTTCCATGGTCTTGAGAAAGCGGTAGAGCTCGCGATTGCGGTTGTAGGCGTCGGCGTAGATGGTTGCCGCTTCCGCATCGCCGCGGCCCATGATTTCCTGGGTCTTGCGATAGGCCTCGGACTCGATGACCTTCAGCTCGCGCTCCTTCTTGCCTCGGATCTCGGCGCTCTTGCCTTGTCCCTCCGAGCGGTGGCGGTCGGCGATGCGCTTGCGCTCGGAGATCATGCGTTCGAAGACCTTGGCCTGCACGCTCTCGATGTAGTTGACCCGCTGGATTTGGACGTCGACCAGTTCGATGCCGTAGTCCGGTACCACGTGCTGGACGTGTTCGAGGATGAGCCGGGTGATCTTATCGCGCCCGAGTTCGATCTGGCGCATGGACTCGGCTTCCATGATGTCCTCGACCTCTTCGGCGCGCTCGAAGGCGCGGTTGGTGGTGCGCACGACCTCGATGAGGTCGTGGCTGGCGATGACGTTGCGGGTTTCGCCGTCGATGATGTCGTCCAGACGCGATTGGGCCCTGCGCTCGTCGCGCAGACGTTGGAAGAACAACAACGGGTTGGCGATGCGCCAGCGCGCATAGGTTTGCACGCCGATGTATTTCTTGTCGCGGGTGGGAACCTGGTTGGCGTTGCCGTTCCATTCCAGCCAGCGTTTTTCGAACACGTTCGCTTCCTGCGCGAACGGCATCTTCAGGTGCAGCCCCGCCTGGGTGACCGCTTCGCCCATGGGCTGGCCGAACTGGGTGATGATGACTTGTTCGGTCTCGGCGACGGTATAAAGCGCGGACGACAGCGTGGCGAGCCCCACCACCGCGAACGCGGCGCCAATGACGGCAGAACGGCCCCTCATGGCTTCACCTCCTGGACGGGACCGAGAGGAAACATGGGCAAGATGCCCTTGGCCTTCTCGTCGAAGATGAGCTTCTTGCCCGCCGACGGCAAGGCCGCCGCCAGGGTTTCAAGGTAGATGCGGGTGCGCGTGACTTCCGCGGCCTTGCGGTACTGTTCTTCAAGCGCGATGAAGCGCTGGGCGTCGCCCTTGGCGCGGTTCACGCGATCGATGGCATAGCCCTCGGCCGCCTGGATCTTTTGTTCGGCGAGTCCGCGCGCGCGCGGGATCTCTTGGTTGTATTCGGCCCACGCGTCGTTGATGGCGCGCTCGCGTTCTTGGATGGCCTGGTTCACGGCATTAAAGGACGGCCGAACGGGTTCGGGGGGATCCACGTCTTGCAGGATGAGCTGCTGAACCGAGATGCCGTTGTCGTAAAGCTTGCACAAGTTGGACAGCAACTGCTTGGCCCTGGCGGCGATGGATTCGCGGCCCACGGTGAGCAGCTCGGTGACGCTGTGATCGCCCACGACAGTGCGCATGGATGCCTCGGTCATGAGGCGGAAGGTCTCCTCTACGTCGCGCAGCTTGAACAGATACTTGTACGGATCCGAGATCTTGTATTGGACGATCCACGCGACGGTTGCCACGTTCAGGTCACCGGTCAGCATGACGGCTTCGGCATCCGTCTTCTCGTCCTTGTGGAACGAGCTTTGGATTTCCGCGCTGGCCGTGCGAAAGCCGAACTCCTGCTTGAGCTGGCGCTGCACCGGAACCTTCTGCACGCGCTCGATGCCGAAGGGGATCTTGGCGTGCGGGCCAGGATTGCTGGTGCCAACGTAGCGCCCGAAGCGCGTCACCAGCCCGACCTCGTCAGGTTCGACTTGGTAGTACGAGCCGTAGATTGCGACGATTCCGACGATCACAAGACCGACGATGAGCAGCAACCGGCGCGATTCGCGCAGCCGGGCGCCGAACTCGCGTGCCGCGCGAGCGAATTCCTCTGGATCGAAACCAGCGCCATGATTTGCCATGGCACCTTCTGACACTGTATCGGGGAAAACTCAACCAGGATGGCGGAGTGATGGCGGAGGGAGCACGGAGACTGGGGGGAGGCTGGAGTCTAGTCGAACGTCACCCAAGCGTTGCTGCAGTCGCGCGGCGGCGCTGTCCCGGTCACGACCCCGCCCACCGTGACGCCAGTTCCGCTTGGAGCGATGGTGACCGGATTGGGGCCCAGCGTGATCGCGGCTTGTGATGCAGTGACCGTGGGGATCGAGTCGAAGACTACGTTGTCCATCGTCAGCGTGAGTAGGTTGCTCGCATCGTAGCCCGCCAGCGTCACCTTGCCGCCACCAAGCACGTGAACATTGGAGAGCACGATGTTCTGGAAGCTCGGAATCAGGGTGCCGGTCGCGCCAGAGGTATAGAAGGGATTGAAAACCAGCGGCGCCGAAACATTGCGCATGCAAACATCGGTGTAGCTGATGCCCGTGACCAGTCCGCCACGAGCGACGTCGGATTTGATGCGAATGCCATTGGTGGTTCCGTCCAGCGAGAGATCGCATACTTTGACGTTCCTCACGCCCACGTTGGTTTCGCTGCCGATGGACATGCCGTGACCCTTGCCGAAGTGGTTGTGCGCGATGATGAGATTGTCGACGACCAGCGGCCCTGCCCCCTTGATGGCGATGTTGTCGTCGCCGGTCGAGATGTTGCAGTAGGCGATCACGCCGTTGGTCGAGCCTGCTGGATCGATCCCATCTGTGTTGGGCGATTCCGGATCGGTGATGATCGCTATGCCCCAGATGGTGAAGCTTTGAACGCCCGTGAGCACGATGTGAAACTTGCCGCCGTTCTGGAAGCGCAGCCCCTGGATCACGAGGCCGGTGCCGCTGTTGGCCGAGACCAGACGTGGAGCCGCGAGTCCACCGTTGGCGGCGGTATTGAGCTGCCACCAAGACGAAGTCGACCCAAGCACGGGCTTGCCACCTTGGCCGTCGACCGTGCCTTTGCCCATCAAACCCGCATTGGTGCTTGCGGTCATGTTGAATACACCCGAGCACGCACTGTTGCTTGCCGCGGTTCCGCACAGGCCAGAGCCAGGTTTGGCGTCGAAATTGCGAGGATTGCGCGAAACGTACACGGTAACGCCGGTATCGATCCAAAGCGTTTTTCCGGACCTTATCTGGACCGCGCCGACCAGTAACGCGTTGTTTGCCCCATCCGCCATCAACCTGACCGATTGGCCGGCGGGACAAGCGTCAAGGGCGGCCTGGATGACGGTGGTGTCGAGGGACGTTTCGTCCGCCTCTGTGGTCGTGGCACCGGCGACAACCGTCTTGGTGGCCGGGACCGTGGCGCACGCGGGAGGAATGGTCGGTTCGCTGCCGATGTCGTCGCACGATGTCGGATAGGTTATTGCGGTCCCGTCCAGCTGTCCTGCTTCCTGCAAGGTCGAGGAAACCGCATCGCCAAACGCGATGTCGACGGCCAAGTCCGCGGTCATGGGCGCGTCCGCGGTCATCATGGAGTCGACACCGCTGTCTGTCGTTACGACGGGATCTGGCTCCGTGTCGGGCGTCCCCAAGGAAGCGTCGCGTGTCGCCGATCCATTGTTTGAGCACGAAAGGGCCAGCGCAAACACCCACGGCAGCGCCAATGGCCGAAAGTTGAACGAGTAGGGTGCGCTTGGCTTCATCATCACCGGGCTCCTGTCTTCAGGCCGAATACACCAGTAGCGCAATGGATGGCCCCCTGCACGCGTATTCGTACCAGGATTATGCGAACTGAGCCTATTCGCCTTTCGCTCGCCACTGCGCAACTTAGAGGCCAGTCTATGTCGCTGACAATCCCACGCTTCGCAAGGACCTTTTTCAGGGGGGACCACCCGGCTTCCCCATGGTTTTCATTTTGGGCATGCGCAACGCTTGTGCTCACGGTTGCGTGCTCCTCGCAAATCGAAACACTGCCAGGAGGCAACGGTGGCGGAGGCAGTGGCGTCGCGGGAAGCGGTGGCGGAGGTGGAATCGTCAGCATCAACCTCGACGCGAGCACAACCGGCGGCTCGGGCGGCTCGGGGACGTCGCTGGGATCCGGCAACTGCGCCAACACGGTTGGTTGGACGTGCAATCTTCCCGACTGCGCGAACAAAGACATCGGGACAACCATCACGGGCAAGGTCTACGATCCAGCCGGCGCAAACCCCATTTACGGCGCGGTCATCTACATCCCCAACAACATCGACGAGATTGCGACCATCGCACAAGGCCCCGGCAATTCGTGCGGAACTTGCGTAACGCCGCAGGGTCAGCCATTGGCGGGCGCCGTGACCGGTCCGGATGGATCGTTCACGATCAAAAAGGCGCCGGTAGGCGCCAGGGTGCCGCTTGTCGTCCAGGTCGGCAAGTGGCGGCGCATGACCTATGTTGCGGTCAACAACCAGTGCGTGGAAAACGCGCTCGCAGACAAAGATCTGACCCGACTACCTAAAGCCCAAACCGACGGCGAGAAGGTATCGATGCCCAAGATTGCAATCGCGGTCGGAGATGCGGATAGGCTGCAATGCTTGTTTCTGCGCATGGGCGTGGATCCGCACGAATTCACCAATCCCGATGGCGTGGGCGCATTCAACTTGTACAACCTGCCATCCGCGCTCAACAACGACTCGGGCTATCGGGGCGCCTACGCCGCGGCCTACAACGGTGGAGCCGTGTATCCTGACGCCAGCGCACTGTGGGGCGATATCAACCAGCTTGCCAAGTACGACGTGCTTCTTCTTGCCTGCGGCGGAAACCAGAGCGCAATGGATCCCGCCAAGACGAATCCGAACACAATCACGGATGCGGCCAAGGCCAACATGGTCAACTACTTGGCCCATGGCGGTCGAGTATTCGCCGAGCACTACCACTGGGCATGGATCAAATCCTTTCCCACGGGAACCAAACCGACCGATCTTCCGATCCCATCGCCGCTTGGCGTGGACGTCGCCACCTGGATCCCCTACAGCTCCAGCAACGTCCTCCCAGCTACGCCGGCCCTTGTCGAAACCTCGTTCCCCAAGGGCAAGGATTTTGCGCAGTGGTTGCTGACGGTTGGTGCGTCGTCGACCCTGGGGACCATGATCTTCGACCCAACCGACACGACGACGAAGCCTAGCGCCATGGACGAAATTTCACCGCCACCGTCGGCACGACGATGGATCTATCAACCCGCTGACACGGCCAATCCAACCGGTGCGGCCTCCGACACCCACTACCTTAGCTTCAACGTCAGTAGCACGGGGCAATTTATCGACCGCTTGGATACCGCCAGCACCAACATGTGCGGGCGTTTCGTCTACACCGGCTTGCACGTGTCCGCTGCATCGAGCGGCGCCCATGCCCCGGATACCAAGGACGTGTTCCCGACCCAGTGTCAGGCTGGCAATCTTTCATCCTATGAAAAAGCCATCGAATTCATGTTCTTTGATCTGTCCTCCTGCCTCACGACGGAACAAACGACAGTGGGGCAAACCATCATTTTCTAGTGGATCCTAATCTAGGAGAGTGATTCATGAGGTGTTTGGGTCTGCTACTAACCGTCTCCGCGCTGGCCCCTGCAGCGTGTTCAAGTAGTATTGAAGGCACTCCGGTCGGCAATGCCGCGGGGGCTGGTGGCGGCGGCAACGCGGGCGGAAACACTGGAGCCGGGGGCGGCGTCCTCATCAACCTCGACGCAAGCTCGACCACGAACACCTCGACTTCGACCTTGACCGGACCCACGGCGGACGCCAATTGTGGCGGCCAGGTCACCAATCTCAAGCGGCGCCCGCCCAATATCCTGCTCCTGCTCGACCGTTCGGCCTCGATGTCGGACACCAGCAAGGGCAACATCTGGACCTTCGTCGTGCCTGCAGTCAAGAGCGTCATCCAGAGCACCGAGAAGGAATTGCAATGGGGCATGGAGATGTTTCCCTTTGGTGACGGCAGCGAGTGCACCGCCGGGACCATGCCCGCCGTGTCGCAGGTTAATCCTCCAGTGGGACTCGGCAACTATGCAGCGATCTCGGCGCTTATTCCTACCGTCGCCACAGGCAACGGCACGCCTACGGATTCGGCCATCACAGTGGGGATGAACTACTTGAAGGACGTTGCCAACGACTATCCCCGCTATATGGTGCTGGCTACCGACGGCGTTCCCTCTTGTGTTGGCGCCACCAGCAGCACCACCTCGAACGGCGTGAAGACAGGGGTCACCGCCGCGGTCAACGCCATCGCGGTCGCCAATGCCGCCGGTATCCCAACCTTCGTCGTGGGCATCAACAGTCCCAGCTCTAGCTCCAGCCTCAGCGATCTTACGGCCATGGCGGATGCTGGGGGCGAAGCGCTGACTCACGCTACCTGCCCGGCAGGTGCAAGCGCCTCGGCGTGCACTGGCGCTGCTTACACCGGGTTCTACCTGGCGACGGATCAGGCCGCACTAACCAGCGCCTTGACGAAAATCATGGGAGCCATCAACAGCTGCCAGATCCAGCTTCAGGCGGTACCGCCGAACCCATCCTATGTCGCGGTCAAGGTCACGGATGCGTCTGGAAAATCCGTGCAGGTCTTTCAGAAGGGAAGCGGGAGCGAAACTTCCGCCGGTACCTGGGCGTACGTGGATGCCGAAAGTAGCGTCATCCAGCTTGAGGGCGCGGCTTGCAATACCATTTCCGCGGGCGCTGGCGGAACGTTCGAGATCTGGTTCGGCTGCGACTCCGTCCCAATTTTCTAGATTCGTTTCTACTCCGACGGAGCCGTGGAGGAGTCTTCGCCGGCTTCCGTTGGCTTTTCGCTGACGACGCCATCGTCGATTGTCGGAGCGGGGGCCTTTTCCAAACCGTAGGCGAACGCGAAGCCCAGGTTGAACTCGGTTAGTGCCATGAACTTGGGCAAGGTTGCAATCTCATTGATGTCGATGAAGACCGCGAAGTTGCGGCTTAGATGGTAGGTAGCGCCGAGGCCAAGCAAGACACCCACGGGACCACCGTGCAAAGTATCGCTGTGGGTGAGCCTGCACCCCGCGTCGCACTGCTTGCTGACGACGACCAGGAAACTTCTTCCGCCACCGACGCCAGTCGATGCATGGGTCTGGAAGTTGCCCGCAGTCAGGAACGCGTAGCGACCGCGCAGGTAACCCGCCCAGGCCGAATCTAGGATCGGCTTTCCCGTATAGCCAACCGAATTTGGCGGAGCGTACTGGTAGCGCACCATGGCTGAAAGCGAAAGATTCTTGGTGAATTGGTAGCCAACCTCCAATTCGACTTGCGCCAAGCCGGCGGCCGTGAGACTGGCCAGGGAACGGATGGGCGTTCCGCCGGAGGTGTCGCCGCTGTCGACCGCCTCGGTGCCGTGGTAGGCCGCTCCACTGCCACCCGCCACAGAGACCCAAATGGAGTCTGGTCCTCGACGGTGGTTACGGAAGGAATCCTCCTCGTCTGCAATGGTCACGTTGAGCGTGGCGAGGATGTTTTCCCGGTCGGAATTGAAGGAGGAGTCCGCGCCCTCCTTGATCATGAAGGCGTTCGGTGCGTCTGGTCGCGCCAGATACAGTGTTTGACTGTCCCCCTCCTTGCCAGGCACGCGGGCCTGGATGTAGTAGCCGAGGGACTTGTCCTTGATGGCATCCGCGGGAATCGTGGCTTGCAGCCAGCCCTTGGGGCTGCGAATCATCGGCACGGAGGTGAAGTCCTCGCTTGTGGCGCCTTCCGGCCGGTAGTAGAGGGTGGCGGTGGACTTCTTCTGTTGTTTTTGCGTGAGGCAACGGACAACCATGTCTTGGCCCGGGGGAATCTCAAAAGACAGGGGGCAATAGAGCAGCGCCGGAATATGCGCCGGCAGGTCCGGATCAACCACGTCGACCGTGACTTTGTGACCGCCTCTGCCACGTTTGGTGGTGGTCGTGGGCGCATTCGGCTCGGCCGGGGGAAGCGGCTCGGCCTCCGACGGCAATGCAGCCGGGGGCGCTACGGCTTGCGGGGCTGGCGAGGGCCGGGGGGCAGGAGTGCTCTCGGGATTCGCGGTGGGCCCCATCTGTCGCCGTGCGAGCAAGAGGGCGGACTTGAGCGCAGGGGAATCCAGCTCTGACGAGATGGTGAGATTGGGATCGATCTTCAAGGCGAGCATGAGCTGATTCACGGCCTTGTCGCGGCTCTTCTCGCCGGTTACGTAGAGAGCGGCCAGTTGAACGTAGGTCCGTGCCATGCTAGGGGTGTTGGCAAGTCCGGCGTCCTTTGCCAGCACCAGCGCCTCGAGTAGGGTTTCCTTGGCGGCATCGAAGCGGTGGGAATGAAATTGCGCAAAGGCCTTCTTGTTGAGGTCCAGAAGTTGCGTCGCCGCGTCCTTGTCACTTCGCGAATCGGCGACGTCGGCTGCCCGAATGGGATGGGCAAGAAGAAGCGTTGGCAAAAGGGCGGCTAGGAATGGCGGCGCGGTCAGCAGCTTCATGAGGCAATGCTCCTGCCCGCAGTATATTCACGATCGACGATTTTAGAATCGCCTTTGGCAGTGGATGTGGCGCAATCATCGCGTCAGGTGCATGTGAATGATGGGCAGGCGGGCCGGTTGGCGATTCTGAAATTTTTCCTGAGCCTTGCCCAAGACCTGTGGCCACTACCACGTGTGGGGTGGACTAGGTCCGCCGTGTGCACGTTTGAACCCAATGAGCGCAGGAATGAAGAGTCAAATGGCGATAGTCGGGCGGCATTGCCGCTTGTTGATTCTCGTAGGCGCTATCGCCCCGATGGTAGGCGCGACCGCGTGCGGGCCAGACAAGATCTTGCGGGGCGCAAGCACGGCCAGCGGTGGCCAAGGGACGGTGGATGCGGCCGCTTCTGTGGGAGGCTCTGGCAGTGGTCGGCATGGGAGCGGCGGTGTTTCCACCGGCGGAGCAGGGGGCGTCGGGGCAGGTGGCGCCGTTTCCACCGGCGGTTACACATACATTCCGCCAACGACCATCGCCTCGGGTGGTACCACAACCGTCACCTGGACAACCCTCCCGAGTAGCAAGGATGCGGCGGCGGTGTCGGTTTGTTCTCCTGCGACGGCCCCGACCACCGGGCCAAAGCACCAAATCCTCATGGTCGTGAAGAGCATCGCCACACCGGGGCTCACGCCTGCATTGCTCAAGCCTCATCTCGAGGCTCGCGGATTCAAGGTCGACTACGCCTTCATCTACACCTCTTCGACAAAGACCGATGCGGGTTCGATCCCGAACCTGTGGTTCTTTGACGATGCGAAAACGCAGACGGTCGATGTGAGCCGCTACGGCCTGGCCGTCATGACCAAGGACGGCTACAAGAGCGGCGCGAACCTGGACAACATTCCCGTGCTTTGCGGGAACAATCAGACTGCGGATTCGGCCCTGGCCATGGCGACGTCCGATGGCAGCACTTCGTCGACAAAATCCGCGTTCACCATCATCGACGCCAAGCACCCGATCGCCGCGAATCACCCCGGCGATCTTGCCGGCACCATCGTCCTCGAAACCGGGCCGAGTCCCAACATGAAGGTCATGCTGGCGACTGTGCCCCCGACCGCGCACATCGTTGGGGTGGATTGGGGCACCGCCGCTCCCGGTACATCCTCAGCGGCTTTGTTTGCCTATGATGTTGGCGACATCTTGGCCAACGGCGCCGCGGCCAAGGCTCGCAGGGTCGGATTCTTCCTGGACGATTCCACATCTTGGGGCCTGGTTCAGGCGGGTTCAATCGCCTGGGAATTCTTCGATGCATCCGTGGATTGGCTGTTGGGGCTTGCGCCGTGCAGTGGCTCGGGAACGAGCACCACCGCGAAGGATGCCGGCGCGGCCATCGATTGAAGGCAGTCCGAGCGAGGAGCATGATCCATGACAACGTCTTTTCACTGGCTCTATCCCGGTCTTGTCGCGACAGCTTGCCTTGGCGTCGCAATGAGTCCAGCCCCGGCTTTTGCCGAAGAGACGACGGCGCTGAACAAGATCGTGGAATTGAACAAGAGGGCATTGCGGACCTACGAAGAGCTGGACATGGAGACCGCCGTCAAACTCCTCAAACAGGCCATCGAGCTGTGCAGTCTGGAGGGGCTGGATCGGCATAGGGCGGCAGCTCGCAGCCATATCCATTTGGGCGTGGTCTACGTGAGCGGACTGAAACTTCACGAACAAGGCCTGGCCGAGTTTCGTCGAGCCCTCGGCATCGATCCCGTCATCCGGGTCACGAAGTCAGTCTCGAACCCGGAAGTAGAGGCTGTCTTTGCCGAGGCCTTGGCCAAGGGGGGTGAGGTGCCTCCGCCCTCGATGGCGACGCCAGTACCCGTCTCGCCGCAACCCACGAGAACGACGGCGGTCGTGTCCACCCCTAGCGTGGCGAAAGAATCGGCGATCAACCATCCCCCCGTGATCGAGGCGGTCGCGGGCAAGGCCGTGGAGATTAAGGCGCAGATTCCGAAATCCCTGCGTGCCGAGAAGATCGTACTGGCCTACCGGATTGGCGCCGAGGGCGAATTCCTGGCGCGAGAAATGCGCCCCGTTGAAAACGCACCGGATTGGTACCACGAGAAGATTCCGGCCAACACCACCCAAGCCGCACAGGTCAGCTACTACATCGAGGCGCAGGATGATGACGGCCAGCCGCTGATGGCAAGCGGAACGCAGAACGCGCCTCACCAGATCAAGATCGTCAGCGAGACTTCGGAGTCGGTGGAAAACATCGGCGCCGCCAAAGGAGAGTCGAGCCGGTCGCTTGCCGCGACGCCGCTTTGGTTTGTGTTCGCGGTGGGCGGCGGCGGCGGCTACTTCTCGGGAACATCTGAAATGAATTCAGCCAATGACACGGGCAAACCGCTGAAATCCACTGGAACCGAGCTGGCTGCGCTGGGACATTTGGCTCCCGAGTTGGGGTATTTCCAATCGGAGCACTTGCTCTTTTCGTTGCAAGGTCGCTTCCAATTCGTGACCGGAGGGCAGGACGTCAACTACGGTGGAAAGATCTACAAGGCGTCGAAAACCGCGCTCGCTGGCTTGGCCAAAGTCTCCTACTTTCTCGTCGAACCCAGCGCCCACTTTCAGCCCTTTGTCACGCTTCAAGCGGGTATGGGCGAGATCCGCTATCCCGTGACGACCAGCCCCTTGCTAGGTTGTGGCCCGAGTGGTGCCGCTGGGAATTGTAAGGATACCGTGCGCGGCGGGTTGGGGCTGTTCGGTGCCGCCGCCGGGTTTGTCTACATGTTTGGGGACAACATGGGGCTCTACGCCTCGCTGAGTTCGCTGGTCGGGGCGCCCAATCTGGCGGTCGACTTCGATGTGAATTTGGGTGTCACTTTCGTCCGCTAACGCGCGCTACGGGCTGGTGACCGTGACGTCGTCGAACGAGGCCTTGATTCCCTTGTCGACCTGGATGCCGAGACCGGTCTGATTGGCCAGGCAGCCTGCGTTGAGAACGGTCGCCGATCCTGCGGCGGTTGGCTGAAGAGGGGAGGAACAATCGTCGACGTAGCTCGCCATCAGGACGTCCCCCACGACGTCATCCACGTAGTAAGCCGATAAATAGACCGGACCCGTTCCGCTGATGGTGACTTTGATGGCTAGCCATTGATTGATGGATATCGAATTGATCCTCGCTGCATTCGGGTCGGGGAGAGCGCAGATCGTGTAGTTGCCGGGCGTGGTGCTGGTGTCAGGGACCTTTTTGAAAAGGCCGACTTTGGTGACCGAACCGTCGGTTCCCACGGTCGCGCCGACCGCGTAGAACACATTGGGCGTATCCGACGACTGCCTGACGTCCAAGCGCACCGCCCTGGTCGAGGTGGGCGCCGTTTCGATCCTGAATCTCATCGAGGCGGAAAGGTTGGGGTAGGGGAACTGCGGGATGGAATGGATACGAGAGAAGCTTGCAGCAGTGGAATCAAGCGTCACCCAGCTGTTCGTTGCGTCGGACATCGCGGTGGGGACTGGATCGGCGTTTCCAATGACAACCTCACTCACCCAATTGGCGTAGCCGTTGGCGAAGGTGTCACTGAAAGGTAGTGGGAAGGGGCTCGCGTCGGCACCTGGGGTTGTTCCCGAGTCCGCCGTCGAGGTTGACGTCGCCGTGCTGGTTGTCGTCGCAGTCGGTGGAGCATCGCCGATGGGCGCCAGCGGGGCATCGGCGATCGGCGCCGGTGGGGCATCTGAGTTCGGTTTTGGCGGGGCATCGGCGTTCGCTGTCGACGAGCCATCGATGGTTGACGTCGACGTGGCGGCGCCATCGAGGGTCCGGATGGCAATCGCGGTCTGCGGGGAACAGGCGTGTAGCCCAAAAACAAGCCCCACACCAAGGGCCAGCGAGAGAAAGGCCGCTTTGCGTTTGGCGTTCAAGGCAACTGGGTTTACCACCACGCTCTCCTTTAACATAAGTGCAGTGGCCCAGCTGCGCCTTGAGAGCTCTCCAAGAGTCGCTAATCGCCTACCCGTGAAAATTGAGCGTGCGGCCGTCCGCCGCCAGGGCGGCTTCGTGCGTGGTTTCGGAAAGCGAAGGGTGCGCGTGGATGGTGCGCTGCAAGTCCTCGGCGCTGGCGCCGAACTCCATGGCCAGCACGGCTTCGGCGATCATTTCTGAGGCCATGGGCGCCATGATGTGAATCCCGAGCAGACGGTCGCTGCGCTTGTCGGCGAGAACCTTGGTCAGGCCGACGGTGTGGCCCATGGCGCGCGCGCGGCCGTTGGCCGACAGGGGAAAGACGCCGACCTTGTAGTCGCGGGCCGAGGCGCGCAGTTGGCGCTCGGTCTTGCCCACCCAGGCGATCTCGGGCGAAGTGTAGATGACCCAGGGGATGGCGTCGTAGTTCACGCGCGATGGTTGCCCGGCGATGCGTTCGACGACCATGATGCCTTCCTCGGATGCCTTGTGCGCCAGCATGGGTCCGCGCACGACGTCGCCCACGGCGTAGATATTGGGCAGGTTGGTCCGGCAGAAATCGTCGACGTGGATGTTGCCGCGCTCGTCGAGCAGCAGGCCGACCTCGTTGACGTCGATGCCTTGGGTATTGGGTTTGCGTCCTACCGCCACGACCAGTTTCGAGAATTCGATGCTGTGTTTGCCGTCGCTGTTTTCGTAGCTGACCTCCACGCTGTCCTTGCCGATCTTGGCGGCCAGCACGCGTGCGCCCAGGCGGATGTCCAGACCCTGGCGCGACATCTCTTTGAACGCGGTGTCGGCGATTTGTTCGTCGGCGCCGGGCAAGAAGGTTTCCATGGCTTCGAGCAGAACGACCTGACTGCCGAGGCGATGCCATACCGATCCCAGTTCCAGCCCGATCACGCCGGCACCGATCACGCCGAGCTTTTCTGGCGAGGCGGCAAAATCGAGTGCGCCTGACGAGTCGACCACGATCTTCCCGTCGGTGGGAACGTGGTCGATGTCCCTGGGCAGCGAGCCCGTGGCGATGAGGATGTTCTTGGCCTCGAGGGTTTCGACGGGTCCACCGCCGAGGGGCGAAACCTCGACGCGCATGCCGGAAAGCAGACGGCCGGTGCCGGCGAAGGACGTGACCTTGTTCTTGGCAAACAGGGTGGTGACGCCCGAGGCGAGTCCGCTTACGATCTTGTTTTTGCGCGCGATCATGGCCGGAACGTCCATGCGCACGTCGCCGGTGGTGATGCCGTGTTCTTTCAGTTCTTGCTTGCAGCGATGGAACTGCTCGGAGGATTCAAGCAAGGCCTTGGAGGGAATGCACCCCACGTTGAGACAGGTGCCGCCGAGCGAGGGTTTGCCCTCGGGACCCACACCGCTGTCGATGCATGCGACGCTTAGGCCGAGCTGGCCGGCACGAATCGCGGCGATGTAGCCGGCAGGACCGCCCCCTAGAATGACGAGGTCGAATGTTTGCGCCATGATCACACCCTCAAGATGAAGCGGGTTGGGTCTTCAATGAGCTCTTTGATGGCGACCAGGAACAGCACAGCCTCGCGCCCATCGACGATGCGATGATCGTAGGACAAGGCCAGGTACATCATGGGTCGGATCACGACCTTGTCGCCCTCGGCCACGGGGCGTGGTTGGATGCGATGCAGACCCAGGATCGCGCTTTGGGGCGGGTTCACAATGGGCGTCGAGAGCATGGAGCCGAACACGCCGCCGTTGGAAATGGTGAAGGTGCCGCCGGTCAGCTCATCGATGCCCAGCTTGCCCTCTTCGCCGCGGCTGCCGAATCCGGCGATGGAGCGTTCGATTTCGGCCAGGCTCATGCGGTCGGCGTCGCGCAAGACCGGTACCACCAAGCCGCGCGAGGTGCTGACCGCGACGCCGATGTCGAAGTAGCCGTGGTAGACGATATCGTCGCCGTCCACCGAGGCGTTGACAATAGGGTAGCGCCGCAGGGCCTCGGCGCACGCCTTCACGAAGAAACCCATGATGCCAAGCTTGACCCCGTGCTGGGTCTGGAAGGCGTCGCGGTAGTTGCGGCGCAAATCCATGAGCGCCTGCATGTTGATTTCGTTAAAGGTGGTCAGAATCGCGGCGCTGCGCTGGGCTTCCAGCATGCGCTCGGCGATACGGGCACGCAGTCGGGTCATCTTGGTGCGCGTGGTTGGGCGCAAGGCCAGCGCGCCTTTACCCGACGGCGCGGCGGGTGGCTCGGAGATCTCCACCACGGTGGGCGCCTCGCCGATGTTGGACGCGAGCTGGGGCGAATGTTCGAGGTGGCGGAGAACGTCTTCTTTGGTGATGCGGCCACGCGGGCCAGAACCCGTCACGTCGGCCGGGCTGAGCTTGTGCTCGTCGAGCAAGCGGCGCACGGCGGGCGCCAGGCCATCGGCGTCGCCATTCGAATCCGCGGAAGGAACGCCGGCTGGAGCCGCCGGTGACAGCGCCGGCTTGGAGGCGACCGCAACCGCAGGGGCGGTAGTCACGGGTGGGGCCTTCTTACTTGGCAACGCCGCGGACTTCTGCGCAGCCTTCTTGGGCGCACTCTCTACCGCCACGGGCTTCGCGGCGGCAGCGTCGATGGTCGTGATGACATCGCCGCGTTTCACGGTTTCACCCTTCTTGCGCAGATGCGAGCCCACGATGCCGGTGCTCGGGGCGGCGATTTCCAACACGACCTTGTCGGTCTCGACTTCCGCCAGCGCCTCGTCTGCCTTGACCTCGTCGCCAGGCTGCTTGTGCCAAGCCACGAGTGTCCCATCCTCGACGGATTCCGGCAGTTCGTTCACTTTGACCTCGACGATCATCGATCAAGACCTCCTACTGTTGGCGGTGACTATAACCCAAGAACGGTCTACTTCTCGGCCACGGCCGTCGTTGTTGGCCCAAAGGTGGAGGGCAGGTCGAGCGCCCCTTCCACCAGTTCCTTTTGCCGTTCCAGGTGGCGGTGGTAGTCGCCGCCCGAGGGCGCGGCCATGTTCGGCCGGCCTGCGTAGAGCAGGGTTTGTCCGGGCGAAAGCGCGGCTGTTAGGCGATCCCTGATGAAATACCACGCGCCCTGATTCTCCGGCTCTTCCTGGGCCCACACCACCTCGCGCAGCTTGGGGTAGCGGACAAACTCGGCCGCAATCGCCTCGGCTGGGTAGGGGTAGAGTTGTTCGACGCGGGCGATGGCAATTCCGGCAATCCCCTTTTCACGGCGCGCCTCCAGGATGTCGTAGTAGACCTTGCCCGAGCACAGCACCAGCCGGTTCACGGTGCCGGGATCCATGGCGTCGGCTTCGGAGATGACCTCGCGGAAACTGCCACTGGCCAGGTCGCCGAGGGGTGAGAACGAGGCCTTCCGGCGCAGGGTGCTTTTGGGGCTGAAAATGATGAGCGGCTTGCGGTAGGGGCGAATCACCTGCCGACGCAAGAGGTGGAACATCTGGGCCGGCGTGGACGGGTGGCAGATCTGGATGTTGTCTTGCGCGGCCATCTGCAGGAACCGTTCGATGCGGGCCGAGGTGTGTTCCGGTCCTTGTCCTTCGTGGCCGTGGGGCAACATCAGGGTCAGCCCGCACAGCAGGCGCCATTTCTGCTCGGCGGCGACGATGAATTGATCGATCACGACCTGCGCGACGTTGGCGAAATCGCCGAATTGCGCTTCCCAGATGACCAGGGTTTCCGGGCTGGCGGCGGAGAAGCCGTACTCGAAGCCCAGGGCTGCTTCCTCCGACAGGATGGAATTGATCACGGTGAAGCGCGCCTGCTTGTCCGAGACGTGCTGAAGCGGAATGTACTCGTCGCCGTTGCGCTGGTTGAGCAGCACGGCGTGGCGGTGGAAAAAGGTGCCGCGTCCAGTGTCCTGGCCCGACAGGCGCACGGGATGGCCTTCGTCGACCAGGCTGGCGTAGGCCATGACCTCGGCGAAACCCCAGTCGACCGGCATCGCGCCCACGGCCATCATGCGTCGGTCTTCCACGATCTTGGCTACGCGGGGGTGCAATTCGAAATCCTCCGGCAGGGCATCGAGCCGTGCGCCCAGACGCCTGATCTCCGCCAGGGGCACGGCGGTGTGAGCCGGCGCGGTCCAGTGGTTCTTGCGGATGTCATCGAAGACGCGCGGCTTGCGGTCGACCAGCGGGCACACGACGCTCATGGCCACTTGCTGGCCTTGCGCAAGTGCCTCGCGGTACTCGCGCGCAAGCGCGTCCGCTTGGCCTGGCTCGACCACGCCTTCGCGTTCGAGCCGGGCGGCGTAGCTCTTGGCCACGCTGTCGTGCCCTCGAATCTTCTTGTACATCATGGGCTGAGTTGCGGCCGGCTCGTCGGCCTCGTTGTGGCCGTAACGGCGGTAGCAGATGAGGTCGATGATCACGTCCTTCTTGAAGGTCATGCGGTAGTCGACGGCAAGCTGGGCAAGGTAGGCCACGGCCTCGGGATCTTCGCCATTGACGTGGAAGATGGGTGCCTGCACCACCTTGCCCACGTCGGTGCAGTAGAGGGTCGAACGCACGTCCAGGGGATGGCTGGTGGTGAAGCCGATGCGGTTGTTGATCACGATGTGGATGGTGCCGCCTGTGGTGTAGCCACGCGTTTGCGACAGGTTCAGGGTCTCGTACACAACGCCCTGTCCGGCGAAGGAGGCATCCCCATGCAACAGCACGGCCATCACCTTGCGCCGCTCGCTGTCGTTGCGCTTTTCCTGGCGCGCGCGCACCGAGCCCTCGGTCACTGGGTTGATGATTTCGAGGTGCGAGGGATTGTAGCCAAGCGCAACGTGCATGATGCTTCCGCGCGTGGCGATGTCCGTCGAGTAGCCCTGATGGTACTTGACGTCGCCTGACACGCCCTTCCAGTCGTGCAGCCCTTCGAATTCCTGGAACAGCTCCTTGGGCGATTTGCCCATGATGTTGACCAGCACGTTGAGTCGCCCGCGATGGGCCATGCCGATCACCATCTCTTCCGTGCCTTGCGCACCCGAGGTCTGGATAATGGTATCGAGCGCGGTGATGGTGGCCTCGCCGCCCTCCAGCGAAAAGCGCTTTTGCCCGGCATAGGCGGTGTGCAGGTAGTGTTCGATGCCCTCGGCGGCGATGAGCCGCGCGAGAAACTGCAAGCGTTCATCGTCGGCGAAGGCAGGCCTCGTGCGCGTGGCTTCGAGGCGCGTTTGCAGCCAGCGCTTTTCCTCGACCTCGGAGATGTGCAAGAACTCGGAACCAATGGAGCCTGTATAGGTCTCGCGCAGCATCTCGACGATCTCGCGCAGGGCCATTTCGGATCGGCCGCCAAGGTTGCCGGTGTGAAAGACCGTGTCCATATCGGACTCGGTTAGTCCGTGAAAGCTCGGATCGAGGTCGGGAATGTTGGGCTGGGCGCGCAGCCGAATAGGATCGACTCGGGCGCGAAAATGCCCCAGGCCGCGGTGGGCCTGGATCAGGCGCATGACCGCGATCTGCTTGGCCACCGTGGCCTGGCTTTCAGCCCTTCCCCGCCCACCGTCAGAAATGTGTTCGCGGTCGTCAAAAAGATGACGAACTTGGTCCGAAATGGCCGCGCGCATGGGCGAATCCGCGCCCTTGAAGGTCGCGAACAGCTGGCGCCATTCCTCTGCCACCGAGGTTGGCTGCGCTAGGTAGCGCTCGTACAGATCCTCGATGAACTCGGCATTGCCGGCATAGACGGGCGACACGGAAAGCATTGCGTTGCTCATGTTTGGTAATCCACAGGCTGAAAGCGGGAGGCTGGTGCTGCCAGCGTCAATAAGATGCTCGAATGGGCCTTTGCGTCTCGCTCAAACGACGCGGTGTGGACGCTCATCCTTTTGCATGCCTAGGGCAAGTGCGCACAAAGTCAGTCACTATTCTGGCGGGCCGACATCCAACCGCGTGCTCGTAGGCAACACAACAGGTCAACCGATTCCAATGCGTGGCGTCGGCAGCGTCCTGTCTAACCGAGTCTGGAGGAAAGCGATGAAGAAGCTCGTACTGTGTCTTGGGATTCTTGGTGCAATTTCTCTCGGAACCGCGCAGGCCGCCGAACCGATGGCCGGGCACGCGATGGCCGCGAAAGCCCCGGCCGCCAAGGCCGAACAACCCACCTGCGGACAGATGATCTCAGGCATGGCGCCCATTCCAGCCAAGCTCTCCGAGGGCGCAGGCTCCGTGGCGGACATGCTGGAAGCCCACGCGGCGCTGATGGGTAAAGACAAGGATTCCGTGGCCGAGGCGAAGGGGCTGCGTGCAATCGCGAAAACCCACAAACAGATTGCCGCAAGCCTCATGAAGGCCAGCGAAGAAATGAAGAAGGCCGCGAGCTGGCCGATGGCCCCGCACGACATGGCCAAGATGAGCGCGGATCCCAAGCTGGCCGAAACCAGCAAGAAGGTCATTGAGATCCACAAGGAAATCATCGCCATGTTCCAGAAAATGGTCGCGGACATGGAAGCCCAGCAGAAGATGATGAAATAGCTCTATCCGTTTCTGGCCTGGCCTCGCCGCCGACAGCGCCGGTGGCGGGGCAAGCAAGGCCCAAGCCGCCTCTCACCGCGCTTGACGCACGCCAAGCCACGTGGTCCGATCGGATCCTTGCCACCGATGGACAAAGACTATTTTGCCGACGCCTATTCTCCGCCCGGTAGCGATGTGAATGCGGGCGCACTGCCTGGCCGTGCGCAGGGTGCGGCGCTGGCGGGGCGAGGAACCAGGCTGGCGGCGGCTTCGCTCGACGTCCTGCTCATCTCGGTGCCGCTTTTGCCGCTGTTGGCCGCGGGAATCCACGCCGGGGTGCGAACCATCTTTCGCGAAGACCGCCGTTGCCTGCACGACCACATCGCCGGCACCCGCGTTGTCGAGCACCAGCGGTAAGCCGTGCAGCTCGACAACACCGTTGAAGTCGAAACGCCCGAGCATGTGCGCTTTCGCTTTCACGCGGCCGGCCCCACTCGTCGCGCCTGGGCGTACCTGATCGATTTGCTGGTGCGTGTGGGCATCCTGCTCATCGTGGAGATCGTGCTTGTGCTGGCCACGGGTCAGCACCTGACCTCGGGCAAGGCCATCATGAACAGCGGCACCTTGCTATCCCTATTTCTCATCGAATGGGGTTACTTCGTCGCTTTCGAGGCGGGCTGGAACGGCACCACGCCGGGCAAGAGGGCGCTGCGCTTGCGCGTGGTCAAGGCCGGCGGCTATCCGCTGTCCTTCATGGACGCGGTTCTGCGCAACCTCCTGCGCACGGCGGATTTTCTTCCCGTGGGTTACCTGCTTGGGCTGGTTGCCATGACTTGGGATGGTCGCTTTGCCCGGCTGGGCGATAGAGCCGCAGGCACCATGGTGGTGATTGAAGATCCGGTGCGCGTGGCGCCCTCAATTACGCTGGATCCGCCGCCCACCGCCATCGAGATCGCGTCCTTTCCCCATCGGGTCGCGCTGCCCTTGCCCGAACGGGAGGCCATCGAGCTACTCTTGCGCCGCCGCGATCTGTCGCCTGCCCGGCGACTGGAGCTGGCCGAGATCCTTGCCCCGATCGTGGAGCGCCGGCTCGGCGTGAAGTCAGGCGATCCGGTGCGCTTCTTAGCATTGGTTTACTATCTCGCGGTGGGCGGCGCGGCTGCCGCAGGCAAGCCCAATCTTCCGTCAGGGGCCAGGTCATGAACCACACGCAAGACGAATTCGTGGCCGCGCGCAAGCCAGCCTGGGACGAACTCGACTCCTTGCTGGCCAAGAAACACTTGCTGTACAAGCTGCCGCCCACGTCCATTTCGCGTGCCGCCAGCCTTTACCGCGAAGTCTGCTCGGATCTCATGCGTGCGCGCGCGGCTGGCTACACCTCCGACGTCATCGACCTGCTCGACGCGCTGGCCGCGCGCACATGTTCGGCCATGTACAGTGCGCCGCCCTATCGCCCGGCCGGTCTGTGGGAGCTCGTCGCGACGGGTTTCCCGTCGAGCGTGCGGCGCAACGCCCGTTTCGTGGCCCTGGCCGCCGCGCTCTTCGTGTTGCCCGGCTTGCTGGGTTTCGCGGGGGCGCTGCGCTCGCGCGGCTTCGCCATCCAGATCATGTCCGAGCCCATGGTCGCGCAAATGGAGAAATCCTACAGCGAGTTCGGCCACGGCCGCGACGAAGGCGCCGACAGCATGATGGCCAGCTTTTACGTGTACAACAACATCGGCATCGCGTTTCGGTGCTTTGCCACCGGGATCCTGTTCGGCCTGGGCAGCATGTTCTTTCTCGTCTACAACGGCCTGACCATCGGCGTGGTGGCCGGGGCCGTGACCGCGGCCGGGCACGGCCGAAACCTGTTCACCTTCATTGCCGGACATGGCGCCTTCGAGCTGACCGCCATCGTGATCTCCGGCGCCGCGGGCATGGCCATGGGCTACGCCCTTGTCAACACCGGGCAGCGCACGCGCTGGGCCTCGCTGCGCGCGCAGGCGGGCGACCTCTTTCGCATGATCATGGGCGCGGCGCTCATGCTTCTCGTCGCGGCGTTCATCGAAGGCTTCTGGTCGCCCTCGTCCATCCTGGCACCAGTCAAGTGGGGCGCGGCGGTCATGCTTCACTTGCTCGTGCTCGCCTACTTGCTTTTCGCGGGCCGATCGCCTTCGCGCGGGAGCCAGCCTTGAACCTGCTTGAATCCCGGGTTGCGCTGCGGCCGCGAGCCATGTCGGACGTACTCGATCTCGCGGCTCCGTTCTGCTTTGCCAATCGGCGCCTGATGGTGCCACTGGCCACGCTCGTGACAGCTGTTGGTTGTCTGCTGAGCTGGATCTGTCGCATGAAGCTTGCTTGGGGGTGGACATCGGTGTGGCTGGTGGTGGCCGCATACTATCTGCTGACCAGCGGGGTCTACACCCAGGCCGCTGGCGAATTGCTCTTTCGCCGCGCCGACGAGATCCGCGTGCTCCACGTCCTCGGCCGGTTCGCGCGCCGATTCTTCCCCTACATGGTCGCGCGGATCGTGCATTTGCTCGCGCTGGGGCTGTGCGCGGCGATCGTCGTGCCCTTGCCCATCTTTGCCGCGCGCCTGTTCTTCTTCGGCGAGGCCGTGCTGCTGGAATCGGATTCTCCGTTCGGCAGTCTTGCGCGCAGCGGCCGCTTGGTCCTCTTTCGCAGCCTATCTTGTTTGGGGCTGGCGCTGGCCAGCCTGTGCGCGCCGTTCCTGTTCGCGCTGGCGGCCGATCTACTCGGTACCTCGCTCGTCGAAATGGTGTTTCAGATGGGCCGGCCGTTTGGCTCCCTGTTCGCGGATGGCGGCTCGGCCTACGCGGTGGCGGGCGCGTTGCTTTCGGCGCCCTTCGTGGCCAGCGCCAGCTTTCTCGGCTACATCGACATGCGCACGCGCAAGGAAGGCTGGGACATCCAACTGCGCTTCATGGCCTTGGCCGACGCCGAGGACAAGAACCGGAGAATCGCTTCGTGAAGAGGCCCGTCTTCGTCGGCGTTTTCGCCTCGCTGCTCTTGTCCGGCGGCGTGGCAGCGTCGGCTCTCCCTTCGGGAGCTTCGGGACCTACCCGCCACCCACCACACCTGCTCGCTTCGCTCGCGCCCTCGGAGACCGTGGACAGCGCGCCGACCAAGCCCTTGCCCGAGCCGGCGAAAGTCGTGGGCGAGATCTTCGCCTCTCGCCATTTCGAATTCTGTCACGAGCCGAAGTATCCCCTGACCTCCGCCGAGAAAGCGTGGTGCGATCTTGGCGCGGGGGAAAACACGCAGGCCTGTCCGGCGCTGCGCCAGGCGTGCAAGAACGACGCGCAGGCCACGCAGATCGAACTGCGCGAGCCGATTTCGTTTCGCCTGCCCGAGCTCGGGCGGCCGCTTCGCCTGCTGCTATGGATCTTGCTTGGACTCGGCCTGGGCATGCTGGTGTTTGCGCTGGTCCGCCATTTTCTCGACCACAAGTCCAAGGACGATGTGGTCAAGACGGAAGCATCCGGCTCGGGCGAGGAAGATCGCGCCGCCGCGCTTGCCCGGCAAGTCGAGACCGACGTGCAGCGCCTGCTCGCACGTGCGCGCGCCGAGGCCTCGGCCGGCGATTTTCTTGCCGCCATCGGCGATGCCTACGCCGCGCTCTTGCGCCGCCTGGAGGGCGCCGGCGTGGTCCACGTTGAGCCCGATCAGACCAACGGCGATTACGTGCGCAAGGTGAAGCACGAGCGGCCGACTATCGCGCGCCAGCTGTCGGAGGTTGTCGACGCCGTCGAGTTCGCCCAGTTCGGCGACCAGCCCGTCACGCGCGAGGGATTCGACGGGGTGTGGATGCGTGTGACTGGGCTTCTTGCCGAACGCATCGGCATGGTGCTGGCGCTATCCGGATTGCTGTTTCTTGGCGCTGCCTGCGGGCAGCCGCGCGCGGATTGGGAACACTCGCCCTCGGGCCGCGCCGGCGTCATCGACTACCTAGGCAAGCGTGGTTTCAAGGTACACGAGCGTTTGCTTTCGGTCGCCAAGATGGGCGACAGCAAGTCCACGGACAGCAAGACCGAGCAGCTCATTCTGTTGCCCGGTGCCCACCTGGGCGCTGAGGAATGGAAGGCGGTCAAGGCATGGATTCTCGCGGGTGACCATGCGCTCGTCGTCGCGGGCGGCAGGCGCGAGCTGCCCGATTGGATCGGCATGCGTATCGTGGAGAAGCAGGCGGTACGGTCGGAACCCGTTTCCCCTGGCGATGCCGAGGCGAAACGCTGGGGCGCGCTGCGCGTGCGGGTGCCAGAAGCCAACTTCTTGGACAGCAAGCCAGGCAGCGCAACCTTGCTAGCCCGAAAGCAGGCGCCCTACGCCGCCGAACGCTGGCTGATTCGCGGCGAGGCAAACGACGACGAAGACGTCGAGAGCAACCGGGTGCTCGTGCTGGCCGACGATTTCCTGTTTCGCAATGCCAGTCTGCTCGTGGCCGACAACGCGGCCTCGCTCGACAACCTGCTACGCGACGGGGGCACGACCATCGAACTGGCCGGCGACCTGACCGGGCTGGTGGCATCGAACCCGGTGGAATCCGTGCGCCGGGGCCGGCTCGGACCGGCGATGCTCCAGCTCGCGGCCTTTTTGCTGGTGTTCTTCGTTTGCAAGGGTGCCCGTTTTGGCCGGCCCACGCACAGCCAGCACGGCAAGCGGCGCGAGTTCGCCGAACATGTGCGCGCGCTGGGTCTGCACTATGCGCGGGCGCGCGCCGAACGCGTGGCCCTGGCCTTCGTCGGCGCCTACGCCAGCGAACGTTTGCGCGAGCGCTGCGGGTTGCGTGTGGATCGCAGCCTGTCCGGGCTGGCCGAGGCCGTGGCCACGCGCACGGGCCGGCCGGTCGGCGAGGTGATGCGCATGCTGCTCGAAGCGCGCGACGCAAGCAAAGGCGTGCCGGCGGAGAAGGGCGCGCGTGATTTGGAAACCGTGAGCGAGCTTTGCAAGCTGCTCGAAGAAACAGGAGGAACTGGTGGACACCAATCAATTCAAAGCCACATTTGACACCATCCGCGGCGAGGTCGAACGCGCGCTGGTCGGGCAAACCGACTTGGTCGAGCATGCGCTTATCGCCTTGCTCGCGCGCGGTCACGTGCTCCTCGAAGGCGCGCCCGGCCTGGGCAAGACCTTGCTCGTGCGCGTGCTCGGACAGGTGCTGGCGTGCGACTACCGCCGCATCCAGTTCACGCCCGACCTCATGCCGTCCGACGTGAGCGGCGGCAACGTCTTCAATCAACAGAAAGGCGCCTTCGACTTTCTCAAGGGCCCAGTGTTCACACAGCTCTTGCTCGCCGACGAGATCAACCGCGCGCCGGCCAAGACCCAGTCGGCGCTGCTCGAAGCCATGCAAGAACGCCAGGTCACCGTCGACGGCGTCACGCGACCCTTGCCCGAACCGTTCTTGGTCATGGCCACGCAGAATCCCATCGAGTCGCAGGGCACCTATCCCTTGCCCGAGGCGCAGCTCGATCGCTTCATGTTCAAGCTCAGCGTGCTTGCGCCCAGCCACGACGTCGAGACCGCGATTTTGCGCAACCACCTGGCCGGGTTCGATGCGCAGGCGCTCGAACGCTTGAATCTGGCCCGTGTGATCACGCCCGCCGGGCTGCTCGACATGCAGGCGCACGCGCGTCGCCTGCGCGTCGACGAGGGCATTGTTTCGTACATTGCGGACATCGTGTGCCGCACGCGCGGCCATCGCTCGCTCTACTACGGCGCCTCACCGCGCGCCTCCATCGCGCTTCTGCACGGGGCACAGGCACGCGCGGCCAGCCGCGGGCGCGACTTCGTCATCCCCGACGACGTGAAGGCGCTGGCCCCAGCGGTGATTCGCCACCGCGTGGGTCTGCAGCCCGACGCCGAGATCGAAGGCATGTCCCCCGACGACTGCGTGGCCGAGATCCTGCGCGACGTGCGCGTCCCCGAGACCATCGCCGCCTAGCAACGACATGCCTTTTGTTCCTTCGCAGAGACTCGTGCTGCTTGCGGTGTTGCCGCTGCTCCTCGGAGCGGTGAGCGCGCTCGAGCCGAGTTTCGTCTGGCCCATGCTGCTCGCCGATTTGGCCCTGGCACTCGTCGCGGCGATCGATGCGTGGCTCGGCCGGCGCGTGCTTTTCCGGGTCGAACGCGAGCCGCCGCGCATCTTCTCGGTGGGGCGGCTGAACCTGGTCAGACTGCACCTCTATTCCACCGCGCAAAGGCCGCTGGCCGTACAGGTGAACGACGACTCGGCCGACGGATTAGTGATCGAGGGGCTGCCGAAGACCGCACAAGTACCGGAAACCGGGCATGCCCTGGTCACCTACCATGTGAAACCCACCCGCCGAGGTCTCTACGAGCTTGGCGATCACCACTTGCGCTGGGCCACTCCGCTCGGCCTGTGGTGGCGCCAGATCCGCATCGCTTCCCGGCACCCGGTGCGTGTGTATCCCGATGTGCAGGCCGTGCGTACCTACGAGATGCTGGCGCGGCAAAGCCTGGAAAATCGCATGGTGCGCACGGTGCGCCTGCGCGGGGGCGAGAACGAATTCGAAGCCCTGCGTGACTACCAGCGCGACGACGACTATCGCGCCATCGATTGGAAGGCGACCGCGCGCCGGCAGAAACTCATCACGCGCGAGTATCAGCAAGAGCGCAATCAATCGGTGTTGTGCATGCTCGACTGTGGCCGACTCATGACGGCGGAAACCCAGGGGCTGTCCCAGCTCGATCACGCGCTCAATGCCGTGCTGATGTTGTCGCACGTGGCGACGCGGGCCGGGGATCAAGTCGGCCTGCTTGCTTTCGACGCCCGCGTGCGCGCCTTTTTGCCGCCTCAAAGTGGCAGGCGGGCGGCGCAGCGGGTGGTAGCGGCGTCGTACGACATCCACGCCCAAATTGTCGAGACGGATTTCGAAGCGGCGTATGGCTACCTTTCGCAGCGCCTTCGCAAGCGATCCCTGGTCGTGCTCTTCACCGAGGTCATCGACGAGGTATCGGCAAAATCCGTGGTGCGAACCGTGCGCAGCCTCGGCCCGCGCCACCTCGCCCTGGTCGTCCTCTTTCGCGACGAGACCCTGGACGCCATGGCCGAACCGCGCCGGACCCAGGGTGACATCAAGGCCACGGATCTCTATCAACGCGCAGCTGGCGCGGAGGCCATCCTGTGGCGCGACCGCCTAGTGCGCGACCTGCAGGAAGCCGGCGCCCTGGTCCTGCACGTGTCCCCGCGCAAGTTGACCCCGGCCCTCATCAACCGCTACCTGCACGTCAAGGCGCAGCGATTGCTGTAGGGCTGTTTCACGCAGCCGGTTTGCCTTCGAGCAGGTGCTTGAGGGCTTCGAGTCCCCGTGCCCGAGGCGAGGCCCCAGGAAGAAGACCAGTCTCCGCGCTCCCTGCCGCTCTCGCACTATATTTCATGGAGTGAGTTGCTCCGGAGAACGTTCGA
>OCTA010000390.1_pt1 | contig 40303 bp, 39 predicted proteins | sample 1538991 | NCBI WGS metagenome assembly OCTA01 (sample SAMEA3539302, study PRJEB22396) | soil metagenome | biome: tundra; feature: field; material: soil | place: USA | collected 2010-05 | depth 0.15 m | reverse complement strand
GGGTGGCCGCCCGCGGCAGCGAGCACCAGGACGGCCCGGCGCCGGTCGGCGGTCCCCCGGCCGGCGGTCCCCCGGCGGCCGGACCGCCCGGCGCAGCCGCCCGGAGCTCGGCGCTGCGCGCCTTCGCCAGCCATCGCCTTGGCCTGGTCGGCCTCGGGCTGATCGCGGCCCTGGCGATCTTCTGCTTTATCGGGCCGCTGGTCTACCACACCGATCAGATTCACGCGAACATCCAGCTCACCAACCTGCCGCCGGGCAAAGGGCGACCGCTGGGCACCGACAACAACGGGTTCGACATTCTCGGCCGCCTGATGATCGGCGGCCAGAGCACGCTGGAGATCGCCTTCGCCGTGGCAGTTCTCGCGACGATCTTCGGCGTTCTCTGGGGCGCGGTCTCCGGATTTGCCGGCGGGATGCCGGATGCCGTGATGATGCGGGTGGTCGACATCGGGCTGGCCATCCCCGCGATCTTCCTGCTGATCTACCTGTCGTCGGTGTTTCGGCCGACGATCCTGCTGCTGATCCTGGTCATCTCACTGCTGTCCTGGCTCGGGCCGGCCCGGCTCGTGCGCGGCGAGACTCTGTCGCTGCGCACACGCGAGTTCGTCCAGGCGGTCCGGGTGATGGGCGCCCGCGGACCGCGCATCGTGCTGCGGCACATCGTCCCGAACACGTTCGGGACGATCGCCGTCAGCGCGACCTTCCAGGTGGCGGACGCGATCATCCTGCTCGCGACGCTGAGCTTCCTCGGCTTCGGGCTGCCGCCGCCTGCGGTGACCTGGGGCGGCATGCTCTCCCAGGGCACTGCGTACCTGCTCGACGGCTACTGGTGGCAGGTTTATCCGGCCGGATTCGTCATCACGGTTACCGTCGTGGCGTTCAATCTGGTCGGTGACGCATTCCGGGACGCGCTCGATGCCAGGCTCCGGTAGACCGAGCGCCACCGCGCCTCGGCGGCGCTGTCACGGTACGGCGGACGAGCTAACTGACGCTCGCTCACTGACCGCAACGGTGTGCCTAGTCCGGCATCTCTCTCCTATGTCCCACGATCCCCCCCGACAGCCGTCATGGTGTGCCACCCGAGAGGTCGTCTGCAGCCGGGCTCGCGCCAGCAACGATGAGGTCAAACGAGGCAGGCGGGCGGATCAGGCGGAAATAGGCCTGCTCGGCGCGAAGCCAGTGCGCGTCCCAGTCCTCGGGAGCGATCCGGCCGCGCAGCCGGCGCAGCCGTTCGTGCTCGGGCGTATCGACCAGGACCGACCGGTCGACCAGATCGGAGAGCTCGGGCGCGGCGGCGAACACGCCCTCCAGCAGGATCAGGTCGCTGTGCCTGACCGTGACGGCGCCGCCGGGGCCGGTGCCGCGCTCCCAGGGGAACCGGCGGAACGTCGCGTCCCGTCCCGCTCGCAGCGGCTCGATCGCCTCCGCCCGGAGCCGGCCCCAGTTGTAATACTGATCGAGCGCCTGGCCGCGGGCCGGCCGGCCGCCCGTCGGGACTGGCAGCTGCTGGAAGAAATCATCGGTATGCACCAGCGCCGCACCGGTTGCGTACGCGATGGCATTGGCGATGGTGGACTTACCCGCGCCGCCGTGCCCGTCGAGGGCCAGTACGAACTCGCCGGGTTGCGCGGCCCGCCATTCGTCGACGGCCCTGATCACCCGCCTGGCGGCCTGGTCACCGCGCGACCGCCGAGCAGACGTCATTCCCATTACCGCCTAACCACGCAGGCCGGACTGCGGGTGCGCGGACGGCCGGCCCGCGGACCTGCCGGCCCGCGGCTGGCCGCCGGCTCGCGCCTGCCGGCAGGACCGCCGGAGTGGCCTCGGGCCCGTTGCACACTGCCCATCCTCTCCCGCGCTGCCCGGACCGCTGGTGCCGGCGTCGTGGCTGGCTGCGCATCTGCGGCCGCCGCTCGTGGTGCTCGACGCGGCCGTGATCCTGCCGCCGCCAGCCCGCGACGGTGACAACCGTCCGCGCAGCGGACGCGAACAGCTCGCGGCAGCACACATTCCCGCCGCCCGGCACGCGGACCTGCTGGATGCTGTGCTGGATCAGTGTTCAGGCTGCCGTGCTGGATGGCGGCTGGCAAACGTGGCTGGCCGCCGACGGCCCGGCCGAGTCCGGCGGGCCGGGCAGTCTGGCGGCCTGATCGATTGATCTGCTGCGGGACTGCGCGCTGGCCCGCTTCTCGGCCTTTAGCCTCAATGCGAGGCGACGGACGGAGCCGCCGGAGGATAGTGCGGGCGCCGATGCCAGGGCAGCTATCGCAGCGGCATGTCCCGGGCACCGGCGCCGGCTGGCTCCGCAGCGGTCGTTTCGGCCAGCACCGCGCCGGCTCCGGCGGCTGCCGCCACGGTTGCAGCCGCGCGGCCAGACATCTTGCCGCGGTCGCGAAGCGCGAACAGCAGCAGCAGCACCGTGATCCAGATCAGCACCGAGCCGGTAACGTGCACCCAGACCAGGCCCGCCGGCAGCCCGCTGAAGTACTGGCTGTAGCCGATGCTGCCCTGCGCGATCACCAGGGCCAGCAGCAGCACGCCCAGCCGCCTGGCCCGGGTCGGAGCATCACTCAGCCGCAGGCACAGCGCCAGCGCGATCACCAGCCCTGCGAGCAGCCAGCCGATATCGGCATGCAGCTGGGTTGCTCCGGTGAGCGGCAGGTGATACCGCGGGGCTGACCGGGCCCCGGCCAGCGGCCCGGTGCCGGTGACCACGGTCCCGGCCGCGAGCATCAGCGCAACCACGGCGACGATGCCAGCGCCGAGCAGCCTCACCTCGGCCCGGACGAGCGGCCTGGCAGGCTGGCGGCTTTCGGCGGACCGGATATACAGGGCGAGCGCAGCGGCCACCAGCGCCATCGATGCGAGGAAGTGCACGGAAACCCATGCAGGGTTGAGCCTGGTCAGCACCACGATGCCGCCAAGGACTGCCTGCACGATGATCGCGGCAGGCTGAGCCGAGGCGAGCCAGACCAGGTCGCGGCGGCGGCGGCCGCCGCCGTCCCGGAACCGCCAGGCGGCAACACAGACGATTACGGCAATCAGGAAGATCGCGATGGTCACCAGCCTGTTGCCGAATTCGATCCAGCGGTGAATCAGCGGGTCTCCGGTCGTACCGCTGGCCACGGCGCTCGTCGCGGTGCAGGCGGGCCAGTCCGGGCAGCCCAGGCCGGACTGGCTGAGCCGGACCGCCGCGCCGGTCAGAATAATCCCTGCCGACGCCAGCAGGCCGGCCAGCGCGATCCGCCGCATCGCCGTCGGGGAGGGCGCCAGCACCACATCAGCACACTGCCGGGCCGTCCGGCGTGCACGTCCCGCCGGGGGTGCGGCTGTGTCGGGTGCGACTGTATCTGCGGGCACATGTCCATCGTAGGAGCACCCGGCCGGCCGGGCACAACGACCGGCTGAACTGCGCCCTGCCGCTGCTCGCTACGGCGCCGCTGTCTCGCTACGACGCCGGCGGCGGAACCTCCTGCGGCCCGGCTGCCGCCGCACCGCCCCGAGCGGCGCCTGCGGAAGCAATGATCACGCAGCCGATAGCCGCCCATTGGCCGACCGCCAGCGCCTCGCCGAGCAGGAGCAGGCCCACGAGCGCCGCAACAGCTGGTTCCAGGCTCATCCAGATGCCGAACACGCGTGCCGGGATGCGGCGCAGCGTCTCCAGTTCCAGCCGGTAGGGAATCACCGAGGAAAGCAGCCCGATTGCGATGCCGGTGCCCAGCACGCCGGGCCGCAGCAGCGCTGCGCCGCTGGCCGCGACGGCAGGCGCGGTAACTATCACCGCTGCCACGGCCATGGCGATCACCAGCCCGGACGAGCCGCTGAACCGCCGCCCGGTGGACCGGCTGAGCAAGATGTAGGCTGCCCAGGAAGCGGCCGCGATCAGGGCGCAGATGACGCCGACCGCGACGGTGTCCGGCCCGGCGTGCTGCCCCGCCGCAGCCTGGGGCGCCAGCCGGGTGCCGTCGCGGGCCAGGAGCAGCACTCCGGCTGCCGCCAGACTTACCCAGAGCAGGTCAACCAGGCGGCGAGATGATGCGACGGCGACGGCGAGCGGGCCCAGGAACTCGATGGTCACCGCAATCCCCAGCGGGATCCGCGCGATTGCCTGGTAGAAAGCGAAATTCATCACGCCGAGGGTGACGCCGAATGCGACGACAACCACCCCGTCCCGCCAGGCCCGGTCAGTGACCATCGCGTGCACGGCGCGCAAGAGCCCTCTGCCACCGAAGGCGGCCAGCAGGATGGCCGCTGACCAGAGCCGCAGCCCGGTAACCCCGGCCGCAGCGACCTGGCCGAACATCCGCCCTGCCAGGCCTGCGCCGATCTGGACGGAGACGATGCCGGTGAGCACGAGCACCGACGGGGGCACCGCGCCCGGCGAGTCGGCGGCACTGCGCTGCCGCGCCGCGGTAACGGCCTACTCCCAGCGAAAGAAGCGTGCTGCCAGCGCCATCCCGGCAATGGCCCAGACCGCAAGCACGAGCAGGTCCCGGACTGGCAGGCCGCTGCCGTGCTGCAGGACCGACCGCAGGCCGTCGGAAAGTGCGCCGGCGGGCAGCAGCTTCAGCACGGGCTGAATCGCCGCCGGATACTTCGTCAGCGGGAACACGACGCCGCCGAGCCCGAGCATCACCAGGTAGAGGAGGTTCGCCGCGGCCAGCGTGGCCTCAGCGCGCAGCGTTCCGGCCAGCAGCAGGGCCAGCCCGGCAAAGGCGGCGGTACCGGCGACGATGAGCAGCAGTGACCAGAGCACGGCGGCCGCGCCGCCGTGCGGATTCCAGCCGAGCGCGAAGCCCACGATGACGATTACGACGGCCTGCAGCAGCTCGACGGCGAATATCGCCAGCGCCTTCGCCATGATCAGGCCCTGCCGCGACAGCGGGGAGGCGCCGAGCCGCTTGAGTACGCCGTAACGGCGCTCGAAGCCGGTGCCGATCGCCAGGCTGGTGAAGGCGCTCGACAGCACCGCCAGCGCGAGGATGCCCGGCACGATGAAGTCAATCCGGGCGGCCTCGGTCCGCCCCACGCTGCTGGTCAGCGGCTCAAGGCCGAAGGCGAGCAGCAGCAGGACCGGAATGATGAGCGTCAGCAGCAGCTGCTCTCCATTGCGGAGCAGGGTACGAAGCTCCAGGGTCGCCTGCGCGGCGACCATGCGGGGCAGCGGTGCGGCACCGGGTGCCGGCGGCGGCCAGGCCGCGAACGTCGGGGACTCGGTCACGACCGCAGCTCCCGGCCGGTCAGCTCGAGAAAGACATCCTCCAGGGTTCGGCTCTCGATGCGCAGGCTCTGCGCCAGCACGCCGTGCTCGGCGCACCATGCGGTCACCGCAGCGATGAGCTGCGGGTCCACGGCGCCCTGCACTTCGAGCACGTAATGTCCGGCGGGCGACTCTTTCGCCGCGCTGCCAGCCGGGAGGGCAGCAAGGAGCCCGTCGAGGTCCAGGCTCGGTTCTGCGCGGAATCGCACCTGCCCGGCGGAACCGGTCAGCTCCGCTGGGCTTCCGCTAGCCACTCGCGTGCCGTTATCCACGATCGTTACCACGTCCGCGAGCCGCTCCGCCTCCTCCATGTAATGCGTCGTGAGGATGACTGCGGTGCCGGCCGCACGCAGCGCGGCGATCAGATCCCAGGTCACGTGCCGCGCCTGCGGATCGAGCCCGGCCGTGGGCTCGTCCAGGAATGCCAGGTCCGGCCGGCCGATCACCGCCGCGGCCAGCGAGAGCCGCTGCTGCTGGCCGCCCGACAGCCGCTTGAACGGGGTGCGGGCCGACCCGGCCAGGCCGAGCTTGTCGAGCAGCAGCTGCGGGTCGATCGGCCGGGCATGAAAGCGAGCCATCACCGTCAGGTACTCACCGGCCCTGGCCGAGGTCGGAACTCCGCCGGACTGGAGCATCACCCCGACCCTGGGCCGCAGCGCCTTGGCATCGCGCACCGGATCCAGCCCCAGGACCCGGACCGTGCCCGCATCGGGCCGCCGGTAGCCTTCGCAGATCTCGAGGGTGGTGGTCTTGCCCGCGCCATTGGGCCCCACGATCGCGGTTACCTGGCCGCGCTCGGCGCGCAGCGACAAGCCATCGACTGCGGCTGTATGCCCGTAACGCTTGACCAGGCCGCTGATCTCGACCGCGGGAGCAGTGCTCACGCAGGCGAGTCTAGGGGCTGCCCGGGGCCGGATCTGGCGCGGCCTCGTCGCCAGCGGGCCGGGGGCCAGTCAGCTGCCCGCCCCCGACGAATGCAGCGAGCTGCGCAGATTGCGCCTGGCGGCTCGGCTCATGCAGGTACATCATGTGACCAGCCTGGTAATACGAGAAGTCGACGTTGTCCGCCAGTTCGGCCGGAATCCTCAGATGAGCGACGTCGTGCTCGGCCGCGAAGTAGGGCGTGGCCGCGTCGTAATAGCCGCAGGCCACATGCACCCGCATGTGCGGATTCGACCGCATCGCCTCGGCCAGCTTGTCGGCAACATGCACATGCATGCCCTCGAATTCCTTGTACGACCAGGGATTAACCCGCTCGGTCAGAATCTCGTACGGCAGATCGCTGGCGTAGCCGAGTTCGGCCCGCACGTAATGATTCAGGGCGGCGGTATAGGGCCCGGTGATCGCGTCCATCGACGGGTCGGTGGTCATCTTCTCGATGCCGTAGCAGCTGTCCCAGCCCGCAAACCGGCCGTCGATACGGCCGACGGTGCGGCGCTGATCGCGCAGCAGCTCGGTGAGGAACCGGACGTGCTCGGGCCGCAGATCGACCCGGTCCACGTAGTCCTCCGACAGGCCGGTCAGGGCCGCCAGCTTGGCGACGGCCTCAGCCCGCTCCGGTGCGGTCAGCCGCGAGCCGCGCGCGAGCACCCACAGATAATCGCGCTGGGCATACTCCTCAGCCTCGTCGAGCACCTCGCGCAGCGGCCTGCCACCGTGGCGGCCGTGGTAGTGCGCGATCGCCGCGTAGGTCGGCAGGTACAGCGCGTACGGGTCGTCGTTGCCGCCGCTGAAGTCCGCGGAGCCGAAGTCGAGGCATGCAGACACCAGAATGAGGCCGTTGAGATACAAGCCGTAGCGCTCTTGCAGATGCCGCGCCAGCGCCGCCGCGCGGACCGTCCCATAGGACTCGCCGCAGAGGAATTTCGGTGACATCCAGCGATCGTTTCGCGTCGTCCACAGCCGGATCACCTCGCCGACCGACTCGATGTCACCGCCGAATCCGTGGAAGTCCTTTGACTTCCCGCCCCTGACCGCGCGTGAGTATCCGGTCGAGACAGGATCGATGAAAACCAGGTCGGAGTGCCTGAGCAGGGTCTCGTAGTTGTCGGCGAGCGCATAGGGCGGCGGCAGCAGCTCGCCCACGTCACCCATCAGCACCCGGCGGGGACCGAGCAGACCCAGATGCAGCCAGACGCTGGACGAGCCAGGGCCGCCGTTGAAGGCGAAGGTGACCGGCCGGCTGCCAGCGTCGGCGCCGCGGACGGTGTAAGCGGTCACGAACACCTCGGCCTTTGCCTGCGCACCGGCGAACTTGTCGTCGGAATGCTCTTCCTTGCGCAGCACGACTCGTCCGGTGGTAGCCGTGTACCGCAGCTCCGCGCCCTCCATGGTGATCGCGTGCTGCGTCGTGACGAAGTCGTCCCTGGGATCCCCGGCCTTCTCTGCGGCGGCCGGCTCTTGCTCCGGCTGATCCTGCCGCGCTTCCTTCTCGGTCATGACTGGCGAGCCTAATCCGGGCCAGACTTGCTGCGCGCGGTTGCCCTGCGGTGCAGGAGGAGCGCCCTGCCCACACGGGGCAGCACCCGCCATGGGCAACACCGCCGGCCGGGCGCGAGCTGATCTGACCTCAGGACGTCAGCGCGGTCGTCGTCGGGCGCCCTGACGCGGCGGCCGCCAGAGCGCGGAACAGGCTCCTGTCCTCGCCGGCCTCGGGATGCCATTGCACCGCCACCACGAAGGAATGCTCGCTCTGGTCAAGCTCGAGCGCCTCGACCATCCCGTCTGCGGCCCATGCCGTGGCCGACAGGCCCTTGCCCAGCCGGTCGACTCCCTGGTGGTGATAGGTCGGCACCACGACCGGCAGGTGGTCGGCGAGGTCGGTCCGGCCGAGGATCCCGGCGAGCCTGGTGCCGGGGGCGACCCTGACCTCATGCGCACCGTAGCTGCCTGGCGTGGGGGAGTGCTCATCATGGCCGACGACGTCGGGCAGGTGCTGGTGCAGGGTTCCACCCCTGGCCACATTGACGAGCTGCATTCCCCGGCAGATCCCGAGCACCGGCAGCCCGAGCGACATCGCCTCGGAGAACAGGGCCATCTCGGCTTCGTCGCGCTCCTGCGAGGTGATGCCGGTCGCGACCGCCCGCTCCGCTTCGTACCGCTCGGGGTCGAGGTCGCCGCCGCCGGACAGCAGCAGCCCGTCGAGCCTGCCCAGCCCTTCGTGGACTCCGGGCACCGGCGGCAGCAGGATCGGGATCCCGCCCGCCTCGGCCACCCGGTCGGCGTAACGGCGCGGCAATACCATCGCCGGAACATCCCAGTGCCCCCAGCGGGCCTGCTCGCTGTAACAGCTGATGCCGATCACCGGGCGGCCGGCATTGGCTGCGGACGACACCGCCCGCCTGCCGTTGCCGGACACCAGATCGCTCACCGCGCCCTCCGCTCGCTTGCTGCCGCCATCACCAGGGCGTGACACCTGCCGCCGTCACACCGGGCTTAACAACCGGTGCCGTCACAACGGTGTCACATAGGCACCAGCGATGCCGCCGTCGACGAGGAACGACGAAGCGGTGATGAACGAGGCATCGTCGCTGGCCAGGAACGCCACAGCGGCCGCGATCTCCTCCGGCTCGGCGAACCTGCCCACCGGAACGTGCACCAGCCGGCGGGCAGCGCGCTCGGGGTCGGCGGCGAAGAGCGCCCGCAGCAGCGGCGTGTTCACCGGCCCCGGGCATAGCGCGTTGACCCGGATGCCCTCGCGGGCGAACTGCACCCCGAGCTCACGGCTCATCGCCAGCACGCCGCCCTTGGATGCGGTGTAGGAGATCTGCGAGGTAGCCGCGCCAATGACCGCGACGAACGACGCGGTGTTGATGATCGAGCCCTTGCCCTGCCGCTGCATGTAGGGGAGCACGTACTTACAGCACAGGTAGACCGAGGTGAGGTTGATTTCCTGGACCCGGCGCCACGCCTCCAGGCCAGTCGTGAGGATGGAGTCGTCCTCCGGCGGCGAGATGCCGGCGTTATTGAACGCAATGTCCACCCGGCCGAGCCGGTCAGCGACCTCGGCATACAGCTGCCGGACCTGGTCCTCGCTGGCGACGTCCGCTGCGATGAACATCCCGCTGGTCTCGGCGGCCGCGGCCTTCCCCGCGGACTCGTCGATATCGACCGCGACGATCTTCGCTCCCTCCGCCGCGAGCCGGCGCACGCTGGCAAGGCCGATGCCGCTCCCGGCCCCGGTGACAACGGCGACCCGATCCTGCAAGCGCTCCATCTGGATCCTCACTCCCCGCCTCGTGCCGCCGCACCACGGGCACCGGCTCGCCGGGCGCCGCCGGGCACCCGCCGCCGGATTACCTTGCTCCGCGTGCTCAGTCGTCGGTGGCGATGAACACGTTCTTGGTCTCGGTGAAGGCGTCCAGCGCATCTGGACCGAGCTCGCGGCCCAGGCCAGACTGCTTGAACCCGCCGAACGGCGTCCAGTAGCGGACCGACGTATGCGAATTCACCGAGAGGTTGCCGCTCTCGACGGCTCGTGCCAGCCGGATCGCTCGGCCGATTTTCTGCGTCCAGATCGACCCGGCCAGGCCATACGGGCTGTCGTTGGCGATCGCCACCGCATCGGCCTCGTCCCGGAACGGCGTCACGGTGACCACCGGCCCGAACACCTCCTCGGTGTAAGCCGGATCGTCCGCGGCGACCGGCGCCAGCACGGTCGGCGGGAACCAGAAGCCGGGACCGTCCGGCGCGCTGCCGCGGAACGCCACCGGAGCGCCTGCTGGCACGTAGGAGGCGACATGCTCGCGATGCGAAGCCGAGATCAGCGGGCCCATCTCGGTGGCCGGTACCGCGGGGTCCCCGACCACTACCCCGCGCACCGCAGGCTCGAGCAGTTCCATGAAGCGGTCGAGCACGGATTCCTGCACCAGGATCCTGGACCGGGCACAGCAGTCCTGCCCGGCATTGTCGAAGACGGCGTAAGGTGCGGTGGCCGCTGCCCGCTCCAGGTCGGCATCGGCGAACACGATGTTGGCGTTCTTGCCGCCGAGTTCCAGCGTCAGCCGTTTCAGCTGCCGCGCGCAGCCGGCCATGATCTGCCGGCCCACCTCGGTGGAACCGGTAAAGACGATCTTGCGTACCTTCGGGTGATCGACCAGCCGGCTGCCGACGACGCTGCCCTTGCCCGGCAGGACCTGCAGGACACCCTCAGGCAGCCCGGCCGCCAGGGCAAGCTCGCCGACCCGCATCGCGGTCAGCGGCGTCATCTCGGCGGGCTTGGCCACCACCGTGTTGCCTGCCGCCAGCGCCGGCGCCATGCCCCAGGCAAGAATGGGCATCGGGAAATTCCACGGCACGATCAGTCCGACGACCCCGAGCGGCTCGGCGAAGGTGACGTTCAGCCCGCCCGCTACCGGGATCTGCTTGCCAGTCAGCCGTTCGGGCGCTGCGGAGTAGTACAGCAGCACGTCGCGCACATGGGCCGCCTCCCACTGTGCCTGGCCGATCGGATGGCCCGACCCGGCGACTTCCAGGCGGGCCAGCTCATCGGCGTGCGCGTCCACCTCGGCGGCAAACCGGCGCAGCAGCCTGGCCCGATCGCCGGGAGCGACCTCGCGCCACTCTGCCTGAGCGGCCGCCGCCCGCTCGATCGCAGCGTCGGTCTCCGCCGCCGAGGTCAGCGTCACAGTGGTGACGCTGACCTCGGTGGCAGGGTTGACAACCGTGTATTCGGACATGCGCAATCCCCTGCCCTCGTCCGCTGCCTTCCTGCTGCGACGCGCCGCTAGAGCCGCTCGAAGCAGCGCTGCATCTCCCAGTCGGTAACCGCTGCGTCGAAGGCGGCGAGTTCCACTCGCGCGTAGTTGGCGTAGTGCTCGGTCACCTCCTCGCCAAACGACAGCTGCGCCAGCTCGCTCTTTTCCCATAGCTCGAGCGCGTCCCGCAGTGTGTGCGGGACCCGGGCGCTGGTGTCGGCGTAGGCGTTTCCCTCGAACGCCGGCTCCAGCGGAAGCTCGTTGTCGATGCCGTGCAGCCCGGCCGCGATCATCGCGGCGACGCCGAGATAGGGGTTGACGTCACCGCCGGGGACGCGGTTCTCCGCCCGCAACGAGGGCCCGTGGCCGACGAGCCGCAGAGCGCAGGTCCGGTTGTCGACTCCCCAGCGGACCGAGGTCGGCGCGAAGCTGCCCGGTACGTACCTCTTGTAGGAGTTGATGTTCGGCGCGTAGCACAGGGTCAGCTCCCGCAGCGCGGCGAGCTGGCCGGCCAGGAAGTGCTGGCCAACCTCGGAGAGCCCGTGCGGGCCGTCCCCGGCGAGCACCGGCGTGCCGTCCTCGGTCCGCAGCGACAGGTGAATGTGACAGGAGTTGCCCTCGCGGGTGTTCGGCTTGGCCATGAACGTGATGCTCATCCCGTCCTGCGCCGCTATCTCCTTCGCCCCGGTCTTGTAGATGGAGTGGTTGTCGCAGGTGGTGACGGCGTCGGCGTAGCGGAACGCGATCTCGTGCTGGCCCAGGTTGCACTCGCCCTTGGCGGACTCCACGTACAGGCCCGCGCCGGTCATCCCGCGCCGGATCCGGCGCAGCAGCGGCTCGATCCGCGCGGTGCCCAGGATCGAGTAGTCGACGTTGTACTGATTCGCCGGCGCCAGATCGCGGTAGCCGCGGGCGGCGGCGTCCTCGTAGGAGTCGTTGAAGACGACAAACTCCAGCTCGGTTCCGGCCATCGCGAGCCAGCCGCGCTCGGCGAGCCGCTGCGTCTGAGCCTTGAGTATCTGCCGCGGCGAGGCCACGACGGGACTGCCGTCCAGCCATGTCAGGTCGGCGATCACCAGTGCCGTGCCGTCCTGCCACGGCACTTTGCGCAGCGTACCCATGTCCGGGACGAGCACGAAGTCACCGTAGCCGCGGTCCCAGGACGACATCGCGTAACCATCGACAGTGTTCATCTCCACATCGACTGCGAGCAGGTAGTTGCAGCCCTCCGAGAAGCGCTCTGCCACCTCGTCGATGAAGAACTCCGCGGACAGCCGCTTGCCTTGCAGCCGACCCTGCATATCGGTAAAGGCGAGCACAACAGTGTCGATCTCGCCCTCTCCGACTTCGACCCGCAGCCGCTCGAGTGTCAGCATTCCGCGCTGCGTGCTATACGGGCCGTGGCCTCGGTACAACGGCATAAGCCTCCTATCGTCATTGGCGTTAATCCACGTTAAACGCATCCTCCTACCCGGCGAAAGACGGGTCAGGAGGAGAGTTCCCGCTCGATCGCCGCCAGTTCCTCGGCCGTGCCCTGCACCCGCGGCCCGGTAAACCACTTGCGTGCTGAGGCAAGCCAGTAGATACCGGCGAAACCGAGCACGACGACCACCGCCACGACGGTGTAGTTAAAGTCCTTCAGCGTGATCGGGCTGGCCGTAGGCAGCATGAACAGGACAGTGATGAACACCACCCACACGACCGCGATGATGCCCACCGGATAGCTCCACCGGCCGAGGTGCCAGGGGCCGCGCTGGAAGCTCGCGCCCAGGCGCAGCCGCAGGAACGTCGGCAGCACATAGGCGATGTAGAGGCCGATCACCGCGATCGACGTCACCGCAGCGTAGGCCGCGCTGTTCCAGAGATACGGCAGGCCGAGTATCAGCGCGCCGACGGCGGCAAGCCAGATCGCGTTCGTCGGGGTCCTGGTGCGCTTGTTCACCCGGTGCCATACCCGCGAAACCGGCAGCGCGCCGTCGCGGGAGAACGCGTAGATCATCCGCGAGTTCGCGGTGACCGAGGACATGCCGCAGAAGAGCTGAGCGCCGATGGCGACAAGCAGCAGCAGCTTCCCGCCCGTTGCCCCGACCGCGTCGATGAAAATCTGGGCCGGGGGCACGCCGGTCGCCGAGTTGAGCTCGGCCGTATAGTGCTGGATCGCGAACGTGATGCCGATCAGCAGGATCCAGCCCGCGAACAGGGACACAACAATCGACATAACAATGCCGCGGGGACCGCTGCGCGCCGCCGTGTGGGTTTCCTCGGTCATGTGCGCAGAGGCGTCGTAGCCGGTGAACGTGTACTGGGCGAGCAGGAGTCCGAGCAGCAGCACGTAGAAGATGCTGTGCCAGCCGGTGATGTTGAAGGTCGAGGTGAAGACGAACTTGGCCGACTGGTGATGGGAGGGCACGAACGTGAGCACGCCGACGATGATCAGCACGCCGATGATGTGCCACCAGACGCTGACGTCGTTCAGCAGCGCGACCAGCCGGATTCCGAACTGGTTCATCACGCCGTGCACGAGTAGCACAGCTGCGAAGATCAAGATCGTGACCCAATGGTAGGTAGGCGTTCCGAACTGCAGGTTCAGCAACGCGTTGATGAAGAAAGCCGCGCCGAAATCGATGCCGGCGGTCACCGCGACCTGGCCGAGGAAGTTGAACCAGCCGGTGAACCAGGACCAGGCCGGCCCATGCTTGCGCGCGAGCTTCGCCGACCAGTAGTAGAGGCCGCCCGCTGTCGGGAAGCTCGAGCAGACCTCGGCCATCGCGAGACCGACGAACAGGGTCATGATGCCGACTATCGGCCAGCCCCAGACGATGATGGCCGGTCCGCCGGTGCCCATGCCGTAGCCGTACAGGGTCAGGCAGCCCGACAGGATCGAGATGATGGTGAAAGAGACGGCGAAATTGGAGAAGCCCGACATGCGGCGCCGCAGCTCCTGGGCGTAGCCGAGCCGGTGCAGGGTTTCCTCGTCGCTGCTGAGGGGTGCTGGGGCAGCTTGCTCGTTGACCGACACGGCGTGCTCCTTGCGTCGCAGGTCAGTGCTGAAAGGGAGGGCGGGGCTAGGACTGTTGCGAGGGCTGGCCACGCTGCCGCTTGAATGGTCTAATAACAGACCAATGATGGACATGCCGGGGGCAATGTTCAAGACCCCGGCGCCAGATTCATCTGGCGCGCCCCGCCAGAACCCGGTACGCGGGTGCGGGGGGGACCCGCGTGCCGGCCGCGCGGGGTCACCAGCCAACCGCGCGCCAGCCAACCGCGCGCCAGCCAAACGCGCGCCAGGGCAGGCGCCATCCCAGCGGAGGGCCACAGTGGCGAGCATCAACGTCGATCTCACCGGCGTACTGCGGCCGGTACGCCAGGGCAACGCATTCGAAGAGACCGTCGAGCGGCTGCTGACCGTCATCAAGCTCGGCCTGCTGGGTCCCGGCCAGCGGTTCCCGCCCGAGCGGGAGCTTGCCGCCCAGCTCGGGATCAGCCGCCTCACCTTGCGCGACGCGATCCGCGAGCTGCAGCAAGCCGGGTACGTTGAGTCGCGACGTGGCCGTTTTGGCGGCACGTTCATCACCTATCGGCCACCCGCGCCGGACACTGGCGAGCTGCTCCGGCTCGCCCGCGAGGACGGCGATAAGCTCACCGACGCGCTGACGTTCCGGCTCGCTCTCGAGACGGGCGCCGCCGAGGTGCTCGCCACTCTGCTCGGGCAGCGCCAGGCGCGCGGTCGCAGCGGCCACGAGCCCCCGGTACTCCGGCCGGTCACCGCGAGCGCAAGAGCTGCCGGGACAACCGCGACCGCCGAAGTCACCGCGACCGCAGCGGCCAGCTTGCGGCAGCGCGCTCCGGCTGCCAGCCGGAGCAGCCTGGCACCGGGGCAGGGCGCACAGAAGATCCTGCTGGCCAGGCTGGCCGACGTCAATGACGCGAGCCCGCAGGACTATCGCCGGCTGGACACCCTGTTCCATTTGTCGATCGCCGAGCGCACCGGGTCCAGTCTCCTGGCGGCCGCCTGCGCCGATGCGCGGATGCGGCTGAACGACCTGCTCAACGCGATTCCGGTGCTGCAGCGCAATATCCTGCACGCCGGCCGCCAGCACACCGCCATCGTGGAGGCGATCCTGGCCGGTAACCCCGAACGCGCCCGCCGGGCGGTCGCCGAGCACCTGGAGGGAACAGCCGCCCTGCTGCGCGGTTTTCTGGCCTAGGCACGGCCTAGGCACCCGGCCGTGCGGCTTCGATGGCGCTGAAGCCGACGACGAGCCGCTCGGGCCCGCGCAAGTTGATGTTCGCCTTGTAGGCCAGGCCGTCCGCAACTAGCTCCGGATCAACCACCCGGCCGGCGAACGCCTGCAGCACGATCGCGGCTTCCAGCCGGGCCAGCGGCGCGCCCAGGCAGAAGTGCGGGCCCGCCGCGAAGGCAAGGTGGTTCGCGGCGCCGCGGGTGATGTCGTAGCGATCCGGGTCGGCGAAGACATCGGGATCGCGGCCCGCCGCCGCGAGCAGAAGGAGCAGGATCGCGCCGTCCGGCGCAGCGGCTGACCCGATCTGGATGCCGCCGCGAGCGATCCGGGCGGTCATCTGAACGGGGGCGTCGTAGCGCAGGGTTTCCTCGACAGCCCCGGCCGCCAGGCTCGGCTGAGCGCGCAGCATGGCAAGCTGGGCGGGATGCCGGAGCAGGGCCAGGATGGCGCCCGAGATCAGGCTGACCGTGGTCTCATGGCCGGCCACCAGCAGCAGCACGCAGGTGGCGATCAGCTCATCTTCTGTCAGCCGCGCGCCCTCATCCTCCGTCCTGATCAGGTCGGACAGCAAGTCGGGTCCCGGCCGCGCCCGGCGCTGCGCGATCAGCTCGCGGAAGTAGCCGGCGAACTCGGCCCTAGCGGCCTGCGCCGCCGCGGGCCCGGCAGTGTCAGCCGCGCCGAACTGGGGCTGCACCGAATGCGCAAGCCGCGCCGACCAGGCGGCAAAGCGCGAGCGGTCCTCGGCCGGGACGCCGAGCAGCTCGGAGATGATGCGCACCGGCAGCGGGTAGGCAAGCTGGCTCACCAGCTCCAGCGGCGGCCCCGCCAGCGCCGCGGCTGCGAGCAGCTCGTCAGCCAGGCTACGGACTCGAGGCTGGAGCAGGGCGATCACCCGTGGCGTGAACGCCTGGGACACCAGCCGCCGCAGCCTGGTGTGGTCGGGCGGGTCCATCGAGAGGAAGGACTGCGCCCGCGGCGTCCCCGGCGGGCCGAGCAGCGAGCGGTTCCGCTCGCTGCTCGCTCGCGGATCCCGCAGGATCCGGGAGCAGTCGGCGTGCCGGCCGAGCACGACAAGAGCACCTCCCGACTCGGCGAACGGCGAGGCGTCCCGCAGCCGGGCCAGCACCGGGTAGGGGTCCGCCAGCACGTCCGGCTCGGCGAGCCGAGAAAGGGGCGGCCGCGGTGTCCCGGCGGCGCCCGCGTCTGCGTGCTGCGTCATACCCGCTTCCGTTCTGTGTCAGCGCCCGGCAGCGTCCGCCTCCGGTGCCGGAACTCCGACCGGATTCGGAAACGGCAAGCCGGCTGCCGCTGCCCGCGCGACCGGTCCCAGCGCCGCAGCGATTTCATCGGTTGCCTCCATCCCGATCCTGGCCCACGGCCGCGCGGCAGCACGGTCATTGCCCTCTTCCACGGCGCGGTGCGCGGCAGTCCCGGCCGGCGTTGCGACTCCCGCGGCGTCAATCAGGCCGCGCTCTGCCAGCCGGGCGGCTGCGTGATCCCACTGCGCATCGTTCCAGCCGCGCAGCGGCTGCACCTGCTCCCGCGGCCAGCTGAGCCCGGTCGCCGCCCCTTCAGGCCGCCGGGCAGCGGCCAGGTCAGCGGCCGTCCGCAGCACCAGCGCCTCGCAGCCATCGAAATCGGACCCGCAGCGCCTCCGGCGGGCTGATCAGCTCCCAGACCGCAGGGACTGCCCCGGCGACCATGGACGGCGCGAAGGCGAAGAATGCTGCGACGACCGCCGGCGCGCCGGCGGTCGCGCGGCCGGCGAAGTAGCCGCGCCAGAATCCGCGCAGGCCGGCCGCCTCGAATGCGTGCTGCGCTTCGGGGCCGAAATAGGTGAGCGTGTGCACCGGCTCGAAGAGCCGCCACATCCGCCGTGCAGCCAGCGCCGCGTCATCCATGTCCGGGTATCGCCTCCAGCTCAGGCCAGGTCCACTACCGTCCAGCGTGCCAGCCTGGTCAGCTGAACAGTGCGGGCCCGAGCGTCAGCGGCCCGGCTGGGCCGGCTCAGGGGCCGCAACCGCGACGGGCCAGGGGCGACGGCGCGGGCGGACCAAGGCCTGGCGGACCATCGAGATACCCAGCGCAAGGCTGATGGGAACCGCGAGCGCGGTGGCAATGTTCATGCCGACCATGTGCCTGGGCGTTGAGATCGCCTCGGAATAGGCAGCGGGGATGAACGCGGCGATCGCGCAGCCGGTCATGCACAGCACGAGGACCGCACCGTCCCGGCGCCAGGCCTCCCCGCCCCGCAGGAACAGCGCGACGATCGCCATCGCCGCCATCGCCGACCACAGCGGCACGTACCAGAGCAGGCCGAGCGTCGGCGGCAGCTTGCGCATCAGCCAGGTCACTGCCACCACCCGGTTCTCGATCGCGCCTGGCGGGTGATGGGCACTCGGCAGGTAACTGCCCATGTTGGTGGCCCGGAACTGCTGCGCGTCGGCAGCGGCCAGCTGCCCGATGCTGATGATCCTGTTCGGATGGGTCAGCAGGAAGTGCGCGATGTTGGTGCCGGACAGCTTGGCGCCGTACCGCTCATAGAGCGGATCATTGCGGACCGAAACCTGGGTGAAGTAGTCATGGCCGGCGTACCTGGCCCAGCTCGCAGGCAGCCCGAGCGCCCGTAGGTCAGCGCGGACGTTGTCGTGCCCGCTGACGATGTCAACGAAGATCACGTCCACGGTCTGCTCACGGTGCAGGTGCGCGGCATAGGCACTTGTGCTGTCCCAGTGCACGTAGGCCGCGGCCAGCACCGTCAGGACCGCGGCAACCGCAACGGCCGCGCCTGTCTGCCACCTAAAGAACCGGCGCGGCCAGCGCCCGCGGCCCCGGACCGCGCTGGCGAGTATCAGGGTGAGGCAGATCGGCACGACCAGGATCACGTACTGCTCTTTCGCCAGGATCGCGAGAAAGCCGCCCGACCCGGCCAGGATCAGCCCGAACACTGTCGCCGCCCAGCTCCGGCCCAGGTAGACAACACCGGCCGCCACCAGCAGCAGACCTATGAGCGCAGCCGAATCACTGAACGGGCTGGCGTAGACGTCGAAGAATGCCGCATCGGCCATGATCAGCCACACGACAGCCGCCACCAGCAGCTGTGCCCATAGCCGCAGCCGCAGGCCGGTCGCCAGGCTCGCGATACCAGCCGAGGCGATTGCGCAGGTCAGCAGGCCCAGCGCGATCAGGTTCACGGTGCCAGGCAGGCCCAGCATCGGCGTCAGCCACTTGGCCAGCCCGAGGGGCACTCCCTGCGACGACCGATAGAGGCTGACCCTGGCGCAGCTCGCAGACGGCGCGAACTCGAAGAAGGCGTAGCTGAACCACCGAGCTGAGCCGCCGGTGACCGGCTGCACGCCGAGCGCGCACATCAGCCGGGGGCCATCGTGATTATCAGCCTGCCCGACGGGCGTGGGAACCAGGAAGCGGACGACGAACAATCCGAGCGAGACAGAGAAGATCGACAGCCACAGGCCCGCGGCGCCTACCAGCCGTCGGCGATCGGAACTGCCTGCCTTCGGCACTGCGGGCTTCGGCACTGCGGGCGCACGCGCATCACGAGTATCCGGTTGCGCCGCTCTGCCGCCTGCCGGCTCCTGATCCGCGGGCTCCCGGCCTGGCACAACATCACCCCCCAGCGCTTGTCACCTGCATAGCATCATCGCTAGCGCTCCGTTAGCATAACTTCTGCCCGATTCCGGGTTGGCTCGATGTGCGCAGCCATGACGGCATCTTTACCGGCCAATTCCGATTTACCGGCCAATTCCGACGCTTGACGCCGCCAGCGACAGAGCGGACCACTGACCGCTCGAGCCGTTGAGTCCGCCGACCCCGACGGGGACCCGGTGCCCCCGCCGGGGGCCGGATTGCGCCCGCGGAAGCATTTACGGCACAATGATGTTGTGAAAAGCATGGGACCGAACACGGCGGCAGAAGCGGGCACCCTCAGCGGCGCCGGCCTTGGCGCTGCGCCGGTACCGGCAGGGTCCGATCGCGGTACCCGCGGGCGGATCGCCCGGCTGATCCTGGAGAACGGCCCGGTGACCACCGCGGGCCTGTCCGTCAGGCTCGGCCTCACTCCGGCAGCCATCCGCCGGCATCTCGACAACCTGCTGGCGGAGGGCATGATCGAGACCAGGATTGCCCGGACGCGGGGGACCAGGGGCCGCGGCAGGCCTGCGCGTCTTTTCGTCATCACCGACGCCGGCCGGAGCGCTTTCGAGCACGCCTACGACGACCTGGCGACTAGCGCGCTGCGCTTCCTCGCCGAGACGGCGGGGCCCGGCGCGGTGACCGCATTTGCCCGCAGGCAGACTGCCGAGCTGGAGGGCAAGTACAGCCGCGCGGTGCAGTCGGCCCCTCCGGCGCTCCGGGTCCATGCCCTGGCCGAGGCCCTTTCGGCCAGCGGCTACGCGGCCTCGGCCAGCGGTGCGCCCGGCGCGGCCGGGGGAGAGCAGCTCTGCCAGCACCACTGCCCGGTGGCGCACGTCGCCGCCGAGTACCCCCAGCTTTGCGAGGCGGAGACCGAGGCATTCGGCCGCCTGCTCGGGACGCCCGTGCAGCGCCTCGCCACGATCGCGAACGGTGACGGCATCTGCACGACGCATGTCACGGCACCGTCGCTGACAGATATTCGCAGCACCACGACACAGTCCGGAGGAACCTCCGCATGACGACAATCGCGCGCCCGGAGATCGAGGGCCTGGAGCGTTACAAGTTCGGCTGGGCCGACTCCGACGCGGCCGGCGCCATCGCGCGCCGCGGCCTGTCCGAGGAGGTCGTCCGCGACATCTCGGCCCTGAAGAACGAGCCACAGTGGATGCTGGACCTGCGGCTTAAGGGCCTGAAGCTCTTCCGCCGCAAGCCGATGCCGACCTGGGGCTCCGACTTGTCCGGGATCGACTTCGAGAACATCAAGTACTTCGTCCGGTCGACGGAGAAGCAGGCGGCCAGCTGGGACGACCTGCCCGCCGACATCAAGAGCACCTACGACCGGCTCGGCATCCCGGAGGCCGAGAAGCAGCGGCTCATCGCAGGCGTGGCGGCCCAGTACGAGTCCGAGGTCGTCTACCACAAGATCCGCGAGGACCTGGAGGAGAAGGGCGTCATCTTCAAGGACACCGACACCGCGCTGCGCGAGCACCCGGAGCTGTTCCAGGAGTACTTCGCCACGGTGATCCCGGTGGGCGACAACAAGTTCGCCGCCCTCAACACCGCGGTCTGGTCCGGCGGCAGCTTCATCTACGTGCCGAAGGGCGTGCACGTGGACATCCCGCTGCAGGCCTACTTCCGGATCAACACCGAGAACATGGGCCAGTTCGAGCGGACCCTGATCATTGTCGACGAGGATGCCTACGTCCACTACGTGGAAGGCTGTACCGCGCCGATCTACTCTTCCGACTCACTGCACTCCGCGGTTGTAGAGATCATCGTCAAAAAGGGCGCCCGCTGCCGGTACACCACGATTCAGAACTGGTCAGCCAACGTGTACAACCTGGTGACCAAGCGGGCCGTGGCGCAGGCAGGCGCGACCATGGAGTGGGTCGACGGCAACATCGGCTCCAAGGTGACGATGAAGTACCCGGCGATCTACCTGATGGGCGAGCACGCCAAGGGCGAGACCCTGTCGGTGGCCTTCGCCGGCGAGGGCCAGCACCAGGACGCCGGGGCCAAGATGGTGCACTGCGCGCCGAACACCTCGTCGTCCATCGTGTCCAAGTCGGTCGCCCGGGCAGGCGGCCGGACGTCCTACCGCGGCCTGGTCCAGGTCCAGGAGGGCGCGGCCCATTCGAAGGCCACCGTGAAGTGCGACGCGCTGCTGGTGGACACGATCAGCCGGTCCGACACCTACCCCTACGTGGACGTCCGCGAGGACGACGTGGAGATGGGCCACGAGGCCAGCGTCTCCAAGATCTCCGAGGATCAGCTGTTCTACCTGATGAGCCGCGGCATGACCGAGGACGAGGCGATGGCGACGATCGTCCGCGGGTTCGTCGAGCCGATCGCCCGCGAGCTGCCGATGGAGTACGCACTTGAGCTGAACCGGCTGATCGAGCTCCAGATGGAAGGATCGGTTGGCTGATGTCCGTCCTGCAGGGGGCCGCCGAGAGCTCGGCGCCCGTATCGAGGCTGCACGAGCAGCAGTCCTACGATCCCGCAGACTTCCCGGTCCCCACCGGGCGGGAGGAGGAGTGGCGGTTCACGCCGCTCCGCCGGCTGCGCGGTCTGCAGACGGACCAGGCACTCGGCCAGGGGAAGGTGTCAGCCGAAGTCGATGCCGCCCCACGAGTCATCGTTGAGCTAGCGCAGCACGGAGACCCGCGCCTCGGCAGCACCTTCGTGCCGCCGGACCGGGTCAGTGCGCGGGCATTCGCCTCTTTCGTAGATGCAACGGTCGTTACAGTGCCGGCCGGGACGGAGATTGCTGAGCCGACGATCATCTCGGTGCGCGGCGAGGATGCCGCCGCCGGCGCTGCGTTTGGCCATCTGGTGGTCAAGGTGAACCCGAATGCGCGGGCCGTAGTCGTGCTCGACCACTCCGGCAGCGCTACCTATGCCGACAACGTCGAGATCGTGGTCGGCGACGGGGCTTCGCTGGCCCTGGTGAGCATGCAGGGCTGGGCCGACGACACCGTGCATCTGTCCCACCATCATGCGCAGCTGGGCCGGGACGCGAAGCTCACGCACACCGCGGTGACGCTGGGCGGGAGCGTGGTCCGGCTGGCGCCGACGGTCCGCTACGCCGGGCCGGGCGGCGACGCCCAACTGCGCGGCCTGTACTTCGCCGATGCCGGCCAGCATCTGGAGCACCGGCTGTACGTCGATCACGCCGAGCGCAACTGCCGCAGCCGGGTCAGCTACAAGGGCGCGCTGCAGGGCGACGGCGCACACGCGGTCTGGATCGGCGACGTGGCCATCCGGCCGGAGGCAACAGGCACCGATACCTACGAGTCCAACAGGAACCTCGTGCTGACCGACGGCACCCGGGTGGACTCGGTGCCGAACCTGGAGATCCTGACCGGCGAGGTGCAGAAGGCCGGGCACGCCAGCACCAGCGGCCGGCTCGAAGACCAGCACATGTTCTACCTGATGGCCCGCGGCATCCCGTTCGATGAGGCGCGGCGGCTGATCATCCGCGGCTTCTTCGGCCAGCTGATCGCCGAGATCGAGGTTCCCGAACTGCGCGATCGCATCACCGCGGCGATCGAGGCGGAACTGGCATGACGGACGCGAGCAACTACCAGCGAGTCTGCGCCCTGGCGGACGTGCCGGCGGACGGCGCGCACGGCGTGGAAGTCGACGGCGTGCCCGTGGCGGTCATCCGCGCGGGCGGCGAGATCTTCGCGCTGCACGACGTGTGCTCGCACGAGGAGGTCCCGCTGTCCGAGGGCGACGTCTACGACCGCACGGTGGAGTGCTGGCTGCACGGATCCTGTTTCGACCTGCGCACCGGCAAGCCCACCGGGCCGCCGGCCTCGGCGCCGGTCGCCACCTACCCAGTGAAGATCGACGGCGATGACGTCTTCGTCACGCTGTCTTGACGGTGCTGTCTTGACACAGCAGACCAGGAGAGATGATGTCCACCCTAGAGATCCGTGACCTGCACGCCAGCGTGACGGATGCGGCCGGCGAAAGCCTCGAGGTGCTGCGCGGCGTGGACCTGACGGTGTCGGCCGGGCAGACCCACGCCATCATGGGGCCGAACGGGTCGGGCAAGACCACGCTGGCCTACGCGATCGCCGGCCATCCCAAGTACCAGGTCACCCAGGGCTCGATCACCCTCGACGGCGAGGACGTCCTCGCGATGAGCGTGGACGCGCGCGCCCGCGCCGGGCTGTTCCTCGCCATGCAGTACCCGGTCGAGGTGCCCGGCGTCTCGGTGTCGAACTTCCTGCGCACTGCGATCACCGCGGTCCGCGGCGAGGCGCCCAAGCTGCGCACCTTCGGCAAGGAACTGCGCACGGCGATGGACAGCCTGGCGATCGACCCGGCCTTCGCCCAGCGTAACCTGAACGAGGGGTTCTCCGGCGGCGAGAAGAAGCGGCACGAGATCCTGCAGCTCCAGCTGCTCGACCCGAAGATCGCGATCCTGGACGAGACCGATTCTGGGCTCGACATCGACGCCCTGAAGGTCGTTTCGGCAGGAATTAACAAATACCGCGGGAACCCTGGCCACGGCGTGCTGCTGATCACCCACTACACCCGGATCCTGCGGTACGTGCAGCCCGATTTCGTGCATGTTTTCGTCAGCGGCAGGATCGTCGCCGAGGGCGGCCCGGACCTCGCCGACGAGCTGGAGGCCAGCGGCTACGAGCGGTTTCTGAGCGCGGGCGCAGCGGTATGACGGCCACCGATGCGGTGACGACGAGCCGGCGGGCGCTGGACACCGACGCGATCCGGGCGGACTTCCCGATCCTGGGCCGGTCTGTCCGCGGCGGCAACCCGCTGGTCTACCTGGATTCCGGGGCGACGTCGCAGAAGCCGCGCCAGGTGCTGGACGCCGAGCGCGACTTCTACACCATGCACAACTCGGCCGCGCACCGCGGCGCGCATCTGCTCGGCGAGGAGGCCACCGACGCCTACGAAGGCGCGCGGGTACGGATCGCGGAGTTCATCGGCGCCGACCCCGGTGAAATCGTCTTCACCAAGAGCGCCACCGAGGCGCTGAATCTCGTCGCCTACGCGATGAGCAACGCCGCCACCGCCGGGCCGGAAGCGGCCCGCTTCCGCATCGGCCCCGGTGACGAGGTCCTGGTCACCGAGCTGGAGCACCACGCCAACCTGGTGCCATGGCAGCAGCTGTGCCAGCGCACCGGAGCCACGCTGCGCTGGTTTGGCGTGACCGCCGATGGCCGGGTGGATCTGGGCAACGCAGCCGACCTGATCACCGACGCGACGAAGGTTGTCGCGGTGACACACCAGTCCAACGTCACCGGCGCGATCCCGCCGGTCGGCGAGATCGCCGCGCTGGCGCACGCCCGCGGCGCGCTGGTGGTCGCTGACGGCGCGCAGTCGGTGCCGCACCAGGTGGTGAACGTCGCCGCGCTCGGCGCTGACTTCCTGGCGTTCTCCGCGCACAAGATGCTCGGACCCTCGGGCATCGGGGTGCTGTGGGGGCGGCGCGAGCTGCTCGAGGCGATGCCGCCGTTCATCTCCGGCGGATCCATGATCGAGGTGGTCCGGATGGAGGGCTCGACCTTCCTGCCGCCGCCCGAGCGGTTCGAGGCCGGAGTGCCGGCTGCCGCGCAGGCGGTCGGGCTGGCCGCGGCCTGCGACTATCTGGACATGCTGGGCATGCCCAGCGTCGCGGCGCACGAGGAGACACTGACAGCGCACGCGCTGGCAGCACTCGGCGACATCGACGGGGTAGCGATCCTGGGCCCGGTGAGCACGGACAGCCGCGGCGGCGCGGTGTCTTTCATCGTCGAGGGCATTCACCCGCATGACGTCGGACAGGTCCTGGACGAGCTCGGCATCGCCGTGCGGACCGGCCACCACTGTGCCTGGCCGCTGCACCGCGCTTTGGGCGCGCAGTCCAGCACCCGCGCGACCTTCTACGTCTACAACACCCTTGCTGAGGTCGACGCACTCGCCGACGGCGTGCGCCAGGCGCAGAAATTCTTCGGGACCGTCTGATGTTGCAGGCCCCGTGATGCAGCTGGAATCCATGTACCAGGAGATCATCCTGGATCACTACCGCCACCCGCACCACAAGGGCCTGCGGGATCCGTTCGATGCCGAGGTCCATCACGTCAACCCGACGTGCGGCGACGAGGTCACGCTGCGCGTCGCGCTGAAGGACGCAGGCGGCGAGCCCGCGGTCGCCGACGTGTCGTATGAGGCGCTCGGCTGCTCGATCAGCCAGGCCAGCACCTCGGTGCTGGCCGATGCGATCATCGGCCGGCCCGTCAGCGAGGCAATGGAGATCAGTGCCGAGTTCCTGAAGCTGATGCAGTCTCGGGGCGCGGCCGAGCCGAACGAGGACGTGCTGGGGGACGCGGTCGCGTTCGAGGGCGTGTCCAGGTACCCGGCCCGGATCAAATGCGCCCTGCTGGGCTGGATGGCCTGGAAGGACGCCACCGCGCGCGCACTAGAGGAGCACAGATGACCGAGGACACCGCCGGAGCTACCGGCCAGCTGACCACCCCCGAGACCGAGGACGTCCTGGAGGCGATGCGCGACGTCGTCGACCCTGAGCTCGGCGTCAACGTGGTCGATCTTGGCCTGGTCTACGGCGTAAACGTCGCCGAGGACCGGGTGGCGACCATCGACATGACCCTGACCAGCGCGGCCTGCCCGCTCACGGACGTGATCGAGGACCAGACCAGGGCCGCCCTGGAAGGACTGGTCAGCGACTTCCGGATCAACTGGGTGTGGCTGCCGCCGTGGGGTCCGGACAAGATCACCGAGGACGGCCGCGAGCAGCTGCGCGCGCTCGGCTTCAACGTCTGAGGCCGCCGGGCCTGCGCACCGCGATCCGCCGTTGCCATGCCGCCACAAGGACCAGGCACGCAGTGTTCCGGCCCTAGAGCGCGTGGCTGTCCGTGTTACACTTATTCCGTGTAACACGGAGGCGCTAATGACCAACCTGACGCTGTCAGTGGATGAGAAGCTCTTGCAGCGGGCTCGCATTCGCGCCATGCAGCAAGGAACTTCGGTCAATGCTCTGGTGCGGGACTATCTTGCCCGGCTCGCGGGGGAATCTGAGGCTGCCGACGGAGCTGCGGAATTCCTGGCGATCGTTTCCGGAGCCGACGTGAGTAGCGGGCCCAGCGGCCGGATGTGGACTCGCGGCGAGCTCCATGAGCGGTAGGTCATTTCTGGACACGAATATCGTGGTCTATGCCGCAGATGCGAGCCATGTCGAACGTGCCAAACATCTGACTGCCGTTGGCCTGCTTACCCGGGAGCCCGACAGGCTAGTTCTGAGCACCCAGGTGCTCCAGGAGTTCTACACCGTCGTGACGCGCAGAATCGCGCGGCCACTCGATCAGGTGCGAGCCGCTGCCGCAGTCCGCAGCTTGTGCAAACTAGAGATCGTCGGGGCTGACGCAGCGCTGGTTCTGGCAGCGATAGAGGTAAGCCGCGAGGCCCAGCTCTCGCTGTCGGATGCCATGATCATAGAAGCTGCGCGTCAGGCGGGCTGCGAGCGGGTGCTGACCGAGGATCTCTCGCACGGGCAGGTAATCAGGGGTGTCCGGGTGGAGAATCCGTTCCTGCCGCCAGACAGATAGCACAGACAGCCGATAGCTGATCGCTGGCCACGTGCCGGCCGAGTGGGCTATCCTGGGTTGGTCATGATGCGCGAGCTGCTCCTTCGCAGCCGCGGCGAGGCTCGGTAACCATCTCTGGTCGGCCCCTCGTCGCGGGCCGCAGTGCTGCGCCGGCCGCACGATCCCCGGTCACATCCCAGGAGCAGCATCATCATGAGCAATCCCAGCGCACGGCCTTCTTCCAGCACGCAGCCCTCGGCCAGCACGCAGCGTTCGTCTGACAGGCAGCGTCCCTCCGGCATGCCCTGCCACCGTTACCGCCCTTTTCCCGCCATCGACCTGCCCGACCGGCAGTGGGCGTCGCGCACCATCAGCACCGCGCCCCGGTGGCTGTCAACGGACCTGCGCGACGGCAACCAGGCCCTGATCGACCCGATGAACGCCGCCCGCAAGCAGGCAATGTTCGACCTGCTGGTCACCATGGGCTACAAGGAGATCGAGGTCGGCTTCCCGGCGGCCAGCCAGACTGAATTCGACTTCGTCCGCAGCCTGATCGAAGGCGGCTCGGTACCCGATGACGTCTGCATCTCGGTGCTCACCCAGGCCAGGGAGGAGCTGATCGAGCGGACCGTGCAGTCGCTGGTGGGCGCCCGCAGGGCTACCGTGCACATGTACAACGCGGCAGCGCCGATGTTCCGCAGCGTAGTTTTCGGCTGGGAAGGTGACGGACGCGCCGAATGCAAGGCCGTGGCCGTCGAGGGCACCAGGGCGGTACTGAAGTTCGCCGAGACTTACCTCTCCGGCACCGATTTCGGCTACGAGTACTCCCCCGAGATCTTCATGGACACCGAGCTGGGCTTCTCGCTGGAGATCTGCGAGGCGGTCATGGACGCCTGGCAGCCCGAGCCTGGCCGTGAGATCGTGCTCAACCTGCCGTGCACGGTCGAGCGCTCCACGCCCAATGTGTACGCCGACCAGATCGAGTGGATGAGCCGGAACCTGAGTCGGCGCGGGCACATCGCCCTGTCCGTGCACACCCATAACGACCGGGGCACGGCCATCGCGGACGCCGAGCTGGCAGTGCTGGCCGGGGCCGACCGGATCGAGGGCTGCCTGTTCGGCAACGGCGAGCGATCCGGCAACGTCGACCTGGTGACGCTCGGGCTGAACCTCTACAGCCAGGGCATCGACCCCATGATCGACTTCAGCGACATCGACCAGATCCGGCGCACCGCCGAGTACTGCAACCGGATCAGCGTGCACGAGCGCCATCCCTACGCCGGCGATCTGGTCTATACCTCGTTCTCCGGCTCGCACCAGGACGCCATCAAGAAGGGCTTCGACCACCTGGAGCGGATCGCCGCCGACACCGGCCGGCCCGTCGGCGAGCTGCCGTGGGCCATGCCGTACCTGCCGATCGACCCCAGGGACGTCGGCCGCTCCTATGAGGCGGTCATCCGGGTCAACTCGCAGTCCGGCAAGGGCGGCGTCGCCTACATCATGAAGAACGACCACCACCTGGACCTGCCGCGCCGCCTGCAGATCGAGTTCAGCCACGTGATCCAGCAGCACACCGATAACGAGGGCGGCGAGGTCGGCGCCGCGCAGATGTGGGACATCTTCGCGGCCGAGTACCTCGCCGCCGGGCCGTTCGAGCTGGTCAGCTTCAGCTCCGCCAGCGATGACGGTACCGAGCGGATCACCACCACGGTGCGCGCGTTCGGCACCGAGCACACCCTGAGCGGGGTCGGCAACGGCCCGATCGCGGCATTCTGCCAGGCACTGTCGCCGATCGATCTGGGCCTCGGCGGGGTGGGGGTGCGGGTACTCGACTACGCCGAGCATGCCCTCACCGCCGGACGGGACGCCGAGGCGGCCGCCTACCTGGAGATCGAGGTGGGGGACCGGGTGCTGTGGGGCGCCGGCATCAGCGAGTCAATCGTGCGGGCGTCGCTGCGCGGAGTGATCAGCTCGCTGAACCGGGCGGCGCGGCTGCGCCCCCGTTAAGCCGCTGGCTGTCACCGGCAGGCTGCCGGTGACAGCCAGCGGATTTGCCGGCCCGCCAACCCGCGGGCAGCCGGACGACAATCAGGACACCGGCCAGGATGAGGGCGAATCCGATGAACTGCCCGGCAGGGTGCTGTTGCGCCCCACCATCCAGCACCCCGGCCTGTCGGAGGCGCTGACCGACGACGACCGGCGCACCGTGCACCTGAAGCTGATCAGGGACAGCGACGCGCGACCTGTCGACGCACTGCACGTGCACGGCTACGCGCCGCGCGAGGACGCGCGGATCGTCGAGAAGGCACTCTGGCACCAGCTGTGGCTGAGCAGCGCCGCTCAGCCGCGCCGCTCAGGCTCCAGCTCAGGTTCGGCGCGGAGCGCCAGCTCGGCCTCGTCTGCGGCGCCGCCGATGCCGCCGGAGAAGACGCGGCTGCTGCGCACATCCGCCGCGCTTATCTCGATCAGGTCATCCCGGCTGACGCGGCCGCTGGCCGCGACCAGACGGCCCGCCTGGCGCAGCCTGAGGCGCTCGATGGCGTTGCGGATACTGCGCGCGTTCGCGAAACGGGGCTGGCGCATGCGCAGGGCCACGTACTCGCCGAACGCGTCCCTTGCGTCGGGGGAGAACCGGTACTCCTGCTCCGCCAGCATGAGGTCGGCGATCTGCATCAGCTCGTCCAGGCTGAAATCGGGAAAGTCGATGTGGTGGGCGATCCTGGATGCCATGCCGGGGTTGGAGCGGAAGAAGACGTCCATCCGGTCGGCGTATCCCGCCAGGATGACGACCAGGTCATCGCGGTGCGCCTCCATGAACTGCAGCAGGATCTCGATGGCCTCCTGGCCGTAGTCGCGCTCGTTGTCGGGCCGGTACAGGTAGTAGGCCTCATCGATGAGCAGGACCCCGCCCATGGCACGCTTGAGCACGTCCCTGGTCTTGGGAGCGGTATGGCCCACGTACTGTCCGACGAGATCGTCGCGGGTCACGCTCACCAGCTGGCCCTTGCGCAGGTAGCCAAGCTCGGCCAGCAGCCGGCCCATGTGCAGCGCCAGCGTCGTCTTGCCCGTCCCCGGGCTGCCGGTGAAGCACATGTGCAGGTTCGGCCGGGCGGATGAGAGCCCGTACCGGCCACGCAGCCGGTCGACCAGCAGCAGTGCCGCGATCTCCCTGACCCGGCGCTTGACCGGCGCCAGGCCGATGAACTCGCGGTCCAGCTCGTCGAGGATCGCCTCAAGGCGCACTGCCTGCTGCTCCGAGGCCAGCTCCACCACGGCGTCGGGCGGCAGCGGCGCGGCGGCCGCCGGATCGCGGCGGTCACCATCGGCGGCAGCACTGCCGCCCCCGGCACCCTGGTTTGCCTGCCCGCTGCCGCCCTCATCCCGCTGGCCGCTGCCGCTGCCGCCCTGGCCGGGTGGCGCGGCTGGACCGGCCGCGCCGGGCCGCGGCATCGCGAAGCCCGACCCTGGCGGCTGCGCTGGCGAGCTCATCCGCTGCCGTGACTGCCGTTGCTGCTGTTGCTGCCGTTGCCGCTGGCGTAACGCTCGCCGGCCGGCTTGTCGGTGGCGTAGGCGTGCAGGGAGTACCTGATCTGGCGGTCGCCTGTCTCCTGGCGGTCGAGCCGGAAGCCCGGCTCGTGCGCCGGGCGGTTGACGATGAAGCTGAGCGCTGTCGTCTGGCGGCCCAGTCTCGCGTCGTAGGCGGTGACCTTGATGTAGTGGCCGGGGTAGGCGGACCGGCATGCGTCTACCTCGTGCAGCGCGGCGGCGGCGTCGGTGATCTCGAACATCGGCAGCCCCCACATCTCCCACAAGACATTGCGGGGATGCGGGTCATCGGTGAACTCGACGGCTACTGCCCAGCCCTGGTCGATGGCGTACTGGACCTGCGCCCTGACCTCGTCGGTGGTCAGATCAGGCAGGTAGGAGAACGTGCCCTGGGTGATTCGCATTACAGGCTCCTGGTCAGGTGCGGTGACGCAAGCAGGCGGGCCGGGCGGGCGTCAGGCGGTCGGCGTGGCGATGACATCGGGGGTGTCGGTCGACTCGTAGTTGAAGGTGATGTCGCCCCAGGTGTCGAGCGCGGCCTGCAGCTCGCGGCACTGCTTGGCGGCAGCGGCAAGAATGTCATCGCCTTCGCGCAGGAAGTCCCTGCCCTCGTTCCTGGCCTTGATCATCGCCTCGACCGCCACCCGGTTGGCCGTGGCGCCGGCGGCGATGCCCATGGGGTGGCCGATGGTGCCGCCGCCGAACTGCAGGATGACGTCCTCGTCCAGGTAGCCGAGCAGCTGCGCCATCTGGCCGGCGTGAATGCCGCCGGAGGCCACCGGCATGGTGCCCGGCATCGATCCCCAGTCCTGGTCGAAGTAGATGCCCTGGCCCAGGTTCTGCGGTACCTGCGCTTCGCGCAGCGTGTCGTAGTAGCCGCGCACCATCGCCGGATCGCCTTCCAGCTTGCCGACGACCGTTCCGGCGTGGATGTGGTCGACGCCGATCATCCGGCACCACTTTGCGATCACCCGGAAGCTTACGCCGTGCGACTTCTGCCGCGTGTAGGTGCCGTGGCCGGCCCGGTGCAGATGCAGCAGCACGCCGTTGGCCCGCGCCCAGTTGGACATCGAGTGCAGCGCCGTGTAGCCGATGGTCAGGTCGACCATGATGACGATGCTGCCGAGTTCCTTGGCGAATTCGGCGCGCTCGTACATGTCCTCCATCGAGGCGGCGGTGACGTTGAGGTAATGCCCCTTGATCTCGCCGGTCTGCTGCACGGCCCGGTTGACGCCCTCCATCGAGAAAAGGAACCGGTCACGCCAGCGCATAAAAGGCTGGGAATTGATGTTCTCGTCGTCCTTGGTGAAGTCCAGGCCGCCGCGCAGCGCCTCGTAGACGACGCGCCCGTAGTTGCGGGCGGAGAGGCCGAGCTTGGGCTTGGTGGTCGCGCCGAGCAGCGGCCTGCCGTACTTGTCGAGGTACTCGCGCTCCATCACGATGCCGTGCGGCGGCCCGTGGAATGTCTTCAGGTAGTGCAGCGGGATCCGCATGTCCTCCAGGCGCAGCGAGCGCAGTGCCTTGAAGCCGAAGACGTTGCCGATGATCGACGAGGTCAGGTTCGGGATCGAGCCTTCCTCGAACAGGTCGATGTCATAGGCGATGTACGCGATGTACTCGCCGTCGCGGCCGGGTACCGGATCGACCCGGTAGCACTTGGCCTGGTAGTGGTCATACGCCGTGAGCCGGTCGGTCCAGACAACCGTCCACGTCGCCGTCGACGACTCGCCGGCGACCGCCGCCCCGGCCTCCACAGCCGGAACGCCAGGCTGGGGCGCGATCCGGAACGCGGCCAGCACGTCGGTGTCCTTGGGCGCGTAATCGGCATCGTAGTAGCCCATCTCGGCATAGGGCATCACGCCCGCGTTCCAGCGGCTCTTTTCGGCAGCCATGTGCCCTCCCATCGAGTGGTGACCCGTGCTGCCATCATCCCAAGCGAATTGTTCAGCGTCTAATGAATGTTTTGCGATAATTAATAAACAATCACTTAAAGGTCACGTCGACCGGCCGGGCCCGCAGGATTTTCCCAGGCCGCGCTGGCGGTGAGCGGCGCGGCGCCGCGGCCGGGCTGTCCGCGCGGGGGGCCGCGGCGACGGGCCGGTGAAAGCCGCCGCCTCCCAGCGCCTCGTCCACCATCCACGCAGCCGGCACGGGCAGCGGCCCGGGCCGCGCGACCAGGTACCAGTCCCGGTGCAATGGCGTTCCCGGAACAGGCAGCTCGACCAGCCGGCCCGATGACAGCTCGGGCACGACGGCGTCCCGCGACACCAGCGTGACGCCCAGGCCCACGCCCGCCGACTCGCGAATAGCGCCGTTGGACCCGAGCGTGAGTATCAGCGGCACGATGTGCAGATCGGCGAGCAGCGCCTCGGTTGTTGCCCTGGTGCCGGATCCGAGCTCGCGCAGCAGCCATGTCTGGCGGGCCAGCCAGGCAAGCAGATCGGTGCCGGCCGCCGAGGCGGCCAGCCCCGGTGCCGCCACGACAACGAGCTGATGCGGGCGCACCGCCTGCACGGCCGCATCCCGGCCCGGCTCCGGCCGGCCCCCGAGCACCAGGTCGACCTGATGACGGTCGATCAGCGCGCTGACACGGTCCCGGTTTCCGGCCTCGAGCAGCACGCCGACGTTCGGGTGCAGGTGGCGGAACCCGTTGAGAAGCGCCGGCATGATCTGCTCGGCCGCGGTCGTGACGGCGGCGATGCGCAGTTCGCCGCGCTCGGGATCGGCAGCGGCGGCCGCCGCCCTTGGCGCCTCGTCCAGCAACCCGACTGCCCGCCGGACATATCCGGCGTAGGCGGCGCCCGCCGCGGTGAGCCGCAGCCCGCGGCCATCCGGGCACAGCAGCTGAACGCCCAGTGACTTCTGCAGTGTCGCCAGTGACGCTGAGACCGCTGCCTGGGTCACGACCAGCTGGTCGGCCGCAGCGCGGACCGAGCCGCTGTCGGCCACCGCGAGAAAGGTCCGCAACTGGTTGAGCGTCACAAGGCGCGCCTCCGTCACGCTGTCTACCCATAAGCTCGAGTACTCATACCGCGAGTAACCCTTAAGCCCAGGCTAGGTTATCGTGACGCCCCGCGCGCGGGCGCCAGAGCCTCCGGCAGCTCAGAGCCGCCGGTAGAACGGCGAGGCAAAAGCGGAGATCCAGTCGTCGATGGGATCGGGCTTGCCCTCGCCGGGGAAAGTCACATCGATCGGGAACCCGGCGTCCTGCGGGGCTGCGCTGACAGCCTGCTCGACCACCTTGATCACCGCCTCCTGGGCAGCGGCGTCGGCCGGCTCGTCCAGCGTCACCGAGATGATCAGCCCCTCGCCGGCGAACTCCACGCACAGCCATGCGGCAGCCGCGTCCCTGGCCGACGGCACTGCGGCCAGGCCGTCGCGTATCCCGCCGAGCAGCGCATCGGGCTGGGCCGGCAGCGGGCCCACGGTGATCCGGCCGCTGGCGTCCGCCGCCGACGGCGACGCTGCTGCTGCCGACGCTGACGCCAGGTAGGCGACGCCCTCGGGGTAGACCGGGACGCTTGCGCCGGCGCCCGGATTCAGGGCTATGCCCAGCGCGGGCGGAAGCAGCCTCGCCAGGTCGGCGGTGCGCACGACCACATGCGGCACGATCACCGGCTTGCCGTCTGCCTGTTCGGACGCCTCCTGCAGTCGCTGCGCGGAGGTGAAGGCGGGAACGAACTCGCTGCCCAGGTAGGTGACGGTGGGCAGGGTCACAGCCGAGCCATCCGTCACGGGCTGCCCGTCGTCGGGCAGGGGCACCCATAGCCGGGCCCGGCGCAGTTCGTCGAGCAGGTCACCGACCCTGGACGGCTCTTTGACCGCCGCGGCGAGCGCCCTCTCGACGTCGCTATCGGCAGGTGATGCGGCGTCGCCGTCGGGCGCGGGGCGCGCAGCGCCTCCGGCTCCAGTGCGCAGCAGTGCGGGCGTGGCAGTGTTGTCATCTGTGACGATGGTCATCAATGCGTCCTTGCCCTTATGGCGCCCCGCGGCAAGGCCCGCAGGCAGGCGCTGTCGGTGGCCGACGCTGGCTGAGTCGGCATTGGATTCACTTGACGGATAGTAGGCGTTCGGAGGCGTTGCGTAGTGGCAAATGGCGGACGTGACCGCGTGCGCTGGATCGACGTCCCGCCAGAACGCGTCTGCGCCTGGCTCGATTCGTTCGCCCGGCGGCACGGGACAGCCGTCGCGCAGCGCTCGGCCGCGGTGCTGACCTTCCGCGCCGCCGACGGATCAGTCGCCGAGTGCCATGTCCCGTTCCCGCCACTGCAGGGGGACCAGGCGGCCGCCAGCGGCGCTGAGATCGCCGCGCACGCCACGGCCGAGCGGGTCGTCGGGGTACTGCTGGTCCGGCTCGGCGGCTACGCGGCCGGAGTGTTCGCCGGGGCTGGCCCGGAACTCGTCGTATCGAAGGTCGGCGCCCGCCTGGTTCATGGCCGCAGCGCCGCCGGCGGCACCTCGCAGCACCGCTTCGCCCGGCGCCGGCAGAAGCAGGCAGCCGAGGCCCTCGGCGCTGCTGCCGACACCGCCGCCGCCGTGTTCGGCCCGTATGCCGGCCGGCTCGATGCCCTCGTGCTCGGCGGAGACAAGCGGGCAATGGCCGGCCTGCGCGAGGATCCGCGGCTGCGGCCGTATTTCGCCCTGGCCGTCGACCGGTTCCTGACCGTTCCCGATCCGCGGCTGGCGGTCCTGCGCGGGACGCCTGCGCAGTTCCGCGCGATCCGCATCAAGCTGGCCGAGGCGCAGGGCTGACGGCCACGCCGCGGGCCGCCTGGCGGCCAGGCCGCCCCGCCGCCGAAGGGGCGAGCCGCGAACCGCCCGAAGGGGCGAAAAACTGGACCTGGCGATCCTGAGCACGGGCGTACTACAGTCAACGCCAAGATCCACGCGCGGGAGGTGCCGATGGCCGCGATCGATGCCGCTGCGACCTCGGACGGGACGCTGGCAGCGCAGGAAAAGGCGAAGCTCCGCAAGGTGCTGCGCCGGTTCGATCTGGTGCTGTTCACCGCCTGCGCGATCGTCGGCCTGGACAGCGTCGCAGCCGCGGCGCAGGCCGGGGCTCAGGCGATTACCTGGCTGCTCGTCTCCCTGGTCGTGTTCCTGATCCCCTACGGGATGATCACCGCTGAGCTGGGCTCCGCCTTTCCGGTGGAGGGGGCCCTTATGAGTGGGCGAGGATGGGATTCGGCCGCCCAGCCGGGGCAGTGACGTCGATTCTGTACTGGCTGTCCAACCCGGTCTGGGTCGGCGGCACGCTGACGGCGACCACGATCGCCACGCTGAACAGCTTCGTGGTGAGCAAGCCGCTCGGCACCACCGCCGAGATCGTCATCGGCCTCGTCTTCATCTGGGTAACCGTCGGGATCGCGATCGTCGCGTTCCGCATCGGCAAGTGGGGCCCGAACATCGGGACCTTCGTGAAGATCGCCGTAGTCGGGCTGTTCACGATCCTGTTCATCGCGTTCCTGATCCAGCACGGCCGGCCGGCCGGCGCCTCCACGGCGGCCGACCTGAAGCCCTCGCTGAACGGGTTCCTCACCGCGATCGGGATCCTGGTGTTCCTCTGGGTCGGCTTCGAGCTGTCCAACGGGGCGTCTGAGGAGATGCATAACCCGCAGCGCGACGTGCCCAAGATGATCCTGCGCTCGGGCATCGTCGGCGCCCTGCTCTACGGCCTGGTGATCCTCGGGATCGTCCTGGTGATCCCGAAGACGGGCCTGTCGAACGTCAGCGGCTTCACCGACGCCTACTCCGACGTCGCCGGCGTATTCCACTCGCACGCCCTGGACGCGGTGTTTGCCGTGCTGGTGATCGTAACTCTGGTGGGCAGCGGCTCAGTCTGGCTGGAGGGCGCCGACCGAACCCAGGCCATCGCCGCGCTGGACGGGGCTGCCCCGGCGTGGCTGGGGCGCTTTACCAGCTTCGGCACGCCGATCGCGGTGAATCTGTGCTCCGGGGTGATCGCGTCGGCATTCTGCATCTTCGTCTTCGTTTTCACCAAGGGCAGCCTGGAGAGCTTCTTTTCCGTCATGCTGGCCCTGACGATCTCGACGTCCGCGCTGAGCTACTTCTTCATCTTCCCGGCACTGCTGCGGCTGCGGCGCAGCCACCCGCGCGCGGCCCGGCCCTACCGGGTGCCGGGCGGGGCGGCGGGCGCCTGGGCGGCCGTGATCACCACCGAGATCTTCGTCATCCTCACCGCGATCACCCTGCTGTGGCCGGGCGGCATCAACGAGCTGTTCGGCGAGTCCTACTCGGTCAAGGCCTCATGGGGGGTGTCCCGGGCCTTCTTCGAATGGGTGACGATCGGATCGCTGGCGGTCATGGTCGCCCTCGGGCTGGTGTTCTGGCTGCTCGGCGAGCGGAAGCGGCGGCTCGGCATCACCGGCATTGCCATCCCCGCCGACACGCGTGCTGACGGCATCCGGCCGGGCCCGTGACGCAGCAGCCGGCACCGGCCGGGGCGCGGTGCTCTTTCAGATGGCCAAGCCGGCCCCGCGGCCCGAGCCGCGGCATCCCGGCGCCGCCCTGGAGGCCGCCGGCGTGCCCGTGGTCGCCCGGCTGACCGGCACCGGGCACGCCGATGGCGGCGACTTCATCTGGCTGGATGATGCCACCCCGCTCGCCGGGCACAGCTACGGACCAGCGCCGAGGCACTGCGGCAGCGGGCCGAGATCCTGGCTGCCGAGGATGTCAGCCTGCAGTCCGTCGACCTGCCGCACCACCAGGCCGCTGCGCACGTGCTGATGTCGTTCATCTCGCCGCTGGCCGATGATCTCGCCCTGGTCTACCCGCGCCTCGCGCCCGTCGCGCTGATGGAAACCGTCGCCGAGCGCGGCGCCGACGTCGTGCCCGTGCCCGCGGCGGAGTTCGCCACCATGGCCTGCAACGTTCTTGCTGTCCGGCCCGGCGAGCTGGTCATGCTCAGCGGCAACACGCAGACTCGCGACGCCTTGCGGGCCCGCGGCTGCGAGCTACGCGAATACGACGGGTCCGAGATCTCTCAAGGGCGACGGGGCCAACCTGCCTGACCGCTCCGGTCTGGCGCTCCGCCTGATGGCGGCGCCGGTAGTCAGTGCCGTCGGCGGCAGACAATGTCGGCGGCGGTAGTCAGTGCCATCGCCGGCAGGCAATGTCGCCGCGGCAAAAAGCGCTGTCTGAGCAACGGGACGCTCGGGTAAACTCTGCGCCATGCAGCCGCTCCTGTCGTGACGGAACGCCCCGGTGGCCGGGGCGAAGTGTGCCTGCGTGACTTTCTCTTTTCCGTCTCTTTTCCGTGATGGAGCGATTTTCCGATGATCTCGGCCAATGGCCTTGAGCTGCGCGCGGGAGCGCGCCTGCTGCTCGAGGCCGCGACCTTTCAGGTGGCCGCGGGTGACAAGATCGGCCTGGTGGGCCGCAACGGGGCCGGCAAGACGACCCTGGCCAGGGTGCTATCCGGCGAGGCCCTGCCCGCAGCCGGAAGCGTCCGCGACGACGGGTCCGTCGGGTATCTGCCCCAGGACACCAGGGTGGGCGACCTCGATGCACTCGCGATGGACAGGGTGCTGTCGGCCCGCGGGCTCGACTCCCTGCTGGTCGGGATACGCGAGGCCGAAACGCAGATGGCCGACCCTAATCCGGCCCGCCGCGACGCCGCTGTGCACCGGTACGGTCATCTCGAGGAGCGGCTCACCGTGCTCGGCGGCTACGCGGCCGAGTCCGAGGCCGCCTCCCTGGCCGCCAGCCTGGGGCTGCCGCAGAAGGTGCTCAAGCAGCCGCTGCATACCCTTTCCGGCGGCCAGCGGCGGCGCATCGAACTCGCCAGGATCCTGTTCGGCGGGTCGGAGACGCTGCTGCTCGACGAGCCGACCAACCACCTTGATGCTGACTCGGTTACCTGGCTGCGCGACCACCTGCGCAGCTTCCGCGGCGGCCTGGTGGTGATCAGCCACGACACCCCGCTGCTGGACGCCGTGGTCAACAAAGTCTTCCACCTCGACGCCGACCGCTCGGTGCTGGACATCTACAACCTCGGCTGGAACTCCTACCTCCAGCAGCGCGAGACTGACGCGCGGCGGCGCCGGCGCGAGCGGACTAATGCCGAGCGCCAGGCGGCTGCGCTGCACACGCAGGCCGACAAGATGCGCGCGAAGGCCACGAAGGCAAGGGCCGCCCAGAACATGCAGCGCCGGGCGGAAAAGCTGCTGGCGGGAGTCAGCGCCGACCGGGCGCCCGATCGGGTGGCCAGGCTGCGGTTCCCGGTGCCCGCGCACTGCGGCCGGACACCGCTGACCGCCGAGGGACTCAGCAAGTCCTACGGCTCCCTCGAGGTTTTCGAGGACGTCGACGTGGCAGTCGACCGGGGCTCGCGCATCGTCGTGCTCGGGCTCAACGGGGCCGGCAAGACCACGCTGCTGCGGCTGCTGGCCGAAATCGAGGACCCGGACACCGGGAGGGTCCTGCCCGGTCACGGCCTGCGGCTCGGCTATTACGCGCAGGAGCACGAGACACTGGACAACGACCGGACCGTGCTGGAGAACATGCGCTCGGCGGCGCCGGACCTGAGCGAGACCGAGCATCGCAGCATCCTCGGCTCGTTCCTGTTCTCCGGGGACGATGTCGCCAAGCCGGCCGGCGTGCTGTCGGGCGGGGAGAAAACCAGGCTCGCGCTGGCTCTGCTTGTGGTGTCGGGGGCCAACGTACTGCTGCTCGACGAGCCGACCAACAACCTCGATCCTGCCAGCAGGGCCGAGATCCTTTCTGCGCTGCAGCGCTATCAGGGCGCGATCGTGCTGGTCACGCACGATGAGGGGGCCGTGGATGCGCTGCAGCCGGAGCGGGTTGTGCTGCTCCCCGACGGAATCGAGGACGCCTGGAGCGCAGACCTGGCCGACCTGGTGGCACTCGCCTGACAATGGCCGCGTTACCCGGCCGGCTGGCACCCGGGAAAAAGAAGAGATCTTTTTGCTGCCGTCTGGGTAGCCGATCACGGACGGATGCGTGATCATGGCGAGATACGTAACGCAGCGGTCACTTCAGCTCACCGGGAGGTACGCGTGACCGAGACCCTCAAAAAAGGCAGCCGAGTAACCGGTGCCGACCGCACGAAACTGGCGGCTGATCTCAAGAAGAGGTACAACGGCGGCGAGAGCATCCGGTCTCTGGCCGCGTCGACCGGCAGGTCCTACGGGTTCATTCACCGGATCCTGACCGAGACTGGCGTCTCACTGCGCGGGCGCGGCGGCGCTACCCGAGGAAAGGCCAAGTCCAAGCGCTGAGCCCATGCAACCACTGATCCCCATCAATACTGATCCCTCCGCGGCGCTGAGCCCCTGCAAGCGCTGAGTTCCTGCAACCGCTGCGCCGCTGCCCCCGATAACGTGGCAGCCAGTCCCGCTCCTGGCTGCCGCAGCGCAATCTGCACCGCTGAATCAGCCAGCCGGCGCCCGACAGACCAGCCGGTCCGCGCCCGGACAGCGTTATCAGCGCGCGCGCATCTTCGCCCCCAGGAGGACGAGTGACAATCAGCCCAGCTGACCTCGACTCCTGGGGGCTGCATCTCGAGATCGACAATGCCGTCGCGGCCGTTACGCTCAGCCGTCCCGAGCGCCGCAACGCGATGACGCCGGCCATGTGGCGCGGCCTCGCCCTGATCGGCGCCAGCCTGCCGCCGGGGGTTCGCGTCGTCGTCGTCCGCAGCGCCGGGCCGTCCTTCTCTGCCGGCATCGACCTGCGCATGTTCTCGGCCGAGGGCGTCCCCGGCGAGGAGCCATTCCCCAGCGCTGCCGATCCGGGTTTCGAGGAGTGGATCGCCGGCCTGCAGGCAGGGTTCACCTGGCTGCGGAATCCGGCCATCGTGTCGGTCGCGGCCGTGCGCGGGCATGCAATCGGCGCAGGCTGCCAGCTTGCGCTGTCCTGCGATCTGCGCATCCTGGCCGACGACGCCAGGCTGTGCATCAAGGAGCCGGCCCTTGGCCTGGTTCCCGACCTGACCGGCACAAAGCCACTGGTCGACATCGTCGGGCTGCCCCGGGCGATCGAGCTGTGCCTGACGGCCCGCACCGTCGAGGCCAGTGAGGCTCTCGAGCTGGGGCTCGCCGAGCTCGTCGTGCCGCCGGCCGAGCTGGACACCGCGGTGGCCGACCTGACAGCCGCGCTGCTGGCCACCGATCCGGCCGCGGCGCGGGCGACCAAGGCGCTGCTGGCTCAGGCTGCGGGCAACACCCTGGAGCAGCAGGCCGCGGCGGAGCGCCGGGCGCAGGCAGCCCTGATGCGAGAAAGGCTCACTCGCTAGCTCGGGCCGACTGGGGCTAGCGGGAGTTTCCCCCTTAGCGTGATCTTGATCAGTTCGGGACCTGACGG
>OCTA010000389.1_pt1 | contig 40326 bp, 39 predicted proteins | sample 1538991 | NCBI WGS metagenome assembly OCTA01 (sample SAMEA3539302, study PRJEB22396) | soil metagenome | biome: tundra; feature: field; material: soil | place: USA | collected 2010-05 | depth 0.15 m | reverse complement strand
CTACCTTATCCATTGAAGCAAAAATGGGTATTGCAAAATAAATAAGTATATAAATTTTTGAGAAAGGCGAACCATGATCGGTTCGCTTTTTTAGTATGAATTATCTTTTACCAGGGTCTGATTGATCGCTGTGCTATTCTTAATTTGAATACTTTTTGGATTTCCTTGAACCCTTTCAAAATTATTATTATTTGGGAGTCGCTTAAAAACACTTCCGTAAGTCAATGAAGTGCGTTATAAATGGTAATCGGGTCAAAGTAACTAAATTTACAAATTCCGATTGCTATCGGGAGAAAAATTATATATCATGACAGAAGGTAAAAGACAAAAGCAGGTAGCTGGAGTTATCACGAAGGAATTAAATGAAATTTTTTTGAGGATGGGATTTACGATGATTGAGGGCGGAATGGTTTCTATATCATCAGTTAAAATTACACCTGATCTTTTTGAAGCAAGAGTGTACCTGAGTTTCTTCCAGGTAAAAAATAATGAAACCGCCCTGGAAAAAATTAAAGAAAGAGCCAGTGAAATTAGAGGTGAATTAGGCAAAAGAGTTCGTCATCAGTTAAGGAGCATTCCTCAACTTACCTTTTATATTGATGAGACATTGGATTACGTTTTCAAAATTGAAAAATTACTGGACGAGATTAAAAAAGACAAACCTGATTGAGTTTGTTCCATTATTTATAATTGATCATTCTTCAGTTAATCAACTTGCCCTGAATGTATTTTAAATTTGCATGGCGATATTTTAAGGCAAAAAAAAGTACAAATGCCATCAATATTATTTCCTGGGTAACGGCCGGCGTTATAGCTTTTTCAACTATGTGCCAGGTATTGGTGCTGAGTGTTTTCAATGGTTTTGAAGGATTGGTCCAGTCGCTTTATTCCAGTTTTTACGCTGATGTAAAAGTTGTTCCCTCTGATGGAAAAACAATAATTCTAACTCCTCAACAGTTAAGCGCTATTCATTTACTGAAAAGTTTGAAAGGAATGTCATTGATAGCTGAAGAAAAGGCATTATTGCAAAACGAAGAACAGCAAACCGTCGTATTCTTAAAGGGAGTGGACAATAATTATTCGAAAGTGGCGGGTGTTCCACAAAAAATGTTTAATGGTGTTTTTGATATTGGAACAATTGATCATCCAAAACTCATACTGGGATCAGGAATTGAAAGTGCATTAGGTGTGCAGGCTGACAAAAATCTTTTTCCGGTTACGGTATTTCTTCCAAAGAAAACCTCTGCTAAGGATCTCAATCCCATGGATGCATTAAGCGCGGGTACTGCAAATACGGCCGGCAGCTTTTCTATTCAGCAGGATTTTGATAATAAATATGCAATTACCAATATTGGTTTTGTGAAGCAGCAGATGCATTACTCACCCGATGAATATAGCGCTCTTGAATTATCCCTTATTGATCCGGCACATTCTGAGAAATTCAAAGAAGAATTACAAAATTTACTCGGAAGCAAATACAGCGTTCTTACAAAATTTCAACAGAATGCTAGTTTATATAATTCAATGCGATTGGAAAAATGGTTCATCTTTGCGGTGCTTACTCTTATACTCATAATTGCGGCATTTAACATGATTGGTGCATTAACTATGCTTGTTTTGGAAAAGAGGAAAGATATCAGTGTATTACTTTCACTTGGCGCCGGTAAGAGTTTAATAAAGAAAATATTTCTGAGCGAAGGGTTGTTGCTTGCTGTAACCGGTGCATGCACAGGAATCATCCTTGCATTAATTATTTGCTTTTTGCAGGTAAAATTCAAGATTATTAAACTTGTTGGTACCTCTTTTCTTATTGATTATTTTCCAGTAAAGCTTGTTTTTACTGATTTTATTTTAGTAGCCGTAACGGCGCTTATCATTGCCCTGGGGGCATCATGGTTTCCAGCGAAAAAAGCTTCTGAGCAAATTTTTAATTTGAAGACATAAATTAGCAGGATATTCCGTTTATTAACCAGACAATTGACTTAAAGTAACTAGCATATAAGTTTATCAACGGGATTAATAGTCTCCTAATGTTTCGGGTAATTGTTCCATGGCCTTTTTAAATTGTTCCGCGTTGGGTGCAGTACCATGCCATTCATGATTATTTTCCATAAAATCAACTCCCTTACCCATTACCGTCCTCATGATAATTGCAATCGGCTTACCTTTGCCTGTAAGAGTCTTGGCTTTGCTCATAGTTGCAATTACTTCTTCGATATTATTACCATCCATTTCAAGAACTTCCCAATTGAAAGCAAGAAATTTATCTTTAAGAACAGAAAGTTTCATTATATCTTCAGTGGTGCCATCAATTTGCTGCCCGTTTCTGTCTACCGTTGAAATCAGGTTATCAACCTTGTGCATCGCAGCATACATTATTGCTTCCCAGTTTTGGCCTTCATCCAGTTCACCATCGCCATGCAGAGAATAAACAATATGTTGATCGTTATTTAATTTTTTTGCAGAAGCGGCTCCTATCGCAACACTCATTCCCTGGCCAAGTGAACCTGATGCTACACGTATACCTGGTAAATGTTCCGCTGTTGCCGGATGCCCCTGCAGACGGGAATTAATTTTTCGAAAAGAGTCTAATTCTTTCAGAGGGAAATAGCCGGCATGGGCCAATGTACTATACCATGCAGGTGAAATATGTCCGTTGGATAGAAAGAAGATATCTTCATCCTTGCCGTCCATTTCAAAATCTTTTTTTCGATCTAGAATCTGAAAATATAGCGCCGTAAAAAAATCTGCACAACCCAATGACCCTCCAGGATGGCCACTTTGAATATCATAAACCATGCGCACAATGTCTCTTCTTACCTGAGCTGCCATATCTTTCAAATCTTTAATATCCATACATTCATTTTAATTATTCTTTGCGAACGTACATTAAATTTCAATTCCTGCAAAGTCCTGATTATTGATAAATTTAATTGTTTATTTCTTTATTGATTTTGTTTGGATCTTGATCAATTTCAATTTTTCCCTGTTAATTAACATTAAACGCCTTTCATCCTTTAAGGCATTACGATTCATTTTAAAGCTATTGGTTTAGCAAAAAATGAGCTTTACTTTTTTTTAACATCAAAATTCTGAGGTAAATAGTTTGATTTTCGAAAATCATTGCTATCTTTAGCCTTCCAACCCTTAAAGTTACATTTAATTTCCTGCCAGATTTTTTTCAATATCTCTGCAAAAGCAAACGCTTAAAGCATTTATAATGGTTGATTATACCATTCCAAATTTTCTAAAGGATTAATTACTTATTAGGCAAAATACGCTCTAATAAATATCACCAGGTATCCCTCCAAAAAAACAGGTAAAAAAACAATGCTATATCATCCGATTCATTTTATGAATGATGGTGAATGTAGCCTATTATTAATTTATTAAATTTTGGTCATTTATGAAAATTAAAATAATCGTATTGGCTTTTATATTGATTCCTGTTTTTGGTAAATCCCAAACCAAGAATGATATACTGATGTATGCTGCCCAGTTTGTGTCGGGATGCGCAGATGGAGTTAACCAGTCACTGGTTCACCATTATCTTGGTATGGGTACCCGGTTCTGGGACTTCCAAACTTCATGGAAAAATAAGTATAAGGATTATGATGCCGGGGATTTAAGACCCGCTTTTTGGGGGTCCAAATCGATATTTGTCGGATTCACCGATGGGTATCATTTAACAAGAACAGTTGACCGGTCTTTTACTTCAGTATCATTGGCGCTTGGGCTTAAAGAAAAAAATAGTTTTAGGCAAATTGTGAAAAAAGTAATTATATCCTCGCTGGTAAACAGGGCAGGGTTCTTGTTATTTTTCAATGTAATATTCCCGCGCCGGGGCGGTGGCTTAAATAAGTAACTAAATGTTCATGTAACTTTTGAGTGCATTTACATAGCTTTCAAAAGCATTCATTCCTGCATCGGTAATTTTACAAATCGTTTGCGGATAATTATTATTAAATTGCTTGATAACATCAATATATCCTGCATCTTTTAGCTTATTAATTTGCACGCTTAAATTTCCTGCTGAGGCATTTGTCTTATCTTTTAGAAAAGTAAATTCCGCCTCTTTTACACTTATTAGAAGCGACATGACCGCAAGGCGTAATCGCGAATGTAAAATTGGATCAAGTTCTTTAAAGTCCATTTTCTTATTTTGGGATAGTCTTAAAAAATCTTGCCCTCAAAATAAAACCAGGAATAATCCAGGCAATAGTGGCACCTGCCGCCACAAATAATAAACTCATTTCGCTTTGAAATAAGAAAGTGACGATTGACAATATCCAAAAAACTATTCCCCCTAATATAAATGGTGCAAACTTGCTGATACAACCGGAAATAAAAGTGGGCATCCCAAAAAGTAATAAGAGAGCAGGTATAACGATGTAACCAATATTTGCAATACCACCGACAATTGTTAGGATTAAAACACAGATGCCAAAAGCCGCCCAAACATATTTATGTATGTCATCCGGATGGGATTTTGAGACCTTGAATCTCGCTTCCTTTCTATCAAAATAAAAATGTAAAATGAATGTTATACCCATTAAATAAAATGGATTAAAAGGAAGGTTAAACCCTTTTATTGTATCCACCAGGTATATAAGTGTGAAGCAAATTAAATTGGTAAACCCCCATAATAATGACCCTAGGCCACTTTCATAATATTTGTTTTTGGCCTGATTGATCATTTTTGTGATTAACTGAAGGCTTTCCTGCTCCGTAAGAATTTTTTCCTCCATATTAATTTTCTTTTTTGAACTTTTGTCTTAACATGTACCCCGGGATGATCCATCCGCATATAATGGCAGCAGCAGTGAGCACTAACTGAAATTCAATATTCACAAAAGGAGATATGCCTGAGATGACCCAGCAGCTGATGCCTCCCAATAGTAATGGCTTAAATTTTAAAATAATCCCCGATAAAAAAATCGGCATGCCGTAAAGCACAATCACTACCGGATTTATGACTTCGTATTTTTTAAAAAGTAGTAAAATGAAAACGAGAAGTATTTCACAAATCCCGAATACAATCCATACATAGCGGTTTATATCTTCAGTGTAAGTTATAAATGTTCGCAATTTTCTTTTCTTTCGCAAAAAAAATATTTGATATATGAGCACCAGCCAGGTAATATACCATATATGATAGGCATTTTGAACGTTAAAAAAATGAGCCGCACTAAACTGCACTATACAGCATATCAAAACAATCCAACCCCAAAGAAGATATAAAAATCCCGATTCGTGAAAACGGCTTTTGGCCTTATTGATCATGGAGGTAATCAATTCCATGCTCTCCTTTTCAGTCATTAATTTTTCTTCATTCATGTATACTTATTTGTATTGAGAAAGAAAGTAGTTAATAGCATTTTTGCCCCAGTTCGGAGAAATTTCTGTTTCAGGTTTAAAATTATCATCTAACGCTTTTGCCTGATCAAATAATGATTTTGCTGCATCCTTACCACCGCCAAATTGCTCCGGTGTATAAAAGGTGTTTTCTGCCTTAACCAATACCGGCCGCGGATTGGTACTATCAAGACTTTTTGATTTTTCTAGGTATTCAGTTATTAGTGCTCCAAAGGTCATATATCGGCTTTGGGGATCCACAGTCATATGCACAGTTGCTATCATGCTTTTTACAACGTAGGTTTCAGAATTTTCTTTTCCTGAAATGGAATCAGCTTTATCAATTAATTGTTGGGCATTATCTGCAATAGCGTCTTTTTTGGAATTATCTTTTTCCATATATGCCTGGGTAATGGTACAATAAGAAGCATAATAATAAGGCAGCCATTGCGTCTTTTCTGCATTCGCAATACGTTCAAAAGAATTAGCCAGTTCCAAAGCATTTCCTTTACTCATCATTGAATCCATTAAGCTTATATTGGATTTCATTGCGGTCATGTATTTTTCACTTTGCGCGAAAGATAAGTTGGCCAGGCAAACGATTGAAGCGATTAAAATTAGTTTTTTCATTTTGATTGTTTTAGTTTTTTGATTGAATTATTGTTTATATTATTTACTATAAATGATTATTTATGGCATCTTCTGTTCGGTCTATTCCAAGGCTTATAAAGCATCCCAGGTATAGAAATCTTTTTGAAGGTGGTGTTACGGCCACTTTGTTCTTTCCGTTTGCTGAATAATTATAGGTATATACATTGTTGGCGCCTAAAACATTGGTAAGCGATAATACAAAAACTGTAAAGCTTTTTGCATTTGCTTTTCCAATGGAAGGTAAAAAATTCAGGCTTAGGCTTAAGTTATTGTAGTCCCTGGTATGACCCTGATCGAAAATTTTGTAAGTTTTGCCTGTGGAATCATAATTTATATTGTAGTAAGGCCTGCCTGTTGCAAAAGTGTAAGACGCATTGAATTGAGTTTTTAAATTCGTAATGAACTTTTTTACCACCAATGAAGCAGTATGTTTAGTAGCGAAAGAAGGCTCTATTGCAAAAGGGTAATTTAAAAAATCTCTTTTCGTATCCAGGTAAGAATAGGAAATCCAATAGTCCACATTTTTGATTGTTTTTTTATCTCTCCAGAAAAATTCAATTCCTTTTGCATCTCCAAAACCATCATTATTAATTGCCGTGAAAGTTCCATAAGGAGTCAACGCGGTCTTGAAAAGGTCTTTGTATTTTTTATAAAATATTTCAGTGCGAAAAGTTCTTGCATTTGAAATTTTCTGGTATTGAGCAATATAATGGGTTGCCTGAGCAAAATGCAATTGATTTATAGATGGCAGATATTTTCTCTCCGGATCCTCGTAAAAAATTCCATAAGCTAAAGAAAACTGGCCATTGTCGGGAAATTTGTATGCCAAAGAAACTCTGAGTGCAACATTCCATTTACCAAGCAATTGCGAATGTTCAGTTCTGATACCAATTTTGGCTGCTATATTATTAGTTAAATAGATATCTGTTTCTCCAAAACCGGAAAATATATTTTCTTTCACTGTTTGAGGAAATATGTTTCCATTATACTGGGTAAAGGTTGTTTTTTCATTGCTGTAATTATATTCGGAGCCAAATCTTATAGCACTCAGACTAAATAATTTTTTTTCAAATACAATCTTGCCATTTATATATTGACCTTTATTTTCCAGGCTATAATTTTTATTGGCATATAAAGAATCATTCAGAATTTCCTGTTTCTGATTATTGGCATTTTGGAATTCATTGGTAATATTATCATGATTTGTGCTATACGAACCTCCTGCGTTTAGTTTCCACCCTTTCCCGATTTTTTCCTTCCATGATACATTGTGATACATATAAAGATTCTTAAGGCCAAATGCGTCTTTCATCATCAATGAATCAACATCCTGGTTTCTGAACCCGACATTTGTTGAGCTGAACGAGCCAAAGTATTTCAACATCCCGGTCGATGATGTTTTAATTCGGAAATTAGCATCCCCTTCATTTATTATCGGAACCTTGAAATAATCAAGCTTCTGTTTAATTAGATTATAAACCAGGGAAAGATTAGTATAGGCATATGTAAAACCCCAGGAAGATTTCTTATTTTTTGAAAGTTTTTGAATGCCTGCATTAGCGGAGAGATATGAAATTCCAAAATCTGCAGACGTTTTATCCGGGAGGTCAATTGATTCCAGCAAAAGCACGGAAGAAAGTGCTTGCCCATATAATGCCGAATAGCCTCCGGAACTAAAAATGGTTCCTTTAAAGAGGAAAGGATTGAACCTTCCCCTTGTTGCCAAGTCCGGTTCAGGGCTATAGAAAAAATTGTTAACCAGAGTGCCATCAATAAATATTTTTGTTTCCGTTGCTGTGCCTCCTCTTACAAATAACCCTTCACTTTCTCCAACTTGCTGGGTTCCCGGCAAAGTTTTAATCGCACTTGTAATATCTCCATTCGCACTTGCTGTGGTAACTATATCGATGGGGTTTAATGCACTCGCCCGCTTTTGGTCGCTTGCTTCGAAAGTTCCTGCGCTGATCACTACAGCTTTCAATTCAGTAATTTCTTCTTTCAAAGTAATATTAATATTTAAAGCCGTGCTATTTATATTTGTATTTTGTTCAAAGGTTTTGTAACCGGAGGCGCTTGCCTGAAGAATGTGAACTCCCTTTTCGGTAGTTATAAAAGAAAAATTTCCTAAAGAGTCTGAAGTAGTACCATCATAAGAATCTTTAATACTAATACTTATACCCTGGAGTATTTTATTATGGTTGTCAGTAATTTTTCCTGAAATTGTTACCTGAGCTTTTGAGCTAATGCTGATTAAAAAAAATAATAAAATAATAAGCCTCCTCATATTCATAAATTTATTGCAAACATAAAATAGTTTATTATATAAACCAAATATGGGAAATTAATTTTTTTTAGGATTGGCTAATTATAAAAAAAATTTGTTTTATAAGTATTTGTTTTTCAATAAAAAAGATTGTTTTATAAGATAATAGGATGTAAGAAAAGAGTTATTGAAATTTATTCACATCACGGAAATTTAATTTGTTTATGTGTCCGCAATTTGTAATTTAGCAATAGAATTTAATGGGTTAGTAAGTACAAAGGGCCGGTAGTAATACTGGCCCTTTTACTTTCGTCCTTCTCTTGGAAAGATTAAGCTATCCTCCTTTTTTCAATAAGAATTTATTGCCAGAATTAAAGGATTATTTTCCTCTGGGAATGATTGTTTAATTTCAATGCTCATATAAAAAATGGATGAGTAAGACAAAGACAGCATTTTTTTGCAGTAACTGCGGATATGAAAGTGCAAAATGGTCAGGGAAATGCCCTTCATGCGAACAATGGAATACCTTCGTTGAGGAAGTTATTGCGAAAGGGACAGATAAGAAACAATCTGAATGGAAAGAATTTGCAGGTCTCAGCAGCGGCGTTAAAACAATATCTCTTCAAAATGTTGTGAGTGGGGAAGAAAGGCGCATCCTTACTGCCGACGCAGAATTAAATAGAGTATTAGGTGGCGGAATTGTGACCGGAAGTATTGTATTGACCGGCGGGGAACCTGGCATTGGTAAATCAACTCTCTTTTTGCAGGTTGCACTTCAGTTGGAAAATATTATTACTCTATATATTAGTGGGGAGGAAAGCGAGCAGCAAATCAAAATGAGGGCTGACAGGTTAAAAATGGTGAATGAAAATTTTTTTCTCCTAACAGAAACCAACACCCAAACTATTTTCCAGGAGATCAAGAAACTAAGACCACAACTGGTAATTGTAGATTCGGTTCAAACATTACAATCTCCTTATATAGATTCTGCACCCGGGAGCGTATCTCAAATTAGGGAAAGTGCAGCAGAATTTCAGCGGTTCGCCAAAGAGACCAATACACCTGTTTTTTTAATCGGTCATATTACCAAAGACGGAAGTATCGCCGGACCGAAAATCCTGGAACATATGGTTGATACTGTCTTGCAATTTGAAGGAGACCCAAATTATGCCTATAGAATATTAAGAACTTTAAAAAATCGCTTTGGATCTTCTTCAGAACTGGGTATTTACGAAATGACAGGTGCAGGAATGAGACAAGTGAGTAATCCTTCAGAAATATTAATTACGCAGAAAGAAGAACAATTAAGTGGCGTGGCTATAGCAGCAACTATGGAAGGTGTAAGACCCTTGCTTATAGAAGTGCAGGCATTGGTAACTCAAAGTATCTATGGTACTCCGCAACGAACGAATACCGGCTTCGACTTGCGCAGGCTGCAACTGTTATTGGCTGTTCTTGAAAAAAGAGGTGGATTTCATTTTGGCATAAAAGATGTTTTCATAAATATTGCCGGCGGCTTAAAAGTAGAAGATCCATCGATTGATCTTGCGGTACTAAGCGCTTTACTTTCATCCTATGAGGACGTTGCCTTACCGTCTCATATTTGTTTTGCAGGAGAAGTAGGACTAAGCGGAGAAATAAGAGCCGTTAACCGGATAGAACAAAGAATTGCTGAAGCTGAAAAACTCGGATTTGAAAAGATAATTATTAGTAAATACAATAAAGGTTTGGGTAAAAATAAGTTTACAATTGAAATAATACAGCTTGGTAAAGTAGAAGAATTGTACCAATATTTATTTTAATATTTTATCAACTATTGACTTGAAAATTAATGAAACCATATTATCACTCCTCATTCATATTTTTTATCCGCATACCTGCCTTGGTTGTGGAAGTGATATTATAGGTAAAGAAAACCTATTATGCCTTCAGTGCGTCAACGACTTAGGCCACGCTGATTTTGTATACTATTCAAATAATCCAATTGAAAAAGTATTCTGGGGAAGGATACCGGTTCATGCGGCAATGAGCGAATTTTATTTTTCTAAATCATCCATTATTCAAAATGTTATTCTTCAATTTAAATATCGTGGTAACCGGGAAGCAGGCGTTTCCCTTGACAGGTTTATGGGCAAAAGCCTGAAAAATACTAATCGCTTTTTAAATATTGATTTCCTGGTTCCCATACTTCTTTTTGCTCGAAAAGAATTTAAGAGAGAATTTAATCAGTCAGCTCTTCTTTGTGCTGATATTCATGAAGTGACCCATATTCCGGTGATGGCAAAAAATGTAACAAGAATTATACCCACTGAAACGCAAACAAAAAAAGGGCGAATAAAAAGATGGGAAAATGTCGAAAAAAGTTTTCATGTTTCTAAGCCTATTCAGTTGGAAGGAAAACACATTTTACCCGTTGATGATGTTATCACTACCAGAGCAACCCTGGAAGCATGTTCTGGAGAAATCTTAAAGGTGAAAGGGGTCAGGATTGGTATTGCAACTTTATCCATGGTCACCAGCTAAAGTGTCATAAAATAATGATCAGCAAATTCAATATTATCAGCCTGCGCAGGGATTACCTTTCAAACTAATAAAACATATTTTCAATAAATGACTTGCCTCAGATTCATAACCATTTTCTTTTGTTTTTCTGCTATTACTTTTTCCTGCAAAAAAGAATCGTTCATCACGAGTTCACAGGCAAAATTATACACCAGCGCCGACACACTTTTTTTTGATACAGTTTTTACTTCCACAGGTTCCATAACCCAAAGCTTCAAGATTTTTAATGGTAATAATCAAAAGTTACGTCTGTCACAGGTTAAATTAGCCGGCGGTGCCTCATCTTATTTCAAAATCAATGTCAATGGAACAGCGGCCAGTGAAGTGGATAATATTGATATCGCTGCCAATGATAGCATTTATGTTTTCGCCCAGGTGAATATTAATCCTAATTCGGAAAATCTTCCTTTCCTTATACAGGATAGCATTTTAATAAGTTACAACGGCAATCAACAATTTGTGCAGCTTCAGGCCTATGGGCAAAATGCTAACTTTCTGAACAGTTTATTAATTAAGGGAAATGTGACCTGGAACAATACTCTTCCTTATGTAGTTCTTGGAGGCATACTGGTTGACTCTAATGCCATTCTTACAATCCAGCCCGGAACAAGAATATACTTGCATGCGAACGCTCCCTTCCTTGTGAACGGTACATTGATAGCTAATGGAACAAAGGAAGATACTATTGTATTTAATGGTGACAGGCTTGATCCTGATTATAGCGTTCTTCCTGCCAGTTGGCCTGGCATTTTTTTTGACAGCAGCAGCAAGGATAATTATCTAAGACATGTAATAATAAAAAATGCCTACCAGGGTATTATAGCTCAGGGAGTTTCAGTAGATGCTAATCCTAAACTCACTATCTCCCAATGCATTCTTACGAATATTTACGATGCGGGTGTCCTTGGCATTAATTCGAGTATTTATGCAGACAATTGCCTCATCAGCAATTGCGGAAGTAATATATCTATTGAGCTGGGTGGTGATTACCGTTTTATATTTTGCACGGTTGCTTCTAACAATAATTTTCTGATTGCTCATAATAGCCCTGTCCTGCAAGTATCAAACGCGGCAATGGTGAATGGTTCTACGGTTACCGCACCCCTGAATGCCCTTTTTCAAAACAGTATTTTTTGGGGAGATTATGGAAATGTGGATGATGAGATTACCGTGAACCAGCATGGCACCGGTCCATTTTCGGTTACATTCGACCACATTCTATATAAGGCTAAAGATATACCTTCTGGAGTTAATTTTATTAGCCCTATCCTGAACATGGATCCGATGTTTGACAGTATTAATGTAACAACAAGTTATTATGACTTCCACTTTACCAATCATCCTTTATCACCAGCCATTAACAGTGGCACACCCACCACATTTTTACTCGATCTGGATGACAGGCCAAGGTCTAATGGAATTCCTGATTTAGGATGCTATGAAAGGTGAAATTAGCTGAATCATTAAGTAAATCATTAAACAAAATGATTGGTGATTTTCGATGATGTATCTTCGCAAAAAAAACCAAATGAAAAAAATTATTATCGCGTCCGGAGCCCTTTTGTTATTCTCATTTATGCTGCCGCATAACAAACAAGTCTTTATTGACAAAACTCTTTACGACTTCAAAGTACCTGGATTAATTGGAGGAACCATTGACTTTTCAAAATTTCAAGGAAAAAAGATATTGATTGTAAACACAGCTTCCAAATGCGGCAATACTCCCCAATATGATGACCTTGAAAAATTATACGAAAAATATAAAACCAAATTGGTTATCGTCGGTTTCCCCGCAAATAATTTTGGTGGCCAGGAACCGGGCAGTAATGGTGAAATCGCTGAGTTTTGCAAAAAGAATTATGGAGTCACTTTCCCGATGGCAGAAAAAGTTTCAGTGGCGGGCAGCGATATTGCTCCTATCTATCAATACATTTTAGCGGAGGCGCAAAAGCATGGGTTTAACAATCCGATCGAATGGAACTTCACTAAATTCTTATTTGACGAAAACGGCAAATTCCTTACTGTTTTTAATAACAGGACCAGGTTAATACCTGATAATCCTGATCCTAAAGGCAGGAAATCTTATGAAGAATTATTAAAATATTTGAATTAGCTAAACCTTAAGTCGCAAAAGTTTATCGGCTTCAATTGCTGATCTGATACTTTACAGCTTTTAAGATAAGGGATTTCTTCCTTCAAATTTCAGATGCAGGTATATCTATATTAGGCTACCTTTATCCTTGCCTTCCATGCAATTTCAAAATGTTATAGGCCATTCGGCCACTAAGAAGCATCTCATTGACCTTGTTCAGCAAAACAGGCTAAGTCATGCATTGTTATTTTTGGGTAAGGAGGGTAACGGCTCTCTCACGATGGCTTTAGCATTTGCTCAATACATAGTTTGCACTTCGGCAATACCTGAGACTCCGGTTCAGCCAGCCCTATTTGGTGAAAATGGAAATCTAATTACTCCTAAAATTTCGAATGCATTGGATTCATGCGGCCATTGTCCTTCATGCATTAAAGCCCGGCAATTTATACATCCTGATATCCATTTTTCATTTCCTGTTTTTCCGAAAAAGTCGGGTACGCCGCCAGTAAGTGATGATTATATCAATGAATGGAGAGAATTCATTTCATCCTTTCCTTACGGAAATGATTATGACTGGCTCCAGTTTTTAGGGGCAGAAAATAAACAGGGCAATATCACAGCAGAAGAATGTAACAAGATCAATCATAAACTTAGCCTGAAAGCATTTGAAAGCAGCTACAAGATTTTAATTATGTGGATGCCTGAATTTTTAGGCAATGCAGGGAATAAGCTTCTAAAATTGATAGAAGAACCACCGCCCGATACAATCTTTATTTTTGTTGCCCAGGATGAAAATGCCATCTTACCAACTATTATTTCAAGAACACAATTAATAAAAATTCCATCATATACAGATAGTGAGATTGAAGAAGCTTTAGTTAAATTTTCAGATGCATCTGTTGATATTGCATCCCGAATTGCAGGAGTAAGTGAGGGAAACTATCGTGAAGCGCTTCACTTATTTCAGGATTCAGAACAGGATTGGGAAGAAACGGTTAGAGAATGGTTAAATGTTACACTCAAACAAAATATATCCGCCCAGGTTAAGTGGATTGAAAAAATAAGCCAGGAGGGCCGCGAAAAGCAGAAGCAGTTTATAAAGTATTTTGTTCATTTACTCGGCCAGGCCATTCGAATAAGGTACTTTAATGAAGAAAAGGCAGATTATACCGGAATGGAGATACCAAAAAATATAAAGGATTTTGCATTAAGGATAAATAAAATATGCAGCATGGAAGCACAGGAGGCTATTATTAATGAGCTTAACAACGCGATTTACTATATTGAAAGAAATGCGCATCCAAAAATGTTGTTCCATGCACTTACTATCAGGCTTTACCATATTATTAAGGATAATTCGCTAATTTTGGTGAATTGAGGAAAATGAATAATTCAGATGTTTTAGTTATCTATTAGGACAGATTTTTCAACTTAAGGCTTTTTAGAATATTTTTCATTTATAAATTGGATTTAGCTGTTTTACAATAAAACTTTTTTTCTTTATAATATTGTTTAATAGCAGGGATCTCTATGAATGTTGTCTTGGTCCTTTCTTCATCTGCAAGTAGTTTATTTTTCCGTCTATTTATTTATTTATCTATTTTTTGAACGAATCATATGAGTTGTACAAGTTGTAATACGGGAAAACCCGGAGGTTGTCAAAGCAATGGAAGTTGTAGCTCCGGCAGCTGTAACCGGATGAATGTTCATGATTGGCTTGCCAATCTGCCCTTCAGTGATCCGCAAAGTAATTGCCGTATAACAGAAGTTTCATTTAACCAGGGGAGCAGAAAAGATTTTTACAGAAATAATACCCTGCATGTTTTTGAGAAAGGAGATGTTATAGCGGTGGAGGGAGTTAGTGGCTACGATGTGGGATCGGTGAGTTTAACAGGAGAATTGGTTCGACTTCAATTAAAAAAACGTGGCTTAAAGGAAGATAATTCAGAGTTCAGAAAAATATTAAGATTTGCCACTGATACCGATATCAGGAAATGGAAAGAAACCAAGGAGCGGGAACATGAGGTACTGATCAGAAGCAGGGCTATGGCAAGGCAATTAAAGGTTGATCTTAAAATGGCTGAAGTAGAAATACAAGCTGATGGGCGAAAAGCCACCTTTTTTTATATTGCTGATGACCGGGTCGATTTTCGTGAACTTATCAAAGTTTATGCTACAGAGTTTAAGGTAAAAGTCGAAATGAAGCAGATAGGAGCAAGGCAGGAAGCCGGAAAGGTTGGAGGTATTGGTAGTTGCGGAAGAGAATTATGTTGCAGTACCTGGCTAACTGACTTTAAAAGCGTCAATACAAATTCCGCCCGATACCAAAACCTGAGCATCAATCAAACCAAACTTAGCGGGCAATGCGGAAGATTGAAATGCTGTCTTAATTACGAGTTAGATTCCTATCTCGATGCGCTCCAGCATTTTCCGGATGATGCAGAGGTAATTGAAGTTGCAAAGGGCCGTGCATTTCTTATAAAAAAGGATATATTCCGAAATTTGATGTGGTATTCTATGCAGGATAGTACACGCCATTATCCGCTTTCAATTGAAATCGTAAAAAAAATACAGGAACAAAACAGGCAGGGCATTAAGCCGGATGCACTGGAAACTGTGGAAATAATCAGTGGTAAACCAAAAGAAGCAGAACCTGAGTTTGTTGATGTTGTGGGCCATATAAGTTTGAAATCTCTTGATAAAAATAATCGTAAACACAGGGATAATAATCGCAACAGAAATAGTAAAAATGTTGGCGACCAAAATCAGCAAAGGGGGCAATCAAGAAATCGACAGGGCGGTTCAAATCCTGACCGGAGAAATAACCGAAATTCAAACAAAAAAAACAAGGGTTCCTGAGTAAACATTGATTTTAAGAAGAGATTTCTTCTCAAATCATTTTGACTAAAATAAAATAACTTCCACTTCATAATTTGCTATGTCCATTCAAATTTCCAATCTGACAAAAACTTATGGATCTCAGAAAGCAATTGATAATATTACTTTCAATGCTGGCAATCATGAAATAGTTGGATTTTTGGGCCCTAACGGCGCCGGCAAGTCTACCACCCTGAAAATTGTTACAGGCTATATGAGGGCTGATTCAGGTGCCGTAATGATCAACGGCATTGATGTAAATAGACAACCCCTGGAAATAAAAAAGAAGATTGGTTACCTGCCCGAAAGTAATCCCCTTTATTACGAAATGTATGTAAGAGAATACCTTGGTTTCATAGCGGAATTACATGAAATAAGGAAAAATGTAAAAAATAGGATAGAAGAAGTGATAGAAATAACGGGACTGCGGATTGAAAGCAACAAAAAAACGGGAGAGTTAAGTAAAGGATATAAACAAAGAGTAGGTCTTGCGGCAGCTTTAGTTCATGATCCTGATGTGTTCATACTTGATGAACCGACCAGTGGATTGGACCCAAATCAAATTATAGAAATTAGACAAGTGATTAAAGATCTGGGTAAAAATAAGACTGTTCTTTTTTCATCCCATATTTTGCAGGAAGTGGAAAGCATTTGCGATAGGATTGTTATCATTAATAAGGGTCATATAGTTGCTGATGATAGTTTAGCCAATCTGAAATTATTGAACAATGCTCAACATATCGTAATAGTTGAATTTGCTGAAGAAATTAATCCACAAATTTTTTCAAACCTTGATGGTATTAAGAATCTTAAACAGATCAACGGTTCGGGATTAAAGTTTCAAACGTCCGATCCAGAAAAAGTAAAAAAACTAATCTTTCAGATTAGTTTGGAAAATAACCTGAACATACTTTCTTTGCAAAGTGAAACTAAAAGCCTTGAAGAAATATTCAAAAATCTAACGGGCAGCATTCAAAACAATTAATTAGGAAAAAACATGAGTTACATCACAAATATCCAGGCCCGTCAAATTTTAGACAGTCGTGGTAATCCAACAATTGAAGTAGATATTCTTACTGAAAACGAATATATGGGCAGGGCTTCTGTGCCTTCTGGTGCGAGCACTGGTGTTCACGAAGCTGTGGAGCTCAGGGACGGAAACAAAAAAATGTATGATGGCAAAGGGGTACTGAAGGCAGTCAAAAATGTGAATGATATCATCGCTAAAAAACTAAATGGATGGGATGTTGCTGATCAGACAGGCATAGACGCCGAAATGATTTCAATTGATGGCACCGAAAACAAAAGTGCCATTGGTGCAAATGCCATCCTTGCTGTGAGCCTTGCTGTTGCTAAAGCAGCCGCCTTGGAGGCAAATCTTCCTCTTTACCGATATATAGGAGGAACGAATGCCAAAATTCTTCCAATACCTATGATGAATATTTTGAACGGTGGCGCACATGCTGACAACAAAATAGACTTCCAGGAATTTATGGTAATGCCAATTGGCGCGCCTTCTTTCAGCGAAGCTTTAAGGTGGGGTGTTGAGATTTTTCATGCCTTAAAATCAGTACTTAAAAAGAAGGGATACAGCACAAATGTTGGTGATGAAGGAGGTTTTGCTCCAAATATTCAAAGCAATGAGGAGGCTATAGAAACTGTTCTTGAAGCTATCAATAAAGCAGGCTTTAAAGCAGGCTCACAAATTGCAATAGCAATGGATCCTGCAGTAAGCGAGATGTTTGTAGCTGATAAGAAGATTTATCATTTCCATAAATCAGATGGAAAAAAATTAAGTATAGAGAAGATGGTCGATTTCTGGCAAGGGTGGATCAGGCAATACCCGATCATTTCGCTTGAGGATGGAATGGCCGAGGACGACTGGGATGGCTGGAAACTAATAACTCAAAAACTGGGTAAAAAAATACAATTGGTTGGAGATGATCTTTTTGTAACAAATGTTAAAAGATTACAAAAAGGAATTGATGAAAATGTCGCCAATGCGCTGCTTGTAAAAGTAAATCAGATAGGTACCCTGACAGAAACGATCAATGCCGTTTCTTTAGCTCAAAATAATGGCTACAATACAATTATGAGCCATAGAAGCGGTGAAACCGAAGACACGACCATAGCTGACCTTGCTGTAGCTTTGAACTGCGGACAGATAAAAACGGGTTCTGCCAGTCGCACTGACCGCATTGCAAAATATAACCAGTTAATTCGAATTGAAGAAATTTTAGGAGAAAGCGCTGTTTTTCCAATAGGAAAAATTAAATTTGGAAAGTAATATAATAACTAAATATTGCAAAAAAGTCTTCTAATTTTGAGAAAGTTACATAAATAAAGAAGGCATATTTGATCTAAAATTGCTCAAAATGCAAAAGTATCGCAAGTTGTTTATGAACAAATATATCCTAACAGGCACAGCTTTTGCTATTTGGATGTTGTTCTTTGACAGAAATGACATTCAACTACAGTTGAGGCGGGTTGGCGAGCTATCAAAGCTTCAGGAAAGTGAAAAGCTAATGAACAAACAAATTTCGGATACAAAAGATGAATTAAGTTTGTTGAAAACCAATCCTGAGACCCTTGAAATGTATGCCAGGGAAAAATATATGATGAAGAGAGATAATGAAGATCTTTTTATCATTTCTACTGACTCATTTTCAAATAGATAGAACACAATATTTCTGAAATTAGATCGTTTTAATTTTTTGGAATTGGATTTTACAACTTTAAAGCACTTATTTTCATGATTAAAATAACACCGGAAGATCTGGTGCAGTATCTCTATAAAGAGACCTCTGCAAAGAAGACAGCAGCTATAAAAGCTGCCCTGGAAACGGATTGGGAATTGCTGCAGTCCTTTAGAGAGATTATAAAAGCTCAAAAGGAGTTGGAGCCTGTTAATCTTTCACCGAGAAATGAAGCCTTAAACAAGATCTTGGAGCACGCTTCAAGTAAAGTGGGTCAGGTGCATTCCTGATAATTCAACTAAATACAATACTTTAGTCCTGCCCCAAAGGCGGGATTTTTTATGACTAAAAAGGAAAGGTACCAGTTTGTTATAGATTATTTTTTGAAACATGCACCTGACGCTGAAACTGAATTATTATATGATAATCCGTATCAGCTTCTGGTAGCTGTCATTCTATCGGCACAATGCACGGACAAACGAATTAATGCAACTACTCCTGCCTTATTTGAAAAATACCAGGATGTATCTTCTTTAAGTAAGGCAACACCACAGCAACTTTTACCATTAATAAAAAGCGTCTCCTATCCAAATAATAAAACAAAACACCTGATCGGTATGTCCAAAATGATTAAGGAAAAATTTGGGGGGAAAATTCCTATGACTGTGGAAGAACTTATGACCTTGCCCGGTGTAGGAAGAAAGACAGCCAATGTTATAACATCTGTTATTGATAAACAGCCTAACATGGCTGTGGATACTCATGTTTTCAGGGTTTCAAAGCGAATAGGATTAACGACAAATGCTAAAACACCTCTTGAAGCTGAAAAACAATTAATCAAAAACTTTCCAAAGCCTTTAATTCATACTGCTCATCATTGGTTAATATTGCATGGGCGATATATATGCACAGCCCGCAACCCGAAATGTAATATATGTGTTTTAAAATCAGTTTGCAGGTATTTTAATGAGCGTTACAAATCGAATTATTAAAAAATTATCTTTATTTTGTACGCATATGTCGGTTTATTCTCCATACTAAACTACATTAATCTAATTCGACTTTATGAGAATACGAATCCTGTTAATTTTTTTCATTGTTTTTATAACCAGTAATTCCCTTAAAGCCCAATATTACTTTTATAATGGCACATACTATCAAAATGATATCATTTTTGAAGTAGGTGGTTCAATCGGAGGAATGAATTGCTTAACTGATCTCGGAGGAAGGAAAGGAATCGGGAGGAGATTTAAGGATTTCAATTTAGAAAATACAATGTTTTGTGGCTCAGTATTTTTCAGTGCCGTTTATAAGAATGAAATTGCTTTAAGGCTTGAAGGTACAGTGGGAAATGTGCATGCCTATGATAGCATATTAAAGAATGTGGCTAATAATTCTGATCAGCGATACCAGAGAAATCTCAGTTTCCGAAGCCCGATTTCCGAAATAATGTTGGTTGCAGAATTTCATCCGTTTTATATATTTGGTGATTTTGATGAAGATCATTATCCACCTCCCATTTCCCCATATGTCCTTTTGGGAATTGGATATTTTCACTTTAACCCCGAAGCAAAACTTAATGGAAGCTGGGTAAATTTACAACCGCTGCATACGGAAGGTGAAGGTTTTCCTGAATACCCTAACGTAAAGAATTACAAACTTTCTCAATTTAATTTTCCAGTAGGCATTGGCGCCAGGTATGATATTACTCCATTGATTAATTTGCGTGCAGAACTTGTGCTTAGAATATTACAAACTGATTATTTAGATGATGTAAGTGGCAGATATATTGATCCTACTGTATTTGCTAACCATTTGTCGGGGATACAACTGGAAGAAGCGCTTCTTCTGAATAACCGGGCCAAACCAGGAGCAGAAACCGCCCACCCAGACGGGATACGGGGCAACCCTTCTAATAATGACTCCTACCTCACTTTCAATCTGAAACTTGGATTAACGATTGGCAGAGAAAGACAGAGATAAAAATCTTCTGAAATATTAGTTGCAGATTTCCAAAAAAAAATGGAAGTTTTTGATGCTGGATTACATTAAAAGTACTTCGTCAACTTAATACTTTTTTGCCCGCTCATATTGCATCGGCCATTGAATATCTATCCCTAATTCTCTGGCAGCATGCAAAGGGAAATAGGGATCTCTTAAAAATTGTCTTGCAAGGAAAATGAGATCTGCTTTATTTGCTCTCAAAATTTCTTCTGATTCTTTCGCTGAAGTAATAAGGCCGACTGCCCCTGTGAGAATTCCTGTTTCCTTTTTTATTTTTTCAGCAAAAGGAACCTGGTATAGGAGACCTGCTGGTATTTTTTGAGCCTGGGAATTTCCACCGGAAGAACAATCAATAAGATCGACTTCTTTTGTTTTTAAAACCCTCGCAAGTCTTACCGAATCATCTATTGTCCACCCTCCTTCCACCCAGTCTGATGCAGATATTCGAACAAAAAGGGGCAAGTGATCTTTGATTGTTACTCTAACAACTTCAGCAATTTGAATTAAAATTCTTATACGGTTCTCAAAAGATCCTCCATATTCATCTTTCCGCTGGTTACTAATTGGCGATAAAAATTCATTTATCAGGTAGCCATGTGCTGCATGTATTTCAAATACTTTAAAACCCGCTTTCATGGCTCTTTTTGAAGCAGCCTTAAAGTCTGCGAGAACTTTCCTAATATCATCTACACTCATATCTTTAGGTAAGGGATCACCAACTTTGTATGCAATTGCACTGGGAGATAATGTTTGCCAGGCTCCTTCTTCCTTTAGCAAAGGTTTGCCCCCTTTCCATGGGCTGAAATGACTTGCTTTTCTCCCGGCATGGGCAAGTTGTATTCCGGGAACTGCCCCGTGTGCCTCAAGAAATTTTGTAATCCGATTCAGGGATTCGATTTGTTCATCTTTCCAGATACCAAGATCGTCTGGAGTAATTCTCCCTTCTGGAGATACAGCTGTTGCTTCAGTTACAACAAGACCTGCCCCTCCAATGGCCCGGCTCCCCAGATGCACCAGGTGCCAATCATTAGCAAAGCCGTCGACGCTCGAATATTCACACATAGGTGAAACTCCAATCCTGTTTCTGAATTCAATACTTCTTATCCTGAGAGGTTCAAAAAGTTTTGCCATGAATTTATTTTAAATACAAATCTGATTGAAAATTGTTTGATAAAGCTTTTAAATAAAAAATGGTTGCATATGGAAAATTTAACTAGATATCTTTTGTACTAAATCTCGGGAAATATTAACCTCAGATTATGTTTGGACATTATTCTAAACTTGGCCTATGCACCTATTGATCATAATTTGTATCTTGACATTGTCAACACTAATGGCCTGATGGAGCTTCCTCTGTTCCTGCACAAATAGTCGCTTCCAATCACAAATGCCAAATGAGAATCGACGCAGATTCCTTAATTGGTAGTCTTCCTGAAACCCAGGAAATGCATGACTATTGTGCTGAACATAATATTACTTCTGATGTGGAGATAATTAATATTAAGGATAAACGAAAGCTATGAAAGAATGCTGAAAGGAGATGTTATATATCGTTTTGTTATCGATATAGATACATTGTAATTTCAGCCTTCTGGTTATTTGTTATAATTTATTATACGCTGACTTAAAGCAGTTTTATATATAGTAGTGGCAGTCAAAAAAACGGCTCAATAATAAAATCGATCTGTTGATCAAAAATACCCCCCCTGACATATCTAAAGACATTATCGATTTTATTGAACTGGAAAAAATTGCCAGATTTAATGGAAAAGGGAAAGATAACAATTAAAATTAGTCTTCAATCAGTTTTTTCACATCGATCTTAGCGATGTCCCTTATCGCTTCGGCGATATGATTGGCATTCAAGCCTATTTCGCTATGTAATTCCTTAATTGTTCCATGTTCAATTATGGCATCCGGAATGCCAATAATTTTTACTCTGGCCGCATAATTATTTTCAGCCATGAATTCCAGGATCGCCGAACCAAAACCACCTTTTACCGTTCCATCTTCAACGGTGATTATTTTCGCATATTTTTTGAAAACCTCATGAAGGATTGCCTCATCAAGTGGTTTTGCAAATCTCATATCATAATGACCGGGATTAATTCCTTCGCGGTTTACTTCTCTAATTGCGCTGGCTGCAAAATTACCCGGATGGCCAAAGGAAAGAATGGCTAATTCTTCCCCATCTTTTAATTTTCTTCCGGTTCCTATCTTTATCTCCTTCATTTTGGTTTTCCATTCAGCTTTCACTGCTTCACCTCGTGGATAACGTATCGAAAAAGGATTTTTGATTTTTGGCAACTGGGATGTGTACATCAGGTCTCTTAATTCACTTTCATTCATAGGGGCGCTTACAATCATATTGGGTATGCAACGCAAATAAGCAATATCATAAGCACCATGATGTGTTGCTCCATCTTCACCAACAAGACCTGCCCTGTCAAGACAAAAAACAACCGGTAGATTTTGTATGGCTACATCATGCACAACCTGGTCATAAGCCCTTTGCATGAAAGAAGAATAAATATTGCAGAATACTTTCATGCCTTGAGTTGCCAGCCCGGCACTAAGGGTCACAGCATGCTGTTCGCAAATGCCCACATCAAAGGCCCGGTCGGGCATCTTATCCATCATGAATTTCAAAGAACTACCACTTGGCATAGCCGGAGTAATTCCCATGATTTTATCATTCTTTTCCGCCAGTTCTATAATTGTGTGCCCGAAAACATCCTGGTATTTTGGAGGTTGTGGTAAATCAAACTGCTTTTTATAAATCTCACCTGTAATTTTATCAAATAATCCTGGTGCATGCCATTTGGTTTGATCATGCTCTGCATGTTCGTAACCTTTTCCTTTTATCGTCTTAATATGAAGCAATTTCGGCCCTGGAATTTCTTTAAGATCTTTCAAGGTATCGATCAATTTTGTGATATTATGACCGTCAATTGGTCCGAAATATCGGAGGCGAAGCGCTTCGAAAAGATTACTGCTGTCACTTACCATACCTTTCAGACTCGCTTCTATTTTTGAAGCCATGTTGCGGGAAAATTTTTTACCGGGAAGTTTGCCCAAAGCCTTCCAAAAATCGTCACGAAACCGGTTATAGGTTTGAGAGGTAGTGATATCTGTGAGGTATTCTTTCAAGGCGCCCACATTGGGGTCAATACTCATACAATTATCATTCAAAATAATAAGTATGTTGCTTTTTTCAATTCCTGCATGATTCATTGCTTCAAAGGCCAATCCTGCCGTCATGGCGCCATCTCCTATTACTGCTATGTGCTGCCGGTCATTTTCACCCTTGTAATGTGAAGCCATCGCCATACCTAATGCTGCCGAAATAGATGTGGAAGAATGGCCCACCCCAAAAGCATCATATTCACTTTCTGCCCTTCTGGGGAAGCCGCCAATGCCTTTATATTTCCTGTTGGTTTTAAAATTATCCCTTCGACCGGTAAGAATCTTATGCCCATAAGCCTGGTGGCCTACATCCCAAACCAGTTGATCGTAAGGAGTATTAAAAACATGATGCAACGCTACTGTAAGTTCTACCACGCCGAGGCTTGCCCCGAAATGTCCTCCATGAACACTTACCACATCTACTATATACTGCCGTAATTCATCAGATAACTGGAGCAATTGCTCTTTACTTAAAGTTTTTAAATCAGCAGGGCTATTTATGTCTTTTAATAAAGGGCCCGGTTTAATTTCCATGGTTAAATATTAATTAGTAAAAATACAGTTTTTTAAGAATAAGAGTACATCAGTTATAACATTCCAGCACCTGAAAGGTTGTAAAATGAGGGTTTTATCAAATAGATAACGAAATTTTAATCAATTGGATTATGGCCGGAAGAAAAAAGTTTGTTCAAATTAATAAAAACATCAGTATCAGGGCTATTCTCCAGGCATCTTTCTCTTTAACTCAATTTACTAACAACCAGAAAATCGCCTTTATTATTTCATATTTCTTTTATTACTTGAAATTGCAAATATGTTGGGCAATGGCCATTTTCTTCCGGCTTACCAAAATGAGTAAACTGTTGTCTTTGCAATTATTAAAACTCCGGATTTAATAATTTGTAAATTATAAAGGCTGACATGGCAGAATAAAGAAATCAAAAAATTTATACTACAACATTCACCATTTTATTCCTTACATAAATTATCTTTTTTGGAGTTTTACCCTCTATCCATTTTTGAACAATTTCATTATCCAGGGCAATTTTTTCCACTTCATTCTGTGTGGCATCTAAGGAAATGGTAATGGTAGTACGCATCTTTCCATTAATGGAAACGGGATATTCTTTTTCAGATTCAATCAAATGTTTTGTTTCCAGTTTCGGGTAAGCTGCATCCAAAACAGAGGATGAATTTCCCAATGCATGGTATAATTCTTCTGCAATATGCGGTGCATAAGGGGTTAATAAAATAAGCAACGGCTCCAAAATTTCCTTTTTGCGGCATTTAGCATTTGTTAGTTCATTTACACATACCATGAAGGCACTTACGGCAGTATTGTACGAAAAGCGTTCTGTGTCTTCTTCTATTTTTTTGATGGCTTTGTGAAGGATTTTTAATTCGGCATCAGTTGGCTTTCCTTCATTCCATACTTTTCCTTTCACATCATCATAAAACAACCTCCATAATTTTTTCAAAAAACGATGAACTCCTTCAATGCCTTTGGTATCCCATGGTTTGCTTTGCTCTACTGGTCCGAGGAACATTTCGTACATACGGAAAGTGTCGGCGCCATATTTGTTGATCAGGTCATTGGGGTTAACCGTGTTGTATTTTGATTTGGACATTTTTTCTGTTTCTACGCCGCAAATGTATTTTGAAGAAACCTTACCTAAATCCTCTACGGTGGAGATGACTTTGCCTTCATCAAGGATAAAAAATGCATTTGCATATTCGAGCTTTGAGTTTCTAAATGCTTTGATGTCCAAATCAACTCCATTGACTAGGTTTACGTCAACATGAAGAACAGAAATTATAAATGACCAACCGTCATTTTCTGGCAAAAAAACTGAAGGAATATTTGATTTCAAAAAAGAAAACTGGCTTTCAACACTTGAAAGTTTTTGAAAAGAATCGTAAAAATGTTTTGAGATAAACAGTTCCTTTCCTGTCCATTGGTCACCCGATCTAAAAGCAGACTCTTTGATATCCTTAGAGAATTTCAATCTATAAACAAACCTACTACTCCCTTGTATCATCCCCTGATTAACCAACTTCTTAAAGGGTTCTTCAAAACCTATATACCCTAAATCAAACAGGATTTTTGTCCATAGTCGGCTATACAATAAATGGCCCACGGCGTGTTCAGTTCCTCCAACGTAAACATCTACCTGGTTCCAGTAATCAGTTGCTTTTCTTTCTGCGAATACTTTACCATTATGCGGATCCATGTATCTTAAAAAATACCAGGAAGAACCGGCATAACCGGGCATAGTGTTGGTTTCGCGTTTTGCACCCCCGCCCACATTCACCCAATCCGTAATATTTGCTAACGGCCCTTCACCTTCGGGTCCCGGTTTATAATTTTCTACATGGGGTAATTCGAGAGGTAGTTCACTTTCATCCAGCGGGTAGGCTATACCATTTTTATACACAATTGGAAATGGTTCGCCCCAATAGCGCTGCCGGCTGAAGCCTGCATCCCTCATTTTATAATTTATTTTCCTTTGGCCAATACCTTCTTCTTCAATTTTTTTCAAAACCACCTCAATAGCATCTTGCATTTTAATTCCGTTCAAAAAACCGGAATTTATAACAGTGGCTTCTTTGGTTGGGTTTGCTTCCTTGCCATTAAAATAATTGCCAATGATATTTGTTATTGGAATATTGAAGTGTTTTGCAAAATCAAAATCACGCTGGTCGCCACAGGGAACAGCCATAATAGCCCCTGTGCCGTACCCGGCCAAAACATATTCAGCTATCCAGATAGGAATTTTTCTTCCATCAAAAGGATTTATTGCATACGCACCGGTAAAGCAACCTGTAACTTGCTTAACTTCCGCAATACGCTCCCTGTCACTTCGGCTTTTTACATAGGTCAGGTATTCATTTACTGTCTTTCTTTGTTCCGGAGTAGTGATTAAATCCACCAATTCATGTTCAGGCGCCAGTACCATAAAATCAACTCCGAAAATGGTGTCAGGGCGGGTGGTGTAGACTTTTAGTTTTAAAGCCTCACCTTCATTCACATTTTCCCGGGTGAAGCTTATTTCAAAATCCATCTCCGCTCCTTCGCTCTTACCTATCCAGTTGCGTTGCATTTCCTTCATGGCATCAGAGAAATCAACTTTTTCAAGGCCTTCCAATAATCTTTCTGCATAATCGGTAATACGCAGATACCATTGCCTCATTTTCTTTTTTACTACAGGATGGCCCCCTCTTTCACTCACGCCATTTATTACTTCATCATTTGCTAGCACTGTTCCCAGCGCTTCGCACCAGTTTACTTCACCATAAGCTGAATAAGCAAGCCTGTATTCCATTAATATTTCCTGCTTTTCAGCTTCTGAAAATTGAATCCATTCTTCTTCAGAAAATTTTTTTTGTATTGGGCTTTGTCCTTTATCTACCATATTTCCGTACTCTTCAAAAAGCTTAATAAGCTCTTTTATTTCCGTTGCCTTATTTTGCTTTCCGTCATACCAACTATTATAGATCTGGAGGAATATCCATTGCGTCCATTTATAATATTGCGGATCGCTGGTTCTCACTTCACGGCTCCAGTCGAAAGAAAACCCAATATTATCCAACTGCTGCCTGAAGGTTTCAATGTTTTTTTCAGTAGTTACAGCTGGATGTTGGCCTGTTTCCAGGGCATATTGTTCAGCGGGCAAGCCGAAACTATCGTATCCCATTGGGTGCAATACATTAAATCCTTTCAACCTCTTATATCTTGCATAAATATCACTTGCTATATACCCAAGAGGATGCCCTACATGCAAGCCGGCACCGCTTGGATAGGGAAACATATCCAGCACGTAAAACTTGGGGTTATCACTGTTGTTTGAAACCTTGTAAACTCCTGAAGATTTCCATTGTTGCTGCCATTTTTTTTCTATTTCTGAGAACTTATATTCCATACTCTGATTCGGTAGTGTTTTGTAATAAATTTTTCATCAATTTAATAGCAATCTGTTATTATATTTTTGGAAAAAACAGTAAAGTCTGAATAAATACAATGCCTTACTAATTGTGAAAGAAATGTTATTGATTCCATGATTATTACCCGTACTGCTTCCTGTAAATTACATTAGCATTAAGTAATGGAGCAAAAATACTAAACATGTTTAAAAACTATTATTTTTGCGGCCTGTTCAAGTCACTGGATTTAAATTATTTAATCAGCATTTCGAAATATGTCCCAAATAGGTAAAGCTTCAGCCAAAAGAGGAAAACCATCCTACGTATATGCGATAATAGGAGTTTCTCTTGTGTTGTTTTTATTTGGAGTTGTTGGTTGGGTTTTTCTTAATATCAAAAAAACAGGTGATTATTTTAAGGAAAATATTCAATTACATGCATATCTATACCGTACGGCAAATTCCAGGCAGATTGATACTGTTAAAAAATATATTGAAAGTTTGCCATATGCCGTAAATGTGGAGTATATCACCCGGGAAAAAGCCCTTGAAAAATACAATAAGGAAAATGATACGCTTTGGAAAAAGTTAGCCATCAACAATCCCTTGCCAGAAAGTATTGACTTCTATGTTAAGGCGAATTATATTGACAAAGACAGTCTTGCCGGGATCGAAAAATACCTGCTAACCAATTTTCCTACAACAGTTTCAGAATTTCAAACTCCAAAAGCAACTGTAGCAGGTGTAAGCGAATTTGTAAAGACAACTACCTTTGTTTTGCTCGCTGTTGCAGTTATATTATCTATTTTGGTAATAATTTCTATTGATAATACGATCAGGCTTGCCATGTACAGTAGCCGGTTCCTGATTAAGACGATGCAAATGGTAGGAGCTACGCGATGGTTTATTTCGAAGCCACTTGATGGGCGGGCTGTTGTTAACGGACTGATAGCCTCTGCTATAGCAATTGGTTTGTTGATAGGATTTATAGAACTATCAGAGAAATTTGTTCCCTATCTGAAAGTGCTTCATGATACCTGGAGCATGGTCCTGATATTTGCCGGAATTATTTTCCTTGGATTATTTATAACCCTTTTTAGTACGCACCGGTCTGTATTAAAATATTTAAAAATGAAGTTGGATGACCTTTATTAGTTTATAACTTTGTTACTTCACATGATCAAAATTTTAGAATGAAAACACAGCCGATAAAAAAAGCCACACCGGCACCAGTTAAGCCAAAGCCTGCCCAAACTATTCCTGAAGGCGATATGTTATTTAGTAAGGAAAATTATAAGTGGATGATAATTGGCCTGGTAATCCTGGCTCTTGGATTTTTTCTAATGGCTGGCGGTAAAAGCCCCGATCCTAATGTATTTAACGATAAAGAGATTTATAGCCCTATAAGGATTACTGTTGCGCCAATATTAATAGTTGCGGGCCTTGCAGTGGAGATATTCGCAATTATGAAAAAATCAAAATAAACAAATACCTGGTAATGTAGGGCGGTGATTTTATCATCGCTTTTTTTGTTCAAAATCTTTTTAAATCGTGATTTAATTTTTATCAAATGACAGTTTCACAATCTATTATTATTGGGATTATTGAAGGCATCACTGAATTTATTCCCATTTCCTCAACAGGTCATATGATCATAGCTGAAAAATTATTGAATTTGAGTGAGGATAGTTTTAATACTGTATTTACAGTTGCAATCCAGTTGGGTGCAATTTTATCTGTCGTGGTTTTGTACTGGAAAAAGTTTTTTGATTTTTCAAGATGGCAATTCTATGTAAAACTGGCAGTAGCCGTGGTTCCTGCATTAATATTGGGTTTTTTATTTTCTTCTAAAATTGATGATCTGCTGGAAAGTTCTTTAACCGTATCGGTAAGTATGGTAGCTGGCGGACTGGTTTTACTTTTTGTAGATAATTTTTTTAAGAACCCTTCAATTCATGATGAAAAAGAGGTTTCTTATTCTAAAGGATTCATCATCGGCATATGGCAATGTATTGCAATGATACCGGGAGTTAGCCGGAGTGCAGCGTCTATTATTGGGGGTATGCAACAAAAACTTACGCGTAGTGCTGCAGCAGAATTTTCATTTTTTCTGGCAGTGCCAACAATGTTGGCAGCTACCGCTTTTAAAATGTTGAAATATATCAATGCTAATGGCAGCTTTTCCGGTTATCAGGTAAAAATTCTTGCGATCGGAAATGTAGTTGCATTTATAGTGGCACTTCTTGCTATAAAATTCTTTATTACTATGCTAAAGAAGCATGGGTTCAGGATTTGGGGGGTTTACAGGCTTGTAGTGGGAATCGCTCTGTTGATTATGCTCTATACCGGCTTTTTGAGCGCCTGATAAATTACATATTTATTTTGTTCGAATTAGAGAATAAAATTAATAGCAGGCTCTTCCAAACAAATTTTATTAATTTGAGCGATCATTCCTTCAATAATGGAAACTGCTCCTAAAAAAGTCATAACCGGGTGGGCTATGTACGACTGGGCCAATTCAGTCTATTCATTGGTAATTACTTCTTCTATTTTTCCTGCTTACTATGCCAGTGTTACCGCCGGCAAGAGCATTACTTTTTTGGGAAGGGTTTTTGACGAACCAACGGCCTTGTATAACTATGCTGTTGCTTTTTCTTTTTTGTTTGTTGCGGTTTTCTCGCCACTGTTATCATCTATTGCAGATTCTTTCGGCAACAAAAAAAGATTTATGCAATTTTTTTGTTACATGGGATCACTGAGTTGTTGCGCGATGTATTTTTTTGAACGTAGTAATCCCCAGTTTGGACTGGTTCTATTTATTTTAGCTTCTATTGGCTTTGGCGGCAGCATTGTGTTTTATAATGCCTATTTACCTGAAATAGCAGCCGAAAAGGACCAGGACAGGGTTAGCGCAAAAGGTTTTGCCCTGGGATATATCGGGAGCGTTATTCTATTATTAGCTTGTTTGATAATGGTTACAAAACCTGCTTTATTTGGTGTCTCTACAACAGATAAAGCTATTCAGATCTCGTTTCTTTTGACAGGTGTATGGTGGATGGGTTTTGCGCAATTTACTTTTGCTGTGTTGCCCAAAACGATCCCTAACCCTGTTTCAAAAAGCCATAATTTTTTAACCAAAGGGTATGCTGAATTAAGAAAAGTTTGGAATGAAATTGGAGAACAGGAAACTTTAAAACGCTTTTTAATAGCATTCTTTTTTTTGGGAATGGGAGTAGAAACTGTGATGTATTCTGCTGCTCTATTTGCCAAGCAGCAAATTTTTCCTGATACAGGCAACGTGGAGACTGATGCTTCTAACTCGGGAAAACTAATGGCAACGATACTCATCATTCAGGTAGTGGCTATTGCAGGGTCCTATTTATTTTCATATTTCTCCGGTTTATTTGGAAATATTAAAGTGCTGATGATTGGTGTGTTAATCTGGGCAGGCATTTGCGCTTGGGCATATTTTGTTTATACGCCATTACAGTTTTACTTTCTTGCCGGAACAGTTGGACTTGTAATGGGAGGTATTCAATCGCTGTCCCGTTCTACTTATTCTAAATTAATGCCCGAAACGAAGGACACGGCTTCCTATTTTAGCTTTTATGATGTGTGCGATAAGGTCAGCACTGTTATTGGTACGGCTACCTTTGGCCTTGTAACAGAAGGATTGGGTGGCATGAGAAATGCCGTTTTATTTCTAATGACTTATTTTATTATATCATTCATTATATTTCTTTTCATTCCAGATAAGCAATTGAAACTTCGGGTAGCTTGATTAAAAATGAAACTCTATTCCATAAATACGGGATATTTCAAACTGGATGGCGGTGCCATGTTTGGAGTTGTACCCAAAAGCATTTGGTCCAAACTCAATCCACCGGATGGCAATAATATGTGTAACTGGGCAATGCGCTGCCTGCTTATTGAGGATGAAGGTCGCCTGATACTTATTGATAACGGGATTGGCAATAAACAAGATGAAAAATTCTTCGGGTATTATTACTTAAATGGAAATGACAGCCTGGATAAATCACTAGCCAAATATGGTTTTTCCAAAAACGATATTACGGATGTTTTTCTCACACATCTTCATTTTGACCACTGTGGGGGCTCAATTGAAAAAGCTGGGGACAAGCTGTTGCCGGCTTTTAAAAATGCAACTTACTGGAGCAATGAGAAGCATTGGGAATGGGCGATTCATCCAAATGATCGGGAAAAAGCAAGCTTCCTGAAGGAAAATATTTTGCCAATAAAAGAAAGTGGACAGTTAAGATTTATTGAAACGATAGATGGTATTCCCTTTTCCAAAAATTTTGAAGTTCGCTTTGTGAACGGGCATACTGAATCAATGATGTTGCCTCAGATTCTGTACAAAGAAAAAACAATAATATTCATGGCAGATCTGCTCCCTTCAGTGGCCCATATTCCGGTATCCTATATTATGGCGTATGATACACGACCCCTAGAAACATTAAAAGAAAAAAAATCATTTCTTGCCGAAGCGCAGGAGAATGACTATTACTTAATTTTTGAACATGACCCTGAAATTGAAAGTTGTAATTTGCAGTTAACAGAAAAGGGTATCCGAAGAAAGGACACTTTTATGCTGAAAGATATTTGAATCCCTTTTTTTTATTATAGCATAAAATGAAAAAAATACTGATATTGATTCTGGTTATTTGTATGGGGTTGATCATTTATTTTTTTATTAAAGAGCAGGTAAAGGGAATTGCGCTTTCGCACGGGAAAAATATTATATTATCAGTGACTTACCTTATTACAGGGATTTCCATATTAATTCTTGGACGAATTAAATTTCTGGAAAATAAGAAAAGGTAAAATTTTTCCTTCAATAAAACAGAGAACAAATTTACCTAAAACTTATTAGAGAGGTTAGCGGATAACGAATATTTCTATAGCCCATCATATCCACCTTAATTGTGCCAACAGAAATCGGGCTTTCTGCCCTTAATAACAGATGATTTTGATCATCACTCACCCATACATTCATTTGTTCACCACCCTGAAAAATAGATCCTTTTATCAGTAGCGGTTTAAATTTTATAGAATGGAATTTTCCATATTTGGTCTTGATATTTTCCTTCCCTTCATACCGAAGGTATAAGTGGTAGGTTTCATTGTCAAGGAACATATCAAAAGGAATTTTATCTCCTGGCTTATATTTATTGAAATCGATGTTCCTTGCATAATAAGTCGCGCTAATTACATCCTGGATGCAGCCACTTATTTTATAAACTCCTTTTACACTTATTGCGGTACCTGCTTCATGGTTGAAAGTAACATTATCATAAAATTTTGTTCCTCCCTCGTCGACATTTCGGATAAATTTTACGGGAAGCATATTTGCCGTGTCGATATATGTTTCGTATCGATCTCTTACCTTATAAAAGTTATCAAAAAAAGGGTAGGAGGTCCCTGTGCCTACGCAATGATAGACAGGCCTGCCATTGTACCTTTCCAGGGAGGTAGTAAAGACTGCTTCACCAGCTCCCACGTACATGCCGAGCGTTGTATAATAAACCCTCATGGTAATTACTTCGCCTGGATTAAAAGCAGTATTTGTGATGCCACAGAATTCGTTACCCGCCTTGGTGGTAAAGGCAAAAAGCAATATTAATAAGGTGGTAATAGTTTTCAAACTCAATTATTTGTCTTAAAAAATTTTATGCTAAGTATCAGTAGGCTTCCTGCCAGCGCAGGGATAAATAAATTGATAAACCAGATCCCAAATGTTGTCCCTATAATACCCACCGTATTTATGCTATAAAAACTCAGAAGTTCGATACTGAATTTTCCTCTGATTCCAAGATCAGCTATTGCGAATGAAGGCACAATTGCCAAAACTAAAAAGAGAATGCTAATAATCCAGAAACCATCGGCCCAAGAAATTGTTACATCTAAAACGTGTAGAAGTAATATATACTGAATGACGAAAACAACATAACGTAACAAAGAAAGAAAAAGTAACCTTAACAATAATTTGGCATTAAAATCATCAAGTACACTTATGTACTGAACATATCTTTCAGCAGCCGGAATTTTCTCAATCAGCTTGATTAACCATGATAACCGGAAATAAAATAAAATTGTTATTACCGTAGCCAAGCCAGATATAAAAAGCAAGGTTCTGAGCCAGAAATCGGGAAGCCCCATTACCGGCGCGTGATTATTTCCCTGAAAAAATTTTACAAAGCACAGACCTGCACAGCCAAATAATAAGGTGATGATGAGTTGGCTTATACTACCGGCAATTGATAAGGGTATAGCCTTTATTCTTTTCCCTTCATCCACATATAAAATTCGACCACCATATTCCCCAATGCGGTTTGGAGTATTTAAGGATAATGTGACACCACTCAAGACAGATTTGTATGCAGTTGAAAATTTTATTGGTTGAATAGTTTTAAGAAGAAGCTGCCATTTCCTCGCTTCAAATCCCCAGTTAACAAATACGAGGAATATGACGAGCCAGAATTTCCAGGCCTGGTCACCATAAGGAGCTTTTTTTATGAGTTCAATGGATTGGTGAAGGTTTGGCTGGCCTTTAATTTGCTGATAGAGGGAATAAAAAAGCCACGCCCCTAACAGCGGTGCAATAACAAATTTGAATATTATTTTGATATTTTTGTGGGTACCGGTCATTTAGCTGCTTACAAGATAATTGAATCTATTTTTAAGCGGCAAATGTATTATAGTAAGGGTCAAAAATAATCTTCCATTGCATAAAAATTCAAAAATAATCTTAGGAATAGATCCGGGGACTAACCTAATGGGGTTTGGGATAATTGAAGTTTCTTCGACTGCAATTACATTAATAATGATGGATGTACTAAAACTTTCTTCGAAAAAAGATGCTTATGAAAGATTACAAATTATTCATGAAAAGGTGAGTCAACTTGTAAAGGAATATGCTCCAAACGCGCTTGCCATTGAAGCACCCTTTTTTGGTAAAAATGTTCAGAGCATGCTGAAACTTGGCAGGGCACAGGGTGTTGCTATTGCCGCTGCAATGCACGCCGGGGTTCCTGTTACCGAATATTCTCCCCGAAAAATCAAGCAATCAATAACGGGAAATGGAAATGCTGATAAAATTCAGGTTTTGAAAATGTTGCAACGAATATTGAGTTTCGGGGAAAATCCAAAATATTTTGATGCAACGGATGCACTTGCCGTAGCGGTTTGTCATCATTTCCAGGGAAATATTGCGAAAAGTATCGGTCCGGCAAAATTAAATGGATGGAAAGATTTTTTGGTCCACAATCCTGGAAGGCTTAAGTAAATTGATTTGCCAAATATGAACCAGATCATTATGCCAATTAGGAATTATTCTAATCTACATATTTTTCAAAATCTTTTTCTGAACCTCTTTCAATTCTTCTTCTGAAAGTTTCAATTTTCTTCTTGTAAAATTGACATCATCGGCACTATTGATAGGAACAAGGTGCATATGCGCATGTGGAACTTCAATGCCTATTACTGCTATTCCGCATCTGTTGCAATCAAATGATCTTTCAATAGCTTTCGCAATTGGTTTAGCGAATGAAAAAATTTCGTTGAGGAAATTGTCCGGAACATCAAAAAAATTATCTACTTCAATTTTGGGAATTACAAGTGTATGTCCCTCCACCAGAGGATAAATATCAAGAAAGGCAAGAAATTTTTCATTTTCGGAGATTCTGAAGCTTGGAATTTCTCCAGCAATTATTTTTGAGAAAATAGTCATTGATTCTCTGTCTTTATTTACTTATTAATGAAATGGAACGGGAAATCCTGTTTATCTAGGATGTAATATTTTCAACTCTAAACTTAATCAATCCTGCCGGAACTTTTATTTCTGCTGTTTCTCCCACAGCCTTCCCAAGTAAGCCTTTTCCAATTGGGGAAGCTGCTGAAATTTTCTGCTGTTTCAAGTCGGCCTCTTTCTCAGATACGATCTGGTACGTTACCTGCTTTTTTGTTGCCAGGTTAGTAAGTGTAACTTTAGTAAGTATTGAAACTTTACTGGTATCTATTGTATTTTCATCCACAATTCTGGCAGTGGCAATTATTGCTTCAAGCTGCTTAATTTTGGCCTCCAATAATCCCTGGGCTTCCTTCGCCGCATCATATTCAGCATTTTCTTTAAGATCTCCCTTTTCCCGGGCCTCACCAATAGCTCTTGAAGCTGCTGGTCTTTCAACACCTTTCATATGCTGAAGCTCAGCTTTCATTTGCTCAAATGTATCTTTTGTAACATAGTTAATCTGGCTCATAACCTCATTTTTTAAAATTGATTTTTCTTAGGGTAATTAGAAAAAAAATACAACGTCCCATTTTTGATGGGACGTTGTATAATTACAAATATAAAAAAAAACGAATAATTATTCTATTTCAAGTTTTTTTAATAAAACTTTTGCCATTTTATAGAAGGCTTCGGTACTATATCCGGCTATATGCGGTGTCAAAATTACATTTGGATAAGTAAGTAGGGTATTGAGTTGGTGATTTTCCTCTTTGGAGTAAGTATCAAATTTCTCATTTTCAAGCACATCAAGGCCTGCTCCTGCAATTTTTTTGTGTTTTAATGCTTCAATTAAAGCCTCCGTATCAGTTACCTTTCCCCGACAGGTAGAAATGAAAAAAGGAGTTTTTTCAAGGGAATTAAAAAACTTTTCATTTGCCATATGGCTCGTCTCCTGGGTAAGAGGTACGTGCATGCTAATCACATCGGCGTATCTGCAAACTTGTTCCAGGTTTGCCTCTTTGATGTATCCGGTGCCAAAACCAAAATTATATTTATCATAGGCAAGAACGGTAACATTAAACGATGAAAATAATTTGGCAAAGGCTGATCCGGTATTGCCATAACCAATAATACCAATTGTTTTTTCGAATAATTCCATGCCTCGATTGCCGTCCCTAATCCATTTTCTTGCCTTAATCTCCTCAAAACTTGAAGTTATTTTGTTGGTAAGATTTAATAGCATACCCAAAGCATGCTCAGCAACAGCATTTCTGTTTCCTTCGGGACTGCTAACGCATCTGATTCCTTTGGAACTGGCATATTCAACATCAATTAATTCCATTCCGCTTCCCAGCCTGCCTATCCAATTAAGACGAGTGGCTTTGTCCAGGAGAGGCTTATCGATCGATAACCGGGTAGTTACGATTAAACCAGTGGCCTGGCTAACAATAGCGCTTAATTCTTCATAACTAATTTTTTCAGAGTGAAGTACTGAATATCCCTTCTGCTGAAGTAAATCAATTAGATAATTGTGAACCCTGGATGTAATAATTACCTGTTTTCTCAAAACAATCTTATTTAACTATGCTAAAGCAATCATGCTTATTTCCACATTAACATCTTTGGGGAGACCTTTTACTGCAACTGTTTCTCTTGCAGGAAAATCCGCACTAAAAAATTTGCCATAAACCTCATTGACCGAAGCAAAAAGGCTCATATCTTTCAAAAAAATAGTAGTTTTTATTACATGTTCAAACCCCAGTCCTGATTTAGTCAGAATTGCCTTTAAATTATTCATAACCAGTTCAGTTTCAGTCCTTATATCCTTGTTAATCAGTTCATTTGTTCCCGGTTGAATCGCAATCTGGCCTGAGATAAAAAGTAATCCTAAAGCCTTAACAGCCTGGCTATAGGGACCAATAGGTTCCGGAGCTTCCTTAGTATAAATAATTTGCTTGTCCATTTTATTTTTTAGAAGGGGATGTTAAAGTTGCAAAACTTTCCATCAACTAACAAACCTATTTTTGCAAAAAATTATTATGCGGGTTGCGGTAATATCAAATGCGGAGCAAAAAGAGGAAATTCTCATGAAGCAAACCAATAAAGATGTGGAAATAATATTCATTAAAGACATTACTGAAATGGAGATGGATGAATCTTTTGAAATCTTATTTTTTCTTGGTGAGATACCAAGAGATTTTAATAGGAAAATTTTCTTGTGGAAGCATATTTTTATCAATTCTGTCACAGGAACCCTTGAACAAAATGAATTCCCACATAATTGCACAAGGATAAATGGGTGGCCTGGGTTCTTAAGAAGACCAGTATGGGAAGTGGCGTCACATGATAAGAAAATTACCAGTCAAATATTTGAAAAGATCGGATGGCCGGTAATATTCGTAAAAGATGAGCCTGGTTTGGTCGCAGCCCGGGTTATAGGAATGATTATCAATGAAGCATTTTTTGCTCTTGAGGATGGAGTAAGTACTGAGGAGGAAATGGATCTGGCCATGGAACTTGGCACTAATTATCCTTTTGGCCCATTTGAATGGGCGAGGAAAATAGGCATAAGAAATATTTATCACCTTCTAAAAACCTTGTCAGAGAAAGATAAACGATATGATATTGCCCCATTGTTATCCAGAAAATATCTCGAACTTTCAGCTTGAGGAATAAATGGATTATATTTTAAATATACACACCGCTACAGATACAGCAATTGTAAATCTAACCTATGGCCAGAAATTGCTTGGTACAAAAATTAATCATAATCCAAGAGAACATGCTGGCTTTTTACACCAAGCTATCCTGGACTTATTAAAAAAAGAGGGCGTGCTTGTGAAAAATCTAAGCGCCATCGGTATTAGCACAGGTCCAGGTTCATATACAGGAGTTAGGGTGGGATTGGCCACCGCATATGGGCTTGGATATTCGCTGAAAATCCCTTTAATCCCTTATAATTCATTGGAAATCATGGCCAAAACAGCAATAAATTTCATTCGGGAAACTTCTATTTTATACTGCCCTATGATTGATGCAAAGCGAATGGAGGTGTTTACGGCACTTTATGATTACCAGCTTCAGGAAATAATGCCGCCATCGGCCATGGTTTTGAATGAAAATTCCTTTGAAGAATACCTGAGTTCCTTCAAAGTAGCTTTTTGCGGAAGTGGAAGCAAAAAGTTTCAAAAAGTTTCCAGTAAGGAGAAATCATATTTTATTGATGCACATATTTCCTCTGAATCGATTGCGGAAATTTCATTGAATAAGTATAAAGAAAATGACTTTCATACCACACCTTATCCTCAGCCATTATATATAAAAAATTTTTATACTATTTTGAAATAATTATTTTCCCGGTTTTGCTATTTTTTGCACCTCCTATCAAATAATTTTAATATCAAATTGTATCTTTGGGGAAATAATAAGACGATTAAAAAGTTTCAATCATGTCCCATTCCGAGCCTATAAAATCCTTAAATGCTCAGGAGGAAGGCTGGGAAAATAAATCCCTTCCTGATATTGATTATTATTTTGTTAAGAAAGCCGCTTTAGTTCTCAGGGCCTTAAATCACAAGCTCCGGCAGCAGATAATCAGAACAATCTATGAGAATAAGAGGCTCACTGTAACTGATCTCTATGTTAAATTAAGGCTTGAACAATCTGTCGCATCCCAGCATCTGGCTATCCTAAGAAAAACAGGGATTGTAACTACTGAAAGGGACGGAAAGTTCATCTACTACACCATTAATTCTTCCCGTATCGAAGCGATAAATGAGTTTGTAAAAAATCTTCTTGGGTAATTTTTTGACCTGGTTTTTCATGCAAGGTTGGGTCAAATTACTTCTTTATCACTTTTGATCTGTAGTTATTTGTGGATCTTACTATTAAATATATAATATCACTACTGTCCGGTAGATTTTAAATCAAAGTTGCTGAAATGTAGTAAGCTAAAGCTTTCTGTGGACTTCAATTATTTGACGATTTGAACTAAAAGTTGATTTTTTGCTATTAGATTTAGCAATGAATCAAGGGAAATATATTTTCGCTCAGTTATTTGAAACGGTTTATTGGTACGATTTTGATTTATGCGTGAGGCGCTATCAAGGTAATTTAGGTGTAAAGACGTTTACATGCTGGGAGCAATTTTTAATAATGAGTTTTGCCCAGTTCTGCTATCGTGAAAGTCTACGTGACATAGAATATTGCCTGGAAAGTATTGGATCCAAATTATATCATTGTGGAATAAAAACCCGGATTACCAAGAGTACTTTGGCCGACGCCAACAGGGATAGAGACTGGAGGATATATGCTGATTATGCACAGGTCTTAATCAAACAGGCATTGCCTCTTTATAAGGATGATAATAAGTTATGTGAAGAATTAGAAACAATAATTTATGCATTTGATAGCACAACAATTGATTTATGCCTGCAGCTTTTTCAATGGGCAAAATTCCGAACTGCAAAGAGCGCGGTTAAAATGCATGTGCTTTTAAATATTGATGGTTCTATACCTGAGTTTATAACCATAACGGATGGTAGTGTTCATGATGTTAAAATTTTGGATCAACTCAATTACAAGCCAGGCGCTTACTATCTATTGGACAAGGGGTATGTATCCTACAAAAGATTGTATAGAATTGAAATGGAAAAAGCATTTTTTGTCACACGAGCCAAAGTAAATATGGCTTATGTTGTAATTAAGATAAAAAAGATCTCTGTAAAAAGCGGAATTATAAAAGACGAGCTGGTTGAATTAACGGGATACTACACATCAAAAGGATATCCTAAAATAATCAGAAGAATTGAGTATGTTGATAAAGAAACCTGCAAGAAATTAATATTCTTAACCAACAATCTGGTCGTAAAATCTTTTACAATAGCTAGGTTGTATAAGGAGAGATGGAATGTTGAATTATTTTTTAAATGGATTAAACAGAATTTGCGGATCAAAAAGTTTTATGGCAA